>Ga0114959_10001824_pt1 | contig 18184 bp, 15 predicted proteins | sample C_130625_EF_Meta_FD_87317 | JGI IMG/M metagenome (GOLD analysis project Ga0114959, IMG submission 87317) | Freshwater microbial communities from Lake Croche, Canada to study carbon cycling - C_130625_EF_MetaG | ecosystem: Environmental > Aquatic > Freshwater > Lake | place: Lake Croche, Canada...
GGAAGATTGGGCGCAACCCGCAAAGAGATAAACCCCCCACATTGTGGAGTACCAGTGATGGTCGAGTGACATCAGCCAGTCGAAACCAGCAAATGTGAGGCAAAGTACAAATAGAGGTATGAACCCGTAGGCGGTGTGGCGGAGTCGAAGGGTGATTCGTGGATCCCCATCCAGATCCTGGCGCATTGAGAGGTTGCGGTAGAGCAGGCCAGCTATGGAAAAGAAAAGAAGGTAAAAGGCGCAGCGAATATAAAAGAATGGCTCATTTAAAAAAGGCTTTTTCCATGCAAGGAGGGGATCAAGGGATAGATCGGTCGTCATCCAGTGCCATAGCTCTTTTGAGAAAAGAAAGGCAATCGGAATAAATAAAACCAGAAGGACAGGAAAGCAGGAGGCGATCGATTCAAGAATACGTCGCATCAAGACCGACCAATCCGCATCGAGAGCGTGGTGAAGCAAGGTCCAGAAGAGGGCCCCGGCGCAAATTGTAAATCCGACTGAGAAAGCAAATAGGTAGGAGAACGCCAACTGCATCGGATTGGTTGCTAAACCCCAAATGAAGGCGGAAAGTAGTCCTAAAATACCGACCGTCGGAAATAAAACAGGAAGTACGCCGAGGCTTTCCAAGCGAAGTTTTTCGGCAACGGGCAGGGGGGTAGGCTGGTGGCTCATCGATTATTTTCCTGATTGAACCACTTCCGTGGGAAGGAGTTTTGCCGGGGCATTTTGGGCAAGTTGAAGAGCCCGAATGTAGGCTACGATCGCCCACCGATCGTTGACCTCGATATGATGATACGGTCCCATCTGACCTTTTCCATGGGTGATCGTATTAAAGATCTCGCCATCCGCCATGACTCGGTATTTGTCCAAATGATAACTCGCTGCACCGACGAGACCGTATTGCGAGGTGATTCCATTTCCCGCGCCTGTCGCCCCGTGGCAAACTTGGCAATTGATCTGATACCGTTCCTGCCCACGTGCAATGAGTTTTTGATCTATCGTGACGGGGATTCCCGTGCCCCACATATTTCCCATTTTTCCTGTCAATCGATAGGGTTGATCAGTCGCCACCTGAAATGGAATAGTTCCGTAGGGAGGAATTCGATCGACTCTGCCCTCAGCAAAAATAGGAGATGGGGTTTGAGATTTGTATTTCGGCTGCCGATCCATGTCGGGAAAGATTTCGATCGGAGTTCGTTTCGTGAAATCACCACGAAAACCAGCCACCGCAATGACGGCCAAGATGATCGCCCCAAATACGGCAAGGAAGGTTCGAATGAAGCCGTTCATGAGGTCGCCTCCGAGCGGGCTGGATGAGGGGTTTCGTCAGGATCTTGGAAGATTTCTGTGATGTGAGTGCCCCCAATCGTTTGCAGGAGGCGACGAGATTGATTGGAATCAAATTGGGGATCGTTCGCCTCGAGGACTAAGAAAAAACCGTCGTCAGTCGCTTTTTGGAAGCGATCCCAGTTGAAGACAGGATGATGGAGACGTGGCAGCAAAGTTAGCAGAAGTAGTCCTAAGATAGTTCCAAAAGCTGTCAGAAGGATGGTGAGCTCAAAAAAGATAGGGAGTGATGGTTCAAGTGCGAAGTAAGGTTTTCCCTGAACGATCAGTGGATAGTTGATGGCTGAAGTGTAGTAAATTAGTCCAAACGCGGTGCCGAGACCTGTGAAGCCACCGATTAAGGAGAAGAGTGAAACACGGGAGCGTTGAAAGCCCATCGCATGGTCCATTCCGTGAATGGGGAAGGGGGAGTATACATCCCACTTGCGAAAGCCTTCTGCATGGACCTTCTTTGCAGCCTCCAGAAGAGCGCCTGCAGAGGGAAACTCAGCTCCAAGTCCAAAGATGAGGCTCGAGGAGCTACTCAAGCGTGTACCTCCGTAGTCGCGTGCGAGGTGGAGGAGTGGGATTGGTGAGAATCGGTTGAGTGAGGATCAGCCTGTGGGGTGATTCCCTTCACCTCGAACATATTAATGATGGGTAGGAATCGGACGAAAAGGAGAAAGAGAAAAACAAAGAGACCGATCGTGCCGATGAATAAGGTAATATCCACCCAGGTGGGTGAAAAGTATCCCCATGACGAGGGGAGGAAGTCGCGATGAATGGAGGTTACGATAATTACAAAACGCTCAAACCACATGCCCGTATTGGGGAACATCACGATAGCCAGGACGACCCATGGATTTTGCCTGCAGTATTTAAACCAAAACAGCTGAGGAGCTGCGACATTGCAGGTGATCATAGCCCAGTAAGCCCACCAGTAGGGTCCGAAAGCGCGATTGGTGAAGGCATAAATCTCAAAAGGGTTACCGCTGTACCAAGCGATAAAGAACTCCATGGAGTAGGCGTATCCGACAAGAGACCCTGTTAGCAGGATGATCTTGCACATATTGTCGATGTGCTTGTCGGTAACCAGATCATGTAAATTATAAATCTCACGGAACGGAATGAGAAGAGTGAGCACCATGGCGAAGCCACCGAAGATTGCGCCTGCAACAAAGTAAGGAGGAAAGATGGTGGTGTGCCAACCTGGAACAATTGAAGTAGCGAAATCGAAAGAAACGACACTGTGGACGGAAAGAACAAGGGGGGTCGAGATTCCCGCTAGGATGAGGTAAGTCTTCTCGTAGTGGGTCCAGTGACGATTCGATCCCCGCCAGCCAAGCGCAAGAAGCCCATAGACCATCTGCCGTAGGCGAGTTGTGGCACGATCCCGAAGAGATGCGAGATCGGGGATCAGACCTAGATACCAAAAAATCAGTGAGACCGTGAAGTAAGTCGAAACAGCGAAAACGTCCCAGAGAAGAGGGCTGCGAAAGTTCTGCCAGATCGCGTTAGCATTAGGAATCGGGGCAAGGAACCAGGCCATCCATACGCGGCCTACGTGGAATGCGGGAAAGATACCTGCACAGATCACGGCAAAAATGGTCATCGCTTCAGCCGAGCGGTTGATGGAGGTTCGCCATTTTTGACGGGTGAGAAATAGAATGGCCGAGATCAACGTTCCTGCGTGACCGATTCCGATCCAGAAAACGAAGTTGGTGATATCCCATGCCCAGCAGACAGGAACATTGAGACCCCAAACTCCTACTCCAGTAGAGACTAAGTAGGTCAACATCGCCGGGGTTAGAGTTGCCATTGCCCCGAAAACAATCGTTAGGATCCACCACCATTTCGGTGCTGGTTCCTCCACAATTTGGCACACCTTTTGAGTAATCCAGGAGAGGGGCCTGTGGTTCGAGACTAGGGGACGCCTCTCTAAGTAGTCGGCGGCCTTAGCAAAGGCTGCTTGAGCAGAAGAGTTGTCCGCCCTCATTTATGGTCTCCTGAGCTCTCGTGGCCCGTTACGGGATGCGCAACTTCATGGCTCTGGGAGTGACTTTCTCCATGACCATGAGAAGGAATATAGCTTGTGCGTGCACCGGGCATGGCGGGATTCGGATTCCGGATTCTTCCCAGGTAGGTCAGGCGAGGTCGAACATTTAGGTATTCGAGGAGAGAGTAGTTCTGCGGCAAGGCGCGGAGCTTGGTGACTTCGGCCGACTCATCCAGAAGATCGCCAAAGACGATGGCTTCCGCAGGGCAGGCCTGTTGACAGGCGGTTTTCAAAGTTCCGGTTGGGATCTTGAGATCAGCCGAGTCGCGGGCACGAACTCGGGCGCTAATTTTCGCATCTTCAATCCTCTGGACGCAGAAGGTGCACTTTTCCATCACGCCGCGCATTCGGACGGTCACGTTTGGATTTTTTTGCAGCTTAATGGTTTCCTCTGTGCCTTTCGGCGCGAGGGGGCCCCAGTATAATTTATCTAGGGCACGCTGGTTGTAGTCGAAAAAGTTAAAGCGGCGCACTTTGTAAGGGCAGTTGTTGGCGCAATAGCGTGTTCCGATACAGCGATTGTAGGCCATTACATTCAGGCCCTCTTCATTATGAACGGTTGCGTTTACGGGGCAGACAGTTTCGCAAGGGGCATTCTCGCACTGCATGCAGGCAATGGGCTGCGAGACGGACTCAGGTGAATCTGGTTCGCCCGTAAAATACCGATCCACACGGATCCAGTGCATTTCGCGTCCCTTGATCACCTGATCTTTTCCAACGATGGGGATATTGTTTTCTGCAGTGCACGCAGTGACACAGGCGTTACAGCCTGTGCAGGTGGAGAGGTCGACCACCATGGCCCACTGGTGCATGCCATCCAGTTTTGGGTTTGGATAAAACGTTTGGTTGGGCGGGATATGACCATCCATTCCGACAGTTTTCACCCAAGCAGGATTTTTTTGGAATTCACCCACCGTTGCCTCACGAACGAGATCTCGGCCTTCCATCACCTGATGTTCTTGCGTCACGGCTAGCTCTCGGGTTCGACCCGTGCGCTTCAGTTGTAGGCCGGAAGCTTGATAGTCCGCTGTGGTGGTACGGAGACGATAAGCATCGAAACCAGCTCCTTTGGCCACAGGTCCAAGATCCTCCTGACCATAGCCCAGTGGTAGGGTGGCGGTGAGGTTGGCATGACCTGGGACGATGAGAGCAGGAGCTTCGATGGAGCGGCCCTGAAGGGTGGCTTGGACGACATCCGCAACTAGGATCCCCTTGATGATCTCATTTTTAAGGCCGAGAGTTTGCGCTGTCTCTTGGGATAGCAGGATGGCGTTATCCCACGTGAGCTTTGTCATCGGGTCCGGCCACTCCTGCATCCAGCCGTTATTGGCATAACGTCCATCGTCGACAGCTCCGGATTGAGAAAAGATGGCTTCGAGAGATGCCGAATCCTCAGCAGGGGAGCTCTCTAGTCGTGAAAGGAGGCCTGCAACTGCATTCAGGTTGGCTGTTTTTTGATTGGCAGTAGGGGCAGGCACGATGACGAATCCTTCTCGAACAAAATCGTTCCAACCTTGATCCAATTTATCGCCCGATTGAGATGTGCGACTTGCAAAAGTTTCTCGAATGAGTGCTGGGCCGATCGGTTTTGGCTGACCCAGCAGTCGGCACAAGAGTTCAAGCTGACTTTCCCCAGCCCATAAAGGCTGAATCATGGGTTGAATCGAAAGGTAGGAACCGTCCTGAGCAAGTGCGTCTCCCCATGATTCGAGGAAGTGAGTGCCTGGTACCGACCAAGTGGAGGCTTTCGAGGTAGCGTTTGAAATAGGGGATAGATGGATTGTGGTGGGGACTGCGGACTGAATGGCTGTCCAGTTCAGGTCCGCAGGGGCGTTATAAACGGGGTCTCCGCCGAGAATGACAAGGGTTTGAATCGAGCCACTGCGGATCTTTCCCGCCAGCTGGGCGAGGGTAGATGAAGGCGTGGTCCGACGGGGTTGAACGAGAAGAGTTGAGCCAATTGTGCCGAGCTCTGCATTCAGAGCTAGGCCAAGCGCCTGGAGAGGTACTGGGAGACGGCGACCTACGAGAATGAGAGATCGGTTTCCGTTAGCAACGAGGTCTGCGGCACATTCGCGTATCCATGCGGGATCGACTCCTTGAGGTAGAGAGAGGTCGGGGGATTGGCTGAGCAGGGAGTTAAGATCGGCACTGGGTTTAGCGGAACGAATTTGACGGGCTAGTTCTAGAAGGAAGGGGCCTGCCGCGCTGGAACGGAGTCGAAGCCTATGGTCGGCCATCGTTCCAGTGAGGGTAAAGCGTGGCTCGACGACGTAGAGACGGTTGGTGGAGTCACTAGGTTTTCTCGTGCGTCGACCTGCGGCAAATCCTCGGGTGTCGTTAATGTCGCCTTCGTCTGATCCGAGGAAATCACAATCGATGGAAAGGATAGTTGATGCGGCGGAAAGATTTGGACGGAATTCGGTGTTGTCTCCGAAAACGAGGGAGGAGGCCTCGAGGTCTCTGCCGGGGGAAAGGGGCTCATAGGTGGCCCAAGTTGATTGGGGGAATTGGCGTTGCAGATCCGCGCGAAGTCTTTCCCGAGTGGGAGAAAGTTGCTCATCGGCTAAAATGGCAAGAGTGGCACCCGCAGAAGACTTTGCCTCATCTCGGATTCGGGAAATTTCTGCGTCCCACTCAGCAGGTTGTGCTTTCTTGCCTGCTCGTGTGAGGTGTTGTCGACGGGCCGGATCATAGAGGTCGAGAATCGAAGCTTGGGCGTGGTTATCGGTCGCGCCTTGGCTCATGGGATGAAGAGGATTTCCTTCCAGCTTAATAGGGCGGCCGTCGAATGTGGTGGCGAGAAGAGGAATTGCTCCACGTCGGCGAGGTTGGGCAGTTGCGAAGGAAAGTTTTTTGCCGGGAATAACCCACTCGGGGGACTGGGTGAATGGGACGAGGTGAGCCTCCGGGCGACGGCACCCTGAGAGGCTGAGGCCAGCAAGGGCAAGCGATGCACCCATGAGACGGATAAAGTTTCTTCGGGAAAGGGGATCGTTCTCCCACTCCGCAGCTCCAGCGGGAAACTCGCGATGTAACCACTCCTCAAAATCTGGAGTGCGCGAGTACTCTCCTAGACTGCGCCAGTAGGTACGGCCTTGAGCGCTTGATGCGGGATGATGAATGGTGCGCTTCATAAATTAGCGGTGGCACCCACTGCAGCTTACGGGGGGTTTTACATTCCACTCTTTGACATATTTTTCACCCAGTTCTCGTTGTGTAGTCCCAGCGGGGGGTTCCCAATCCAAATTGGTGACCTGATCCAGCGGGCGAAGATGATTTTCGGGGGCGCGGTGACACTCTAAACACCAACCCATACTGTGGGGCTTGGCGTGATAGACGACCTCCATGTGATTGACGTGTCCGTGGCAGGCAACGCAGCTCACGCCTCGATTCACGTGCACCGCATGGTTGAAGTAAACGTAGTCGGGAGCTTTATGAATCCGAACCCAGGGGACTGGATTGCCTGTTTTCCAGGATTCCCGAACGGCACTGAGTTTGGGACTTTGCGATTTAATTTGCGTGTGACAGTTCATACAAGTTTGTGTGCCCGGGACGTTCGAGTGGGAGGATTTCTCAACACCTGTATGGCAGTAACGGCAATCCATGCCGAGTTGATTCACGTGAAGGGAGTGGTCGAAGGCGACGGGTTGTGTGGGTTGGTATCCAACGCGTGTGTATTTTGGGGTAAAGTAGTAGGCCATTCCCGAGACAACGCTGGCGACAATGATCGTGATGCAGACCAGTATTTTGATTGGCAGCCAGTTACTAAAACGTGGGAAAATGTTGGCCATGGTGGAGTTAGAGGAGTGTTTTCAAGAGAAGGTGCAGATATTGTCGTAAGTAGAAAATGGAGCTTCTTTTGCACTTCATCAAGGAAGCATTAGAAGTATTAACCATAAGCCATTGCATATTAGTTTTAATTACAGCCCTTTTCTCTCTCATTTTAGGGCGGTTGAAAGGGACGGCCCTTGAGGAGATAGAAATTGCGGGGCAGGGGTTGAAATCTGCGAAAACCGTTGGAGACTCCTCTGCATGCGAATCCCGTTGAGCCGTTTGCACCTACTAGCCATTACCCTTCTAGGGTTGGCCATTTCTGGTGCCCAAGCGGAAATCCGAGAAACCAGCGTTTGGTGGTTGCCAAGGAACGTGAACATGTTTGGTCACACCGTCGACTTCCTGTTCTATGTGATCCTGATTTTAACAGGTGTCACCTTCATCGGCGTCTTTTCTGTTTTGGTTTACTTCTTGGTGAAGTACCGGTCACGGCCGGGTGTGGCAGCTCTTCATAGCCATGGAAACAATACTTTGGAGGTGGTTTGGACAACCATCCCGGTATTCATTTTTCTGGGTTTGGCAATCTATGGGAATGAGCAATGGACTCAAATGCGTCTGAAAACTCCCCCTGCTGACGCTCTGCCTGTTGCGGTGATTGGGGAACAGTTCGGTTGGAATGTTCGTTATCCTGGACCCGATGGAAAGCTAGCGAAGATGGAGGCATCAAAGGTCAACAAGGACAATCCTTTCGGAATCGATTCCAGCGACCCAGCTGGTTTGGATGACTTTACAACTTATGGAGAGCTGGTCTTTCCGGTGAATCGCCCGATTCGCCTTTATTTAGGATCCAAAGACGTGATCCATGCCTTCTATGTTCCCGAGTTCCGGCTTTACCAAGACATGGTCCCAGGCCGGATTTACGACTTCGTCTGGCTCAAGGCGGAGGCCACAGGAAAGTTCCAGTTGGCCTGCAATCAGCTTTGTGGCCAAGGCCACTACAAGATGTTTGGCAAATTGACCGTTTCCACGGTTCCCGAGTATGAAGCTTGGGCAAAAAGCAAAGCACCCTCACCAGCAGTGACGGCAGTAGTGCCTCCAAGTCCTGTGGCCATGAATCAAAAATAAGGAGATCGAACGTATGACAACAGCAACCCTCGCTCATCCCGCAACTCACGGAGCTCACGAACACTCGGAGCCGACAGGATGGAAAAAGTATCTTTGGTCGCTCGATCATAAGATCATCGGTATTCAGTACCTTTTCACATCACTCCTATTTCTGTTTGTTGGCGGGGGCTTGGCACTGCTCCTGCGTTGGCAGTTGGCTTACCCATCGACCCAAGTCATGCCGAATGGAGATATTGGAAATCCAGCTTCTCTCGCTTTTATCAATCCGCAGTTTTACAACTCCCTCTTTACGATGCACGCGACCGTGATGGTTTTCCTTGTCGTGATGCCTCTTTTGATTGGTGCATTCGGCAACTACCTCATTCCGCTCAAAATTGGAGCAGGGGATATGGCGTTTCCTCTCATCAACGAGCTGTCGTACTGGGTCTATGTCCTCTCTGGAGGAGTCTTAATGTGTAGTTTTCTCGTCGCAGGAGGTGCTGCGGCTGGTGGTTGGACCTCCTATGCTCCTCTGAGCTCGGTGGCTGCATATAATGGGACGCAGATGGGGCAGAGCCTCTGGTGTGTAGGCATCTTTTTGAACGGGCTGGCCTCGATTATGGGGGCTTTCAACTACATCACAACAATCGTCAATATGCGGGCGCCCGGCATGAGCTTTTTCCGAATGCCACTGGCGGTGTGGTCTCTTTTCATTACCGCGTTCTTACTTCTACTCGCGGTCCCGGTGCTTTCAGCAGCCGCGGCGATGTTGTTTCTGGATCTCAATTCAGGAACAAACTTCTTTAATCCTGCTCATGGTGGGCAGCCACTTTTGTGGCAACATCTTTTCTGGTTCTTCGGTCATCCTGAGGTCTACATCATGATTCTCCCAGCGATGGGGATGGTGAGCGATATTTTGAGTATTTTCAGCCGAAAACCTATCTTCGGATATAAAGCGATGGTCTTTGCGATGATCGCTATCGGGTTTCTTGGTTTTATTGTTTGGGGACATCACATGTTTGTTTCGGGAATGAACCTCGTTCTTTCGGCCGCTTTCGGTGTTTCGACGATGGTCATCGCAGTCCCGTCGGCGATTAAGACTTTTAACTGGCTAGGGACTCTTTGGGGAGGGTCGATCCGCTTTACGACTGCCATGTTAAACGCACTCTCTTTTGTACTGATGTTTGTCGTCGGAGGCCTTTCTGGGATTTTCATGGCTTCTACCCCGGTCGATATCTTTGTGCATCACACCTACTTTATCGTCGCCCATATTCATTACGTTCTGTTCGGAGGAAGTATTTTCGGAATCTTTGCGGCGATCTACACGTGGTATCCGAAAATGTTCGGGCGTATGATGGATGAAACTTTAGGCAAGGTGCATTTCGCATTTACCTTTATCTTTTTCAATTTGTGCTTCTTCCCAATGCACAACGTGGGTCTTGGGGGAATGATGAGGCGTATTGCGGATCCCACCGCCTACGAGCATCTCCGCTCACTCCAGCCGATCAATCAGTTCATTACCTTGGCGGCGATCGGTCTCGGCTTCTCTCAAATTATCTTCCTCTGGAACTTTTTCCGGAGCCTGAAATATGGTGCACCGGCGGGAAACAATCCTTGGCAAGCGACGACCCTCGAGTGGATGGTGGCCTCACCTCCTGGGCACGGAAATTTTGCTGTGACTCCGACTGTTTACCGCGGTCCTTATGACTACAGTGTTCCTGGCCATAAGCGGGATTACATCATGCAGAATGAGCCCGATGCACCGGACGCACCCCTTGGCGCCCCCCGATCTACGGTCTCGGTCGGATAATGCAGCCAAATTCTTCTTCGCGTGGAGTCTATCGCTCGGCCTGTTTTCTGGTTGGGGCAATTCTATTTCTAATCACCCTTGGAGGGCAGGTTACGACCCGTGTGGCAGGGATGGCTGTACCAGATTGGCCGGGGACTTTTGGTCAAAATATGTTTCTGTATCCGTGGTCGAGTATGACTCGGTCCATGTACGTATTTTTAGAGCACTCTCATCGCCTGGTGGCTTCTGGAGTAGGGCTGATTACTCTGGTGGTTACATTTCTTGTTTTCCTGACTCAGCCTAAGGGTTGGGCACGACGTTTGGCCGTAGCAGCCTCGGTGCTCGTGGTGTGCCAAGGAGTTTTAGGCGGGCAGAGGGTGATCCAAGCCTCTTGGGTGCTGGGGCTTTTCCATGGGTGCTTGGCGCAAGGCTACCTTTTGGTAGCTGGCAGCTTAGCGCTTGTTCTTTCCAACTTCTGGAGGAGTCCAGGGATTGGCGATGATATGGCCAAAAGTAGAGCCAGGATGATTTGGGCTATGACCGCACTTGTATTTACTCAAACGATTTTGGGAGCTCTCATGAGGCATGAAGGTCCTGGGTTTTTATCCATACCAGATTTCCCCACAATTTACGGCGAGTGGATGCCTGCGTTTTGGGACAGCGCCGTGCTTGCTAAAATCAACCAGTACCGTGCCATTCAGTTGCAGTGGCCAGAAACAAGCAAGACACTCATTCTTTGGCAGATTCTTCACCGCACCCTAGGGATTTTGGCAGCTGTCGGTATTTTTTTGGGGGCGATCTGGAGCGTCAAAGCGACGACGACACCTCAATGGTGGAGGAAAGGAGTTGTGGGCTGGGTTTTTTTGGCGGTCGCCCAAGTTCTTCTTGGAATCTCTATTCTTTGGACAGGGCGTATCCCAGAGGTTGCGACCCTTCACGTCTTAATTGGAGCAGGTCTTACCTTGACCGGCTGGCTCCTCGGTCTTGCATCTTGGAGAACAGCTCACGTTTTGCCCCTTGTCTCGAAACAGAGGGGTGAGAGCAAGAGGCGTTTACACGGGAGGGAAGTGCGTTGAATTTGCCACCATCTTCGGTTGCCTCTTCCCAGCAGTCGGCCCAAGGATTCCGTGCATGGTTACAAGATTGGTCCGAATTAACGAAAGCTAGGCTCAGCCTACTTGTGTTGCTGACGACGTTAGTTGGTTTGTATTGCGGCTCCGCAGGAAGGATGAACCCATGGCGAACACTCTTCACGCTTTTGGGGACATCACTGGTTGCCGCCGCGGCTGCTGTGCTGAACGAGTGGTTAGAGCGAGATTTGGACGCCAAGATGAAGCGCACAGAAGATCGGCCTCTTCCCGCGGGGCGAATTAGTCCCGACGAGGCGCTACTAGGTGGAGCAGGAATGGCGGGTGTGGGTTTAACTACGTTGTACTTTGGAGTGCATGCCCCTGCGGCACTTCTAGCGGCCGCAACTCTCGCTCTTTACCTTTTTGTATACACTCCCATGAAGCGGTGGACCTCGCTGAACACCTTTGTGGGGGCGATTCCAGGAGCGATTCCCCCGCTCATTGGATTTAGTGCGGGTCGAGGCCGAATCGAGTTTGAAGGTTGGGCTCTCTTTTCCATTTTGTTCCTTTGGCAGATACCTCACTTTATGGCGATCGCTTGGAGATACAGGGAAGATTATAGAAAAGCCGGATTTCGGATGCTTCCTTGTACGGATGAAGGGGGAAGGGTCACGGGCCTAGTTTCGGTCTTGTACTGCCTCGTTCTTTTGCCGGCATCTCTCTGTCCGGTGTATTTGGATGCTGCTGGATGGATTTATGGGGCGGGAGCAATTATTCTCGGCATAGGATACACCTACTTTGCGGCACTGTTTGCCTGGAGACCCTCTTTAGGGTCGGCTCGCACTCTGTTCCTAAGCTCGATTCTCTATTTGCCACTGCTCCTGATCCTTTTAGTGTCCGACTCCCGATAATCATGACACCGCTCGCCAAATCCAATCTCCGCATTTTGCTAATTTTGATCGCGGGTGCGTTGATGATGACTGGGTTTTGGATCTATTTCATCATCGCCAAAGAGCCGATTCGACCCTAAATCGAATTCTCCTATGAGCAGTGCCGCCCTACCAACACCTCATGCAGTTCGGACCTCATCCCCTGGTCCTCGCTTCACGTTGCCGAAGTTTGGGATGCTGGTCTTCTTGGCATCGGAGGCAATGCTCTTTGCTGGCTTGATTGGAGGTTACATTGTTTTACGAATTGCGCAGGGCCCAGGTAGCTGGCCTCCTGCAGGAGCACCCGAGATCGGGGTGAAGCTGCCTCCAACTTTTCTAAACTTGGTAATGATTGCTAACACGGTCATCTTGCTCTCGAGCAGTATCACTTATCATTGGGGTGAGGCGCGGATGCGGAAAGGGGGGAGTGGTTTGATCGGGTACTCTTTGACTGCAATATTTGGTGTGATTTTTCTAGGGGTTCAAGCTTGGGAATGGATGCACCTGAAGCACGAAGGCATGTGGTTTAATACTTATGGAATTTATGGCTCCTGTTTCTTTACGATGACCGGGTTTCACGGACTGCACGTTTTTCTTGGGCTTCTGGGAATTTTGATGACTGTCTGGCGTGCAGGCATACGTCAGATGAAGCTTTTCTCCAGCCAAACACCAAATCCTTCCCACACCTTCGAAGAGCTAACCGGATACTACTGGCACTTCGTGGATATAGTTTGGATCTTTCTCTATTCGATTTTATACGTTTTGTAAGGTGGCTATGTCCCCAGGAAGCGCGCGATCGCGTTTCCTAGTTCGGTCGGGTCGGAACAAGCATGAGTCAGCCCCTCGGCAAGTATCAAGAGGTAGCCTGAACCGTAAGATGGCCCATTGAGAACACAGGCATCTGTTTGGCACGCTTGAATTTGCCCCCGGGCTGCTTCCTCTGCCTCGCTTCGCGTGGATGATGCTTCCCACTTCCATCCTATGATTTTCGAGTCTGGCGCTTTTTGTCGCAGGGCAGGAAGTATTTTTGGGCAAGGGCGGAGCTCCAGTTTCAGGCTGGGGAGGGAACTTGGCCACTTCCGCTGGGTCACTGCTTTTCCATCTGGGGTTGTTGCTTGATGCAGCTGATAGTCGGGCAGGGCTGCGGCAAGAAGAATGGAGTCATAACGACTAAGATCTGCTTGCTCGATCAGGAGTTGAAGGTCTTGGAGGGTGTGAAAGTAAGCCTCTGGTTTCATCTTGAGAGGAATCGGATGTGTAACTCCGCGTCCTAGCCAAAGGTGGGTTGATACGTTGGCGGATCCGATTGCTTCTGCCATAAGGATTCCCGTTCGGCCTGTGGAGCGGTTGCTAATTTCACGCGCTTCATCCAAAGAGGTGCTGGTAGGACCGGCGATGATCAGAACGTCCATTCCTAAGTTGTAGCGGAAAAGGCTGGGCGGGGAAAACATCAGGCTTGCACCCAAGGCGTGTAGGGTGGAAACCGATAGGTGACGTATGAGTTATAGTGGATTTCATCTAGCCTTTAATCTCCCTGTTCTGTTGCTGCTTTTCTTCCTTTCGGGAAAGGGCTTTTGGCCGGGGGAGGTCGTCCTTGTGATGCTGGCGATACTAGGAATCGTGGTCGCCTTTACATCCCCTTGGGATAACTGGGCGGTGGCTCGTGGTATTTGGGATTTCCCTACAGAGAGGATTCGATTCCGAATCGGTAAACTGCCTGTCGAGGAGTACGCATTCTTTATCATTCAGTCGATGGAGGTGATGATGTTGAGCTGGGCATTCTTGGGTTGGTTGAAGCCTCCTCAAGGAGCCCCGATGCCGCGCTGGATTGGGGAGCCAGAGGTTTTGCGGCACCTCGCAATTCTTTTTGTGGCTTGGGTTGCGTTTGGAGTTCTTTTCAAAGAGTGGCCGAATCGAGAAAGAAGAATTCATTATTCATGGCATCTCTTGTTTTGGTTCCTCCCTGTGATCTTGATTCAGTGGATCGTGGCAGGACCGATGCTCATCGCCTACTCTTGGCACGTTTTGGTTCCCACAGTTGCGATTGGGACATACCTATGTATTGCGGACTGGTATGCGATCGGAAAGGGGATCTGGTTCTTTGATGAGAAACAGATCACCGGGTGGAAAATCGGCGGGGTTATGCCATGGGAGGAGGCAGCCTTTTTCTACATTACGAGCCTCTTGGTGGCTCAAACCTTCCTTATTCTTCTCCCTTCGCAACTACGATAAGTGACCCAGATTCGACCCTGAGCCGCGTGCCAGAGCTATTTTAGGTTGTCGGCTCGTTCCCAGGCTTCCACTTGATATTACAGCCTAGGCTTGGGACTTGGGGTGAGGGGATAGGTTGATTGGATAAGATTGCCTGAAGAGCAGCCCGAAGATCTTGCCCTGTCGCCGCAGTTTCACTTTTTGGACGAGTGGAATCAAACTGACCTGCGTAGAGAAGCTTGCCGTCATGGCTTACTACAAACAGGTCTGGGGTGCAGGCGGCATGCCAAGCGTGTGCAACGGCCTGCGAGGCATCAATTAAGTAGGGAAATTTCCAGCCACCCGCTTGCGCAAAAGCCGGCATCTTTTCAGGGGCATCATCAGGATACTGCGATGCATCATTGGAATTAATGGCAACGAAAGAGATTCCTTTTGGCTGAAACTCGGAGGAAAGGCGACCCAGCATGTCGCGGATATGGACTACGTAAGGACAGTGGTTGCATGCAAAGACAACAACGAGAGGCTTTCCATGCGAGCAATCTTCACGCGTCCAGATCTTTCCATTTGTATCGGGCAAAGCGAAATTTGGAGCAGGGGAGCCCAAGGGAAGTCGCTGAGTTGAACCCGTTCGTGCCATAAATTATTTAATAGTAGAGGAGGGGTTGGCGCGATCTTTTGCGATTGTTGCACCTTGATGGGCTGATTGAAAGTTGAGCCAGTCACGCATGATCTTTAGCGCCTCTCCGAGCTCATAGGCCTCCGCCAGATCTACGGCGTCAGTTATGCCTTCTGTTTCTCCATCGGCAGACTCCTCGAGGGTAGGCTTTTTCTTTTTAGGATCCTTATCAGAAAGGATGACTCCTTTTTTGTCGTCGATCACAAGTCGTGCCTTGGGTTCGGAGACCTTCTCCAAGCGCTCTTCGATTTTCTTTCGCTGATCATTCCGCTCGTCCTCAATCTTCTTTTCTTGAATTCGGCTTGCCTCATTGAGGGAGATCTTTCCCGCCTCAATACGGGATTTGACCTTCTCGATATCCGCTTTTAAGAAGTCCATATCACGGTCTGAGGCAATTCGATCTTTTGATTTCTCTTCGAGAACGCTCTTTAGGGAAGGGTCCATCTTGCTGGAAAGATACCGGCTGGGGCCGATTTCATCCCAGGGGAGGGCATTGGGTAAATCGGACTCACCGATCTTCATATAGTCGAGGGGGGACGGAATCGAAATGTCGGGAATGACTCCACGATTTTGCGTCGAGTGTCCGTTGGGGAGATAAAATTTCTGAATCGTAAGTTTCACTGCACCCGCTTGAGGTTGAGCTTTCTCACCGCCTTGCTTGAGAAAACGGCCTAATTCAACTACAGCCTGAACCGTGCCCTTGCCGTGTGTGCTTTTTTCGCCGACCACCAAGGCTCTCCCGTAGTTCTGGAGTGCTCCAGCTGCAATTTCTGAAGCGGAGGCGCTCCTACGACCTGTGAGAACGAGAAGGGGGCCTTGGTACAGAGAACCGGGAGCGTCATCAGTTCTTTGGATTACGGTGCCTTTATTATCACGAACTTGGACGACAGGGCCCTGATCGATAAAAAGTCCTGTCATGGTAACGGCTTCATCGAGAAGGCCGCCGCCATTTTTGCGAAGATCTAGAATCACCCCATCGACCTGTGCCTGATTCAGTCTTTTTAGAAGAACCTGCACATCATCTGAGGTGGACCTGGGTTTTGCCCCATTCCCGCTGGCCGAGGAGTCGGCACCACCAACCTCACCGTAGAAGCTGGGCAGATCGATGACTCCCACTCTCCATGAATTGGGTTCAACCTGCGGAATCTGGATATTCTTTTTAGGAAGGGGAGCCTCAGGGGGAGCATCCTTACTGGACAATCGACCAACTGTTTTATCCCACCAGCTTTCGGAGGCGGCCTTTGCTTCTGTTGGTTTTGTTTCTACGTCGATCGGAATGGATTTGGTTTGGGGCGGCTTCGGAATGTCGTAGACAGAAGCTGTGGCTTGTTGAGCTGCTAGCTTCACCTCATCTCTAGTGATTTGCACCTCGCGCTGCTCTCCAGCATTGCTACCCGCAGGAATTACTTGAAGCCGAACGATCGTGTTTTTCGGTCCACGAATTTTTTTCACCGCATTGCGCAACTTCATATCGACGATGTCATCAAAAGCATTTTCCCCCTGAGCCACCCCTATGATTTTATCTCCGACCTTTAAACGTCCATCCAGATCTGCGGGACCACCTGGAACTAGTTCTTTGATGACGCAGTAGCCATCCTCCGAGGCAAGGACTGCACCGATCCCAACGAGCGCCAGCTTAATCCCGATCGAAAAATCTTCGAGGGTCGCAGCGCTCATGTAGGTGGAATGAGGGTCGTAAAGGCTCGCTAGTGAAGTGAGATAAAGTTGAAGAATCTCCTCGCTGTCGTACTCCTCAAGGTTTTTTACTAAGCGGTCGTATCGTTTTGTCACCGTGACCAGGGGGTCTTCATCAGGTTTTTTCTTCTCTTTGGCAACCTTCGATTTCGGGGCCAGCTTTTCGCGGAGCATGTCGAACTTGAGGCGGCGCTCCCATAGTTCATCTGCCATTGCTGAGTCTTTAGGCCAACCGACTTTAGTCCGATCGATCTCGTAACTTTGGTCGGTTGAAAAATCGAATGGGAGTTGGAGCCGTTTTTTGATCCATGCCAGGCGATCTCGAACACGCTCGTTGAATCCAGAGAAGATCTCGAAAGCGGGCATGGTGTTCCCTTGTTGGGTGAGTTGGGCCAGCTGTCCAGCATAGGTGTTTTGGTACGCCACCAGATCGCTGTCTAAAAAGAATGCATGATTGTAATCGAGCGATTCCATGTAGGCCTTGATCCAATCCTTTGCACGCTCCTCCGTGAGTGGTTTTCCCGCAAAGTGGTGATCTTGAAGGAGCTTTTGCACAAGCATAGCGGTGGCTGGAGCGCCGGCAGCTGGCTTTAAAGACTCCGCACAAATCGGCACAATGGTGATGAGTAGAAAAAGCCCCGTCATTCGGAGGCGGTTACAAAATCGCAAGTGCATAACCTAAACCTAGCGTGACTTCCGCGGAATGCATCTCCTACGGCAAACTTTTAATCGAGATTGTGTGAAGAGTATGGAAAACGCATTCACGACTGCAAATCAATGTCCAGCAATGGATTATGCTTTAATTATCTTTTCGGGGGGGGCAATAGAGGCAATAACCTTTGGGGTATGCCTTCGCGAGACTATGACTTTGATTTCACCTAACAAAGTAAGAGTGAGGGGGCCGTTCGAGGTCCGCGACCAACTCAGAATATCTTTACGAGCAACCCAGTGTCTCCCCGAGATCTGAATCCACAAGTTCAGATCCAATTCCTTTAGAATTCTTTTCAGGGAAGAACGGATGATCCCTTTTCCCTTTTTGGAGTGTAAAATCACATAGTTTCCAAGCGTCTCGAGTTGGTGCAGTTCGGAATGAGGCACCATCATTTTCTTGCCCGAGAAATCGGCGAGGATGGACAACTCCTCCGAGGGTTGTTTTCCGAGCCCTATTTTGCGTCGGGCACGGACAAGTGATTCACGAAGTCGATTCTTTTCAACCGGCTTAAGAAGATAGTCTATTAGATCGTGCTCGAAGCCCTCAACGGCGTAACTGGGGTGTGCGGTAACCGCTATCACGGCTCCAGCAAAGGAGCTGCGCCGTAGCAGGTCGAACCCAAATTCGTTACCCAGCGAGAGATCCAAAAACATCAGCTGTACTTTATTCTTTCGCAAAAGAAGTTGGGCCTGTTTCTTGTTTTCTGCTTCACCCAAAATCTGAATCTCGGGAAAATCCTGCAAAGCATCCTTGAGGTCTTGGCGACAAAGCGGCTCATCATCGACCAGAATACAGTTGATTCGGCTCATGAAGTAGTTTCATCCATTTGAATGTTGAGA
>Ga0114959_10001826_pt1 | contig 18182 bp, 18 predicted proteins | sample C_130625_EF_Meta_FD_87317 | JGI IMG/M metagenome (GOLD analysis project Ga0114959, IMG submission 87317) | Freshwater microbial communities from Lake Croche, Canada to study carbon cycling - C_130625_EF_MetaG | ecosystem: Environmental > Aquatic > Freshwater > Lake | place: Lake Croche, Canada...
CACCGCCAGCAGCGAAGCAAGGCTCGGCTGCACAATCACGCCGTCCGCCGCGCGCAGGCTTGGGGCATGGGCATGCACCTCCATGCCGAAGGCCCGTGCCATCGGCACCATGGCCCGGGCGATGCCGCCAAACCCCAGCAGGCCAAGGCGCATGCCGGCGAGATCGCGCACCGAGGCCTTGGGGTCGCGCCAGGCACCCTGGGCGATGGCGTGGCCGAGCGGGCGGAACCCCTTGGCCAAGGCCATCACCATGGCAATGCTGTGCTCGGCCACCGCCCGCGTGTTGGAGCCGGTGGCGCGAGTGACCAGAATGCCGTGCGCCGTGGCACCCGCCACATCGACATCATCCACGCCCACGCCATGCCGCGCCACGATGCGCAGATTGGGCGAGGCCTCCAGCGCTGCCACCGTCACCGGTCCCTGCCGGGTCAGCACCGCATGGGCCTGCACCTCCGCCACCCGCGCCGCGACCTCGGCGGCGGTTGGATAGGCGCGCATGTAATGAATGCGACAGCCAGCCTCTTCCAGCACGGCCACGGCCGCGGGCGTCAGGAACGGCGAGGTCATCACCACATCGAAGCGGGACATGCGGCTCAGTCCGTCAGCTCGCGGTTCTGCCGGCCGTAATGGCGGGTGTATTTGTCGGTCACCAGCTCGGTCATCACCACCACCGCGACATCGGTGGTGTTGAACTGCGTGTCGATCACCGCGCCATCCCCCACAAAGCCGCCCAGGCGCAGATAGCCCTTCATCAGCGGCGGCAGGCTGGCCAGCACGCGGCGGGCGTCAAGCGTTTGGATGTCGCGCCGGTTCATCTCGACATAGCGGGAGGCCAAGGCGCGGGGGCGGATATCGACGGGGGCCATATGGTTGGCGGCAAGATAGGTCAGTTCGTTGGCAATCGCCTCCGGATCGGTGCCGGGCAGGCTGGCGCAGCCGAACATCAGCTCGATGCGATGCAGGTCGATATACGCCGCGATGCCGCGCCAGAGGAGCTGCATCGCCGCCCGGCCGCGATGCGCCCGCCCGACGCAGGAGCGGCCGAGTTCGAGCTTGCGGCCGGGATAGGCCAGGATAGGGGCGATGTCGTATTCGTCCGATGAATAGAATCGGCCGAGGCGCTCGGCGGCCTCCTCGCGAATGAGGCGATAGGTGCCGACCACGGCTTGCGGGCCGTCGCCGAGCTCGTGATCCATCACCAGCAGATGATCGGCGACATTGTCGAAGGCGTCGATGTCGAGATGGGTGCGGGCTGCCTCGGCGCTGGGGAGGGCGCCCATCTCCTCGTAGAAGACCTTGTAGCGTAGCCGCAGCCCGGCCTCGATCTCCGCACCGCTGCGCGCCAGGCGCACGCCAAGATTGCCACCGCGCAGCTCGCCGAAGCCTTCGCCAGGAGTGGCTGGGGGCATTATGACCATGTCACCGGCCTCGGCCATCGGACGATCGGTCATTGCTGACGCCCGCCCATCACGCGCGGCGTTTCGTCGGCATGTTCACCATTGGCGGGGCGGACGGATGGTTTGGCCTGCGACGGTCGGGCGGGCCTGCGGCCGAACAGCTCCAGACGGGTAGAGACCAGGTCAAACCCCAGCCGCGTTGCGATGGCCTTCAGCACGCGTTCATGCTCCGCATCCTCGAACTCGATGACGCGGCCGGTGTCGACGTCAATCAGATGGTGGTGGTGGCCGTGCTCGGTCGGCTCGTAGCGCGCCCTGCCGCCACCGAAATCGCGGCGTTCCAGGATGCCCTTCTCTTCGAGCAGGCGGACGGTGCGATAGACGGTGGCAATGGAGATGCGGCCGTCGAGCAGCGTCGCGCGGCGGTAGAGCTCTTCGACATCGGGGTGATCGCCAGGTTCGGACAGGACACGGGCGATGATCCGGCGCTGGCCGGTCATTTTCAATCCCTTGTCGATGCAGAGACGCTCGATGCGGCTTTCCATCCAGTCCCCAAGTTAGGCTGCCGTCACGTGCCCGATCGTGGGATGGCCCGCACTCAGACGTAGCCGATCCTGGGCACGCCTGTCCAATCGTCGCGGCGGGTGGGGGAGGAAGAATGCACCACCTCCCCGGATGCGCCAGCGCTTGTTATCGGCTGGCGCGCGGCTTGGTGCCGAGGCCAATCTGCTTGGCGAGCGAGGAGCGGTGCTTGGCGTAATTGGGAGCGACCATCGGATAGTCGGACGGCAGGCCCCAGCGCTCGCGATATTGCTCCGGCGTCATGTTATAGGCGGTTTTCAGGTGCCGCTTGAGCATCTTTAGTTTTTTGCCGTCCTCCAGGCAAACAATGTGGTCCGCGAACACCGACTTCTTCACCGGCACCGCAGGCACCAATTTATCGACCGGTGGCGGTTCACGCCCGACGCTGGAAAGGGTGCGGTAGACCTCCTGGATGAGGCCTGAAAGTGATTCGGGAGAGATCGAGTTGTTGGAAACATGCGCTGAGACAATCTGGGCCGTCAGACCAAGAACGTCGGCACTCACTTCGGAATCCATGTGGGGCAAACCTTTCGGGTAGAAGAACTTGCGCTATATATGGAAGGGCTTGGCAGCTTAGCAATGGATATTTCGTCAGTCAGGAAAAATCAATGATCGACAGCATCACATCGCAGACGACGGCGGCAGGTGAGCAAAACACGTCTGAGACGAAGCTGCCTTCGCCGGTGGCGGAGATCGATATCACACGCGATGTCTGCCCGATGACCTTTGTGCGCACCCGGCTGGCGCTGGATCGGTTGTCGCCGGGGGATATTCTTCTCGTAAGACTGAGTGGCGAGGAACCGTTGCGCAATGTGCCGCGCACCGCCGCGGCGCAGGGGCATCTGTGCTTGCATCAGGAGACGCGGGCGGACGGGGTCACAGAGCTGTGGCTTCAACGGGGCTGAGGTCACGGCGCAGCACCAGAGCGTTGCCGCCGCCAGGGTAATAGCCGCGCCGCAGTCCGACGCGCTGGAAGCCGAAGCGCTGATACAAAGCGCGGGCGGGGTGGTTGGTGTCGGACACCTCAAGGAACATCGCGCCCGCGCCGCGCCCGGCGGCCTGATCGAGGCAGGCTTGCATCAGCCGGGTGGCGACGCCGTGCCGTCGCGCCTGCGGCAGCACGGCGAGGGTGAGAATCTCCGCCTCATCGGCGGCGACGCGGGCGAGAACGAAGCCCGCCGCGTCGATTGCCAGGCCGAAGACGCCGGGCTGGGTCAGTTGTTCGGCAATCGCAAGGCCGGACCAGGTCTCCTCGGCCGGGAAGCTGGCTTCGTGAATGAGGCCTAACACGATGGCATGTTGAGCCGAGATCGGCTCCGGTCCATGCTCCGGCTCAGGCTTGAACGCGGTCACGGCAGCGGCGCCGGACGCAGGCCGCCGGCGGGGAGCTTCGCCTCGGGCGGATCGACATAGAGGGGCTGCGGGTCGAGTGGCGGCCAGCGTCCTTCCAGCCGATGGCGCGCGGCCTGCGCCACATGGCGGGCCAGCGGCAGGCGGGCATCGGTGAGTTGCACATCGCAGCCGCGCGCCGCCAGCACTGCCGCCGCCGCGATCGCGGCATCCCCGGCGAGGGCGATCCTGCCAGGCGGCATCGGCATCTCGTCCAGTTCGACCGCTGTCAGGCGGTCGCCAGTGTCGAGGAATATCCGCTGCCGGCGGCTGTCGATCGCGACCCAGATGGGCCGCGTGGTGGTGCAGGCTTCGCGCAGCGCCTCAGCGACGGTAACAGCGATGAGCGGGACGCCGCCGGAGGCCAGGCCATGCGCCAGGGAGAGGGCAGCGCGCAGCCCGGTGAAGCTGCCGGGGCCGACGGTCACGGCGATGGCGTCAAACCCCCGCCCGATCAACTCGGCCACCATCGGTGCCAGGGCGGCCTGATGACCGCGCCCGGTCGCCGTGACGCGCTCGGCAAGCACCGAGCCGTCTTGTGTCACGGCCACCGAACAACGGGAGAGCGCGGCGTCCAGGGCGAGGATTTTCATGGGGGAGACCTAGCGTGATAAGGGTGCCCAGGCGCAGCGCTCCTGGAGCGTGATCGCAGCAGGTTGAATCACGCGGCGGCGTGAATCGCGCGACAAAACACAGACTGACAGCTTGGCTGCCGCGCCTATCAGCGGCGGACACGCTCTCACTCTGTGTCTTACCGCGAAAACGCCATCCGGCAGATATAATCATACCGCACCCCGGTCCGTGAGCACCGGTTTGTCCCCGCGAGCTGTGGCAGCAGCCCGCGTGCGCCGCAGAATTCGGCCGCCATTTGCTCGGCCTCGTCAAAATCCGCGGCACCGGTTTCGCGGCAGATCGATAGCTGGTCGGAAGTGCTGGCGGTGATCCGCAGCGGGTCACGCGCGCAGCCGGACAAAAGAGTTATCAAGAGCAACAGAATCACACGACCGTTCATGGTCAGTCCTCACTCGATTTTGAGTGAGGTTAAACAATTATGCTGTATGCGTCACACGATTCTGGCGCGCCAGCTCTCGGCCCCCTGGCTGGTGAACTGGACCGCATTGGCCTGTGCGCCGGCGGCATTGAGGGAGGCGATCAGGGCGGTGCGTGACTGGGGAGGCACGATGAACATCATGAATCCGCCGCCACCAGCGCCGGACACCTTGCCGGCGAGCGCACCATGTCCCATCGCGGTGTCGTAGAGATTATCGATCAGATCGGTGGAGACCCCGCGTGCCGTGCGCTTCTTGGCTTCCCAGGAGCGGTTGAGGATCTCGCCCATGTGGCGGATCTCGCCGCGCAGCAGTGCCTGCTTCATCTCGACCGCGTCCGCCTTCAACTGGTGCAGGCTCTCCAGCGCGCCATGGGCGTGGCCGGTCATGCCGCGCTGCTGCTCGGTGATGATCGCATCCGACCGGCGCGAGACGCCAGAAAAGCAGGTGACGAGAGACGTCTCGAACTCACACATGACCGACCGGCTGACGCGCAGCGGATTGACCACCACCCGGTCGCCGGCGAGGAACTCGATAAAATTGGCGCCGCCGAACGCCGCCGCATACTGGTCCTGCTTGCCGCCGGCCAGAGCGAGGTCGATGCGTTCGATTTCAAAGGCCAGATGCGCCACGTCATACAGCCCAAGCGGCAGGCCGAGCAGCTCGCGAAACGCCTCAACGATCGCCACGCACAGCGCGGAGGAGGAGCCGAGGCCCGAGCCGGCCGGCGCATCGACATGGGTCGTGATGCGCAGCGGCAGCATCCGCCCCTGCACATGGTCGCGCATCATGCGCAGGTAAACGCCGGCATGCAGCCGCAAGGCGGCATTGGCCAGGGCGGCCCGGTCCGGCGCCATCGCCTCGGCCACGCCGAGATCATCTGCGATGAAATGCACCAGACCGTCCTGGCTCATCTCGATATAGCAATAGGCATAGCGGTCGATGGTGCAGTTTAGCACGGCGCCGCCGAATTCGTCGCAATAGGGGCTGAGATCGGTACCACCCCCGGCCAGGCCCAGACGCAGCGGCGCGCGGGCCCGCACCACGTGATCGGGCGACAGATAGGTCGGCGGGGTCATGATCGTCCCTTGGTCAGATGCGTGGTGGTGAGGGCTTGCGCCGAAACCCGCGCGGGAGGCAACGCACATTAAGGTGAAATGAGCGCATTCGCATTCAGACAGACGCAGAAAGCAACAGATTGAACGGACCGAGATAGCCCAGCTCGTCAGACCAGTACTGATGCACCATGGCGCGCGAGAAGCCCGCGGCGCGCAGCCGGTCGAGAATGTCCCAGCCGATCTCGTGGATTTCGCCGCGGAACTCGGCGGGCAGCCAGCCGCCCTGGCGCGGCACATGGCTGAGGCGGGAGATGGTGCCGGCGGCGCGGTAGCGCAGCGGCAGGGTGAAGACGAACTGGCCACCAGGGAGCAGAACACGGCGAAGCTGAGCCAGGGCCTCGTCCAGCGGCGGCACATAGGTCAGGTGGTCCCAACTTACCGCGATGTGGAAGGCGGCGTCTGGCGCATCGAGCCGCCAGCCCTGGCTGGAGCTCTCGCCGGGTCTGGCGCGCACCAGCCGGCCAAGCCGCGTGAAGCTGCCGCTCTGATCGCGGCTGGCGGCGAGCTTGCGGTCGATCAGGCCCGGCGGGCCGAAGGAGGCAATGCGCGACCAGGGGGCGAGCCCGGCCTCGGCCTCCAGGAAATGCAGCACGGCGCGGGCGCGGTTGCCGAGCCGGTCGGCGCAGTCGCAGAACTGGCCCTCGCGCCAGTTCACGTCCGGCGCGCCGTTCGGTGTGCGGTCGATCGGCGTGCTGAACCGCGCCGTGCGCAGGCAGGGCGCGCAGGTGCCGGGGCGCACCAGGGCGGCGGGCGCGGGGTCAGCGAGGCCTTGCACAATCATCCGCTCATGGGCGAAGCGCGCGTCAGAGCGCGGCTGGGCGTCGCGTCCGGCATTGTCGAACTCGGCCTGGCTGAGGAAGCTCTCGGCCGGGAACCGCACTGCCAGCTCGGTCATGTCCGCACCTCCTGCTCCAGGCCAAGATCGCCCCAGCGGGCGCGGAACGCTGCGGCCGCCTGCCAGGCGATCTCGGGCGTGGCGGCGGGGAGCGTCACGGCGAGGCCTGCGGATTGCTGCTCCCACGGCTCTGTGGCCCGGCCGATCGGGCTGCCGAGGAGCCACGCCTTCAGGGCTGCGTCGGCGCATTCCAGCCCGGCGCCGTCGGCGAGCTGCGCGTCCAACCCGCCGATCTCCTCCCAGAGCTGGCGCGGCAGAGCGAGCATCAGGCCGATGCTGCCGGAGAGGCGGATCAGCAGCTCCTCCTCCGTGTCGGCCTCGGCGGCGCGGTCAGGCGCTGCGAGACCCCAGCGGGCGAGGCTGGCGCGGCCGGCGGCGCCCGGCAGGACATGGGCCTTGTGCGTTGCAATCACCCGCAGCAGGGCGGCAAGTGCCGCGGCGGAGGGCGGGGCGGTGCCGCAGGCCAGCACAACAAGTGTCTCACCGTTGGCCAGAGCCGCCGCCGCGCCGATCGCCAGAGCGGCCTGTGCTGCCCCGCTGGTGGCACGCTGGGTGGTGGTGGCAACGCGCAGGCCGCGCACCAGACCGTGAATGAGGGCGGTGCGCGGCTCGAAGCCGTCATCGGCGAGGATGATCTCGACGCCCCCACCCCGGCTCAGCCCTGACAATGCGGCCAGCGCCGCCATGGTGTGGGCGATGTCGCGCGCCGCCAGCAGCACCAGACTCACCGCCGGCGTCTGAGGCACCGCAAGCGTGATCGGCGCAAACTGGCGTTGCAGCGACTCCAGAGCCGCCGCGAGGGCGAATTCGGCGCCCTGCGGATCGGCCTGCGGCGCGCGCCAGCTTCGGGCCGCTAGCAGAACGGACATGTCACGCAACGCGGTGGCCGGCCGGCTGGTCTGGCGCCGCAGCTCCAGGCGGCTGCGCAAGGCGGCGATCTCGGCCTGGAGCGCGCCGATCTCGGCCGCCGATCGGTCGAGCCGTTCGATGCCGGTGCGGCCGGCGCTGGCCATGTCCTCCACGAGGCTCGCGAACACCACGCCACTGACCTTCTCGCGGGCGCGGATCAGCCTTCCGCCGGCACCGGGCGGATGGTCGGGCAAGCGCGCCTGAAACCCGTGCCGACCATCGCCAATACCGGCGCGGGCCAGGTCCTGTCGGTAATGCTGTGCCAACAGGCTCAGGGCGATGCTGTCGCCATCGAGGATCTCCACCGTCATCCGCGCGTCCGGACGATCGGGCGAGCGGCACCAGCCATCCAGCGTGCCGTCAGCCAGCCGCTCCAACGCACCCTCAATGGCGAAGCTGCCGGGGGCCATTGCGCTGGCGATGTCGGAATCTGTGGCCTGAGGATCGGGAGGCATGGTCAATTCCACGTGGCGTCCGGTGCTGCATAGGACATAAGAGGCTTCGGACGCTATGAGCCGACATTATGCGAGGCATGGCCGATCATGGCACGAATTCTGATCACCGGGGCGGCGGGCATGGTGGGCTCGCATCTGCTGGAGCATCTGACAGGTGCGGGCCATGATGTGCTCGGCTCCTATCACCGCCCCACCATCCGCATGGCCGATATCGAGGGGCGGTTCGTGCTGGTGGAGCTGGATGTGCGCTACGCCGAGCCGGTGCGGCGCCTGGTGGCGACGTTCCGCCCGGAGGTGATCTATCATCTGGCCGCCCAGAGCCTGCCCACGGTGAGTTGGGATAATCCCTGGGAGACGATGGAGATCAACGTGCAGGGCACGGTGAACGTGTTCGAGGCGGTGAAGAGCCTGCGCGCGGTGGAGCCGGGGTATGACCCGATGGTGGTGGTGGCCTGCTCCTCCGCCCAATATGGCGCGAGCCTCACGCCCGCCAATGTGCCGATCGGGGAGGATGTGGTGCAGTTGCCGCTGCATCCGTACGGGGTGTCCAAGGTGGCGCAGGATCTGCTGACCTTTCAGTATTGGCGCAACGACGCGATACGCGGCATCCGGGCGCGCATCTTCAACTGCACGGGGCCACGCAAGCGGGCGGATGTGGTGAGCGATTTCGCCGGGCGCACCGCGCGGATCATGCGCGGCGATCCAGGGGCGCTGCGGGTCGGCAATCTGGAGACGCGGCGGGCCATTCTGGATGTGCGCGATCTGATCGAAGCCCTGGTGCTGCTCGCCGAGCGCGGCGATCCGGGGGAGGCTTATAACATTTGTACCGAAACGGCGTGGCGCATCGGCGATCTGATCCCGATCCTGGAGCGGCTCGCAGGGCGCGGGCTCGCGGTGAACCCCGATCCGGCGCTGTTCCGCCCGTCTGACGAGCCGGTGATCTTTGGCTCCACGGACCGGATCCGGGCGCGCACCGGCTGGCGGCCGCAGGTCGCCATCGAGGATACGATCCGTGCGGTGCTGGACTATGAGTTGGGGGCGCTGGGCGCATGAGCGAGGCCACACCGATCGGGCCCACGCCGGATGATGCTGCCGCGCTGCTGGCGGAGCATCGGGCAAGGTATCTTGCACCGCTCTGCGCAGGTCTGCGGGTGCGGCTTTTGGGGGTGGCGGGGCAGCCGGGGGAGGCGGAGATCGCGGGGCAGGCCACGCTGGCGCGGGCGGGGCGGCCAGCACCGGTGGTGATCTCGCTTGAGGCGCTCGGCGAGGAGGCGCTGCGGGCGCGGCTGCCTGAGGCCATGGAGGCGCTGGAGCCGGAGGGGCTGCTGATGCTCGCGGAGCGCGGGGCGCAGCCCGGGCGGCGTCTGGGGGCTGAGCTTGTTCGGCGCTTCCGCCATGTGGCGACGCTGCATCAGCGCGAGGTGGTGGGCTCGGTGCTGGGCGAGGCGCGCCATGCCGCCAGCCGCATCCTGCCGCTCGCCCGCTCGCTGCGCGCCGCGCCGTCCTGCCTGATCCATCTCTGCTCGGACGTGCCGCTGCCAGGCGTGATGCCGGCGTTTCATGAGGGTGGGGCGGGGGTGATCGAGCCGCTGATGGCGAGCGCAGCCCCGCCGCCGGAACCGCTGCTGCTGCGCGGGCCGGCCGCTTCGGCCGAGTTCCCCGATCTGCGGGCGCGGGCGGTGGCGCTGGTCGAGCGGCTGATGACGCTGGATGAGCGGCTGTTCGAGCAGTCCGGTCAGATCGCCCGGCTCACCGCCCAGCTTGATGAGCGCAGCCGCAACGCATCGAGCTATTTCGATGTGCCGCGCACCCGCCACACCTGGCCGCTGGCGGAGAATCCCGGCAACGACCCGGCGCGGCTGGAGTTCTACGACAAGCGCGTGGACGACCCGGTGCTCGACGAGGCCGAACTGGGGCGGCGTTTCCTGGCGGGCTTCGGCCTTGAGGGGGCGAGCCCTGACCATGACGGCGCCATCGCCGCGCTCAACACGGCCGGCGCGCGCACTGCCGTCACCGGCACGGCGCCAGAGGTGTCGATCGTCATTCCGGTCTACGGCCAGCTTGGATTCACCCTCAACTGCCTGGATTCGCTGCTGCGCCATGACAGCCGCGCCAGCTTCGAGGTGATCGTGGTCGATGACTGCTCGCCGGATGGGTCAGGCGCGCTGCTGGAGCAGGTGCGCGGCATTCGCCTGCTGCGCCGCGTTATCAATGGTGGGTTCATCGCCAGCAGCAATGCCGGGGCGGACGAGGCGCTGGGCCGTTACGTGGTGATGCTCAACAACGACACCCGTCTGGTGCCAGGCTGGCTCGATGCGCTGCTGGACAGTTTCACCACCCTGCCCGAGGCCGGCCTGGTCGGCTCCAAGCTGCTCTATCCGGACGGCTCGTTGCAGGAGGCGGGCGGCATCGTCTGGCGTGACGGCTCGGCGTGGAACTATGGACGCAACGACGATCCCAACCGGCCGCAATATTCCTACGCCCGCGAGGTCGATTACATCAGCGGCTGCGCCATCATGCTGCCCGCCGCGCTGTGGCATGAGCTTGGCGGGTTTGATGCGCATTTCGCCCCAGCCTATTGCGAGGACGCCGATCTCGCCTTCCGCGTCCGTCAGGCCGGCCGCCGCGTGTGGTTTCAGCCGCAAAGTCGGGTGATCCATTACGAGGGCAAGACATCGGGCACCGACACCAGCCAGGGCGTCAAATCCTATCAGGTGATCAACGCCCGCAAGCTGTTCCTGCGCTGGCGGCGCGAACTCGAGACACACCGGCGCAACGGCGAAGCGCCTTTCCTGGAGCGCGAGCGTCGCGTGGTACGCCGCGCGCTGATCCTGGACGCCACCGCCCCCACGCCCAAGCAGGACGCCGGCTCCGTCACCACCACGCTCACGCTGCGGCTGTTCCAGCAACTCGGCTACAAGGCGCATTTCGTCCCGCAGGACAATTTTCTGTTCCAGCCGCACCACTCGACCGACCTGATGGCGACCGGCGTGGATGTCGCCTACGCGCCCTACGAGGTCGGGTTTGATCATTACATCCGCCGCTATGGCTGGAGCTTTGATGTCGTGCTCGTCTACCGCATCGGCGTGCTGGAAAAGGTGCTGGACGATCTGCGCCGCCACGCCCCCCAGGCCTGCGTGCTGTTCCACAACATGGACCTGCATTTCCTGCGCATGGAGCGCCAGGCCCGCCAGGAAGGCGACCCCGAGGGCCTCGCCCGTGCCGCGGAGATGAAAACCCGCGAGCTCGCCATGATCGGCCGGGTGGATTGCACCATCACCCATTCCACCTATGAGCGCGATCTCTTGGCCGCCGAGTTGCCGGGCGCCCCGGTGGTGGTCTGGCCTTTCATGTTCGAGTTCCACGGCACACAGGTCGGATTTGACCGCCGCCGCGACATCGTCTTCCTCGGCGGCTATCGCCATCTGCCCAATGTCGACGCCGTGCAATATTTCGCCAACGAGGTGTTGCCGCTGATCCGCTCGCTCGAACCCGAGGCGCGCTTCATCATTGCCGGTGCTAATCCAGGGCCCGAAGTCATGGCGCTCGCCTCTGACCACGTCATCGTCACCGGTCTCGTCGATGATCTGCGCGACGTGTTCGACACCGCCCGCGTCTTCGCCTGCAGCCTGCGCATCGGCGCCGGCACCAAGGGCAAGGTCTCCACCGCCATGGCCTATGGCCTGCCCGTCGTCTCCACCACCTGCGGTGCCGAAGGCATGGACCTGATCGACGGCGAGGAGGTGCTGCTCGCCGACGCCCCGGAAGACTTCGCCGCCGCCTGCCTGCGTGCGTATCGCAATCCCGAGCTGTGGCAGCGACTGTCGGAGGCCGGCATGCGCCTGGTGCAGGAAAAACACTCCCTCGCCATGGGCCGCCGCGTGCTCGACGCGGCGATCGAACTGGCCTGGAGCCGGCGAGGGGTCGGGGGATGAGGGAAGGGGGAGGATGAGGGAAGGAAGTGAGAAAAGCGCTGAGCAGAGCCCAGCGCCTTCTTGCCTCCTACCCCATCCCAGGCCGCGCCAAAACGATCCGCACCATCACCGGCAGGCGTGTCGGCACGCGACGGAAGCTGGTGAATCCGGCCCGGGTCAGCAGGGCCTCGATGGCCTCGGGGGTGCGCGAGCGTCCACGTCCCATCGCCATCAGGTAGAAGCCGAAATACGCATCCCCGATCGGCTCGGCGCCTGGGGTGCCGGACATCGGCTCGGCGATGATCAGCGTGCCGTCTGTGGGCAGCGCGGCGCGGGCCTGGCGGAGCATGGCGAGGGCCGTGTCGTCGTCATGATCGTGAATGACGCGGACGAAAGAGATGAGGTCCGCCCCCTCGGGCAGTGGCCCAAGGCGGGCGTCGCCGCCATGGGCGCTGGCCTGGGTGAGGCCTTCAGCGGCGAAACGCCGGGTGGCGTGTTCGGCGACCGGCGGCAGGTCGAACGTCATCACCCGCAGGCCCGGCGTGGCGCGGGCGACGGTCGCGGCGAAGCTGCCATCCCCGCCGCCGACATCGAGCAGGCAGCGATGCCGGTCAAAGCGGATGGCTGCCAGGATCTCCTCGGCCACGAAGGACTGCGAGGCGGACATCAACTGGGTGTAGGGGCTGATCGCTGCGTCGGCGTCCGGCACGCTGCCATCGGCATAGGCCCAGTAGCGTTGCAGCCCATCGGGCCGGCGCGTGCCGCGCAGCAGCGCGACGGGATCGACGAGATCGCCATAGACAAGGGCATGATGTTCGATCATGGCGGTAAGGCCGGGATTGCCGATCAGCGCCGCGCCGAGTTCCCCCAAAGCGTAACGGCCACGCCGCCGGGCGAGCAGCTTCAGCGACACGGCGGCTTCGAGCAGGATCTGAGTCGAGCTTGGCGGCAGATCGAGCCTGGTGGCAAGGATTTCGGCGCTGAGCGGTTGGGCGCGCACCAACTCGAACACACTCAGCCGCACACAGGATAAGAGCACCTGCGTGTAGACGAAGCCGGCGCAGAGATCGAACAGCGCCCGTGCTCTGCGGCGCGCGATTGGCCTTGTGAGCGGGAAGGCCGCCGCCCAGTCACGAAACCGGGCGCTGGCCAGCAGCCCGTCGCGCTGTGCCAGTGCCCAATCCAGCCCCCGGTCCATCCAAGATCCGAACGAACCGGGCAAGGCCATCACGTCTCCCATGCCGTCAGGCAGCGCGCCGAGCCAGTCCCGGCGGCAGGAGACGCATCGTCTCGCTGCGGATATGGGATCGCAGATCAGAGCCGCCGCGGCAATCCGGCACGGAGGCGGCGGCCGCCTCGGCCAGCGCATCGAGGCGGGCGATGGCGCCGTCCAGCCCCAGCAGCTTCACCGCGTTCGGGCGGCCATGGGTCTCGTCCTGGCCGATCGGCTTGCCCAGTTCCTCGGGTGTGCAGACCACATCCCGCAGATCATCTGCCACCTGATAGGCCTCACCGAGCAGCTCGCCGAGCTGGCGCCAGGGCTCGGCATCGGCACCGGCGGCGGCTGCCCCCATCACGGTCGCGGCCGAGAACAGCGCGCCCGTTTTGGATTGCTGGTAATGCGCGAGGTCGATCTCATCCTCGCATTCCCATGCCTGGCCGGCGCAGATGCCGAGCGGAGCGCCCACAGCGCGGCCGAGGGTCTGGAGAATGGTGGCCATGCGCTGCGGGCTGCGCATGCCAGCGCGGATCACGGTCTGGAACGAGAGAACGATCAGCGCGTCGCCCGCCAGCACCGCCAGCGGCTCACCATGGGCGACATGGATGGTGGGGCGGCCGCGCCGTGTGTCGGCGTCGTCAAAACAGGGTAGATCGTCATGCACCAGCGAGGCGCAATGCATCAGCTCGATGGCGGCGGCGGCCGCATCGGTCAGCGCCGGGCTGTCCTCACCGCAGGCAGCAGCAACCGCCATACACAAACGCGGGCGGATACGGGCACCACGCGGAAACACGCTGTCATGCATCGCTGCGGCAAGGCGCGGCGGCCCGCCCGGCAGGCTGCATTGCCCGATGGCCTTGGCCAGTGCACGCTCGATCCTGGTCATCACGTCCATGGCTGTTCCCCCAGCTTTCATTGCTGCCTGCGGGCGTTGACGGATGAAGTGTCAGGTCCGCTTGTCAGTTGAGAGTGTCATGTTATCTTGACAGTGACGTCAACCAGAAATCTCACGGCGGAGCAAAGAAGCGGATGAGAACGCGCAAGGTCGTGGTGGTGGGGGCGGGAATTGCCGGCCTGGTGGCGGCGGTGGAACTGGCTGCCGCCGGGACCGAGGTGGTGGTGGTGGAGCGCGCCGCAGCCCCCGGCGGCAAGATGCGCCAGATCGCCATCGGGGATGCGCGGATCGACGCGGGACCCACGGTGTTCACCATGCGCTGGGTGTTTGACGCGGTGTTCGCCGCCGCCGGCACCACGCTGGAACAACATCTCACACTGCAACCGGCAGAAATCCTCGCCCGCCATGCCTGGGACGCCACGCAGCGGCTTGATCTTTTCGCCGATATCAAGCGCTCGGCCGATGCCATCGGCGCCTTCGCCGGCCCCGCCGAGGCGCGCGGCTACCTGGCGTTCTGCGCGCGGGCGGCGAAAATCTACAAGACCCTGGAGGCGCCGTTCATCCGCGCCCAGCAGCCGGGCAGCGCCTTCACCCTGGCACGCCGCGTGGGCCTCACCCAACCCAGCGAGCTGCTCGGCATGAGCCCGTTCGCCACGATGTGGAAAGGACTGACCGAGCATTTCCGCGATCCGCGTCTGCTCCAATTGTTCGGCCGCTACGCCACCTATTGCGGCTCCTCGCCCTGGCTGGCGCCGGCGACGCTGATGCTCGTCGCCCATGTGGAGCAGGCCGGCGTCTGGATGGTGGAAGGCGGCATGCACCAGGTGGCCCGCGCCTTCGAGGCGCTCGCCAGCAGCAAGGGCGCCAGCTTCCGCTATGACAGCGAGGTTGCCGAGATCCTTACCTCCCAGGGTCGGGCCTCGGGCGTGCGCCTCGCCTCGGGTGAGCGGATCGATGCGGACGCCGTGGTGTTCAACGGCGACGCCGCAGCCCTCGCCCGCGGCCTGCTGGGCCAGACCGCCCGCCGCGCCGTGCCCCAGCCAGACGGGGTGCGCTCGCTCTCGGCGCTCACCTGGACGATGACCGCCAAAGCCGGCGGCTTCCCTCTGGTGCGCCACAACGTGTTCTTCTCCAACGCCTACGCCGCCGAGTTCGATGACATCTTCACCCGCCGCCGCCTGCCGCAGAACCCCACCATCTATGTCTGCGCCCAGGACCGGGGCGACATGGCTGAAGACCGCGACAGCGACCGCCTGCTGATCCTGGCCAATGCGCCGGCGATCGGCGATGCGCATCACTTCACGCCAGCGGAGATCGCCTCATGCGAGACCAGGACCTTCACCCTGCTGGAGAGATGCGGCCTGACGGTCACCCGGGCACCGGAGACGACGGTGATCACCTCGCCCACGCAATGGAACCGCCTGTTCCCGGCGACGGGCGGCGCGCTCTACGGTCTTGCCTCTCACGGCTCGATGGCCCCGTTCCGCCGTCCGGGCTCGAACAGCCGCATCCCGGGCCTGTATCTGGCCGGGGGCAGCGCTCATCCGGGGCCGGGCGTGCCGATGGCGGCGCTCTCCGGCCGTCTGGCGGCGGCCGCCATTCTGGGGCGAGCGTCATGAACCCGCTGACCCTGTTGCGGCTGGACCGCGCGGTTCCCACCAACGGCTATGCCTGGTGGTATGTCGATGCCATCAGCGCCGATGGGAAGCACGGAATCACGGTGATTGCCTTCATCGGCAGCGTGTTCTCCCCCTATTATGCCGGTGCCCGCCGCAAGGGACCCGCTGATCCGTATCAGCACTGTGCCCTCAACGTTGCGCTCTATGGCTCGCCCGGCCGCTGGGCCATGACCGAGCGCGGCCGCGGCGATATCGACATCACCCCGCATCATTTCCGAATCGGCCCCAGCAGCATCGCCTGGGAAGGCGGCTGCCTCGTCATCCGCATCGATGAACGCAGCACCCCCGATCTTCGCCCGTTGCGTGGCGAAATCCGGGTCAGGCCGCGCGAGTTGGTTGATCACGAAATGATCTTGGATGCCAACGGCCGCCACCATTGGCGACCGATCGCGCCGCGCGCCGAGGTCAGCGTCAATCTCTCTGCCCCCGCCCTGGCCTGGAGTGGCCATGGCTATCTCGACAGCAACGAAGGCAGCGAGCCGATCGAGGCCGGGTTTCGCGACTGGGCCTGGTCGCGCGTCACCCACGGCGATGACACGCTGGTGCTCTACGACGCCACGCGCCGCGACGGCAGCCGCCTCGGCATCGCCCGCCGCTTCGGCGCTGACGGCATCACCGATACCGCGCCGCCGCCTCCAGCCGCCCTGCCGCGCGGCCTCTGGCGCGTCGCCCGTCCCACCCGCGCCGATGCCGGCACCACCCCGCGCCTCATTCGCCGCTTCGAGGACGTGCCGTTCTACACCCGATCCGAATTTGCAACGACGCTCTACGGCCGGGAAGCGCATGGGGTGCATGAGAGCCTCGATCTCGACCGTTTCGCCGCACGCTGGGTGCAGACCCTGCTGCCCTTCCGCATGCCGCGCATTGCCAAACGATGACCCTCTACCGCCCGCCCGCCCCCACCCCGCGCGCCCCGCTCCCGGGCCTGATCCACGCCATGCTCTCCGGCGAGCGCGATCTGCTGAGCCTGCTGCCGGACATCGCCTACACAACCAAGGTGGGAAAGCTCGGTACCAGCCGCCGCGGCATCCTGCTGGTCAACGATCCGCCTTGGGTCGCCCGCGTGCTGGCCGACCCGGAGGGCGTCTTCCCCAAGAACGACCTCATGGTCGGCGCGCTGGAAGGCCTTGTCGGTCAATCCCTCTTCGTCACCTCCGGCCCCGCCTGGCGCCGCCAACGCCGTATGATCGACCCCGCCTTCTCCCATATGCGCGTCAATCGCAGCTTCGAGGCGATGCAGGCGGGTATCGATGCCTACCAATCTGTTCTTGATACAAACGCCGAAACCAACACCGTCTTCTCGCTCGACGCCGCGATGAGTGCGCTGACCGCTGATATCATCTGCCGCACCATCTTCTCCCAGTCCCTCGCCTCCCAGACGGCGCGTGACGTGTTCACCTCCTTTGGCCAGTTTGAACGCCATGTCGCCAACACCGAGATCCGCCGCCTGCTCTTCGGCCGCCCCTTTGCCGCCATCCCCCAGTCCCGCGCCGCACGAGACGCCTGCATCCGCATCCGCGCCCATATCGACGATCTGCTTGCCCCGCGCCTCGCCCCCCATCTTCCAACGGCCGCCGCGCCGATTGACGACATCGTCGGCGCCGTCATTGCCGCCCGTGACTCGGATACCGGCCAGTCTTTCACGCGATCCGAACTGATCGACCAGATCGGCGTGTTCTTCCTCGCTGGCCACGAGACAACCGCGAGCGTGCTGACCTGGCTGTTCTTCATCCTCGCTCAGCGCCCCGACATCGCCGCCCGCCTCCGCGCCGAAGTCGACGGCATCGCGGGTGACGGGCCGATCACCCTCGAACACACCAAGCACCTCAGCTTCACCCGCAACGTCTTCCGCGAGGGCATGCGTCTCTACCCGCCCATCACCTTCATCCCCCGCGTCGCTCAGCAGGATACCGAGATCGCCGGCCATCGCGTGCGGCGCGGAACCATGGTGATGATCGCCCCATGGCTGGTGCATCGCAGCCCCTGGAACTGGCGCGACGCCGACCGCTTCGACCCCGACCGCTTCACCCGTGACGGTGAGGTGACGCCAGGCAGCTACATCCCCTTCGGCCTCGGCCCGCGAATCTGCGTTGGCGCCGCTTTCGCCACCATTGAGAGCACCCTCATCCTGGCGAGTCTGACCCAGCGTTACGACATCACCCCCGAACCCAATCAAACGATCCGCCCCGTCGCCCGCCTCACCACCAAACCCGCCCAGGAAATCCTCTGCCGCATCCACAAACGCCGCCCAACCAACAAGTAGTGTGCAATGCCGTTTGGCATTGCACCAACCCATCCTTGCTCATAAAAAATAACTTGGAAGCCAAAATGATGTCTGTTATGGAGAATTGTCTCATTTTATGAGACGAGCCATGACATTGGAGTGACACAAATGTTGAAAATGATCGCTGCCGGATTGTTCGCCATCGCCGGTTCAAATGCGGCATTCGCGGCCTGCTCGATGGAAGATGCAATGACCAAGACGACCGATCTTGCCACTGTTCTCGCGGCGAAGGCGCAGAGCAAGCCAGAAGCGGCAGCGAAGCTCAGCACCGACATCGCCACGATCATGAGCACGGGCGAGGTGACCGACGACACCTGCAAGAAGCTCGACGCTGCGATCGCCGACGCCAAGAAGCTCTGAGAGTGCGTCGGTAGGGTGGGCTGAAGCCCACCCTCCG
>Ga0114959_10001828_pt1 | contig 18175 bp, 14 predicted proteins | sample C_130625_EF_Meta_FD_87317 | JGI IMG/M metagenome (GOLD analysis project Ga0114959, IMG submission 87317) | Freshwater microbial communities from Lake Croche, Canada to study carbon cycling - C_130625_EF_MetaG | ecosystem: Environmental > Aquatic > Freshwater > Lake | place: Lake Croche, Canada...
CCGTAAAACTATGCCATCCAGATAGTCCATTGGTGAAGGATGAATTCAAAGAAAAAGCGCACCAAGTTTTCATAAAACTAAAAGCCGCCTACGACCAAAATAATGTGGAAGTTCTGCAAGAAATTTTGAACGAACTCAAATTGGGGATTGCCTTTGGGAATATGGACTTCGCCGGCGTGGGAACGGACGAATTACAAGCATTTATTGGGCAATTAGCCAATAAAGTTGAACACTTGGCAAATCAATTATCAACTTTACAAAATGACCAAAGATATGTACTACAAACAGGAGATTTAATTACCCTTGAAAATCATTATGTTCAAGAGGAAATGAGTTTATTGGAGAGGAAACGGGTTTTGGACGGGAAGGGTATCCATCTTGGCACCCGAAAATCATAATTTACTTACAATAGATTCCCTTGTCTTTTTCCTTTAATTAATACCTTCCATCTCTTGGTCACAAAAATACATCTGTTTATTTTATGACACGATATTTTATATAATTCTAAAGTATCAGTTGCAATTGCTTGATTATGAATAAGCTATAATTTGGATTAATAGATTAGTTTTTCTATGCCATTGAAATCATTTTCCAGCCGATTGAGTCTTATTTTTTAGCCCTCTCGACGTTTTGTAGCTTGAAGTTTAAATAAGCTTTAAACATAAGTATTTCAGGCAAAAATCTAAACCCAAGCATACATCAAGCTCATTGCTCTTTGTAAGATTTAACAATTATCGGTTTACCGCCTGACTGCATGATTTTCGATTTATTCTGATAACAATTCAACTTAAATAATTACAACTTATTATGTGGCCGAGTTTTTAGCAGGCTGGATTCATATCATCGAGGGTCAAACTAGTTATTCATCAAAACTGAATAGTAATCCATGCTAAACTTAACCAAATAATAACCCCAAAAATTAGCCAATCAAATTCCAATCCCCTAAATTTCGTTTCTAACAAATCTCAAATTCATGAAACGATTATTATCGCTAATTTTTATTTGTATTTTCCCAATTTTTATGCAGGCGCAATGGCGAATTTCTGCGCCCGCCGAAAGTCGTTATTGTGTCGTAAATCCTGCCGGAGAAACCATCATTCCCAACGGTAGAATTATTAAACCTCTTGGGAAAACTTATCGCATTGCGCCGCATCCTTATGGAATGGCAATGAGCCACGATGGGAAAACTATTATCACCGCTAATTCTGGTACTAATCCTTTTTCTATCAGTATTTTACAAAATATTTTTACGAATAACCCAGCGATTACTCAAATTCCAAATACCCCAAAAACCGACGATAATTTACTCGCAGCCGTATTTATGGGCTTGGCAATTTCTCCCGATAATCGCCTTGTATATGTGGCCGGTGGACAGACGAATAAAGTATTTATTTTTGACATAAAATCTGGCAAAAAAGTGGGGGAGATAAATTGTAATATTTCCTTTGATAACCAAGATTATTCCGATGGGTATTTGGGCGACATGACGATGACCGCCGATGGTTCAAAACTATATGTGATAGACCAAATCGGTTTCAGAATTGTGGTCATTGATGTGAAGAAAGGATCCGTAATTGACAATGCAAAAACAGGTCGCTATCCATTTGGGATGACACTTTCACCCGACGAAAAATCTTTGTACGTTGCCAATGTGGGTATGTTTGAATACAGTCTTGTCAAAAACCTTGACCCCAAAAACAAAAATACATATTTGAAAAAACCGGCCTTTGGGTTCAATACCCAAGAGATGCGAGAAGGCATAAAAATTGAGGACAAAGAAGTATCCGGTTTGGGCGACCCAAACGTCCCTGAATCGTTTTCAGTTTGGGCTTACGACCTAGCTGGAAAGCCAAAAGTTACCAACAAAATCAAAACGGGAATCTTGGTCGGTGAGATGATTGAGGGAATTCCCGCCGTAGGAGGCTCGAGTCCGAATTCATTGGTGGCAACCGATAAATACGTTTTTGTGAGTAACGGAAATAACGATAATATTTCCGTAATCGACCCGAAATTAGGGAAAATCACCAACACCATCGACCTTCAAATAGACGGACGTTTGGGACGTTGGAGAGGTCTAATTCCTTTTGGATTAGCGATTTCACCCGACCAAAAAAGGTTATACGTAGCAGAATCGGGTATTAATGCCGTGGGAGTAATTGATATTGCTTCCATGAAATCTTTAGGGCATTTACCGGTAGGTTGGTTTCCTTCCAAATTAAAAGTGAGTAAAGATAATCGGAAGTTGGTCGTGGCGAATGCCAAAGGTTTTGGTTCAGGACCGAATGGCGGTACAACCTTCAAAGTAGGACCAGAAGGAAGCTATATTGGCAGCTTAATGAAAGGTTCGGTAACAGTTTTGGATATTCCAAAAGATGAAGATTTGCGGGCGGAAACTGCCAAAACTGTTGCCTATAATTTTAAATTTGATGCCATAAAACAGCGTGGAAATAATCCCATACCCATTTATCCGAAAGAGAAAGAATCACCTATTAAATACATCGTTTATATTTCCAAGGAAAACCGAACCTATGATGAAATTTTTGGACAATTAAAACAAGGAAATGGTGACGCAGCCATCGCCCGATACGGATTAAATGCTACATTTTCGAATAGAGCAAATACCGAAAAAATTACCAAAGCTACTGTCATGCCGAACCATTTATTGCTAGCAAAAAGATTTGGAACGGCCGATAATTTTTACGTAGATTCCGATCATTCTGCGGATGGGCATCGTTGGTTGTCGGGTGTTTATCCCAATGAATGGACCGAAACGCACGTCTCTGCTGCTTACGGAGGGAAGCGAGAATACAAACAAGAATCCAAATCGCCCGGACATTTTGCGTTGAATGGTTCGTCGGGTAGTTTTTATCCAGAAGATTATAATCAGGATGGTTCAATGTGGGAACATTTTGAACGCCATAATATCAGTTTCCATAATTACGGTTTTACAACGGAACAGGAAGGGAATTTCAACGATTCGACCATGAAAATAGGGGGCGAAATGTACGGGGTGAATTATCCTTTGCCCAATGCGATGTACAAAAATACCGAATGGCGATTTCCTACCTATAACACGGCTATTCCTGACCAATTTAGAGCAGATATTTTTATCAAAGATTTTACTAAAAAATTCTTGGCTGAAGGCAAAACCATGCCTCAAGTGGTTCCTTTAATGATTCCTAACGACCACGGTGCGGGCGAAAGACCGAAAGCAGGTTTCCCATTCAGAGAGAGTTATATGGCCGATAATGACTTGGCGGTCGGGCGAGTGGTGGAGTTTTTAAGCCATACGCCGTATTGGAAAAATATGATGATCATCGTCACCGAAGACGATTCGCAAGGAGGCATTGATCACGTGGATGCACACCGTAGTATTTTGCAAATTTATTCGCCATGGGTCAAGAAAAATTACATCAGTCATCAGCATTATAGTTTTGGTAGCATCTTCAAAACGATGTGGAATGTCTTGGGAATACCCTATTTGAATCAATACGATGCAGGAGCAACCGACTTTTCGGATTTCTTTACAGATCAACCAGATTATGCGCCTTATGATGCGGTGAATGTAGATAAACGCATTTTTGACCCCCAAAAAGCACTTACACCCATTGATGAAAAATTTGATTGGAAAGCGCTTAAAGAATCGCCGATTATGGATGATGATGATTATCTTTTTAAAACCCGAGAGGAAGAAGATAAAAAGGAATTGGAAGAAAAAGAATTTCAATCAAATCCAAGGTTATATAAGACTCGAAAAAAGAAGAAAATGCAATAATTCAGCACAAAGAATAAGAAACGGAGCTTATCAGTAATATTTTAAATTTCTGATTAGCTCCGTTCTTCATTTTAAGTTAACATTATAAACAAAAAAACTTCTCATTTCTGAGAAGTTTACTGTTAACCGACATGGATTCGAACCATGAATAACGATACCAAAAACCGTTGTGTTACCATTACACCATCGGTCAATATGATTTCCTTTTTACTAACGTTGTAAGGATTTCTGATGCAAAATTACGCTTTTTATCTTTATGTGTCAAGTCAAATTTAGAAAAAAAGTAAAATTAATTTCCGATAAGTACTCAGACAAAATAGCTTAGAATCATAAATCTACCTTTTTGCTCAAAAAAATCTACGGGCAAGATATTTATTCCCAAACTTAGATGCGTTATAGGTTAAGATTTGGCATGGCATCGAAAACCAACTGTTCCACCACTAAATTTTTTGATAGTTGGGGGCTTTGAAGGTGGGTAATCAAGCATGTGTACAAAGGATTGAATGACGATATAAGCCTGATAAAATCTGTTTTTATCAAAAAAATGTAGAAAGTAATGCGGTTTAAGCCGAAAAGTACTCACACAAAGAACTGTGAGTGCTACTTTCAGTTTGTAAGTGAGTAAATCTCAAAACCAACCACCCCAGTAAAAGCCACACAAGATGAGTTACATACTTTGAGAGTTGAATAATTTGAAATTAAGTTTTGAAGCCACTATCTTACCAAATACTAAGCATTGAGATTTAGCAGATTTCAGATCATAGGATTTTCAATTTGCCTTGTATTTTTTATTGTCTTCTTTGTGTTAAACACAATGTGTAGGGTTTTCACGTAAGATAGAAGAAATTTACTTGAAATTTGATTATCATTTGTTTCGTCAGTAATCCAAAATAGAAAAAACTGCCAATACAATTTATAGATAGCTTTTTATAATTTTTATTGTATGGCTCAACTCAACTCCATTTTCTCACAAGCCTTCATGGCTGCAGTTTGTTCGGCTTTTTTCTTAGAATATCCTTGCCCAATCGAAAATTTTTCTTCGGCTACAAAAATTGTTGCTGTAAATTCTTTGTTGTGTTTCGCTCCTTCTTCCACAATATCAAATCTGATTGATTTTCCGTCTTTCTGAGCCCACTCAATGATGAGCGATTTAAAATTTGGATTAGTAGAGACAACGGTATCGATATCAAAGTGTTGCGTTAAAATTTTTTTGATAATAAACGAGCGAGTAAATCGAAAACCTTTGTCCAAATAAATAGCGCCAATCAATGCCTCGAAGGCATCACCATACATGGATGTTCGGGTGAGAACGGTTTTACGGTTACCGTCATATTCCACCAATTTGTCAATCCCCATCTTACGAGCCACCACGTTTAATGATTCACGGCTTACCATTCTTGAGCGAATTTCAGTTAAAAATCCCTCTTCTTTAAAAGGAAACTTTTTGAATAAATATTCTGCTGTAATCATCCCCAAGACGGCATCTCCCAAAAATTCAAGGCGTTCATTTGACTCTCGGTAGCTTTTAGAAATAGTTTCTTTTGACACCGAGGCGTGCATAAAAGCCAATCGATACAGCGTTAGATTGGACGGACTTTCGCCTAAAATGTGTTCGATGGCATTTTTCAGCTTTTTGTCTTTGGGATCGCTGGAAAAAAAATCAAGAATGGGTGAAAGCATATATTTTAATTAACACTTAACAACTAATAATTAACAGTTGGTTGAAGACATTTAATTGTGAATTGTTCTTCGATAAAACTGACTTTAAGGTACTATCGTAGAATGAATTGCTTATCAATTAACTGTCAAAGTTATGAATTGTTAATTATCAATTATCAACTGATTTATATTTTCTTAAAAATCACCGTAGCGTTGTGTCCTCCAAAACCAAAGCCATTACTCAACGCAATATTAATTTCACGGGGTTGAGCCGTATTTAAAGTCAAATTAAGTGCCTTGTCAACTTCCGGGTCTTGCGTAAAATGATTAATGGTTGGAGGAACTATGCTATTTTGCATAGCCAAAATACAAGCAACTGCTTCTATGGCTCCTGCCCCCCCCAACAAATGTCCAGTCATTGATTTTGTTGAACTTATATTCATTTTATACGCATGTTCGCCGAAACAGTCAATAATCGCTTTCAGTTCTTGTGGGTCACCCAAAGGGGTTGACGTTCCATGGGTATTTATATAGTCCACTTCTTCAGGTTTTATTCCAGCATCATCTAAGGCATCTTGCATCGACAATAATGCTCCTAAACCATCAGGATGCGGAGCCGTTATATGGTAAGCATCCGAAGAAAAACCGCCGCCAATCAATTCACAATAGATTTTTGCCCCTCGAGCCATGGCGTAATCATAATCTTCCAAAATCAAAGCTCCTGCCCCCTCTCCTACCACAAAACCATCACGGTCTTTATCATAAGGGCGTGAGGCAGTTTTAGGATCATCATTACGTTCTGACATCGCACGCATGGCCGTAAATCCACCAACGCTAGCAATCGTTACGGCTGCTTCTGAACCTCCAGTGACGCAAATATTGATTCTTCCCAAACGGATATAATTGAAAGCATCAATAATGGCATTATTTGCGGAAGAACAAGCCGAAACCGTGGCATAATTAGGCCCACGGAACCCATTACGAATTGAAATGTTTCCTGAAGCCGAATCGGCAATCATTTTTGGAATAAAGAAAGGATTGAATTTTGGCGTTCCTTCTCCTTTGGCAAAGTATTGAACTTCATCCTCAAAAGTTCTTAGTCCACCAATACCTGAACCCCAAATTACGCCAACTTTATTTTTATCAATTGTTCCCAAATCAAGACCCGAATCAACAATGGCTTCATCAGAGGCAACAATGCCATACTGAGTAAATTGATCCATTCTTCGTGAATCCTTTAAGGGAATAAACTGGGTAATATCGAAGTTTTTTAACTCACAAGCAAAACGAGTCCGGAACTTTTCGGCATCAAATTTAGTGATATAGTCACAACCGCTCACACCATTTTTAAGACCCTCCCAAAATTCAGGAACGGTATTTCCGATTGGGGTCAAAGCACCAATTCCCGTAACAACAACTCTTTTAAAACTCTTCATGTTTAAGCAATTCTCGTTTATTATAAAAGACAGTCTTCAAATTTGATTAATTAATCTGAAATTTAATAAAAATGTGCTAATCTGTCATAAAATAATTGCTCAGTCAGAACCGTTATTTTATTTTCAAATTAGCACATAAAGAAGTTCAATTACTTAGCATTTTCTTCAAGATATGTAATTGCCTGACCAACTGTTTGGATATTTTCAGCTTGATCATCTGGAATGGAAACGTTAAATTCCTTTTCAAATTCCATGATTAATTCTACTGTGTCCAATGAGTCTGCTCCCAAATCATTTGTGAATGAAGCCTCTGTTGTCACTTCTGCTGCGTCAACGCCCAATTTCTCGACGATAATGCTCTTTACTTTTTCTGCAATGTCTGCCATTTTAAGAACGAATTTTGGTTAGAAAAACGGTGCAAAGATGATGATAAATATTCGATTATCAAACTATTTTTTGCGCCCGTGCCTCTCTGAAAAGAATTGTGTTAATTATTATAAAAATTTACTAAAAACATAAGGAAGCTGCCCCTAAAAGCCCTGCATCATTACCTAAAGTGGCACGGGTGATGTTTAATCCATCAACGTGATATTTGGTAAGCCAATGGGCAAATTTTGCTTTCATAGAGGGCAGAATAAAATCAAAAGAGGCAGAAAGCCCTCCTCCTACTAAAATTTGATTGATATCAAGAATGGCAATTAAGTGGCATAGGTTTTCACCTAATAATTCTCCCACATTGGCAAAAATCTGAAGGGCTAATTTATCTCCTACCGAGGCCGCTGCTACCAATCCAGTGGTGCTAATCGTTTGATCATTAGGTAATTGCGTAATGCCTAAATAGGTTTTACGCAGCGTATTTGCCATTTCTAATAATTCATTTTTACCGATATTTCTTTCTAACACTTTTCCATTGAATGAGGGGGTATGTCCAGGTTCCATGGCATTCCCACGCCCGCCGGTAAATACTTTTTTGCCAATGATGGCCGCTCCACCAACTCCCGTGCCTAAGGTGATAAAAATATAACTTTCTTGAATGCGTTTTTCTCCAAAATAAAATTCCCCTAAAGCAGCCGCATTTGCATCGTTTTCTAAATAAAAATTAACATTTGGAAAACGTTTTTTAAGAATTTCTACTAACGGAACATTGTTCAATTCAGGAATTGCGGTTATTTCTATGGGCGTATTTCTGGCTAAATTGATCATGCCTGGCAAACCAATACCTACTTTACTAATGTCCTTATTATCAATAAGTTGCAAAGAAATTGCTTCGCCTAAGCGTTCTTCAAAATGTCCTGATTTACGCCAACTCACAGTGTCGTGACTATAAAAGTTAGAGATTTGTCCCGTCTCAGAATTCACGATTCCCATTTTGACGTTTGTCCCGCCAATATCAATACCTAAGTACTCCGCTGCCATTAAGTTGTCTTTTATTTCTTAAACTGTGGTTGTATGGTTTCAAAAATCAAAATTAGTATTTATTTTTCAAAACATCACGGTTTATATTGAACCTTTCTCAAATCATCGCACACTTTCATGTTTATCTCCTAATCCTGCACTTTTAAGTTGTTCAACCATTTCGAAGACGGCCGGGCAAACTTGTGTATTTGCTAAAGTTAAAGGTAAAATTCCAGCAATATTTTTTCGGTCAGTATGCGGGTATTCACGACAAGCTTTAGGCCGGTGATCGTAAATTGAACAGTAATTATCAATACCTAAAAACGTACATGGCGTTGAATTTAATACATAATCTTGATCTGAATCAAGGTGTAAATGTTGCTTAACAAGTTCAGCAGGTCGAACCCTAAGATGTTTGGCAATTCTGTCTATATCAACATCTTTGAAAATTGGACTCGTTGTTTTGCAACAATTGGCGCATTTTAAACAGTCTATTTCGTCAAAAACTTCTTCATGTTTTACGTGAAATTCTTGGTCTAAATTCTTGAGTTTCTTATTTTTGAGACGGTCAAAGAATTTTTTATTTTCTGTAAATTTCAACCGATTTTGTCGCTGAAATTCATTAATAGTTTCTTCTGTATAAATCATGGAATGATGGTTGAGAATTCAAAATTACAGAATAATGAATTCAATTCACGAGATTTTAAATGGTTTGTAAAATCGGCTTTAGGGCTTGGTTGTCCAGTTTAAATCTGCTTCCACCTCAATTATTAAAATAATGAATAGCCCAACAATGTTGCTTTTAACCTTTATCACCATTATTTTGTTATATCAAAGCTTGCAGAATAAACCTTTCATCAATCAATATGCCTCTACAATTGACGGCATTTTGAGGTATAAAGTATAGTAACAACTAATTTCTTCGGGATTTTTGCACGCTTCTTGGTGGCATTCGAACTTTACTTTATTCGCTCTGTTTTCTTTCGGTGAAACCCCTGAAACTGTCATGGTGGTAGTAATTTTTTGTTCATTTAATTTGTACGTTTAAATGGTGGAAACGTTTTATTACTTTATATTCACCGTATTGTTAATCAATATTCGGCGATTGAAGCATGATGAGCGGAATGTGTAATAATTTTTGCTGGCCTAGTTATTTTCCTTAATCTGGAAATTGGCTTGTTTTTGATGCCGCTTTGCTTGATCAGTCGGATGTACGAATTGGTATTCGTTTTAATATAGGGAATGAAATCTCGCATAGATATTCTCAGCTTTAACGCCCATCTGGGGGAGCGCTGTTGAGGATGTTGGTGGCTCTGGGGCTTTATTAAGAAAGTTTTCAAGACAATTATCTTTTAATTGTACTTGTTCTTACAACCAATCTGGCGTTCATCTTCCTAATTTTAAAAGGTTCAAATTATTTATTTTTCGAAAAATTTACCTTCAATGAGTATGATTAAAAAAATATTAATGATTAATATCATGAGCAAAAAAACGATCGTCAACAAAAAATTAATAAGAATTTAGACAAAATTCATTCACAAGGTAATGATCGTTTGTAAGAGCGAGAGAAGAGTCGCCACCAGAATGTTTTTGAGAAAAATAGTTTTTAAATATTATTTTAGAGGTAAAAACAAAAAAGTCGAACATCGCTCGACTTTTTGAACTTTCTACTGTTAACCAAAAAACTGATCAATTAAATAAATTAATTTGATCAGCGTATTTATTGATGAAATTATAATGCTTTGAAAATAAACTAATTCGAAGTCGCATACATGTGTAATCTATCTTTTAATTCTTTTCTTGCAATGTGAATTCTGTTCTTTACCGTTCCGATTGGAATATCCAATTTCTCCGCAATTTCGTGGTATTTGAATCCTCTAAAGTGCATCATGAAGGGGGTTTTATAAGCGTCTTCTAAAGAACCAACTGCCTTATTGATGTCATTCATTGCAAACGTACTAATCGCTTCATTATTTGTACTACTTTCCATCGAATTGATAAAATGCAAATTGTCTGTAGTATCGATAAATGTATTCTTTCTCACCATCCGTTGATAATTGGTGATAAATGTGTTTTTCATGATCGTGTATAACCATGCTTTTAAGTTTGTGCCTTCTGTATATTTATCACGATTTGTGAATGCTTTCAATAGAGTATCTTGCAATAAATCATTAGCTTCTTCGTAATCTCGAGTTAGCTTCATGGCAAAAGGCTTCAAAGATTTTGAAACTTTTCCGATATGAAATGTAAATTCTAAGGCCGTCATAGTTTTAGCGATTTGATGAATATTTGTTTAACAAATTTACAAAAACATTAAACAAAAAACCAAATATTTAAGGAGAAATAATTAAAATATTACAAGCTTATTTTTAGGATAAATGGCAAGAGAAGGTTAATTAGATGCATAATCATTTCATCACCAATGATAACTTTCTTATTGTCAGTAGTTTATAAATTGACTTATGCAGACGATAAATTTTTCACAACCATCGTAATTGCGTGTGCTCCTCAAACTGATTTTGAGTTCCTAAAACAACTAAATACTACGGTAAATAAATATCTACTCTAAAAAATAAAAATAATTTAAATTAATTATATTAAAACTATTTGTTAATTAGTTCGAATTGAAAAACTAAACAAGATTGTCCATTTAAGATTCTATTTATACGTTCGATAAGTCATTGATAACAAAGAGATCATAAATTATGTCATTAAAAATCTATGCCAAGCAGTTAAAATTTATCAAACACGACTCCGTAGTTGTCGAATTATTCACTTAATCATAAATTAAGCCAAAGACTAATTCAATAATAATTCTCAGAAAATGGGAACAATTATAGATTCATGAAGCGTTTAAGTTATCTTGGGATTACTTGAACCACGCATAAATTCATTAATTTTACCTTCGTAATTAAAACTTCAAAAATATGTCTTTTAAGAGGCCGACTTTAATAATTGCTATCTTGCTATTGGGTGCTTCATGCGTATTTTCCCAAAATAAAATTGGGCATTTCTCTTTAGGGATTCAGAGCGGCGTATTATTCCCATTAGATGATCAAAAAGGCATAGCCTCTGAGAAAATGGGAATTAGTAATGGTTTGACTTTTAAATATTTTCCGTCAGAACACTTCTCAATGGGCATGAGTTTGAGTTTTCTGAACAATTATTTTCAAGGGCAAATAAAAGCCAGCGATGTTCCGATTACCCAAGTACCTTTCACTTTTGATTTTAATTGGTATCTAACTGATTGGAGACTAAAACCATACGTGGGTATGGGGGCGGGATTAAGCTTTTTTACAGTTACCCCCGTGAATGGTTTAGTCAATACATTACAAGAAATTCCCGATACTTATACAACTCCAGGGTATTTAATGTCGGGAAAAGCTGGATTAATATATGAATTAAGCTATCGTTTTAAAATTTATACCGAAGGAATCATTTATCAAGTTACTGAACCAGGAGAATCATTTCGTTGGCGACAAAATGACGGAACGGTATTCAGACAATTTTCTAAAAAAGCCTCTTTTTCAGTGGGATTACTCTATCATTTTGACGAATAAATTTTAAGATAAACGCTCCTTTGTCTCAAATTATATCATTACTCAAATTAACATAATAAATCAAAATAGCAGTAAGCTTCGAAACAATACAGAAAGGCTTTTTTATACTAAATCGTTATGAAAAACAAGATTCAACGTTGTCAATGGGTTAATAAAGAGCAAATTTATATCGACTATCACGACAACGAGTGGGGAGTCCCTCAACATGATGATATTAAATTATTTGAATTTTTAACCCTTGAAGGTTTCCAAGCTGGATTGAGTTGGATTACGATTTTAAGAAAACGAGATAATTTTAGAAAGGCTTTTGATAATTTTGAAGCTTTAAAAATTGCTAAATATGACGAGCATAAAATTGAGGCCTTAATGCAAGAAGCAGGAATTATTCGGAATCGTTTGAAGATCACAGGAACGATTACAAATGCCAGATTATTCCTTGAGATCCAGCGAGAATTTGGCAGCTTCGATGCTTATATTTGGCAATTCACGAATAGACAAGTTATTGATAATCAACAAAATAATGAAAAAAATATACCTACAAATACCCCCGTTTCAGACAGCATGAGTAAAGGTTTGAAAATGCGTGGATTTAAGTTTATAGGTTCCACCATTTGTTATGCTTTTATGCAAGCCACTGGCATGGTAAACGACCATTTGACAAATTGTATCAGTTACAAGCGATAATCAATTCCAAAATTTGCTCTGATTTCCGTATCTTTGTACATACCGAAATTATGATTGTTTGAAAAGAAAAAGAAATTCAATTTAACGATAAAATTTCTTGATAAATTGTTCAATCAATCACTTTTTCTTTTATCACTAAACAACATGCAATGAATCCACGCATCGTCATTATTCCTACTTATAACGAAATTGAAAATATCGAAGCCATTATTCGTAAAGTTATTAGCCTCGAACCAAATTTTGATGTGTTGATTGTTGATGATGGTTCTCCAGACGGCACTGGTCTGAAAGTAAAGCAACTACAAACAGAATTTGGGATAAGTCGTTTACAAATTCAAGAACGGCAAGGTAAATTAGGTTTGGGAACTGCTTATATCCATGGTTTCAAATATGCCCTTAATTTGGGTTACGACTATATTTTCGAAATGGATGCCGATTTTTCTCACAATCCAGACGACTTAATTAATCTATATTACGCCTGTGCTGATAGAGGTGCTGATGTGGCCATCGGTTCACGTTATATCAATGGAGTTAATGTTGTCAACTGGCCAATGAGCAGGGTTTTGATGTCTTATTTTGCGGGATATTACGTTAGGTTTATCACCGGAATCCCGATTATGGACGTTACAGCAGGTTTCAAATGTTACAAGGCAGAGGTACTAAAAACCATTAACTTAGACTCAATAAAATTTGTAGGATACGCTTTTCAAGTTGAAATGAAGTTCACTTCTTGGAAACATGGTTTTAACATCGTAGAGATCCCGATCATTTTTACAGACCGCACGAAAGGAAAATCAAAAATGTCCGCAAATATCTTCCGAGAAGCAATTTTGGGCGTTATACAAATGAAATTTAATAGCTTTTTTAAAAAATATAGCCCCCTAACCCCCGAAGGGGGAATTTTATCAACGACTAAAACTCCCCCTTCGGGGGTTGGGGGGCTATGAACTACGAACACGTCAAAGCAATTCATATTATCTTCGTCACCTCTTGGTTCGCTGGTCTATTCTATTTACCACGCCTTTTAGTTTATCATACTGAAGCCAACAGTAAACCAGCAATGGAAAGAGATATTTTGCAAAAAGAATATCTGAGAATGGAGAAAGTTTTGTTCAATGCCATCATGATTCCAGCCATGTGGTTGACGGTAATTTCAGGCATTACCCTAGTTTATTGGACTTGGTGGGATTCTTTTGCGGCGCACGGTTGGTTACACATCAAACTTTTATTCGTCCTTGGCTTAATTATTTATCATTTCTATTGTCGAAAACTGATTTTAGAATTACGTCAAAATAAATTCAGATTTTCAGGTTTTCAATTACGACTTTTCAATGAAATTGCCACTATTTTTCTTTTTGCTATTGTATTTTTAGTTGTCCTAAAAAATTCTGTTGATTGGATTTGGGGATTAGCAGGTCTTTTAGTTTTCGCCCTCGTAATTCTGTCGGCGGTGAGGATCGTGAAGTGGATTCGAGAGAAGAAGTAGTATTTAAAAAGCCTTAAAAACCCCAACCAAATAAGTTTGATTGGGGTTTTAGAGATTGCCAAAATCAACATTTACTATCAGATTCTGTGTATCTTAATTGAAAATTAATTTCACTTCTTCTGGTTTTACTTCCTTTTTAGCGGTTCCTAAAATTATTCTAACTGCATCGGCAATACCTTCTGGGTCAAATCCGCATTCTTTGTGAAGTTCTATTTGTTCTCCGTGTTCAATTACTTTATCGGGAATTCCAAGACGTTTTAGTTGTGATATGTAACCATGATCTATCATAAATTCTGCGACTGCTGAACCAAACCCACCTTGAACACAACCATCTTCCACTGTGACGACTTTATCATAATGTTGGAAAATTTCGTGTAACATCCCTTCATCCAAGGGTTTTACGAAACGCATATCATAATGCGCCGGATATATTCCTTCTTTTTCGAGTATTTGACAAGTTTCAACGGCGTAATTTCCAATATGTCCTAGCGTCAGGATTGCTACGGTTGAGCCGTCTTTTATCTTACGTCCTTTACCAATTTCTAACTTCTCGAAGGCAGTTTTCCAATTAGGCATAACGCCCTCACCACGTGGATAACGTATTGATATACAGGATTTTAAATCTTTAAATTCATCTTGAGAAACGGTGAACATAATATTTCGCAATTCTTTTTCATTCATCGGCGAAAAGAGAATCATATTCGGAATACATCGCATGTACGCAATGTCATAAGCTCCGTGATGCGTTGGGCCATCAGCACCCGCAAAACCTGCACGATCGAGACAAAAAATTACGGGCAATTCTTGAATTGCCACATCATGTACGACTTGGTCGTATGCACGTTGCATAAAAGTTGAATAAATATTACAAAATACCGTCAAACCCTGCGTGGCCATTCCTGCCGAAAATGTGACGGCGTGTTGTTCTGCAATTCCGACATCAAAGGCTCGGTCGGGCATAGCTTTCATCATCAAATTCAAAGAACTTCCTGAAGGCATGGCGGGTGTTACCCCCATAATCTTGGCGTTCTGTTCCGCTAATTCTACAATGGTATTTCCAAAAACATCCTGATATTTCGGAGGTTGCGGGGTTAGATAAACTTTTTTCTTAATTTCTCCAGTGATTTTATCGAATTTCCCCGGAGCATGCCAAAGCGTTTGGTCTTTTTCGGCAAGGGCATAACCTTTACCCTTTGTGGTAATGCAATGAAGAATTTTAGGCCCCGGAATATCTTTCAAATCATTCAAGACGGTCACTAAATATTCAATATCATGGCCATCAATCGGGCCAAAATATCTTAAGTTTAATGATTCAAATAGGTTGCTCTGTTTCAGCAAAGTAGCTTTTAAACCATTTTCAATTTTAGAAACTATTTCTTGGGCAGACTTCCCGAATTTTGACATTTTACCCAATAAATTCCACACTTCATCCTTAACTCGATTGTAGGTATGTGACGTGGTGATATCCGTCAGATATTCTTTCAAAGCACCTACATTTGGGTCAATGGCCATACAATTATCATTCAAAATAATAATCATATTATTCGGAATGACCCCCGCATGATTCATAGCTTCAAACGCCATACCCGCCGTCATTGAACCATCGCCAATGATCGCTACGTGCTGGCGGTCTTTATCACCTTTATATTTCGAAGCCACGGACATGCCCAAAGCGGCTGAAATGGAAGTGGACGAATGACCCACGCCGAAAGCATCATATTCACTTTCTTTGCGTTTAGGAAAACCAGAAATGCCCCCATAAAGACGATTGGTGTGAAATGTGTCTCTTCTACCGGTCAAAATTTTATGCCCATACGCTTGGTGTCCCACATCAAAAATAATTTGGTCATTGGGCGTGTTGAATACATAATGCAAAGCCACCGACAACTCAACCACCCCCAACGAAGCCCCAAAGTGTCCACCAAACACAGAAACATCATCAATAATATATTGACGCAGTTCATCACAAACTTGGAGTAATTCCGAACGGTCTCGTTTCCTTAGGTCTTCTGGGGAATTAATTTGAGCCAAGATTATGCCGGGGGTTATTTTCATGGGATGCAATTGTCGAAAAGTGTAAATAGATAACCATCGAAAGTATGAAATGTTTGATAGTTTTGAATTTAAAAACACAAATCTACAAAATTTTTCTAAAGTAATCTTAAAGGCGAAAACGATCGAGCATTTTGGGCTTGAACGTTTTTGATATTGTTAATCTTTTGGCGGGATGACTAAATTTTTACAAATTGAGTCGTACAAATTGGGATCTAGTTTTGGGGGTCTTGGCAAAGTAATTTTTTTGCCAATTATTTGATTTTTTAAAATACCGTATTAAGAACCATGAAGGTGAAAATAACAACCATTTTATTCCAAAAATTTACGGATTTAATCCTTTTTACGGACATTTAAGCAAACATTAATTCTTCTTAATAAACAATTCTTTAGGCATTTTGCTCATCGCTCGTATCTTCCAAATACATTTCCAAAGCGTCTAATACATTTTCTTTAACTTCAGAAATATTAGTTCCTTGAGTTAACACGCCAGGAATTTACTTAATACTTCCCATGAGAAAATTAGTACCTGATGTTATTGATAATGTAAGTTTCATTTTTTTATAATGTAGTAAAACCTACTTCTGGGAAGCCTTAAACAATTTTTGCTTTTCTTCCTTCGTCAAACTTTCATATCCCGAACGAGAAATTTTGTCTAAAATTTCATCCACCTCATCATCGTCTGGATACGTACCGCCAACGCTCGCTGGCGTAGCTGAATACATCGACTCCTTCTGACGGTGAACCACCTTGATGGTTGGCTTTTCAGTATGAATGAAAAGGTTTTGGAAAAAATCAATCGTAGCATCAATTGGCGTTCCCCAATCTCTGCCCGCTTGCAGTTGTTTTACGTATAAATAGCCCAGTAAAGCGCCGCCCATGTGTACGATTACTCCACCTGCGTTTGTACCGATAGAACCTGCCAACGATATCAAAAAAAAGAACAAGGCAATATATTTAATTCTAACGGGACCAATCAAGAACAAAAAGAAGGTGTAATCAGGCATCAAGGTAGCGGCAGCAAACATAATTGCCATGACACTCCCCGAAGCTCCAATAATTGTTGTATTGATTGCTCCTTGAAAATAAGGAATAAAATTGAAGGCAATCAGGGCAAATGCGCCGCCGAAAATTGCTCCTAGGATATATAAATTTATTAATCTGCGACTTCCTAAAAATTCTTGAATAATTCCCCCAAACCAATAGAGCATCAACATATTTGGCAACAGGTGGGAAATGGGGTTTACGGCATGAAAAAGAGAATAAGTCAAGATAGTCCATGGACGAAAAAGAAATATCGACATGGCAGGTGTAACGCTGAAATAAGAGAGTGCCGTTTCGAAAATGTCAGGTCTTTTAAAAAATACTGTTGCGATAATCAAGAATAGTAACATGACTACGTAAACCGCCACATTCAACCATATTAGTTGAATTAAACCGTTATTACGCTTGGCGAAAGCGTTTTTAAAGTCATCTAAAATACCACTCATTTTATTTTCAAGGCGATCGTCGCCCGATTTGATAATTGTTAATCGAAGTTTATATTACTTGTGTTTCGTAATAGAACAACGTTTTAACAACTAAAAAGTTACGTAATAAAGGTACAAATTTATCAATAAAAATTATCCCGTTTTGTCCCCCAAATTTTAATTAAGACAAAAGCAAATATCATACCTCCAATATGGGCAAAATGTGCGACATTATCACCAGGCATTTTATTGAGTCCTGAATAGATCTCGTATAATGCATAGAAAGTCACAAAATATTTGGCTTTAATCGGAAAGGGAAAAAACAATAGCATCAATTCTGTATTTGGGAATAGCAAACCAAAACCAGCCATAATACCAAAGACTGCGCCCGAGGCACCAATCATGGGTGTATTCAGAACTGCTTTCAAACTCTCTTCTGCTATTAATACGGATTCTTTGAGGGTAACGTTGCTCGGATCCTGTATCATTGCATGAACGATTGATGGAATTCCTTCAGCATAGAATCGTGAGATTAAACTTTGAAATTGCTTTAAATCAGGATTCAAAATGTATGCCTCCGTAACCGCCTGTAAGGTTGAAAAATCATAATATTTGAGTCCCATGTATAAAACGCCTGCCCCTATTCCGGTAACTAAATA
>Ga0114959_10001829_pt1 | contig 18169 bp, 13 predicted proteins | sample C_130625_EF_Meta_FD_87317 | JGI IMG/M metagenome (GOLD analysis project Ga0114959, IMG submission 87317) | Freshwater microbial communities from Lake Croche, Canada to study carbon cycling - C_130625_EF_MetaG | ecosystem: Environmental > Aquatic > Freshwater > Lake | place: Lake Croche, Canada...
CGCTTCTGGCGCCGCGACGGAGAGACGTGGAGGCAGCGCAACCTCCTCGACGAGATCCCGCTGCCGCTCGACTGGCCGGTGGAGATCAACTGCCTCGAGGCCCAGGCCTGGTGCGCCTGGAAGCGGCAGGAGACCGGGCTCAACATCCAGCTCCCCACCGAGGCCCACTGGCAGGCCCTGCGGGCAGGAATAGAGACCGATCAGCCGCGCTGGGAAAAGGCGCCCGGCAACATCAATCTCGAATGGTTCGCGTCGAGCTGCCCGGTGACGATGTTTCCGCAAGGCTCGCAGGGTGACTTCTGCGACATCATCGGCAACGTCTGGCAGTGGACGCGGACGCCGATCATGCCCTTCAAGGGCTTCGAGGTTCATCCGCTCTACGACGACTTCTCCGTGCCGACCTTCGACGGCCGCCACAACCTCATCAAGGGGGGCTCCTGGATCGCGACCGGCAACGAGGCGCTGGCCAGCTCGCGGTATGCCTTCCGTCGCCACTTCTACCAGCACGCCGGCTTCCGGCCGATCATCGATGCCCCCGGGCACGACTGCGTGACGGAGGGCTCGAAGCTCTACGAGACCGACGTCCTCGTGACGCAGTATCTCGACTTCCACTACGGCCCCGAGGCACTCGGCGTCCCGAACTTCCCCCGCGCCTGCGCGGCTGAGGTGATTCCCCTGCTCCCGACCGAGCGGCGCAGGCGCTGTCTCGACATCGGCTGCTCGGTGGGGCGATCGGCGTTCGAGTTTGCCCGGGCCTTCGAACATGTCGATGCCATCGACTTCTCGGCGCGATTCATCCAGTCGGGGGTCAGGCTCCAGGAGGGGGGCGAGATCCACTACGAGGTGCCGACCGAAGGGGAATTGACGGTGGCCCGGAGCGTGTCGCTCGACAAACTCGGCCTCGGAGATCTGCGGACGAAGGTGGCCTTCATGCAGGGAGACGCCTGCAACCTCAAGAGCCTCTACACCGGCTACGACCTCGTCTTCGCCGGTAATCTCGTCGACCGTCTCTACGACCCGGCGATGTTCCTGGAGCTCATCGGCGGCCGCGTCCTCCCCGGCGGCCTCCTGGTCATCACCTCCCCCTACACCTGGCTCGAGGAATACACGCCGAAATTGAAGTGGCTCGGCGGGCGGCGCGAGCATGGCGAAGCGCTCACGACCTTCGCGGGGATCGGCCGGGCCCTCGGCGGGGGCTTCGATCTCGTCCACCGCACCGATGTCCCGTTCGTCATCCGGGAAACGGCCCGCAAACACCAGCACTCGATCGCCGATCTCACCGTCTGGCGGCGTCGCGGCGGGGCCTGAAAGCCTTCCGCCCACTTCCGATTGGCCCCGGGTGACAGGGCGTCTGGCGATCGACTAAAATGAGGGTTTCCTCCGGACACGCAGACCGTGGCCAATCCCCCACTCGACCGATTCGATCCCTGCCGGGCCTGGCTCGGGATTGACCGCGCTGATTTGGCCGACCCCCGGCGGGTTCTCGGGCTTGTTCCCGGCGAGACCGATCCGATCGTTGTTCTCAAGGCGGCTGAGGCGAGGCTCAAGGCCCTCAAGGGCCTGGCCGCCGGTCAGCATCATGCCGCTCGGGAAGCGCTCATCCTCCAGGTGGAACAGGCCCGGGAGAAAGTGCTTTCGCAGATCGCTGCGGTGGGGAAAGGCCAGGATCTGCCCGGGCCCCCGGCCCAAGGAAGCGGATTCTCGATGCCCCCTCCGCCGCGGCGTCCCGGCGTGGCAACAACCGATGCCGATGCCGGGGCGACGGTTGTGTTCGACGAACCGGCCGGTTCGGGAGCCGAGGCCGAGGATGCGTTCGCTCCGCCGGTGGTGCGGGTCCGCCACTACCGCCCGGGCCGTCGCCAGGGAAGCGCGGCGATCTGGGTGTCGCTCCTGGCGATCCTGGGAAGCGTCGCTGCTGGCGTCGGATTCATCTGGTGGCAGGCACGGCAGCAAGACCTTCGCCAGGCGGCGCGGAGTCAGGCAACCCGCTCCCCCCGCGACGAGGATCTGGCCGGAGGTCCGCAGGGAGATGCCGGAGACCGCTCCAAACCGCTCCCTGAGGATGCGGCGATCTCGTCGAGTCCGCCTCCCTCGCGCACGGAGGGAACGAAACCGATCACCCCGTCGACGACCAGGTCGGCGCCCGCCGTCAATATGCCGCCGACGACCACGGTGGCCGCCTCCGAGCCGGCGCCAGAGCCAACGGTCACCGAGCCGATGGAGACCGCGGCAGCGGAATCACAACCATCCCTCGACACCGTGGCCAGCATGGATGGCGACGCCCCGGTGGAAGAGAAGATGGCGGACGCTGGCATGTCGGAAGAGGACATGACGGACATGCCAGCTGACGAAGCAATGGCCTCCGCCGACTCGACCGATGATGACAGCGAGATCGAGACGGCGATCGCCTCGGCCCTCGCTGCGATCCGGACCAGCGACTTCGACACCGCCGATGCCCTTCTCGCCTCGGCCCTCGAAGGGGGGCGGAGCATGCCGGCCAAGCGGCGGGTGTCCGATTGGCAGACGCTCGCCCAGTACGCTCGGGAGTTTGCCGGCTTCCGTGAAAAAGCGATCGCGGCCATCAAGCCTGGAGACGAGTACGACGTCAACGGCAAGAAGGTCGGGGTCGTCGAGATCGATGACAAGAAGTTCATCTACCGCTTCCAGGGGCGCAACAAGACAACCCCGCGGAACAAGATCCCCTCAGGCATCGCGATGGCGATCGTGACGACCTGGTTCGATGAGCGACCGGCCAACCATCTCTTCCTCGGCGCCCATCACGCCACGAAGCCGGAGCCCGATCTCGCCAAGGCCCGGGATCACTGGGAACGGGCCGAGCAGGGGGGCATCAACGCCGAGCCACTCCTCCGCCTCCTCGATGATCCCCTGCTCCAGGAAGGGGCGAAGGCTTCCGAGCCGACCGACGAGTAGCGGACGACCTCGTTCACCAGATCCGGGTGAGGATCCCGACGAGCGTCGCCGGATCGAGTTCGACCGGATTGCCGCGCAGGCTCGCGCCGCCGGAGTTCTCGGCGAGCCAGCCAATCCGCTCTCGGCTCAAGCCCACCGCCGACAATCGGCGGGGAAGGCCCGCCACGGCACACAGCGATTCAATCCGCGCGACAAAGGCCGCTGCCGCGATTCGCTCTGAGGCGGAGGCCGCCGGGTCGATCGCCCGCTCGAGGATCGCGTAGTCCGCCGCTGCGACCGCCGCGTTGACCTCAAGCGCCACCGGGAGCAGGAGGCCGCAGGCCAGCCCATGCGGCGTGCCGCACTCCACCCCGAGCGCCGCGGCCACGCCGTGGGCCATGCCGAGGCCGGAGTTGGAAAGCGCCATCCCCGAAAGGAGCGATGCGTGGCTCATCGCACTCCGCGCCGCTCCATCGGATGGATCGGCGAGCACCCGCGGCAGGGCCCGCACGGCCCGCGGCAACGCCTCGAGCACCAGGGCCCGGGGCAACGGCCGGCGGACACGGCAAATGAACGACTCGACGAGCTGGGTGATGCAGTCGAGGCCGGCGGCCGCCACGGTCGCGCGGTCGCAGCCGGCGGTCAGGTCGGGATCGACGACGACGGCGCGGGGCACCATCAGCGGGCTGCGGAGGCTCTTCTTGAAGCGGCGGCGCGGGCAGGAAATGACGGCGTTGCGGGTCGCCTCGGCGCCGGTGCCGGCCGTCGTCGGCACGGCGACCAGCGGCAGCGGCGCCAGGTCGATCGGGATTCCCCGCCCCACCCCTTCGAGCCGGTCGACGATGAGCGGGTCGTAGTCGGCAGCGCCGAGGCCGACGGGGAGATTCGTCGCCAGGGCCGCGAGTGCCTTGGCCAGATCGATCGCCGAACCACCGCCGACGGCAACGACAACGACCCCGTCGCGGTGCCCTGGTGGCAGGGTCGCGAGAGCGGCGGCGACGTCATCGACGGTCGGTTCACCCGCCGTGACGGCGACGATCTCGGCGGGCAGGCCGGCCCGGGCGAGACTCGCCTCGACAGCATCGCGGTGGGGAGCGCTGGCGAGGCTGCGTCGCCCCCCCACGAGCCACACGCGCTTTCCAAGGAGCGCTGCGGCCTCCCCCACCTCGGCCACCCGGCCGGCGCCAAACCTGATCGCCGGCGGCGCGACGAAGTCCCAAGCCCCCGGATCGATCGCTGCGCCTTCGACTACACTGTGTCCGATCCCGTCCATCTCCCACCGTCCTTTCCTGCTTGAAGCTCTCGCCGAAACCGCCCCCCGAGGAAGTTGCCACGAGGATGACGACCGACGCCCTGGAGATCCCCGTCTGCCGCAAGCCGGTGAGGGGGAAGATTCGCCCCCCTGGCTCCAAGAGCATCACCAATCGGGCCCTTGTTTGCGCGGCATTGGCGGAGGGATCCTCGACGCTGTCAGGCGCCCTCGACAGTCAGGATACCCGGGTGATGGTCGACGGGCTGAGGGCTCTCGGCATCAGCCTCGACACCGATTGGTCGGCCGGTCGGATCGTCGTTCACGGCTCGGGCGGCCAGATCCCTGCCAGCGCCGCGACGCTCGACTGCGCCGCCAGTGGCACGACGATCCGCTTCCTCGCTGCGGTCTGCGGCCTGGGCCACGGCACCTACCGACTCGATGGCACCGCCCGGATGCGGAAGCGCCCCATCGGCGATCTCCTCGACTCGCTCCAGAGCCTCGGGGTCGAGGCCAGCGCCGAGAGTCCCGGTGGCTGCCCACCGGTGGCGATCCGTTCCGCCGGAATGCCGGGCGGGGCAACGACCGTCCGCGGTGGCACCTCGAGCCAGTTCGCCAGCGCCTTGGCGATGGTCGCCCCCTGCACCCCGGCGGGGATGACGATCGACTTCGAGGGGCGCCTCGTCTCGCTCCCTTACCTGGAAATGACCCGGCGTGTGATGGCTGATTTTGGCGCCGCCTGCCATGTGGCAGGCCCCACACGGTGGTCGATCCCGCCCGGCCGGTATCTCGGACAGGCCTACGCCATCGAGCCCGATGCGTCGGCCGCGAGCTACTTCCTCGCCGCCGCGGCGATCACCGGCGGGTGTGTCACTGTCGAGGGCCTGTCGCGGCGGAGCATGCAGGGGGATGTGGCCTTCGCCGAGGCGCTTCATCGCATGGGCTGCACGCTTGAGTGGCACGAGTCGGGGCACGATCCCGCCGCCGATTCCGTGACGGTCTCGGGCCGGGCCGCCCACGGCATCGACATCGACATGAACGCGATCAGCGACACCGTGCCGACGCTCGGCGTCGTGGCCCTGTTCGCCGACGGGCCGACGATGATCCGCAACGTCGCCCACATCCGCGACAAGGAGACCGACCGGATCAGCGACCTCGGCCGCGAGCTCGCCCGCTTGGGCGCCCGGATCGAGGAGCGGCACGATGGCCTCACCGTCCACCCTGCCCAACTCTCGTCAGCGGAGCTGGCAACCTACGACGACCACCGCATGGCGATGAGCCTGGCGCTGGCGGGCTTGGTCGTACCCGGCGTGCGGATCCTCGATCCGCGTTGCACCGGCAAGACGTTTCCGGAGTACTGGCGGGCCTTGGCGACGATCGCGGCCCTCGATACGCAGGGCTGGCCCGAGGGCTTTCGTGGGTGAGGCCGGCTGCGCTTGGAGCCCAGATCGGAGCCCACCTTGCGGCTCACCGGGCGACAAACTTCCCTCTGCTCCCCCGGAAGCCTCATTCTCCCGAGCAGCTCCCGTCAGGCGGCCATGAGCTTCCCGCCGCCGATCGAGCGAGAACGAGCGAGGCCCGAGCGAGGAGGTGATCGACCCGCTCCGCCAAGGAAGGCTCCGCAACCTCCCTGGAGAGGCTCGCATCGGGCGTCATCGCCTCAGCCTTGGAAGCCGCGTCACGGGCCGGAAAGCCTCCGCCGCAGTGGCGGCAGAAAACCCTCTTCCCCAGGAGCGTCACCCGGATGCGAAGCGACCGGCCGCAGATCGGACAGGATTGGAAGAAATGCACGGGATCTCCTCCGCACACGCGTGCGCTTGTGTGTCACGAAACACCGGGCCCCCGTCGTAAGTCTACCGCCGCCGCCATCGGCCACCAAGATCCCTCGCGGGCCGGCGCTCGAGCGAGATAATCGCCGCCCCGGAGCCGATCGTCTACATTGCTGCTGTTTCCTCCCCCACCCTGCCGAGCGGCAGCCGATGAACCGTCCGTGGTACGCCCCCCTCGTGGTGGTCTTCTGGCTGGTGACCACGGGCTGGCTGTTCACTTCGAAGATCCTCCCCACGCTTCTCCCCGGCGCTCCGCCGGGCTATCAGGCCCGCTACTCGGCCGACGGGCGGGTGGTGCCGGTGGCGTGGAGCGTGATCCTCGACGACAAACCGCTCGGGTGGTCGTTCAGCCAGGCCGAGCGTCTCGCTGACGGGGGAATGCGGGTCGAGAGCCTTCTCCATTTCGATCATCTGCCGATCGGACAACTCCTGCCGGCCTGGACCAGGCTCCTCATCCGACAAGCGATCCCCGCCTCGGCCGTGCTGACCCTCGAGGCGACCGGGCGGGTGGAGATCAACCGGGCCGGCCAACTCACCTCCTTCAACTCGGCGATCGATCTCCCCGGCAGCGACGGCAAGATCCTCCTCACGGGCACGGTCGACGACGGAGAGGTGACGATCGTCATCCGCTCTGGCGAGATGGTCTACGAGACGAAGCGATTCCTGCCCGAGACGATGATGCTCGGCGACGAACTCTCCCCCCACGCCATGCTCCCGGGCCTGGTGTCCGGTCAGCAATGGACCGTCCCCGTCTACAGCCCGCTCCGCCCTGCCCAATCGCCGATCGAGATTCTCCACGCGGAGGTCGAGGGGAGCGAATCGATCTTCTGGGACGATCACCTCGTGACGGTCGACCTCGTCGCCTACCGGGACGACCCCGCCTCGCACCGGGAGCCGCGCGCCCGGCTGTGGGTCGACCGCAGCGGTCGGGTCCTCCGCCAGGAGGCCGCGGCGATGGGACGGAAGATTCTGTTCGTGCGCCGCAACGATGCCGACGCGGAGACGCTGGCGAAGAACCTTTCGGAATTGCGGGATTCGGCGGCCGCCCGGTCGGCCCCTGCAGCCTCTGACGGCGGGGAGACACCATGATCGCCTTCGAAGGAGTGACCCGATCCTACGGCGAGAAGATTGCCGTCGCAGGGCTCGACCTGACGATCCCGCGCGGCGAACTGTTCGCCCTCCTCGGCCCCAACGGCGCCGGGAAGACGACGACGATCAAGATGCTCGTCGGCCTCCTCCGGCCATCGCGAGGCTCGGTGTGCGTCGCGGGGCACGACTTGGTGCGCGATTCCCGTGCCGCCCACCTCCATCTCGGCTACGTCCCCGACGAGCCGTGCCTCTACGAGAAGCTCACCGGCCGCGAGTTCCTGTGGTTCATCGCCGACATGTTCGGGATGCCGAAGGCCGCCGCCGAGCGGCGGATCGAGGCGGAGATTGCCAACTTCGAGCTCGGCGAATTCGCCGATGATCTCGCGGAGAGCTATTCCCTCGGCATGCGGCAGCGGCTCGTCTTCGCCTCCTCACTCCTCCACGATCCCGATGTCCTCGTCCTCGACGAGCCGATGGTCGGCCTCGATCCGCGCAGCGTGCGGATCGTGAAGGATCTTCTTCGCGAGCGGACGCGCGGCGGAATGACCGTCTTCATGTCGACGCACACGCTGGCGATGGCGGAGGAGCTGGCCGACCGGGTGGGGATCATGGTCCGTGGTCGACTGCGGTTTCTCGGCACGGTCGCCGATCTCCGCGCTCGGGCCACCGGCCAGAGCACGGGAGGCCTCACGGTGGACGGCGAGCCGCAGAGCCTCGAGCAGCTCTACCTCGACATCACCTCGGCCGACGGCGCAGGGGCTCCCCCATGACGCCCGCCCCTCCTTCCGCCGACGCCGCACTCCTCCGGCCGATCAGCGTCGGCGAGGAGTCGGGGATTTTTCTCCGCCTCCGTTGGCTCCTCGCCAGCTCGACGCTCCGCGAGATGCTCCGCACGTCGCGACTCCGGCTGTCCCTCGTGATCCTCCTCAGCGCTCTCTTCTGGGGATCGCTTTTCGGGCTGTTCCACGAGGCGTTCACCTTCGTCGATTCGCTCCACGCCGAGGTGATCTCGCTCCTCTTCAACGCCTTCTTTTCGTCGCTGATGGTGATGCTCGTCTTCTCCACCGGCATCCTCCTCTACAGCGGGCTCTACACGACCCCAGAAGCCCGGCTGCTGCTGACCTTGCCAGTCCGGTCGGAGACGATCTTCGCCCACAAGTTCCAGGAGGCATTCTGGTTTTCGAGCTGGGGATTCATCCTCCTCGGCAGCCCGATGCTCACCGCGTACGGCATCGTCCGTCACGCCCCGTGGCCGTTCTTCGCCCTCCTCCTCCCGTTCATGGTGGCGTTCGTCGCCATCCCGGCGACCCTCGGGGGAATCCTCTGCATGGCGATGGTCGCCTGGATGCCGCGGTTGCGGCTCCATGCCCTCTCGATCGCGCTTGGGGCCGCCCTCCTGGCGATGATCGGCCTGGCCTGGATGGCCCTGGCGACGCCCCGAGCCGACACGATGTCGGCGGCCTGGTTCGAGCAGGTCTTCTCCCGGCTGTCGATCACCGAGCAGCGGATGCTGCCGAGCTGGTGGCTCTCCAGCGGGCTCATCGAGGCTGCCACCCGCGCCAAGGACGGCTCGGTGGCCCGGCACCAGGCCGAGGCCCTCCGCTACCTCGCCGTCCTCGTCTCCAACGCCCTCATGCTCCAACTCGTCGGCCGCCAGGTCGCCGCCCGCCTCCACCGCCTCGGCGCCAGCCAACTCGTCAGCGAGATCCCCACCCGGCGGAAGCGGCGGATGAGCTGGTTCGATGAGTTTCTCTCCCGCGCCGGCACGGCCCGCGGCCGGCCGCTCCGCCTCCTCATCGTCAAGGATCTGCGGATCTTCCGCCGCGACATCTCGCAGTGGTCGCAGTTCGCCATCTTCTTCGGCCTCCTCGGCCTCTATTTCTGGAACGTCCGGGTCTTCAACTACCAGCACGCCTACGCGGCGATGATCGGATTCTTGAACCTGGCCGTCGTCGGGCTGATCCTCTCGACGTTCACGACCCGGTTCGTGTTCCCGATGATCAGCCTCGAGGGGCGCAGGTTTTGGATCCTCGGCCTCCTCCCGGTGAATCGCGACCAGATCGTGTGGTCGAAATTTCTCTTTTCCTTTGTCGGCGGGATCGTCCCCTGCTGCATCCTCGTGCTCTTGAGCGACACGATGCTGGGGATCGAGCCATGGCTGATCGCCCTCCACGAGGCCTGCTGTGTCGTCCTCTGTGCCGGGCTCTCCGGGATCGCCGTCGGTTTTGGCGCCCGGATGCCCGACCTCCGCGAGATTTCCCCGTCGAAGATCGCCTCGGGCTTCGGGGGGACGTTGAGCCTCGTGATCAGCTCGCTGTTCATCATCGCCGTCGTCCTCGTGACGGCGGTGCCTGTCCACCTCCGCTTCGCCGCCGAGGAACGCGGCCTCGTCACGACCGGCTGGTCCGCGGCCGACCGGGGAGTGGCCCTCGGCTTCGCCGCAGCCGTCGCCCTCGGCCTCCTGGCGACCTTCCTCCCCCTCTTCCTCGGCCTCCGCGCCTTCCGCCGGCTGGAGCCGTGACGGCCTTTACCGCCGGCGGTTAGCCGGAGGGCTGTCTTGCGGTTCTCCTCTAGACAGGGCAGCGGCGGCCGAGTTTCCTTAGGCCCGCCCCCTGTCGGCCGTGGAACAACGATCCACGGGCACCAGCCACGACGAAAACGGGGCGGGGGATGCGTTCCATGCCCCGCACAGCGATGTTCGACCATTCGCCCACCGTCGCCGGAATCGGCCGCATGTCCCTCGGTTTTCCATCGTCCGATCGGCACTCCCCCCCCAGCAAGCCCGCCGCCCCGCCGGCCAGGGTGGGGGCCGTCCAATACCTCAACACGAAGCCGCTCGTCCACGGCCTCGCCGGCCCCGGCATCGCCCTCGAATACGACCTCCCCAGTCGACTGGCCGACCAACTCGCCGCCGGGAGCCTCGATGTCGCCCTGATCCCGTCGATCGAGTTCTTCCGCGGGGATGCCTACCGGCTCGTCTCCAATGCCTGCATCGGCTGCCGCGGGCCGGTGATGAGCGTGAAGGTCTTCTTCCGCAAGCGACCCGACCGGATCGACACGCTCGCCGTCGATGAGGGCTCGCGGACGAGCGCCACCCTGGCGCGGATCCTCCTGGCTCACCGCTGCGGCGTGGCCCCGCAGATCGATGTCCTGCCGCTCGAGGACGACATCTCCGCCACGACCGCCGACGCGGTGCTCCTCATCGGCGATCGGGCGATCGGCGGGCAGCGTGGCAACTTCGAGACGGTCTGGGATCTCGGCGAGGAATGGTGCCGCTGGACCGGGCTGCCCTTCGTGTTCGCCGTCTGGGCGGCGCGGCGCGATGTCCCCGAGGCCACGCTCCGCCGCCTCGAACCGCTCCTCAATGCCGCCCGCGACAGCGGCCGGGCCAACTTCGCCTCGATCGCGGCCGCCGAGGCGAAGGGGCACGGCCTCACCGTTCCCCAATGCCTCGGCTACCTCCGCGACAATCTCCACTACGATCTCGGCTTCCGGGAGCGGGCGGCCCTCGCGCTGTTCCACGACCGGGCCGCGGCCCTCTCCCTCGCCCCGAAGGGGATCGACCTCGATCGGGCCCTCGCCCTCCCCGGGGCGCCGATGTCACAATGACAGGGCTCTCCCCCCCTGCGGATTCCAACACCATGACGCCAAGCATCGACCGCATCCTGGCCGACACCGTCGCCGGAGAGAGGTTGTCTGCCGCCGACGCCCTCGTCCTCCTCCAGTCGCCGCACCTGGCCTCGATCGGCCGGGCCGCCAATGCCGTCACGATGCGGCTCCATCCGGAGCCGTATCGGACCTACAACATCGACCGCAACATCAACTACACCAACGTCTGCACGGCGGTGTGTGACTTCTGCGCCTTCTACCGGCCGCCGAAGCATGCCGAGGGCTATGTCCTCGACCGCGAAGTGCTGATGGGGAAGATCGCCGAGATGGTCTCCGTCGGCGGCGACCAGATCCTCCTCCAGGGCGGGCTCCATCCGACGCTCGAACTGGAGTGGTATGAAGACCTCCTCCGCGACATCAAGGCCCGCTTCCCGCAGGTAAATGTCCACGGCTTCTCGCCCCCCGAGATCTACCACTTCACGAAGACCTCCAAGCGCCCCCTCCGCGAGGTGCTCGAGCGCCTCGCCCGCGCCGGGCTCGGCTCGCTCCCCGGAGGCGGCGGCGAGATCCTCGTCGACCGGGTGCGGAAGGAGATCACGCGCGGCAAGGTCCTCACCGACGACTGGCTCAACGTCCACCGGGAGTGGCACGCCGTCGGAGGGCGGAGCACCGCGACGATGATGTTCGGCCATGTCGAGACGCTCGCCGAGCGGGTCGAGCATCTCGAGCGGATCCGCGACCTTCAGGACGAGACGGGGGGCCTGACGGCCTTCATCTGCTGGTCGTTCCAGCCCGAGAACACCGACCTGGCTACGATCCCGCCGGCCGGTCCGTTTGACTACCTGCGAACGCAGGCCGTCGCCCGGCTGTTCCTCGACAACGTCCCCAACATCCAGTCGAGCTGGGTGACCCAAGGGCGGGAGATCGGCCAACTCGCCCTTCTCTTCGGCGCCAACGACATGGGGAGCCTGATGCTCGAGGAGAATGTCGTCAGTGCCGCCGGCACCGTCCACCACCTCACGCTCGCCGAGATGCGATCGGCGATCTCGGAGCTCGGCTGGATCCCGCGGCGCCGCAACGTGTTTTACGAACTGTTCGAAGACGAGGCCGACGGCCCCCTTCCGGCGGCTCTCCCGACGGCGGCCTCCGCGTGCCCCCCCACGGGCTGCGGGTCGGCAGGCCCAGCGCTCCTGCAGCCGAGTCTCGTGTCGGCTGCGGCGAAGTCGTGAACCGGTCGGGGTCGATCGTCCTCCGGGCCCGGTGGATCGTACCGGTCGGCCGGCGGCCAGTAGAAAATGGCTGGCTGCGGATCGAGCGTGGCCGGATCGCCGCGATCGGTCGACACGCGCCGCCGGGGCCTGCAGGGGAGACGGCGATCACCGACCTTGGTGACGCGATCATTCTGCCCGGCCTCGTCAACGCCCACACCCACCTCGAGTTCTCCGAACTCGAGCGGCCCCTCGAGGCCGACGGTGGGCTCCCTGGCTGGATAGCAAAAGTCGTGGCGCTGCGGCGGGCCAGGCCGACCGGCGATGCGGCGGAGGCGAGGCTCGTCGCCGCGCTCCGCATGGGCCTTGCCGAGAGCCTTTCCCACGGCGTAACGACCATCGGCGAGATTGCCACCGCCGTGCCACGCGCCGGCTATCCGCCGGTCGGCCCGCGCCTACGCATCTATCGCGAGGCGCTCGGGCTGTCGTTCAGCGGCGGGAGCATGCCCGGGGCCGTCGCCCGCGATCTCGATCGGCTCGGAGGTTCCGCCGGGATCTCCCCGCACGCCCCGATGACCGTTTCGAAAGCCCTCGGCAAGGCGCTGCTCACCGAAGCGGCCAGGCGCGATCTTCCCGTGACGATGCACCTCGCGGAGAGCCTCGCGGAACTCGCCTACGTTACCGGCGGCGGCGGGCCGTTTTGCGACCTCTTCGCAACCCTCGGCGCCTGGCCGGCCGACCGGCCGCCGCCGGTGCTCCCGCCGTCGGACTGGATCAGCAGGCTCGCGCGCTGTCGCCGCGGAAGCGTCGTCCATGGCACGTTCCTTGGGGAATCTCCCGACGCCACGGCCCTCGACCGGCTCGCCCGCCACCGCGACCGGCTCGCCGTCGCCGTCTGTCCGCGCACAACCCGGCTCCTCTCCGGTCGGCTCCCGCCAGTGCGGCAATTCCTCGCCGCGGGCGTCCGCGTGGCCATCGGCACCGACAGCCGGGCCTCGAATCCCGATCTCTCGGTCCTCGCCGAGGCTCGCGAGCTCGTTGGCTCAGGCGCCGTGTCACCGGCTGAAGCGCTTTCGATGCTCTCGCGCGACGCGGCGTGGGCTGTCGGCTACGAGCACCGGGCCGGCTCGATTGCCGTCGGCCGCCCTGCCGATCTCGTCGTCCTCGCCCCCTCTGGGCCGTTCACCGATCCCCTCGACGCGATCCTCCGCCCCGACACCCGCGTCGTAGCCACGCTTCGGGCGGGCCGAGTCCTCCACGGCCAACTCGCCGGCGGGTGAAGTTGGCGAAGTCCCTTCGAGGATCCGGACTGGCGACGAGAACGCTCGCACGACAATCAGCCGACAAGGCGTATCTTGCTCGGCAAGGCGTGACGTGAAACGGCTGGCAAGAGATCACGCTTCGATCATGCGCTGGTCAGCGTTCGGCGCCGGACCTCGGTCCACATCTCCATCGCTGCAAACACTCCTCGAGCCTCGCTCTCGGTAGGGGGAGAATCGCGGCTTCGCCGCGATTCTCCGAACCGAGACCACTGCACATTTGTGCGCTGCAGTTTTCGACCGCTGGGGCTCCCCCGACACGCGTTGCACGTTTCGACCGGCGTTCACAGGCCGTGACACCTGCCGCGCCTCGTCGCCTGAGCAAGCGGATCACCCATTCACGAGGAGACTGAACCATGAAACGCCACCTGCCCACCATCGCGTCGCTGCTCGTCCTGCTCGTCGCCTCCGGTGGATGTGCCGCTCCGGTGCCGCAGAACGTCAAGAAGGGGACGTTCGGCGGCGAGAAGACGTTTGACGTGCAGCGAGCGTGCGTCGAAGTGATCGTCGAGACGGAGGGCGAGGGGACCTACGAGATCGTGCAGCAACCCTACCGGCACCCGATGGCCCCTCCCGGGGACACCGAGATCACCATTACGATGCCGGCGGGGACGTTCGTCATCGAGGACCACGGTCTCGTGACAAACGATAAGGTCCGCGTCAACGGAACGGTGTACGAATTTCTCCTTCCGGATTTCGTGTGGCCCTCCTTCGGGCGCCGTAGACTGCGGATCGCGAAGGATGGCAGCGTGACGGCCACGGTCGACGAAATCCGCCCGCAGCCGTAGCCCGCGGTTGTCGATGGCCGCCAGCGCCCCTGATCTGCCCCCCCTGACCGGGTCCATCTCACTCGCTTGCCACGGTCGACTTCGCTGCCCTCGGAAGTCCTGTCCCTCCGCTGGGATGACATCGGATGGGCTGGGATTCGAAGTGGTTTCCGTAAGCCCCTGTAACCACAGCCACTTGCGTCACGACGGCTTAGAGGGCGAAGCAAAAGGCGAAGCATTTTGCCCCCCTGCCCCCTTTGGCGGCGGACTAGCCGCAGCACCCGCCGACCAAGCCGAGCGACTGGGCAGCCTCATGGATATCGAGGCGATCCCGCCCGAGGTGGCTGAACTGGCCTCCGGCTGGCACCGCCTGCCCGATGCCGTCCGGGCTGGGATCGTGGCGATGGTGCGGGCCTCGGGACAGTGAGGCCGGGTTGGGATCTAGCCAACCTGATTCGGCTGGCAGCTCCTGGCAGTCACTAGGCGGTCCAGTCGGGCTGCTGGGCCGGGGGCTGCCGCTCTAGGGACAACTGCCCTTGCCTCCCTCCCCGCCCCACGCAGCATGGGATGGTGACAGGCGTCGTGCCGGGATGGGCTCCCTCATACGGGTGGATTCTGCGTCGGTGGGGAAGTAGGGAAATCTCCTGGAAAACCGCCGGTGGAAAAATATTCGTTCGGTTTTGCCAGGAACCTACGCCCTGCCTCTAGCGGGCGATGCGCCCGCGATCTTGCGCGTCGCCACTGGGGAGAGACCAAATGACATCAGTCAGGGAAATGACTTTGCCGCCTGCTCGAATGGTTGATGCCACAAGATGGGCGGGCCAACTCGTCATTTTGTCGGCTGCCGTATTTGCAGCCCCAATTGCCTTAGACCGTATCGCTTACGGCGAGACGTATTTCAGAGTTGAACCCGGTGAAACCAAAAGCAACGATGTGCCCGCTAACTATGACATCATGCTTCTGCAAGGAGGAGCGGTCGCCGGTGAGTTTAAGCCAGCAATCTACATCGCCAACGCCGAGTTGTCAGTCGCGGAACACATTTACGACTACTCTGGAGCAATATTTTACGCTAACGCCCCAGTGTCCGTGGGGCTTAATTTCTACGTGGAGGGTGCACGACTTGACATGAACGACAACATCTCATGCCAAGGATCATTGGTTGTGCAGCACGGAGGCCTTCTAAATCTTAACAGCGGAATGCTGACCGCCCTCGGGCTTCAAGTTCGATACAACAGTGTAATGAACATCAGCGGCGGAGATTTCACGGTCGGATCGCTCCGCGTTGCCACTGGGGGGGTTGTATATGGTGGCGGCGGTCAGGTCACTTCCACCATTCACGTTGAGAGTGGGGCGTCCTTAACTCTCGCCCACAATCTCAACCTTAGCGACGGCATCTACATTGATGGGACGGGCTCAACGCTGACAGCAGCAGGGCACAACTACAATGCGCCCACCGTTCGACTGACCGGCGGAGCGTCCTTGATATTCGGAACGAGTGACATTATCAGTAGCTTGACCGTCGAGGGCAACGGTAGCCAACTTGTTGGGAATGAGCCCCTAGCTCTTTCTTCGCTGTCGGTGGCCAATGGAGGCACTCTTCACCTCGGGAGCTTTACGGGGATCGGTGGGGCAGGAAACTGGGGGCTACGGCTGGCGGGTGACAACCGCTCTTACCTTGAGTCGCTGATTAAAGCTAATGCAATCGTCGGGGGCGGCGGTACGCTGGCAGTCTTCTATGACCAGAGTTCGAACGCAACGTACGTCTCCTCGATAGCCGTTCCCGAGATCGACCCCGCCACTGGCGGCAGCGCACTCTCGCTCGTCGTCGGGGTGACGGCGATGATCGAGCAGCGGCGGCGGCGGGCTGCGGTCGAGGCCTGATCGAGTAGACCGACTGACGACCCACAGCCGGGCTGGACATCGCAACGTGCCAGGTCCGGCTTCCGATCGCTCCCGCATTCCGGCCTCCTGCCACAGGGAGCGAGTGCGGTCGAAAGGGTTGAGCCAGGGGTTCCCTTGTACGAGCTGCCCTGCCTTGGGCAGGACGTGAGTAAATCACGCGAAAAACGGTTGTTGGAAAATATTCGTTCGGTTTGGCCAGGAACCTACGCCATCAACTCGACGGGATATTCGGCGGAGCGGTTTTCGCCAATCCGGTCCTTTGAGACCCTTTCCATGGAAGAGAGACCCGATTCATGATTCCATCGACTGGAGGCCGCGCGCGAGCCACCTGCATCACCCTGTCAGTTCTACTTTCGATTGCGATGATGGCCGGGCCAAAGGTTGCCGAGGCCTCGACGATCACGCTCGCCACACCCGCCGGGCTACAGCCGGGGGATACGTTTCGCTACATGTTTGTCACCAATTCCGTAACAACTCCGGCATCGACTTCGATTAACAATTACGACAGCCTCGTAAGCTCTGAGGTGAGCTATTTCGGCGTTGAGTACAACGGCGTCCCGATCACCGGCTGCAGGGCCGTTGTCTCCACGGAAGCTACAAGTGCTCGACAGCACATAGCAATCACAGAAACACCCAGTTTTCGTGGCATCTACAACGCCATTGGAGAGCAGATCGCAACTTCCCAGACATCAAGCCCAGGCGGCCTGTGGAGCGGCTTGCTGATTAATCCAGTGCGATGGACGATAGATGGGTTGCAGCCTGTCTCTGACGAAATTTATACTGGCTCGCTCGCAAATGGAGACTCCTGGTACTACTACATGGGCGGCGGTCCGTATAAAGACGACCGGTATCCTGGGGCTATCAGCGTCGGGTTTGCCCAAAGCCGAGCCACACGCACTGAATGGATTTATTCCGAACGTTTTAGAACCTTGCTCTTTGGCTTTAGTGAGGATTTTTGGCCCAAATATACAATCTACGGCATTACCCCGCTTCTCACCGTCCCCGGAGGACCCTCCGCCGTCCCCGAGATCGACCCCGCCATTGGCGGTAGCGCCCTCTCCCTCGTCGCCGGGGTGCTTGCGATGATCGAGCAGCGGCGGCGGCGTGCCAAACTCGTGGCTTGATCGAGTGTGCCTGATGATCACTGACTCACTACCGGGCCGGGCATCGCAGGGTGCCCGGCCCGGTTCGTTTCCGTAGCGATCTGCACGCAGGGCACGCCATTATCCAGGCGGCCTGCCTTGGAAATCCGGATCCACGCGGCTCGAGGGCAACGCATCCCGATTTCGGATGGAGTACGCCTGATAGCTCGGCCCTCAGGTGGCTCCCGAGACCTGCTGGATACCAGGGTTGGTGGGCCTCGCTCGCTGATCACAGCCCGCTTTATCCGCCGGTGTTCAGACCGGCGATCCGGGCCGACTCCGCGGTAGGGCTGCAGCGGTGTCTCCTTGAAAAAAACGGATGGGGTGGGATTTGAACCCACGAACGACTTTCGCCGCTGCCGGTTTTCAAGACCGGCAACGCACCGGGCCGCACCGCGCCGTCAGAGCCGGCAGTTGGCGATTCGGGTCTCGATGATCGCCGAGGCGCCGATCGCCTCGAGGCGCTCCATGATTGAATGGACTTCGCCGCGGCGGACCATCGCCCGCACCGCACACCAGCCCGGATCCTCGAGCGCACTGACCGTCGGCGAATTGAAGCCGGGAGTGATCGACTCCGCCTCCGGCAACTGCGCTCGTGGAATGTTGTATTCGAGGAGCGAGTAGGTGCGGGCGATGACGATCCCCTCGAGCCGGCGGACGATCCGGTCGGCCGTCGCGGAATCGTGGAACGAACGGTTCTGCACGAGCACCGTCTCGTAGCGACCGATCTCGGTGATCACCCGGAGCCGATTGGCCGCGAGCGTGCTGCCGGTCTCGACGAGGTCGACGATGGCGTCGGCGACGCCGAGCTGGATCATCACCTCGACGCTCCCCGAAAGGGGAACGAAGTGGGCGTCGGCACCGCGCTCGGCCAGCCACGTCTTCGTGATCCGCGGGAAACTCGTGGCGATCCGCTTCCCATGGAGATCGGCGGCCGTGGCGATCGGCGAGTCTTCGGCGACGCACAGCGCGAGCCGGCATGACCCGATGCCGAGATCGAGGCGGTGGACGAGATCCTCGCCACTCTCGGCGACGAGGTCGGCGCCGGTGACGCCGAGGTCGATCGCCCCCTCGGCGGCGAGGACGGGGATGTCGTCGGTGCGGAGGAAGATCACCTCCACCGGCATGTCGCGGCAGCGGGCGAA
>Ga0114959_10001830_pt1 | contig 18164 bp, 17 predicted proteins | sample C_130625_EF_Meta_FD_87317 | JGI IMG/M metagenome (GOLD analysis project Ga0114959, IMG submission 87317) | Freshwater microbial communities from Lake Croche, Canada to study carbon cycling - C_130625_EF_MetaG | ecosystem: Environmental > Aquatic > Freshwater > Lake | place: Lake Croche, Canada...
GACTGGGTGCCGCCAAACACGGCCGCCATGGCTTCGATGGTGGTGCGCACCACGTTGTTGTAGGGGTCTTGCTCGGTGAGCGACCAGCCGGAGGTCTGGCTGTGCGTGCGCAGCATGAGGCTCTTGGGGTTCTTGGCGTCAAAGCCATTCATGATGCGGCACCACAGCAGGCGGGCTGCGCGCATCTTGGCGATCTCCAGATAGAAGTTCATGCCCACCGCCCAGAAGAAGGACAGGCGACCGGCGAAGTCGTCCACGTCCATGCCCTTGGCAATCGCGGTCTTCACGTATTCCTTGCCGTCGGCCAGGGTGAAGGCCATTTCCAGCGCCTGGTTGGCACCGGCCTCTTGCATGTGGTAACCCGAGATCGAGATCGAGTTGAACTTGGGCATGTTCTTGGCCGTGTACTCGATGATGTCGCCGATGATCTTCATCGATGGCTCGGGCGGGTAGATGTAGGTGTTGCGCACCATGAACTCTTTCAGAATGTCGTTCTGAATCGTTCCACTCAATTTGTCTTGCGAGACGCCCTGCTCTTCGGCGGCGACCACGTAGCCCGCCAAAACCGGCAGCACGGCGCCGTTCATGGTCATGGACACGCTGACCTTGTCCAGCGGGATCTGGTCAAACAAGATCTTCATGTCCTCGACCGAATCAATCGCCACACCAGCCTTGCCCACGTCGCCCGTCACGCGAGGGTGGTCGGAGTCATAACCCCGGTGGGTGGCCAGGTCAAAGGCCACCGACACGCCCTGCCCGCCTGCGGCCAAGGCCTTGCGGTAGAAGGCGTTGGATTCTTCAGCGGTGGAGAAACCGGCGTATTGGCGGATCGTCCAGGGGCGCACGGCGTACATGGTGGCTTGCGGGCCGCGCAAGAAAGGCTCAAAGCCCGGCAGCGTGTTGGCATAGGACAAGTTGGCGGTGTCTTCGGCGGTGTACAGCGGCTTGACGACGATGCCGTCGGGCGTCTTCCAGTTCAGGGCCGACACATCGCCACCGGGGGCGGATTTGACCGCTGCTTTTTGCCAGGCTTCCAGGTTGGAAGCATTGAATTCAAACGATTTGGACGACATGGCTCACCACTTTCGAGACAAAAATAACTTGTGCTGATTTTGGCAGCCCATGGCTGCCTACCGGCTTACAAGTACCGTGATTCATAATTATTGATGCAGAATATTTTAACCGGCTTACAATTCAGCATCTGAAACGCCCGAAATACAGTCCGGCCAAGCCCAAAAGCCCCCCCCCTGAAACAACCCATGCCAGCACTGTCCCTTGCCCCCCGAGCCCTGTACGAAGAAGTGGCCGAATTGATGCGGCAGCGGATTTTTGCGCGCGAAATGGAGCCAGGCAGTTGGATCGACGAATTGCGCATCGCCAAAGCGCTGGGTATCAGCCGAACCCCGCTGCGCGAAGCGCTGAAGGTCTTGGCCGCAGAAGGCCTGGTGACCATGAAGGTGCGCCGGGGTGCCTATGTCACCGAGGTTTCAGAAAAAGACCTTCGCGATGTGTACCACCTGTTGGCCGTGCTTGAGTCAGATGCCGCCCGGGTTGTAGCCACCCTTGCGAACGCATCGCAAATAACTCAGATCCTGGCCTTACAAAAGGAACTTGAAGAGGCAGTGGACCATCGAGACCGCTTTTTTGAAATTAACGAAGCCTTCCACAGGCTCCTGCTTCAGATCGCCGACAACCGGTGGCGAGATCAAATGGTGGCCGATCTTCGCAAAGTGATGAAGCTCAACCGGCACCACTCTTTGCTCAAAGAAGGTCGCTTGGAGCAATCCTTGACTGAGCACAGAGACATCGTTCAAGCCTTGTCATCACGCCAGCCAGAACTTGCGGCACAAAAGATGTCGACCCATTTCATGAACGGATTGCAAGCCGCGCAATAAAACTGGGCTGAGTCAGCAGGAACCCGTAATGGCTTTTGCTGAACAGCCATCACGAAACCGGCATACAACGGCCCCAATGGCCAAAGACCCAAACATGCGGGGCGAAGACGCCGGGGGCAATTCGCGCCGCGACTTGGTTCACCGTCCAGAGCATGGGGGTGAGCCAAATCAAGATCAATGCCCATCGGGTATGCGCCTGTTGGCGCAGCAATTCAGCAGGCATCTAACGGCTGTTCGGCACCACGCAACAAAGCTTCGCGTGCAATGGCAAATACCTCTCGAGGAGGCAAAGGTTTGAGCTTGTGGTTGCTCCAAACCTGGCGCCATAAACGACCACCCCGCTGACCGTGGTGAAGGCCCAGCATGTGGCGGGCGATGGCATACCAAGGGCAACCGTCTTCAATGAAAGCTCGCTCCATGTAATTGACCATGGATTCCTCCACTTCATCTCGGCTGGGTACCGTGTGGTCGTCGCCAAAAAATGCGGCATCCCAACGGGTCAGAAGCCAAGGGTTGTAATAGGCCTCGCGACCCACCATCACACCGTCTGTATGTTGCAAATGCATTGCAATATCGTCATTGGTTTTGATGCCGCCGTTGACCGCAATCGTCAAGGCGGGGAAATCTTTTTTGAGCTGGTACGCCAGCTCATAACGCAGGGGTGGGATCTCTCGGTTTTCTTTCGGGCTCAGTCCATCCAGCCATGCATTGCGGGCATGCACAATGAACACGCGGCAACCCGCTTCACTGACTGTGCCTACAAAATCGCGCACAAAGTCATAGCTTTCAATCCGGTCAAGACCTATGCGATGCTTGACTGTCACGGGCAAACCGGTCACATCCAGCATGGCTTTGACGCCATCGGCCACGGTTTGAGGCTCGTTCATTAAACACGCACCAAAGGCGCCGCGCTGGACCCGGTCTGAAGGGCAACCACAGTTGAGGTTGATCTCGTCATAGCCCCAGTCTTGCCCCAGCTTGGCCGCATGGGCCAAATCGCCCGTGTCACTCCCCCCCAGTTGCAGGGCAGCAGGATGTTCTTCGGCATTGAAGCGCAAATGGCGTTCTATGCTCCCATGCCGCAAGGCACCGGTAGTCACCATCTCGGTGTACAAAAGAGTGTGGCGTGTCAGCAGTCGATGGAAAAATCGGCAATGGCGATCGGTCCAATCCATCATGGGCGCAACGGATAAGCGCCAAGGATTGAAAGTCGGGGTCGGCGAGGTAACTTCAGACATGGTACTGATTATCCCTGCCGCCAAGGATTGCTCAGGCACAAACAACAAACCCCGCCGCAGCGGGGTTTGAAACAAGCCTTCAAAACGATTCAGCCCATGTGCAAGCCACCGTTGACCGAGAAGTCTGCACCCGTGGCGTAACCGCCCTCTTCGCTGGCCAACCAGGCCACGATGGAAGCGATTTCGCTGGGCTTACCCAAACGCTTGACGGGCACTGTGGCCACGATTTTCTCGAGCACATCGGGACGGATGGCGTTGACCATGTCGGTGCCGATGTAGCCAGGGCTCACGGTGTTCACTGTCACGCCCTTGGTGGCCATCTCTTGGGCCAAGGCCATTGAGAAACCGTGCATGCCCGCTTTGGCGGCCGAGTAGTTGGTCTGACCCGCTTGGCCTTTGTTGCCGTTGACCGACGAGATCTGGATGATGCGGCCCCAACCTTTTTCCACCATGTCGGGCACGACCTGTTTGGTCACGTTGAACATGGAGTTCAGGTTGGTGTCGATCACCGCGTCCCAGTCGTCGCGCGTCATTTTCAAAAACACGCGGTCGCGGGTGATGCCGGCGTTGTTCACCAAGACATCGATCACGCCATGGTCTTCTTTGGCTTTGGTGAACGCAGCGACGGTGGATTCCCAGTCACCCACGTTGCCCACCGACGCGTAAAAAGTAAAGCCCAAGGCTTTTTGTTCGTCCAGCCATTTGGTGAAGTCCCGGGTGGGGCCGCAACCGGCAATGACCTTGAAACCATCGTTGTGCAGGCGCTGACAAATGGCGGTACCGATGCCGCCCATGCCACCTGTGACGTAAGCTAATTTTTGACTCATGAGGTTGTCTCCATTTTTATGAGTAGTTGAAAAAACGATCGAAATTCAAATCAGACCCGCTCGAGCGCCAATGAAACGCCCATGCCGCCGCCGATGCACAGCGCAGCCAATCCTTTTTTGGCATCACGGCGCTGCATTTCGTGCAGCAAAGACACCAAAATGCGGCAGCCGGATGCACCAATAGGGTGACCAATTGCAATGGCGCCGCCATTGACGTTGACCTTCAAAGGATCCATGCCCAGGGCTTTGTTCACTGCGCAGGCTTGTGCGGCAAAGGCTTCATTCAATTCAAACAGGTCGACATCGCCAACGCTCCATCCCGCGCGTGCAAGGGCTTTGCGAGAAGCGGGCACAGGCCCCATGCCCATGGTGGCGGGGTCCAGTCCGCTGGTGCCGAAAGCCGCAATGCGGGCGAGCGGCTTGAGACCCAGTTCAGCAGCTTTGGCGGCAGACATCACAACCACTGCAGCGGCGCCATCGTTGATGCCCGAAGCATTACCAGCGGTGACGCTGCCCGCCTTGTCAAAGGCAGGTCGCAAGCCAGCCAAGGCGTCTGCATTGGTTTTCTGATTCACATATTCGTCAGTGTCAAAAATCAGGGGGTCCCCTTTGCGCTGAGGAATCGAGACCGGAACGATCTCGTCCTTGAAACGGCCTTCTTGCATCGCAGCAGACGCTTTGCGTTGACTGGCCAAGGCCAACGCGTCCTGCATTTGGCGGGTAATGCCGTGTTCTTTGGCCACGTTTTCTGCAGTGATGCCCATGTGGTATTGGTTGTAAACGTCCCACAGTCCATCCACAATCATGGTGTCCACCATGTTCCAGTTGCCCATGCGCATACCATCGCGCGATCCCATGAGCGCGTGGGGTGAAGCACTCATGTTTTCCTGCCCACCGGCAATCACGATATCGCTGTCACCCCAGGCAATCGCTTGGGCCGCCAACATGACCGCTTTCAGGCCAGAGCCACACACTGCGTTGATGGTCAATGCGGGCGTTTCTTGGGCCACACCGGCCTTCATCATGGCTTGACGCGCGGGATTTTGACCCGACCCGGCGGTCAACACCTGGCCCATGATGACCTCCCCGATTTGATCAGGCTTAAGACCGGCGCGGGCAATCACTTCGCGAATCACAATGGCCCCCAATTCCGGGGCTGCCATTTTGGCCAACGAGCCGCCTAACTTGCCCACAGCCGTGCGGGCTGCAGAAACGATAACGATGTCTTGATTCACACTTATCTCCTCATGGTTTTTAAAAATTCAGGCACGGGCTTTGACGTAACGCCCTGGCGCCGCTTCTATGGTCTTAAAGCGCGCGCCCTTGCCATAGGTTTGGGGTGCAGCAATTTGCTTGCCAGCATGGGTTTTGAGCCAGTCAGACCAATCGGTCCACCAGCTGCCGGGAACCTCCTTGGCGCCTTCGATCCATTCCTTCACGTCGGCGGGAAACTTGGCATCTTCACGCAGCCAGTGGCTACGTTTGTTGGCGGATGGTGCGTTGATTACGCCGGCAATATGGCCTGAAGCCCCCATCACAAAACGCTTTTTGCCAGGCAAATACTGGGTTGAAGCATAGGCACCACCGATTGGCACGATGTGGTCCTCACGCGAGCCGTAGATGTAAACCGGTAACTTGACTTTGCGCAGATCCATTTTTTCTCCGCAGACCGTCGCTTCACCAGGCTTGACCAACCGGTTTTCCAAGTAGGTATTGCGAAGGTACCAAGCGTAGAAAGGACCGGGCAAATTCGTGGAGTCGCTGTTCCAGTAGAGCAAATCAAAGGGCGGTGGCGACTCACCCTTGAGGTAATTGCCCACCACGTAGTTCCAAACAAGGTCGTTAGGGCGCAAAAAACTGAAGGTTGACGCCAAGTCTTGGCCTTTGAGCAAGCCGCCCTGCCCCATTTGCATCTCGCGGAATTTCACAAAGTTTTCGTCAATGAAAACATCCAAAATACCTGTGTCTGTGAAGTCAATCAAGGTCGTCAAGAACGTGGCGCTTGCAACGGGTTTTTCACCCCGAGCAGCCAGCACTGCCAATGCATTGCTCAGCATCGTGCCGCCGACACAAAAACCCAGTGCGTTGATTGCTTTGGCTCCTGTGAGGTCGCGGACCGTCTCTATAGCGAGGACAGTTCCGTTTTCGATGTAATCGTCCCATGTTTTTTGTTCCATGGACGCATCCGGATTGCGCCAACTCACCACGAAAGTGCGATGGCCTTGGCTGACCGCGTAACGTATGAACGAGTTATTGGGCTGCAGATCCAGGATATAAAACTTGTTGATGCAAGGGGGCACCAAGAGGAATGGCTTTTCATAGACCTTCGCAGTGAGAGGCTTGTATTCAATGAGTTGAAAAAAATCGTTCTCAAAGACGACTGCCCCTTCGGTTGTGGCTACGTTTTTCCCCACTTCAAACTGACTCTCGTCCGTCATGGAGACATGGCCCTGTTTCAAATCATGCATCAAGTTGTGCATGCCTTTGGCCAGGCTTTCTCCTTGGGTATCAATCGCTTTCTTTTGCGCATCTGGGTTCAATGCCAAAAAGTTACTGGGCGCGGTGGCGGCCAGCCATTGCTCTACAGCAAAGCGGATCCTGTTTTGCGTCTGCTCATCCGCATCCACGGCATTGGCCAAGCCCATCAGGGTGCGGGAATTGAGCAAATAAGTGCCCGCCGTGAAAGCAGCCACGGGATTGCTGGTCCATGCCTGCGCGGAGAATCGACGGTCTTTGAGCTCAGGCTTTCCGCTGAAGCCGCCATTCCACAAAGCCGCCGCCTCCTCGAGGTATTGGGCTTGGAGTTGTTGCAACTTGTCTTGCTCAAACTTCAATGGAGGTTGGACTGAATTGGATGTCGAGGTATCAGAGGGCACAATACCTCCCACATCCATGGTTTGAAAGGCCTGCAAGGCCTGCGCCCAATTGTGTGTCAGCTTGCTCTGAAAATCCTCATTGACCATAGACCAAAAATCAGGCTTGTGGGCAGTCATCCGAACGTCTCTTTCTGTTTTCAAATGAATTGATTCGAATATTACAAATTCAATGATTCATACTTCACGAAAAGCACCAACATGTACATCATTGTTATAGCTTGGATTTACGTCACATTCATGATGAGTGTGGCAGAAGCCACCAACACCAATGGAACCCTCTTGGGAGCCATTGTGACCTTTATTCTGTATGGAATCCTGCCATCGGCTCTCATGGTTTACCTTATGGGTACCCCCCAAAGGAACAAGGCCCGAAAAGCCAAAGAAGCGGCTTGGTTAACACAAAAGAAAACTGAAAATTCAGAAAGTGCTTTGACTGTCGAGCCAGATGCAAGCGGCCATTCGACCGGTGCGCCCCCCAACAGCAGTATCCCGCCGGTGAGAAAAGAAAAGTGATTGTTGCGTGTGAGTACACCAAACTGTCGTACTGTCATTTCCATAGACAGCGGACACGCCCAATCGTTCTAAACGAAAGCGTGCCAACTGAGCCAAATCGGCCAGGTAGCTGCCTTTTGAAGTCGGTTGGAATGCCATGGCGTCACTGGGGTAATCAGCACAGAATGCGTCTTTGACTTCAGGCCCAACTTCAAAAGCTTCTGGGCCAATGCAGGGCCCTAGCCAAACCAACAAGTCAGCAGCCCCTTGAGCGGCTTGACCACCATTGGCACGCAGACAACGTTCAACGCTAACCTCTAAAACACCTCGCCCTTTTTGACCCGCCAGGCCACGCCAACCCGCATGAGCAGCAGCGACCCAACGCCCTTGTAAATCGGTCATCAACACGGGCAAACAATCGGCGACCATGATCGTGCAAGCCACGCCAGATTCTCGGGTCCAGCATGCATCGGCCACCACACCATTGGGTGTGTTCAGTGCAATATCCACCAGATCAAAACCATGCACTTGCTTCAAAAAAACAGGTTTGGCCCCAGTGGTTGTTGCCAATGTGCGGCGATTTTCTTCAACCCGCTGGGCGACATCGCCCACATGATCGCCCAAATTCAACGTGTCATAAGGGTGCTTGGAGACGCCGCCTGAGCGTGTTGAGCAAAGGGCCTTGACGCGGCTTGCTGCGGGCCATTCAGGCACCAAACAAACCCTGGAGGCTGCCCCATCAAGATTCATTGTCCGGGCAAGCTGTCGGATGCGCCATTTTGAAAGCATCTAATTGCGTGCAGGCCTCGAATGCCGCCATGGTTCTGGGCAATCCATCCAAATCAACTTTGAAACGCTGCGCATTGAAAATTTGGGGAACCAAACAGCAATCCGCGAGTGTGGGAGTCGAGCCAAAACAAAAAGCAGCATCGGGCAATAAGGACAGCTGACGCTCGAAAGCCTCCAAACCACTTCGCACCCAATGGCGATACCAGGTATTTTTAGCGTCATCACTGACTTTGAGATCAGTGGACAGGTATTTCAAGACACGCAAATTATTGACAGGATGAATTTCGCAAGCGATCGATTGGGACAGTGCTCTTACCTGAGCACGGTCAAAGGGATCAGAAGGAATCAAAGCAGGGTCAGGATGGATTTCATCAAGGTACTCGATGATGGCCAGCGATTGACTCAAGCGACGACCATCGATTTCCAGGGTGGGCACCAACAGGTCAGCCGAAACGGCCGCGTAGGCAGGCAATTTGTGTTCGCCCTTGGCAATGTGGACTGGGATGTATTCATAGGCCAAGCCCTTCAGGTTCAAAGCGATGCGCACTCGATATGAGGCAGATGAACGAAAGTAGTTGTAGAGTTTCATGGCCGATAGGATAAACGGAAATGCCTCGCTGGCCAAAGCATCCTTTTGGCTTTGTTGTGTAATCTAACCATGTCAGGACAACCCATCAACCCCCCTTTGCAATGGCTCGAAGCACATACCCCTTTCCCGTGCGTGACAACGGCATGGGACAGTGACACGGGTGCCCCAGGGCTTCTTGCCGCCGGAGGCGATCTCAACTTGGATCGTTTGGTGTCCGCCTATTCAAAAGGTATTTTTCCTTGGTTCAGCCAAGGCCAGCCCATTTTGTGGTGGAGTCCGACACCGCGAATGGTGTTGCAAACCCATCAATTCAGGCTACACCGTTCACTGGTAAAAACGATGCAGCGCTATCGGTCAGCCCATGCATTTGAACTGAGTTTTGACCGAGATTTTGATCAGGTTATTCAAAACTGTGCCCAAGCACCACGTCAAAAACAAGCGGGGACATGGATCGTGCCCGCGATGGTTCATGCTTACAAAGCGCTCCACCGCGCGGGTTTGGCGCACAGCGCTGAGGTCCGATTGGATGGTGAATTGATCGCTGGCCTTTATTTTGTATGTTTGGGCAAAGCTGTTTTCGGTGAATCCATGTTCACCCATGTTCGTGATGGCTCCAAGATAGCGCTCACCGCTTTGGTTCATGTCTGTTTACGGCATGGCATTGATGTGATTGACTGCCAACAAAACACGCAACACTTGGCATCCCTCGGGGCGATAGAAATGCCTCGCAGCGATTTTTTAAAAAGGGTTGAGTGCAATTTGTTGGCCAACAGCCCCGATTGGTCAAGTCAAACCATCGACTGGGCCGCATTCAAGGCAACTTGAAAATGACGCATTTAAAAGATCTGCCCTTTGTGTCGTTGCAATTTTATGCAACGGCCTCATACCCTTGCAGCTATTTACCCGGGCGGACAGCGCGTTCTCAAGTGGCCACGCCCAGCCATTTGATCCACCACGAGGTGTATTCTGAATTGGTGAACCGCGGTTTTCGCCGCAGCGGTGTCTTCACCTACCGTCCTTATTGCGATGGTTGTAAGGCCTGTGTGCCACTTCGGATTCCAACCCAAACATTTCAAGCCAATAAAAGTCAACTGCGTGCGTGGCGTCAACATGCGTCGCTGAAAGTCACCATTTCCAGCCTTGGCTTTGAGTCTGAGCATTACGACTTGTACCTGCGCTACCAGAACAGCCGACATGCGGGCGGCGGCATGGACCAAGACAGCGTGGAGCAATACAAACAATTTTTGCTCCAAAGTCGGGTCAACTCCCGCTTGATCGAGTACCGGACAATGAGCGAAAACCATCCTGAAGGCCTTCTGAAAATGGTCAGTATTGTCGATCTTCTGAGTGATGGCTTGTCTGCTGTTTATACTTTTTATGAGCCCGAACCCCATGCGTCGTATGGCACCTACGGCGTTTTGTGGCAGATTGAGCAAGCTCGCCAACTTGATCTGCCCTACGTGTATTTGGGCTATTGGATCCAGGAAAGTCCCAAGATGAATTACAAGCAACGCTTTTCCCCCTGCGAGGTCTTGCGGGACGGGCTCTGGCAAGCTTTCGATTCGACGGCCCTGACAGCCTGAATTCAATCAACTGATTTTTCACTCACTCACTGTAGAATGAATTTTCTTCAAGCAGCACAACCATGAGCAAACACGACCGCGCAGCCGCAGCGACACCCACCGTCCAGGTCATCGAACGTTTGTTTGCGCTCATGGATGTATTGGCTTCACGCGAGGATCCGATTTCGTTGAAAGAAATCAGCGATAAAACGGGTTTGCATCCCTCCACGACACACAGAATCCTGAATGATTTGACCATCGGACGTTATGTGGACCGTCCTGAGGCCGGTTCTTACCGTTTGGGTATGCGGCTGCTGGAACTAGGCAACTTGGTCAAAGCCCGATTGAATGTGCGCGATGCTGCCATGACACCGATGCGCGAGCTGCACAAACTCATCCAACAGCCAGTCAATTTGAGCATACGTCAAGGCGATGAAATTGTGTATGTTGAGCGCGCTTTCAGTGAACGCTCAGGCATGCAAGTTGTTCGCGCGATTGGTGGTCGTGCACCCTTGCATTTGACTTCGGTGGGTAAGTTGTTTTTGTCAATTGATGATCCGCTCAAGGTGCGAAGTTACGCCACCCGCACCGGCTTGTCGGGCCATACACGCAACAGCATTACACAGTTGCCCGTTCTCGAAAGGGAGCTGTCCAAAGTTCGCCAATATCGTATTGCCCGCGACAACGAAGAGTTGGAGCTCGGCGTGCGCTGCATTGCCGCTGGCATTTACGATGACCAAGGCAAGCTGCTCGCCGGCTTGTCGATTTCAGCGCCTGCCGATCGCATGGATGAGGGCTGGTTGCCCAAATTGCAATCTACCGCTAACGAGATTTCAAACGCATTGGGCCATAAGCTAATTTGAAACCCGCTTTTACCGCAAGGGACCAAATTCAGCCGTTTTGACTGCGGCTGGTTGCAGCGGCCCTGGAACTTGGCGAAGTTTCCAGCCATTTGCGCACGCGCTCAGCGTCTGCAATGCGGCTGAGTTTGCCAGCGGAATCCAGAAACACCATGATCAGCTTACGGCCAGCGACTCTGGTCTGCATGACCAAACACTGACCGGCTTCAGAGATGTAGCCCGTCTTTTGAAGACCAATGTCCCATTCAGGGCTTTTGACCAAGCGGTTGGTGTTGTTGTATTGCAATGTCCGACGCCCCACATCCACCTCACGGCCATGTGAAGTAGACAGTTCACGCAGCATGGGCTCTTTGTAGGCTGCGCCAACCAACAAGGCCAAATCATTGGCGCTTGACTGATTGCGACTGGACAAGCCCGTGGGTTCAACATAACGGGTGTCGCGCATGCCCAAGGATTGGGCCCGCTCATTCATGCGCGCCACGAAGCTGTTGAGCCCACCCGGAAAAGTACGTCCCAAAGCATGTGCGGCACGGTTTTCGCTGGACATCAAGGCAAGGTGCAACAAATCACCCCGCGATAGGTTGGTGCCTACGGCCAAACGTGAAGAACTGCCCTTTTCGGTGTCCACATCGTCTTGCGAAATCGTGATCATTTCATTCAAAGGCAATTTGGCTTCTGCCATGACCAAACCGGTCATCAATTTAGTCAAAGATGCAATAGGCAAAATGGCTTGGTCATTCTTTCGCAACAAAACCTCTTGCGTGTCCTGATCGATCACCAATGCCACACTGGAACGCAACTCCAAAGGGTCATTGGAAGCATGCAGTCCGGCCAGTTGCCCGAACGAAGCCTTGACAGGCGCCTCGGCCATGGTCGTCGCGCGACTTGCGCGCAACACGGTACGTGATTTTGAATTTGAATTACGCAAGGTCGTTGAAGCTGCAAAACCTCTTGATCCCACGCGTGACTTCGCTGTAACAGGCTTACCTTTCACAGCCGCGACCGTTTTTTTCTGCAGATGAGGTTGAGATTGCTGTTTGGCCTGCGAATGAGGCGCAAAAACCATCAAACATGGAACGAGTACTGATAAAAAGGCCAACTTCAAAGAAGGCGAGGGTTTTCGCAATAAGTCAAAAAACATACGTTGGCGCATCACAAAAAATTAATTCAATGGTGTGAGTGTACCTAATAAAAAAAAGTCACGCAAGATCAAACACTTGCGTGACTTTATTGAAGCAATTTAAGAATAATTTGGCGTTACTTTAGCCTTGCGCCGCGACCCTGTCCGATTTGCTTTGCAATTTATTCAGTGCACTTAAATAGGCTTTAGCGGAAGCGACCACGATATCGGGGTCAGACCCGACGCCATTGACCACGCGACCACTGTTTTGCAGACGCACAGTCACTTCGCCTTGACTTTCCGTGGATCCACTGATGGCATTGACAGAGTACAACACCATTTCGGCCCCGCTCTTAACTTGGGACTCAATGGCTTTGAGGGACGCATCAACAGGCCCATTGCCATCTGAAGCGCTGCGAACCTCCTTTCCCCCCATAGTGAAAACCACAGAAGCCTGAGGACGCTCGCCCGTTTCACTGTGTTGAGACAAGGAAACAAAACCAAATTTTTCATGATCAGCGGCAACGCTCTCGTCACTCACCAAAGCCAAGATATCTTCATCAAAAATATCACTCTTGCGATCGGCCAGTTCTTTGAAGCGTGCAAAGGCAGAGTTCAGCTCCGTTTCGCTCTCCATCGACACCCCTAAATCCTGCAGGCGCTGCTTGAACGCGTTACGCCCACTGAGTTTGCCCAACACAATTTTGTTGGCTGTCCAGCCCACATCCTCGGCGCGCATGATCTCATAGGTATCGCGCGCTTTGAGGACGCCGTCCTGATGTATGCCGGAGGCATGTGCAAAAGCATTGGCACCCACCACGGCCTTGTTGGGTTGGACGACAAAGCCTGTGGTTTGACTGACCATCCTGCTGGCTGCCAATATGTGCTTTGTGTCAATGCCCATTTCAAGCCCAAAGTAGTCTCGTCGGGTTTTGACAGCCATGACGACTTCTTCAAGGGAGCAATTGCCTGCGCGCTCGCCCAACCCATTGATGGTGCATTCCACTTGGCGGGCACCGCCAATTTTCACGCCGGCCAAAGAATTGGCCACAGCCATGCCCAAGTCGTTGTGGCAGTGAACCGACCAGATGGCTTTGTCGCTGTTAGGAATCCGCTCGCGAAGCGTTTTGATGAATTCACCGTACAACTCAGGTATGGCATAACCTACTGTGTCGGGCACATTGATGGTTGTGGCCCCCTCTGCAATCACCGCTTCCAGTATGCGGCATAAAAAATCCATGTCAGTGCGGTAACCATCCTCAGGACTGAACTCGACATCCGCCACCAAATTGCGCGCAAAGCGTACAGATTGTTTGGCCTGTTCAAAAACTTGCTCAGGTGTCATGCGCAACTTCTTTTCCATATGCAGCGCAGAAGTGGCAATGAAAGTGTGTATTCGGGGGCTGTTTGCCCCCTTCAAAGCGAGAGCGGCCTGGGAAATATCGCGATCATTTGCGCGCGCCAGCGAGCAAACAGTGGAGTCTTTGATGGTATTGGCAATGGTTTGAACGGCTTCAAAATCACCATTTGAACTGGCTGCAAAGCCCGCCTCAATCACATCTACGCGCAGCCGCTCTAATTGACGGGCAATGCGCAGTTTTTCATCACGGGTCATGGATGCCCCGGGAGACTGCTCGCCGTCTCGTAAAGTGGTGTCGAAAATGATCAATTTATCAGCCATCTGAATTCTCCAATAATGAAAACCGCAACTTCAAAACTTAAAAGCAAAAGGCCCGTTGCGGGTGTGCAAACGGGCCTTTCAGGAAAATGATCGCGTGCGCTACATGTTCCGCCCGTTGGGCGATAGCAGCAGTAGAACCGGCATTATCATAAACATAGATAACATTTTAGCACAATTTATAGCATCAATCAGTCTTGGTGAAGACCGCGTTCATCAGGCTCTTTGGTGGATGTGCTGATCATGCTGGTTTGTTGGCCTTTGGCTTTGCGCACAGCGTACAACACGTAACCACTCAAGCTGTAAATGACAAACAACCCGAACAAGACTGTAGGGGGGTGAATATTGACCACGGCGATACCCAAGGCCACCAATACGATCGCTGCAAAAGGCACACTTTTCTTCATGTGGATGTCTTTGAAGCTGTAAAAAGGCACATTGGTCACCATGGTCAACCCGGCAAACATGGCAATGATCAACATGGGCCAGGCGACTGCGGGTCCTGTGTAATCAAGCTCGGTCATGATCCAGATGAAACCCGTCACCAAAGCTGCCGCTGCCGGCGAGGGCAGACCTTGAAAAAAACGTTTATCGACCACGGTCGTGTTGACATTGAAACGTGCAAGACGCAGTGCAGCACAGGCGCAGTAAACGAAAGCGGCAATCCATCCCCAGCGGCCCAAGCCTTTCAAGGCCCATTCGTAGGCGATCAGGGCGGGCGCTGCCCCAAAAGAGACCATATCCGACAGGGAATCCATTTGCTCACCGAATGCGCTCTGCGTATTGGTCATGCGGGCCACACGACCGTCCAAACCATCCAGAACCATGGCACAAAAAACACCTGCAGCAGCCAAATCAAAACGACCGTTCATGGCCATCACAATGGCATAGAAGCCGCCAAACAAAGCCGCTAAGGTCACCATATTGGGCAATATATAAATGCCCTTACGCGGCTTACGCCTTAAATGCGTCGCACCTGAATCCTCAGCGTTTTCATTTTCGTCTTGCATAACTCACATTCGTTGGGTTGACACAACTTGGGATTGCACGGCTAAAAGCCCAAGAACCTCAGCTTATGCCAGTCTCGGACTTTTAAAACAAAAACAAAGGCCACCAAGGTGGCCTTTGTTTAATGCTTCACTCAGGTCAGTTACGTGACTTGTCGACCAACTTGTTCTTGGCGATCCAAGGCATCATAGCGCGCAGTTGAGCGCCCACAACTTCTATGGAGTGCTCCGATGTCAAGCGACGGCGTGCGGTCATGCTCGGATAATTGGTACGGCCTTCCAAAATGAACATCTTGGCGTACTCGCCTGTCTGGATGCGCTTCAAGGCGTTGCGCATGGCCACACGTGACTGCTCGTTGATGATTTCAGGACCGGTCACGTACTCGCCGTATTCGGCGTTGTTCGAGATCGAGTAGTTCATGTTGCCGATGCCGCCTTCGTAGATCAAGTCAACGATCAGCTTCAGTTCGTGCAAGCACTCGAAGTAAGCCATTTCTGGCGCGTAACCGGCTTCCACCAGCGTCTCGTAACCCATCTTGATCAACTCAACGGCACCGCCGCACAGAACAGCCTGCTCGCCGAACAAGTCGGTTTCGGTTTCTTCTTTGAAGTTGGTTTCAATGATGCCAGCCTTGCCACCACCGTTGGCCATGGCGTAGCTCAGGGCCAATGCGCGGGCTTTGCCACTCTTGTCCTGGTGAATCGCGACCAAGTGAGGCACGCCACCGCCTTGGGTGTAAGTGTTGCGCACGGTGTGGCCTGGGGCCTTGGGGGCGACCATCCATACGTCCAAGTCTTCACGGGGCACGACCTGGTTGTAGTGCACGTTGAAGCCGTGGGCAAAAGCCAGCGAGGCGCCTTGCTTGATGTGCGGGGCCACGTTGTTGGCGTAAACCTCGGCGATCATCTCATCGGGCAACAAGATCATGACCACATCTGCGGCCTTGACGGCGTCATTGACTTCCATCACGGTCAAACCGGCTTTGCCGACTTTGTCCCACGATGCGCCGCCTTTGCGCAGACCCACTACGACTTTGACGCCACTGTCGTTCAAGTTTTGTGCATGGGCATGTCCCTGGGAACCATAGCCGATGATGGCCACGGTTTTGCCTTTGATGACACTCAGGTCACAGTCCTTGTCGTAATACACTTTCATGATTTTCTCCTACAAAAATTTAAAGTTCAAACACGCAAAATTCTTTCGCCACGTCCGATACCGCACGCGCCTGTGCGCACAGTTTCAAGAATGGCGCTTCGATCAATGGCCTCCAAAAAGGCATCGTTTTTAGACAAGTCACCCGTCAACTCGATGGTGTAACTCTTGTCCGTGACATCAATGACGCGGCCACGGAATATATCAGCCATCCGCTTCATCTCTTCACGCTCCTTGCCCACGGCGCGCACCTTGACGAGCATCAACTCGCGCTCGGTGTAAGCGCCCTCAGTCAAATCAACCACTTTGACCACCTCAATCAAACGGTTCAAATGCTTGGTGATTTGTTCAATCACATCATCAGATCCCGCCGTTTGAATGGTCATGCGTGACAGGCTGGGGTCTTCTGTGGGTGCGACAGACAAAGACTCGATGTTGTAGCCTCGTGCAGAGAAAAGTCCCACCACTCTGGACAGAGCACCAGCTTCATTTTCCAGCAAGACCGCAATAATGTGTTTCATGTGCAATTCCTCTTTTCGCCGCCCTCCCTCGTACACGGTAATGTGCAAGCTTGGCGGTCAATAGATTCTTCAAAAAAATAGAGTTTTCAGGGCAAAACCTCAAAGGTCTTCGGCACCCATGATCATCTCGGTGATGCCTTTGCCAGCGCGAACCATCGGGAATACGTTTTCCGTCGGATCGGTCCGTATGTCCAAAAACACCGTACGGTCTTTGAGTCTCCGGGCTTCCCGCAAAGCAGGCTCCACATCTTCAGGGCGCTCCACCAGAATGCCCACATGGCCATAGGCTTCGGCCAATTTCACGAAATTAGGCAATGCGTCCATATAACTGTGGCTGTAGCGGCCTGAGTACTCGATCTCTTGCCACTGGCGTACCATTCCGAGGTAACGGTTGTTCAAGGCCACAATTTTGATCGGCGTGTTGTACTGCAAACAAGTAGATAGCTCTTGAATGCACATTTGCACCGAGCCTTCACCGGTCACACAAAACACTTCACTGTCGGGCTTGGCCAACTTGATGCCCATGGCATAAGGAATACCCACGCCCATGGTCCCCAAGCCGCCTGAATTAATCCATCGCCTAGGCTCATTGAACTTGTAGTATTGCGCCGCCCACATTTGGTGTTGCCCCACATCGGAGGTGATGTAAGCGTCTGCATCCTTGGTCATTTCCCAAAGGGTTTCAATCACACGCTGGGGTTTGATGACTTCGGTATTGGTATTGTCATACTTCATGCAATCGCGTGCACGCCAAGTTTCGATCAATGACCACCATGCGCTCAAGTGCTGCGGATCAGGTCTGGCTGCAGACTCCTTGATCATGGCGATCAACTCCTGCAGCACATCTTTGACATCACCAACGATGGGTACATCCACCTTAACCCGCTTGGAAATACTCGATGGATCAATGTCAACGTGAATGATCTTGCGCTCGACTTGTGCAAAGTGCTTGGGGTTTCCAATCACGCGGTCATCAAACCGCGCGCCAACAGCCAAAAGCACGTCGCAGTTCTGCATCGCATTGTTGGCCTCCAAGGTGCCATGCATGCCCAGCATACCCAAAAACTTGGGGTCGGTGGCTGGATAGGCCCCCAAGCCCATCAAGGTGTTGGTGCACGGGTAGCCCAGCAGATCAACCAAGGTCCGCAATTCTTGTGAAGCATTCCCCAACAGCACACCGCCGCCGGTGTAAATGTAGGGGCGTTTGGCGGCCATGAGCAATTGCAAGGCTTTGCGAATTTGTCCGCCATGTCCTTTGCGCACGGGGCTGTAAGAGCGCATGTGGACGGTTTCAGGGTAACCAGAAAAAGGGGTCTTGTTGAAAGAAACGTCCTTCGGAACGTCCACGACCACAGGTCCGGGTCGCCCGCTGCGAGCGATGTGGAAAGCCTTTTTCATGACATCAGCCATGTCACGGGCATCTTTGACCAAAAAATTGTGCTTGACGATCGGGCGTGTGATGCCCACGGTATCGCATTCCTGGAAAGCGTCAAGTCCAATGGCCGCTGTGGGTACTTGCCCACTGATGATCACCATGGGGATGCTGTCCATGTAAGC
>Ga0114959_10001831_pt1 | contig 18125 bp, 15 predicted proteins | sample C_130625_EF_Meta_FD_87317 | JGI IMG/M metagenome (GOLD analysis project Ga0114959, IMG submission 87317) | Freshwater microbial communities from Lake Croche, Canada to study carbon cycling - C_130625_EF_MetaG | ecosystem: Environmental > Aquatic > Freshwater > Lake | place: Lake Croche, Canada...
AAAAATTATTTTATGTAAATAGAGATGGCACCGATCTAACAGAGTTTGCCCACACCACCAATGGATCGGTATTCGTTGGTTGCGATTGGAACGAAAGCAAGAAAATGGTGATTACCCGTACCCTTGGAGAGACCATTTATGACAGTGAAATTTTATTGATTAAAGACAAAGAAGTGGTGTCTGTTTTAAAAGAACCCTTCAGGATGAGTACGCCCATGTTTTCAATTGATGGTAACAGTATCGTATATTCCAAGGATGTAAATGCTTACCGTAATGACAATGGAAGGCAGCTTGATGCACGAATATTTATTTATGATTTAGTTTCAAAAACAAGCAAAGATTATTCGGGAAAAGCGTCCAAAGATAATCCAGGTAAACCTGCGGGTACGAATGATTTTGAGCCAAGATATTCCCCAAACAATTCGGCCATTATTTTTTCTAATGCTAGCAATGACCCTTTGTCCGAGGTAAGCATCTATACATTAGACCTTTCAACTAACGACAGGTTAAAAATATTATCTAATGCCATGATGGGAACTTGGAGAAAGCAATAATTTTTGATGATTGTTGGGAATAATTAATGTTGATTAGTAGTATTAGCTATTTGGCTTTAAGAGATGTATAAAAGCTTCAAAAGAAGTAGGTACCTTTTTTACCCTTGGTCAGTGGCCCGTCTCATTCGCCCATGGTCATGTATTCTCTGGGTCTCATAAACTGACCAGGAGATAAAAAAATTTTTATACGAAAAGTTTTCGTCTTTCAACCATAAAAAAGAGCGATGTACATTTTATTGTGCATCGCTCTTTTTTCTCTTTCAGTGGATTTCTATGATAAAATCAAGGAAAAATTCACTGAATTTTCATATTTTTCTTTTCTTTTGAGCGAAAGAGTCCTTATTGCCCTACTTCCGCTTCAACCCAACCAAATATTCCACCAAATTAACCGCTTCTTCTTTGCTCATGCCATCCATCAAACCCGAAGGCATCATTGAATTAGGCATCATTTTCATGGATTTTACGGCACTGGTTTTTAGATTTTGAACGATGCCGCCCGGCATTTTCAGCATTAAATCTGTTTCAGTTTTTGAAGCAATAATGCCATTCAATACCGAGCCGTCTTTCATCTTCAATTCCCAACCTTCGTAGCCAAAACCAATGCCTGCATCAGGGTACATGATGGCTAAATATTGTCCTTCTTTTGGTAATTTGGAGCCAATTTCTGAGAGTTTTGGACCAAAATCGATTCCTTCGTTGTTCACTTGGTGGCAAACGGAACAATTAGCGGCAAATATTTCAACGCCTTTTTTAGCATCGCCATTGATGGCAATTAATTCAGAAATGGGAGGTAATTTATTCGTGATGCTTTTGTTCACATTTCCTAAATATTTAGTAGATTCCGCTCTTACATTTCGTCTCCAAGCCCGACTAACACCGTCCACCGCCACGGGAATGAAGTTTTTTTGAATTTTACCTTCTTTTAAGTAGGCCAAAATAAAATCTTCACCGCTCATACTCCCTCCCAAAAACCGTGTGGCTTCTCTCCGCATAGCAACGGACTTAGTTTTATCAAACATCACTTCTTTCAGTAAATCCAAGGACGTTTTACTCCCATTACCACGAATGCCTTCCAATAATTTAAGGGCGATGGCTTCTTGTTTGGGATTATTTATCACTTGTTTCACTAAGGCTAAACCCTCAATTGATTTGATGAGTATTTCGGAAGTTTCTCGAATATTTTGTCCCGCTGTAACCATGGATAAAAGCCTGGCATTTTCCTCGGGCATCAAATATTTATTTTGTATTTCAAGGTACGGTTTTCCTTGTAAATTAAGCATTAAGTTTTTGAGCGCTTTTTTTGCCACGGGAGAATTTTTTACAAATTCAACATCTAGGTGGCTCAATGCCAATTGATTAATTTGGTTTTGTTCAGCAGAATTACCGTTCAACATCGCCAAAAGTGTTTCGGATTTAGATTTACCATTGTTAAAATCAAAGGCTCTAAAATATCTTAAACGCTCTTTTAAATCCGTTTTGGAATCTGTTGCCAAACTTGCCAAAAACTTTACCGATTCGTTGGTTCTTGCTCGCCAAATAATATCTCTGCTTGCCAAGGATTGCGTTGGGTCGGCTACTTTTTTGAGATAAGCCGCAAAACAAGCATCCCAATTTTCGGAAGCACCAATGCCCAAAGCCTCCAAATACCATCGGTCTTTTCCATCGTGATGGGTTGCCAATATCGCCCAAAGTTCAGCGGCTTCGGATGATTTATTTCCGTGCAGGGCAATCGCACATTCACGGCGTATTTGTGGGTCAGGGCTATTGACAAGTGGTTTTAGATAAGAAATAACCTCCAATTTTAATTGACGGGCGGCCCTGATGCCTGCCGCTATAATGTCTGGATTTTCGTCTGCCAAAGCTAATTCTGTATATTTTTTGCCATCAATTAATTTACACAAAGCCCAAAAAGCCCTTGCTTTCATGCGTGGATTTTCTGAATGGTATAATTGAGTTAACTCATCTTCCGCCGCTCTTCCAAATTTTCGTAGGGCTTCCCAAGCCAAATAGCGAGTTGCTAAATTGGGACTTTGCAAAGAAGCAACCGCCCCCGCAGGCGTCGATAAATCCATTTTGGGCACTTTGTAAAGCGAATTTTCTGGGGAAATTCGGTAAATACGTCCCCGCACTTGGTCGCCGGCTTGGTGACCGCCCACGCCCGGGTCGTACCAATCTGCTACAATTAACGAACCATCGGGTGCCACGCACACATCGGCTGGACGAAACCATTGGTCTTTTTCCTGCTTCATGATGTTCACAATTTCGGCAGTATAGCCCGCTCCAGCTTTCTGAACGGGGTAGGAGCGAACCACATTATGACCAGGTTCGCAATGAATCATTTGCCCTTGAAAAGTTTTTGGTAAAAGTGTTCCTTCGTACACAATCATACCCGTGGGTGACCCAGAGCCTGTTTGTAATAAGTTTGGCATCGTGCCGGGGTCATTCAAATGCCAATGGCGAAAAGGAATTTCTGGTTCAATATTCGTGCGATTTACGCTCCACGAAGCATGCGAGATTTCGTCTTTATACCCGAAACTTCCATATTCCATCACATAATTTATTCTTGCACCTTTGTTGCCATCATCATCGTTGTCAGACTGCCACATGGTTCCGTAAGAATCAACCGCAACTTCATAATTATTTCTAAAATCATTCCCCAAACATTCTACTTCTGAACCGTCCAAATTGCAGCGAAAAACCATGCCTTCCTGATAATTTTTAGGCGAAATTTCCTTGCCAAATTGGTCTTTAACGATATTTCCTTGGGCATTTTTGAGTTGTCTTCCTTCATTACCAAAGTTGAAATACAGTTTTCCATCGGGTCCAAACACAAAAGCGTGCATTCCATGGTCGTGTTGTTCACCTTCCATGCCTTGAAAGAGAATTTCCTTTTTATCCGCTTTATCATCACCATCCGTATCGGTCAATTTCCAAACATAAGGACTTTGCGAAACAACCACAACGTTACCTAAAACGGCAATTCCCAAAGGTGCATTTAGCGATTTATCTTGATAAAAAACTTTACTTTCATCCGCCTTTCCGTCACCGTCTTTATCTTCTAAAATCACAATTCTGTCTCCTTCTTTCTTGGTTGGATTCCCGTTGATTGTTGGGCGATAATTATACGCTTCCAATACCCAAATTCGCCCACGTGCATCCACCTCAATGTCAGTTGGATTCATCAACATGGGCTCAGAAGCAAAGGTTTTTACTTCCAAACCATCCGCCATTTTAATACCGACCAATGAATTTTCTGGTAAACGTTTTTGGGCTTCCGTTGTTAAAGAATCAACGTAATGATTGATAAAGCGACTGGTTGAAGAATTTTTATAAGCCATTAAAAATAGGACAATTCCGAAGAATATTGCAGGAATACCAAAGCGTATTTTTTTCAATAATTGCATGAGATAAAGGAGATTAATGATTTCTGATTTATAAAGCAGAAAAAGTTAATTTTATATTTTATATTCGAATTTTACTGAACTATAAGAGCAATTTCACCAACAATCCTGATAGAAGTATACTTTTCTGTCGGGATTTTCGTGGGAATGAATGGAATACGGATGAGACTGTGTGTCCGTCAACATGCTTCGCAACTCGGATATTCACGGATTTTTTTAAGTAAAAAATTACCAACGGTTCTTGACTTATTAATTTACGTAAAATAAATTCCAATCCTATTTTTTAAAAATTCGTGGGAATTCGTGCTGCGGAGCATTCGTATAATCTGTGTAACACGTAACTCACTCGAAAATTATTGCTTCCGTCAACTCCGCCCATTGTTCCATTTGTGCTTTGTAATGGGCCTCCACGATATTTCGCTTGATTTTCATCGTTGGCGTGAGCATATTATTTTCAACCGTCCAACTTGTTTTTACGACGATGGCATTTTTGACGGCTTCGTAGTTTTTGAAACTCGGATTTACCCTTTTTAAAGTGGTCTCTAAGCTTTCAATCAATAATTGTTTTTCCATATTTTTACCAATATCGGAAAGAACAATCAATGCTAGAGGCTGGGGTAAACCTGAGCCAGCCACACAAACTTGCTCAATGATTGGATTAACTGCCAACATATTTTCAATGGGGGAAGGCACAATATATTCCCCTTTCCCAGATTTGAACATATCTTTTACTCGACCCGTAATTTTCAAATAACCTTCTGCATCAATTTCACCCATATCACCCGTACAAAGCCAGCCGTCTTGTAAAAGTGATTCGGTCAAAATAGGTTCTTTGTAATATCCAATCGTATTCCAAGGAGATTTCATCTGAATTTCACCCGTATTTGCATCAATTCGTGTTTCTACTTTCGGATACGGTTTTCCTACCGTCCCACTTTTCACGCCATCAGCGGGCATCATAGAATGTGCCCCGACATTTTCTGACATTCCGTAGGCTTCTCTTATGGTGATGCCTAGTTTTTTATACCAATCCAACAAACTTGGGGGCATTGGGGCAGCACCCGTCAGAATTACTTTTGCCTCCGAAAGTCCTAATCCTTTCTGAATTTTACTTTTTAAAGCCGCTTTAACAAAAGGAATTTTTAATAGCAAATCCAATTTGTTTTGGGGCATTTTTGCCAGAATTCCTTGTTGAAATTTTGTCCAAATTCTTGGGACTGCCAAAAAATGCGTTGGCATGGCTTCTTGCAGATTTTTCTGAAAACTTTCGAGGGTATCGGCAAAAAAAACAGTTCCACCAGTAGCCAAACTTGCGGATTCAACAATATTTCTTTCGGCAATGTGGCAAAGGGGCAAATACGAAAAGAACCGAGCGTTCTCAGTATGAAGAGAAATCTCATTTTGCGTATAATTAAGCGCAGTTATCGTCGACTTATTCGTAAGCATTACACCTTTGGGAATGCCCGTTGTGCCTGAAGTATAAATAATGGTAAAAAGATCTTCCGCTTTAGGTGTTATGTTTTCTAGTAATGGTTCGTGACTACTGACAATAAAATCCCAATCATCCATTTCATCAGCGGGACAACCCTCATAAAAATTTGGAAAGGCAATGCATTTTACGCTCGGTGGAATACCATCTTTCATCGTTTTCCATGAATCTAACTTTCCGACAAACAGCACTTTACATTCCGAGTGCACCAATACTTGATTCAGTTGGTCGGCAACCAAAGTTGCATAAAATGGCACCGAAATGTGCCCGGCCATGGCAATGGCTAAATCAGAAATTATCCAATGGGCGCAATTTTTTGAGACAATGCCGATGTGACTTTTTTCGGGCAGATTCAAGGCTAACAATGCCGAGGCCATTCTGCGGGCTTGATTACCCGTCTCTTTAAAAGAATATTGCTTTTTTTCGTTGCCAAGAGGCTGGTTTAAGTAAATATTATTGGGCGTGGTATTTTCCCAATAAAAAAAATTTTCAATGGGTGTTTTAAATTCTTTCATCATGGTTAGTTATCGATTATCAGCTTATTAAAATGAATTGAAATAGTTTCTGTGATTCAATAAAAATAAATCGCCAAAAGTTAATAAAAATTCATTATTATGTTCACATTTTTTATAAAAAAAGTACAAAAATAAATATTTTGGACTTCATAACATAAAATCATAAGGTTACAAACTTTCGTTCGTCTGTTGTTGATTTTTACCTTAGTGCTACGAATGGATATTTTTTTCTTTCAAAGTTTTATTTGGTTCGCTCCGCTCAAAATTAAAAAATAACCTTAATTGCCACGGTATTCATAGAAACGGTGGTAATTTTTATTGGCATTTTTTCTTTTCAAGGAAAACTTTCATCTTTGTTTGGCAACTCATTATTGCAGTCTTTTTTATGATTATTCGAAAGACTTTACATTTTCATACGAATACTTTTACCACAGAAGACAAAATGAACAAAACAAATTACGGCTTCGATGCCCCTGCAATCATGCGAAACATGATAATTGTTGGAGCGTTACTCACTACGGTTGGATTTTTAGTGCTAACTTTCAACGAAAATATAATCTTGAAATACGGAAGTTTTTTGATTATTTTGGTTGGAATAATTTTATTCATTCTTGGTAATTCAATGTACATTTATGGCATCAAAGGGAAGTTTAGGATGCGAGATTTCATCCTTTCTAAAATCATTTGGAAAGGGGATGAAACTGTTTTAGACATCGGTACTGGGCTTGGATTGTATATGATTGGGGCGGCGAAATACTTGAAAACGGGCAAATCTTACGGCATCGATATTTGGCGAGCCGAAGACCTTTCTGATAATTCAATTGAAAATGCCTACCGAAATGCTGTTTTGGAAAGTGTGAGAGATAAAGTTGAAATCAAAAATGAGGATGCTCGAAACCTGAGTTTTGCCAATGATTCCATTGACATTGTGCTTTCTATGTTTTGTATTCATAATATTGATGAAAAAGATGGCCAAGAAAAAGCGTGTTTAGAAATTGCGAGGGTGCTGAAACCCAACGGACGAGCATTTATCGGCGAGTGGATTCCTACCCATGAATACGCCAAGTATTTTGCAAAAGCGGGATTGAACGTAATCAACTCAAAACAATATTTTTCAACCGCCTATTCTTTGATGTGGATGGTGGAAGTAACAAAATAAAATCCTAAAATCATGATACAACAATCGACCTTAGACTTTTTTAAGGAAATCAAAGAAAATAATAACAAGCCTTGGTTTGAACAAAATAAACCTCGATACGAAGCGGCAAAAGCAAATTATCTGAGTTTTATGGAAGAATTGTTGGGAGAAATCAGGAAAATTGAACCAATCTATGAGAAAGATTTGAAGAAATATGCTTCCCGAATTTATCGAGATGTTCGTTTCTCGAAAGATAAAAGCCCGTATAAAAATAACATCAGCTCCTTGATAGAAAGAGCCCCTGATTATAAAAAATGCCCTTTTTACCTGCATGTTCAACCGGGCGAGAGTTTTATTGGCGGTGGAATTTGGCAACCCGAACCTGATTTATTGAGCAGAGTCAGGCAAGAAATTGACTACAATGGTTCGGAATTTAACAAAATACTCAACAAAAAATCGTTCGTGGATTTATTCGGCAAACTCTCGGGCGATACCTTAGTACGCCCACCCAAAGGCTACGATGCCGATAATCCAAATATTGTTTTATTGAAGTTGAAACAGTACATCGTTAGTAGAAATTTCAGTGATGAGATGGTTACCTCAAAACATTTTGTCACGGAGTTATGTACTTGTTATGAAGAAGCTTTACCATTTTTTCATTTTTTCGATGTGGTGAAGGGAGAGGAAATTTAATGTAAATGATAAACAATACAAAGCTTCTGTTGACTGAAAATGATACTGTTTTGGGCAACATCATCGCCACCATTCCGGAACCCGAATGCCAAAGTACCAACAATGTTTTTCACGATTTGATGTCTTGTATTTTGGAACAACAAATTCATTATCGGAGTACAAAAAAGATATTTCAGAAAATGCTAAACACGGCATCGTTGGAAATTCTTACGCCCGAAAACTTTCTCCAATTTGAAGAAAAGGCATTTTCAAACATTAAATTATCCATCGGAAAATATGAAACCGTATTACGAATTATTGAGTTTTTCCGTACCAACCAAATCGTCTGCCAGGAGTTAAACGATGAAGAAGTGATAGTAAAACTTTCATCCATTAAAGGCATTGGTAAATGGACAATCGACATGATTTTGCTATACACGCTCCAACGCCCAAATGTGTTTCCTCATGATGATTTTCACTTGAAAGAAATCATGGTTAAATTATACAACATAGACCCAAAAATAAAACTAAAAGCCCAAATGATTGATATTTCAAACGCTTGGGGTGAGCATAAATCCTTGGCTGTTTGGTATTTATTAGCTTGGAAAGAATTTAATAAAAAAAAGAATGGATGAGTTATCTAAAATCTTTTGAGGACGAACAAAACATAGGTCAATTAGAAAAACAGAAAGGGGGATACTTTTTTCTGAAAATAAAGGCTCAGATTATCAATCGATTTGAGAAAAAGCGGCATTCTCGCATGATTTGCGTTTTGGATAAGAAAATAACTTTTCGTTGTGGCTTGAATCATTTAGGAGACGGTAATTTCTTTATCATTGTGGCAGGAAAATGCTTGGAACAATTAAATAAAAAGTTGGGAAGTTTGATTCATTTCAAGATTGAAGAAGACCCCGACCAATTAGGCGTTGAAATGCCCGAAGTTTTAGAAGCACTTTTAAGTCAAGATGAGAACTTGAAAAGCATTTTCGACAAAATAACTGATGGTAAAAAGAGCAGTTTGATGTATACTATTTTGAAAGTAAAAGACCTTAATAAACAAGTGCAGGCTTCGATTGAATTTTTCAATAAAGAACAATTTAATTTGAACAAGAAAACAGCCAAATGAAACAATCAGGTTCAGCAGATTTAGCCCTCATGGGTGCTAGTATTCCGTCTTGGTTATTCGAAAGAATGACCAAACTGAGCCTTCCCATCGGGAGGAAAAATGGCAAATCTTCTTTTCCTGTCCGCACTCATGTGTACGATGAAACGATTTCAGCTTTAAAATCATTTTAGAATTACAAAAAAATTCTTGTAATTTCTGGTAACTAAATAACAAATTGCACCTCTTTAAAATCAAAATAAATTACATTCCCACCCGTTTCAATACCTAATTTTCCTGTTTCATCAATTCCAACAATTTTCCCTGTGAATTGCTGTCCATTGCTTCGGTAATAATGATATTCTTGAAATCTGAATAAATTAGCTAAGTATTTAGTTTTCAGGAATTCATACCCGTTATTTTTAATCTTAAGGTAATTCATTTCAAGGTTTTCCAAGAGTTTTTTTAACATCTCCGATAAATCATATTTCAAAGGATTTTGGGTGATATTGCGAAGAGAAGTAGCGCTTAAGTTGTCAAACTTTGTTTGGTTAATATTGAGACCAATACCAATGATGGAATGCCCAATTTGATAGCCTTGCAATGAATTTTCAATTAAAATTCCACCCATTTTTTTGTTTTCATGATAAATATCATTCGACCATTTTACGGATAAATCTGCGTCAATAAATTCACGGAGAAAGTCAAGAACACCCAAAGAAATAGCCACATTTAATTGAAACTGGTCACTGGCTTTTAAAAAACTTGGTTTTAAAATAAGGGAAAATGTTAGATTTTCGCCCGCATTTGCTTCCCAAACGTTGCCCCGTTGCCCTCGACCAGCAGTTTGATTATCGGTAATTATGACCGTTCCCTCAAAAACCACGTGTTCGGACTGAATCATTTGAACGGCAACATCGTTAGTTGAGTGACAGCTTGGCAGGTATTTTATTAATTTGCCAGTAAATAATGTGTTGGGTTGAATATTGTACAAGGTTATTGTGTAAATTTATGATCAAAATTTTTATTTTGCGTTTTGAAAGCAATATTATACATACAAGGGTTAACAATTATCATAGATTACAAAAAAATAAATTTTTGGAGCATCATTCTAAAAATTCTTGACTCAAAATTAATTAAATGACTATAGTAAAAGAAAAAACTAATATCAGTTCAGCGGAACTTAGCCAGCTTGTTGTGAAAGGAATGCAGGAAAGAAAGGCAACAAATATTGTGGTAATGGACATGAGAAATGTTAAAAATGCTTTTACTGACTACTTTGTCGTGGCATCTGGTACATCCGACACCCAAGTGGAGGCCATTGCGGAGGCGGTTGATAAAGAAGTGTGGGAAGCAACTCGCAATAATCCCAGAAGTACCGAAGGAAAAGCAAATCGTGAATGGATTTTGGTAGATTATTACGACGTAATTGTCCACGTCTTTAAAAAAGATCGTCGTGAGTTTTACAAATTAGAAGAATTGTGGGGAGATGCGGAATTTACTTACATCGAAGAAGACTAATTTTCAATTAGTTTTGTATAAATTTTCCTTTCATAACTTTCAAATTTCTTGCGAATCAATCTCTTTATATTCAGGTGCACGAAAAATGGAACGTTGAAGATTATTTATTAAAAACTCCGCTTACAAATACCACTTAAAATTCCGCCTTACCATTCCTCACGAAAAAATAGGGTAGGAAACAAAATTATTGATCAGTACGTTTTAACTAAAACAGATTTGAGGCAATCTAAAGTAATTTGAAAATCAATTAATTTTCAAATTATGCAAAACCTAACACCTCAAAAATTACTTATACAAAAATGGCAGAAAATAATAGTGAAGATAACAAACCAAAGGGCTTTCCCAAACGTCGTCCTACTACCCCTGGTAATGGTTTTCAAGGTTGGTTGGTAATAGGACTGGTGATCGCTTTAATCAGCATCTACTTTTTGAGTAAGACTCATGTCCTGCCTAAAATTGATCAAGCGAAGTATGAACAAATGATTTTAAATAAAGAAGTGTCTAAACTGGCAATCCTAAAAGGAAAAGAGGTAGTAGAAATCACGCTCAAAAAGGATTTTTTGGATAAATACCGACAAGAATTGAGTGATCAACCAAGTGCGGTTGTGAACCAAAATGCAGGACCACATTTCGAGAAAGAAATTATTTCTTCGGATGAATTTGTAAGAGAGTTGAATGAATTACAAAAAGATATCCCGAGGTCAGAACGTGTGACACCTACCGCAGAGGAGCGTTACGGAATTTTAGAATTTTTAATGGGCCCAGGATTCTTCATCTTGTTTTTCGTAGCCATTTATTTCATGTTCTTCCGCATGGGTGGAGCCGGTGGCCCGGGTGGGCAAATCTTTAATATTGGTCGTTCAAAGGCTACGCTATTTGATGGCGATGCAAAGGTAAAAACCACTTTCAAGGATGTTGCAGGACTTGACGAGGCCAAAGAAGAAATCGAGGAAATCGTTGAGTTTTTGAAACATCCAAAGAAATTTACGGATTTAGGCGGCAAAATTCCGAAGGGTGCTTTGTTAGTAGGACCTCCGGGAACTGGTAAAACACTGTTGGCAAGAGCCGTTGCGGGTGAGGCCGGAGTTCCTTTCTTCTCATTATCAGGTTCTGATTTTGTAGAAATGTTTGTGGGAGTTGGAGCAGCTCGGGTTCGTGATTTATTTAAGCAAGCCAAAGAAAAAGCGCCATGTATTATTTTTATTGACGAAATAGATGCTGTCGGTCGTTCTCGTGGACGTGGTGCCATGCCAGGTTCAAACGATGAGCGTGAAAATACCCTGAACTCTTTACTAGTCGAAATGGATGGCTTCGGAACGGATTCTGGAATTATTATCATGGCAGCAACCAACCGTCCGGATGTATTAGATCCAGCCTTATTACGTCCTGGACGTTTTGACAGAACCATTTCGGTTGACAAGCCGGATATCATTGGTCGTGAAGCTATTTTTAAAGTACATTTAAAACCTTTGAAATTAGCCACTGATATTGACCCCAAAGAGTTATCAGCCCAAACCCCTGGTTTTGCGGGTGCTGAGATTGCTAACGTCTGTAATGAAGCAGCTTTGATTGCGGCTCGTCGTAACAAAACTGCCGTTGATATGCACGATTTTCAAGAGGCAATGGATAGAGTAATTGGCGGTTTGGAGAAGAAAAATAAATTAATTTCACCAGAAGAAAAGAAAATTGTTGCTTATCATGAGGCAGGTCATGCAGTGGCAGGTTGGTTCTTGGAACATGCAAATCCTTTGGTGAAGGTAACGATTGTCCCACGGGGTGTTGCGGCTTTGGGTTACGCACAGTATTTACCCAAAGAGCAATTTTTGTATCGTACGGAACAATTGATTGACGAAATGTGTGTAACCTTGGGCGGAAGAGTTTCTGAAGATATTATTTTTGGAAAAATTTCAACGGGTGCTCAAAATGATTTGGAACGTATCACCAAATTGGCTTACAGTATGGTAACGGTTTACGGAATGAATGATAAATTGGGCAATGTTTCCTTCTACGATTCGAAAGGTGGTGATGGCTATAATTTTAATAAACCATATTCAGAACAAACTGCTCGTGAAATTGATGAAGAAGCCCGAAAAATCATTGCCTCGGCGTATGAACGCACAAAAGCTTTATTGAGCGACAAACAAGATAAATTGGAAATCTTGGCTCAGGAATTATTGGTAAAAGAGGTTCTCTTCCAAAGTGATTTGGAGCGTTTGATTGGTCCAAGACCTTTTGAACAATTGACAACTTATCAAGAGTTCACCAGAAACGAAGATAGAAAAGCGGCAGATTTGGAGAAAGCTAATAAAGAGGCTGAGGAGGCTTTGCCTGCAAGTTAATAATAAGTATTATTTTTTAAAAAGGCCTTATTCATTCATTTGAATAGGGCCTTTTTTTAGGAGAGCCCACCTATTTCAAAAACAAAATATTCCTTTTCAAACCCGCAATTTTTGTCCGTTTTAAAGGAGATTTTTTGAATATTTCTTTAAAAAGCTCTTCCGTTATTTCTTCCCAATCGTTGTTTGTAAAGGTCTTTAAAACAGGATTTAGATTAAATTGAGGCTCCTTATGAGGTTTTGAAAAGCGATTCCACGGACAAACATCTTGGCAAATATCGCAACCAAAAGCCCAGTTTTTGAATTGCCCACTCACATCCACGGGAATATTTTCTTTTAATTCTATCGTAAAATAGCTAATACATTTCGAGCCATCCACTACATACGGTTCAACGATAGCATCCGTCGGACAAGCATCAACACAACGAGTACAAGTGCCACAATAATCTTTGATTTCATGATCGTAGGTCAATTCCAAATCAATGATTAATTCGGCAATGAAAAAGAAACTTCCTTGTTGTTTGTTGATGAGATTTGAGTGCTTACCTATCCAACCTAAACCTCCTTTTTTTGCCCAAACTTTATCCATTATTGGCGCAGAATCTACGAAAGCCCTGCCGCCTACTTCGCCAATATCTTGATGAATAAAACTCAATAAGTCTTTTAATTTTTCTTTTACAACAAAGTGATAATCGGTTCCGTACGCATATTTTGAAATTTTAATGTCTTCGTTGCCCTCGGGTAAACGGTGTTCTGGATAATAGTTGAAAAGTAAGGAAACCACTGATTTTGCATCGTCCACTAAAAGTCGAGGGTCGAGACGTTTATCAAAATGGTTTTCCATGTATTGCATCTTTCCTTGCTGATTATTTTTTAGCCAATTTTCTAATCTAGGCGCTTCTTCTTCCAAAAATCCAGCCTTGGAAATGCCGCAAAAATCAAAGCCTAATTCTTGGGCTTTTTGCTTGATTTGATGAGCGTATTTTGTTGGGTTTTGCATGGTATGGTTTTTGGCAGTAAACTTAGTATTTCCGCTCATTTTACGTAAATTAAAACCTTGCTAAAATACTAAATTTTGTAAAACACAACAAATCTACTAAATTAGAGAAACAAGTAAATTTAAAACCTATGAATTTCAGTTACAACAATTACCAAACAGAAGGATTCTTCGATGAAATGTTTGATGAAAATGGCAATGTCCGTTTGGGCTACGAGGCATTTAAAGAACGAACCGAGCAACTTAAAATTGAAGAATTTGTCCGTCGTCACCAAGCTGCCGAACGCTCCTTGATGGCCATGGGAATTACCTTTAACGTGTATGCTGAAAATGAAGGTACTGAACGAATTATGCCCGTTGATATTATTCCGAGAGTTATTGAAGCCGCAGACTGGAAAAAAATAGAGAAAGGTTTAATTCAAAGGATTACCGCTTTGAATATGTTTTTGGATGATATTTATCATGATCAACATATACTAAATGATGGCATCGTTCCCCGAGAATTAATTGAAACTTCCAAAGACTTTCTTCGTCCATGTATAGGCATTCGGCCACCTAAAGGCATTTATATCCATATCACAGGTACGGATTTGATTCGGGGTGATGATGGTAAATTTATGGTATTGGAAGATAACCTCCGTTGTCCATCGGGCGTATCATACATGCTTGAAAATCGAGAATTATTAAAACGAACTTTCCCGGAAGTTTTGGGTAAAACTCGTGTCCAATCCATTTCTGATTATCCCAATAAATTGCTTCAAATGTTGCAATATATTTCCGGCAGACCTAATCCAACGGTATGTGTATTGACACCCGGTATATATAATTCTGCCTATTTTGAGCACTCTTATTTGGCTCAACAAATGGGTGTTGAATTAGTGGATGCTCGTGATTTAGTGGTGCATAATGGTTATGTAAAGATGCGTACAACCAAAGGATTCCAAATTGTGGATTCGATCTACAGAAGAATTGATGATACTTTTCTTGATCCAACGGTCTTTAATCCACGTTCAATGATTGGTATTCCTGGTATTTTTGATGTTTATAAAAAAGGAAGAATCGCCTTGGCAAATGCCCCAGGAACGGGTGTGGCGGATGATAAAGTAATTTATGCTTACGTCCCTAAAATTATAAAATATTATTTAGGTGAAGAGGCTATCCTCCCGAATGTAGAAACCTTTATCTGCGGAGAAGCGGATGATTGTAAATATGTATTGGAAAATATTGAAAAATTAGTTGTTAAAGAAGCCAACGAAGCGGGTGGTTATGGCATGTTGATTGGTCCAAATTCAACGAAAGAAGAACAGGAAATTTTTAAAGTTCGAATCAAGGCGAATCCACGAAATTATATTGCCCAACCTACCATTTCACTCTCCAGAGTTCCTTGTTTAATTAATGACCACGCCGAAGGTCGTCACGTGGATTTACGTCCCTATATTCTCTACGGAAATGGGGTTGAGGTGATCCCAGGAGGCTTAACCCGTGTAGCATTACGAAGAGGTTCATTGGTGGTGAATTCTTCGCAAGGCGGTGGTTCTAAGGATACTTGGGTTTTGTATTGAAAATTTATATCTTTGATTTGGAAAATAAAAAATACAATGATAGCATCAAAAGTAGCACCTTTTATGAGGCATCGCCCAAAGCCTCGCAATGTACCTGATTACCTCATTTACGAGATAATGGATGGACAACCCATTTATTATAAAGGATTTAGAGAAGTATTATCAGGTAAAAAACTAGCGGAAGAAATAATGGGTAGTAGTAAATTGCAAAGCTATATTGTTACATATTTAACCGCAATATTGGTTAATTTTTTAGACCAAGATTTATTTACTATACTTGGTCACGAAGCGGGTATTCACTTAGATAAATCTAATAATTTGGCGGGAGATATTCTGGTTTTTGATACAGAAACCTTGCCGGGAAGTGATATTGATGAACATTACGCCGACGTACCAGCTAAAATTGCCATTGAAGTTGATGTAACCGCTGATACTTTAGACCTTGGTGGAGTTGATACCTACGTTTATAAAAAAGTTAGAAAATTACTTGATTTTGGCGTTGGAAGAGTTGTCTGGATAAATACAGCAACTAAAACCATTCTAATTGCTGATGATAAATTAGATTCCTGGATTGTGCAAGACTGGAATAAAGACCTTGAAATCATAGAAGGGCTAATAATTAACATTCCTGCATTTTTATTGAGGAAGAAAATTGTAGTGAAATAATCAAATCAAAAAGGTAAGCTGATAATTTAGTTTACCTTTTTTGATTTAGGTAGAAAAAATCTAAGACTAATGATTAATTTTGCGGTATGCAAGCAAAAATTACCGAAATAGAACAGCAAATTGCTGATTTTCAGATCGAAAATAAAGAACAACTCGAAACTTTCCGTATTGCCTACGTGGGTCGTAAAGGCGTTATTGGTGACCTTTTTGATGGATTAAAAAACGTTCCCCAAGAAGACCGTCGTGCCGTTGGGCAAGCATTAAATGCTTTAAAAGAATCAGCTCAAGAAAAATTCAACGAGTTCCAAGCCTTGATGGAATCCTCCCAAGATAAAACGGTAGCCATTGAATTTGATTTGACCCTTCCAAATATTTCCTACGAAAACGGAACTGTTCATCCCCTGACTTTGGTGCGCAGCAGAATCATTGAAATCTTTGCAAAAATGGGTTTCAACGTATCCGACGGTCCCGAAATAGAATCAGATTTTTATAATTTTACAGCCTTAAATTTTGCGGAAAATCATCCTGCTCGTGAAATGCAGGATACTTTTTTTATCGAGAAGAAAGGGAGAGAAGTTGCGGACGATATACTTTTGAGAACCCATACCTCAAACGTTCAAATTCGTTTGATGCAAAGTCAAAAACCGCCTTTACGTTCCATTATGCCGGGGCGAGTGTATCGTAACGAAGCAATTTCTGCGAGAGCACACTGTCTTTTCCACCAAGTTGAAGGGCTTTATGTGGATAAAAATGTAGGCTTCAAAGACTTAAAAGACACACTTTATTATTTCGCCAAAGAAATGTTTGGGCAAGATACAAAGGTGCGTTATCGTCCTTCATATTTTCCATTTACTGAACCTTCGGCGGAGATTGATATAACCTGTTTAATCTGTAAAGGAAAAGGCTGCAATGTTTGTAAATATTCGGGTTGGGTTGAAATTGCGGGTTCGGGAATGGTTGACCCTAACGTATTGGATCAGTGCGGAATAGACTCAAAAGATTATACAGGTTTCGCCTTCGGAATGGGAATTGAACGCATCACCATGTTGAAATATCAAATCAAAGATTTACGATTATTTACCGAGAATGATGTACGTTTTTTACGTCAATTCGAGGGATTGTAAGACTGTAACCAGATGCTTCGGTATCTATCAAAATGCCATATAGAGAATTTACTTTAAGAAAGCTCAAACAACAATTTAACCTTACTGAAAAAAGCGAGAAATTGTTTGAAGGAATCACTGGTATTAATCCGTCTGATTGGCTAACATTCACGCTTACTAATTCTTTAAAAATAGCTTTCACGAGTGAAAAATCACGTTCAGAATCAATTGTATCACCCGTTTTATTAGAAACTCGTATCAGAAACCATGACAGTTTTGCTATTTATTCAGGAGCAAGACTTGATGTTAATTTCGAACTTGGATTAAACGGAGAATGCGATTTTATTTTGAGTAAAACCATTCAAAGTGATGAAATTCAAGCCCCTATTTTTTGTTTAGTGGAAGCGAAAGATAATGACATAAAATTGGGGATTCCGCAATGTGTTGCTCAAATGGTTGGTGCTCAATTGCTTAATAAAACAGAGGAGAAATCAATACCAATTATGTATGGTTGTGTTACTACTGGTGAAGTTTGGCGATTTATGAAGTTAGAAGAAAATACTTTTTGGGTTGACGAAAACCGGTATTATTTGGATGATTTACCACATATCTTGGCCATCATTCAATTTATAGTTGAATCCTTAAGAAATCCAGACCTGTGATTTTACGGGTCTTTTTTATGAGAACCATATGTTAAAAATGCCTTACCTTAACACTTTTTAACACCTTCATCCTTCACAAGCCAAAGCTATTTTGTATTTTTGGTAAGATTATTTTTGTATATCTAAAAGTCCCCTGTCCCCCAGAGGGGTAAATATATTAAAACTCCCTTTGGGGTTGGGGGCTTCAATTTTCAAATATGAATAATTTCAAAAGAATTAACGACCTTACGGGTTGGGTCGTTTTTGCCATTTCCCTCGTTGTTTTTACTGCCACCGTTGAACGTACGGCCTCTTTTTGGGACTGTGGTGAGTTCATTGCCTGTGCTTTTAAATTGCAAGTTCCGCACCCTCCCGGAGCTCCTTTGTTTTTACTGTTGGGTCGGATGTTCTCGCTTTTGGCGGGTTCG
>Ga0114959_10001832_pt1 | contig 18123 bp, 21 predicted proteins | sample C_130625_EF_Meta_FD_87317 | JGI IMG/M metagenome (GOLD analysis project Ga0114959, IMG submission 87317) | Freshwater microbial communities from Lake Croche, Canada to study carbon cycling - C_130625_EF_MetaG | ecosystem: Environmental > Aquatic > Freshwater > Lake | place: Lake Croche, Canada...
AAAAGCAAGAAAAGCCCTAATTTATTTGCTGTCTAAGATAGAATATAATTGATTAAATATATCTTCTCGTTTTACAGATTCAGTTGGTATTTTAAAACGAATATTCCTATCATGCATATATAATACTATATACGCATGATTCGTTCCTTCGCCTTCCATATCAAATCCAATAAAAGCGCTTCGAAGGAAAATATACTTTCGAATATTCCCTCTATCATCAACCCGATGAATAGTAATTTTAACTAAAGAATCAGTTGATACAATGTTTACGTCGTGTACAGTCATGGTATGTATCCATTTCTCAAGTACCCAAAACATTCATTTTTTCACAACTGCATCCACATAATTTTCAAAGTGATTTTCATTTATGTTATATGTCTTAAATTCGATAACATGTATATATACCAATGATATATATTTATTGATGCTCTATCTGGTATAAATATAGAGACCATAATATATATGATATCTATAATTATTTTAAACTGTACTTATTCATTTCCTTCTGGCACAGGAAGAGTAGACTGAGGAAACTTGTTTACACACTTGTTCGCATAACAAAATTGATTCTCAGGGCAGGTCATATTTGCACAATCTACGTCACGAAATCCATCTAGCCTTGGTAAATATCTAGAAAAATTCAGGCGTAAAAATGGGAGGAGTGCTAAAAGAACGCACAAAAAGAGGAGAGCGTATATAGTATTTGTTTGTAATCCAAACTTTGCCATTCTCTACTTATGTACCGCTTATTATTTAACTTAATTGAACTGTAATTAAATTAAATAATTCACAGCACTGCTGTGAATGTATCTAAAAATATGGCGCAGGCATTCCAGGCTCTAAAAGGGTTATAGGCTCTTTATCCTTCTTAGGAAGGGGCTCTGTCTTTGCACAAAAACCATTAATACATTTTAAATCTACCGGACAAGGCCCATCTTCAACCCCACAACGTATCGTATCGGAAGATACAAATCCTTCGTATATTCTTCCTCTCAATAGAACTAATAAAAGCCCTAGGCCAAACAGAAGAAAAAGTGCATATTTAATATCAGACATATCAACTTTCATTCTACTATGTTCAAAACTTTTTCACATTAATGAGTGGTCCTTTCAAACGCTTATTTGCTGTAGCATCATATTCATTTCCTTCCTCCGGGTCTTTTTCTTTATAATGCTCTTCAGAATGTCTCCAAAATTCTGCAGCCCCAATCCTAAATTCACCGTGCATATTTGCCTTATACCAATATACAATGTCTTCTAATTTATTTGATTGTGAATTATTATTCATAACAAGACACTCATAATTCTGAGTGCATTGGTCCATTACCTGACAAAAGAATTCAAAGCTTGGAAATGCACTCCCATAATTATCAAAGATTCGTTTCCTATTTGTTACATATGGTTCCCTTAAAATAAAGCAATAATCAACATTTGTCCGTAACATAGGAGGAATACCAAGTGGATATTGCATAGTAATTAAAAAGAAAACCTTTAACCAACGCCCATTTAAAAAGAGGTACCGGATATTTCTATCATGAAGCCATGAATCATCATATAAACAATCGTCCATAATTAAAAAAGAACGAGGGTCTGTCCTTCCTGCGCCTGTAGATTCAATCTCTTTTTGGACTTTTGCCATAATTAATTTTTGCCTCTTACAAAAATTTGCTATAATGACCGGGCTGTAGTCTCCGTGAATAAAAAGAGGAGGAATAAGTTTCTTATAGAATTGATTTGACTCTTCTGTTCCACTAATAACTGTGCCTAAAGGCATCTCTTGATGATGAAATAATAGATCTCGCACTAAGGTTGATTTACCTGTTCGACGACGACCTATAAATACACACACGGCATCTTGAGGAATCATTTTCATGTCAAACTTTTTAATATTTACATTTAAGGCAGCAGCATTATCTGTCATTCTCTCTCTTATACATTAATTATATCTTCGTATTATTCGCAAGTATAAATGCATTTTGCGGGATAGATGGACCCTGTATTAACCCAACCTATACAAATTAGCCTTCCAGATTGGAAAACATATCCAAGAGTTCCATCCATCCCAGGATATACCGACATTTCAACCAAAATACCCATAATTGAACGATTTTTAGGAAGACTTCCTGAGACAGAAGGCCAATTAGAATCTGATATGTATTTTACCAAAGTCGTTGACTTTCAAGGAAGTGGAAAGTGTATTATTGAAACATCTACCAAACAAAAGTTTCATTCATATTGCAAAGTTGTACACATCCTCGACCCTGTGCGAAGTTTACAAGGTTATTATAACCATCCGGAAAAGGGAAAAAGAAGAATAGAAAATAAAAAGACAAATTCTCATAATCAAGCATATGTTGATTTATTAGCAAACTATCTCTTAAGTCAACTTACAATAAAGGGTATCAGTCCTCATTTCTGTCGATTGTATGGGGGATTTCAAGGAGTCGCTGATATGTATAGATATAACATAACAGACTCTTTTGAAAGTTATCGTAAATATAGGTCTTTCTGGGAAAAAAAGCATTCAGGACTCTTTTCCTTGTATACGGAGAATAAAGCAGATGATTTACTCTTACATACTCCTACAAGCTCATTACACTCTCGTTCATTTTCATATAGTACAACAGATTCATATAATAGTAATAAATCACACATATCTGTATTAGGACCTATCGTAGCAGAAGCATTTGATGAACTTGAAAGTGTAGATGATATAAATGATTTGCCTGAAATGGAATCAACTGATTCGGATCAGTCTGATGCAAGTAATGAATCAGATGAGTCTGACTATTCGGATGATACCCTTATCTTTTCTGAATTCAAGAAATACCCAACTATTCTTATTTTTCAAGAAATGATGGATGGTGTATTTGATGAATTATTAAATAATCCGGAAGAAATATTGCCTGAAATGGAAGAAAAGTGGGTAGCCTGGACATTTCAACTGATAGCAGCACTTTGTGTTGCACAAGGTGTTCTAGGTCTTACACATAATGATTTACATACAAATAATATCCTTTTTAAAAATACAACCGATACATATATATATTATAAGAGCCGGGATGGAACAACTTGGAAGGTACCAACATTTGGTAGAATCCTACATATTATTGATTTTGGTAGGTCAATCTACCATGTAAAGGATACATGGTTTTGTAGTGATGATTTTGAAAAAGGAGGAGATGCTGAAGGGCAATATTCATTTGATGAATATAAAAAAGTAGGACAAGAGACTGTATATCCAAATCCATCATTTGATTTATGTAGATATTCTGTTAGCATTATTGAAGCTTTATTTCAAGTGAAACCAGAAGAGAAAGACGATGGAGTTGTATTAAATATGGAAGGTGACTGGGCTATTCGTGAAACTGTTTCTCCTTTATGGAATCTCCTTTGGTCATGGCTTATAGATGATGAAGGAAATAATGTCTTACATGATAAAGATAATATTGAACGCTTTCCTAACTTTGATTTATATGAACATATTGCAGCCCATGTTCATAACGCAAAACCTCAGGAACAAATATATAAACCAATCTTTGCTGAATATGTTACACGAGAAAAACCATCAGGGCCTGTATATCCTCTTTTTTGTTAAATAGTGCTTAGACCGGTAGGCATTTCAAATGGGTACTTATTCAATCAAGCACCGTAAAATACGAAAGTTAATTACATTGCCCCAAAGGGGTAGTGTAACGCTTATTATTTAATTTAATTGCTGCACAATGAAATTAAATAATTAACTGAATATGAAACAAAGGAAATTAAAAGCGTGCTGGCCCAGTTTGTAATTCAATATCATTTGATGCTACTTCTTTTAATTCAACATTACTCACATTTTCTACAAGTTGGTCAACTGATTCGGGTAAAAAAGAATATAAGATGGCAGATACAACTGCTCCAAGGCAAAAATCACGTATCACTGGGCGATATTTAAATTCTTCTTCTTGGTGTTTATTTGAATATTGAATATATGCGCTTATAAGTGCAATGACAAATCCACCAACGCATAGGCTAAGCCAAAGACCTACCCGGGTAATATCCATTCTATGAAGCAATAAATGTTTACATCTATATTCTTTCACGCATTACATGGAATCTGTTTCGATAGGAAGCACTTCATCATTCACTGTCAGTTCTTCATCGTCCTCATCAAGAAAAGGTATTTCTTGTATTTCATTTGCCTCCAATGAGTCGGAATCAAAGAAAACATGATCATTTGAAAAGGTTACAGAAGGTTTTGTATCAATTTGAATAATAGGAGGCGACATTGAGTTTGTATTTAATTGAGCTACTGTTTCATCTGGTTTAGATACTGGTGTAGATACTGATTTAGATACCGGTTCAGATACTGATTCAGATACTGGTTCAGATACTGGTTTAGATACTGGTTCAGATACTGGTTCAGATACTGGTTTAGATACTGGTTCAGATACTGGTTCAGATACTGGTTTAGATACTGGTTCAGCAGTTGGTTCAACCGGGGTATCTTTCACAATAGATTCAGAAGTATCCTCCAATGAAGTTGTAGGCTCCTGGGTAAGGTTTGTTGATGTTTCTTCTACTCCCCCCTTTGTTTCTTCCTCTTCATCATCATGTAAATACTCTCGTAAAATCGACTTTACTGGTAATAATCCACGAATGGCCTGTAAAACAGATTCATGTAATAAAATAGACACCTGTCTAAAATTCTTCTGCTTTTCAATTGAATTACAATCAGCAAATAAATATGCACTTGCCCATAAATTACGAGCGGCTTCACATAAGAGACGATGAATAAAATGATCCATCTTAGGAATTGTTATTTGAAGTTTCTTTTGACGAGTGCTTAGTCGAATTGCCGATAAAACCTTTGTATGGGCAATAAAGACAGCTGTAATTAACTCATCCAAGTAATCACAGTTACAATCCTTTTGAATCTTTTCTGTTTCCCTTACAACTTTATCTTGATTCCAGTCCGGAATACCTTGAAGGATAGTTTGAAATTGCCATAAAACCTTTTTAGGATTGGGGGCTTCATTTTTAGCCTCTTCTAGTAAGCCCAATATATAGGTTTCCAATGTAGGGACTACAAATACACATAATTGGCGTGTATATTCGCCCTTTGCTTCACCATATACCGAGATATCAGGGGCATCCATTTGAAGTCTAACTATCCACAGAGTGTTTGTAAGTAAAATAAACGAGCCCATGGAGATGAACCTCCTCCAACAGCTCTTAATGCAAGAAGTGCTTCTTCCCATAAAACAGGGTGTTTCAAAAATTCCTGTATAGCTGCTATTGGATTTTCTGCTTTTTCAAATGCTTCAGAGCATCCCAGCTTAGTAACTGGTTTTGGAGGAAGTATGGAATCATATGCTTCTTTTCGAAAAGAACGATTTCCTACAGGTTGTTTCCATTCACATCGAGATTGAATAGCCGGTGTTATCCTATATGGGTCTCTACATTCCAATATACATTGAACATTGGGTGAAACTGTTTCTAAGATTCTTCTTAAAAATGCCTGTGCTTCCGGTGTAAGGTCATCGGCGCCTTCAATCCAAACAAAAAGAGGTTCTTGACTTCTTACTTGAATATGTAAAGCTTCCCGACCTTCACGCAATGTTCTATCTGTTCTTGCATTCCATCTATACATTTTTTTACGAGATTGTTTTACATGTGCTATTATCCATGTTGTCTTTCCACATCCAGGTGGACCATATATTAGCCATGCAGGTTGTGGCATCTTCTCTAAGATGTCAGAACTAACAATTTAGACCTTTGTTTTTTTATTTAGAAGGATCTTTTGCCTTCTCAAGAACAAATGAACCGGATTGATTTAATTTCCTCCATATAACGCGTCATGATCTCGTTGGGCGTTTAAATGTAAACTCTGCATGAGAGGATTGTTCTGAGTTTGTTCAATAATCTCGCGTCCATTACGTTCTGATGCTACATCCAATTTAGGAGGAACTCTAAATTTCATTTGACCTATATCGGCAACACTTGCCCCAATATCAATACTGCGGTTCACAGTAAGCGACCTATCATTCTTAATATCACTGTCTAATTTCTTAGATGTTACACGTGGCTCATCACCTTTAAATATAGCAATATTTCCACCCATAGCCTTTCGTTGCTTGACAGCTTTCTCCTTTGATTCATTGAGACGCATATTATATGCAAATGTGTGGTTCATTGACCTTTCATGTGCGGCTTTAGGACCACCCACATAATCTGATTTTGCCGAAATTTGAGCTTTTTGTGTGGGACGAGCAATATCATCTGGGTCATATACTGTTAAACGAGTTGGGCCATCACCCATCGCCATAATACCATATCTATCATTCATAATTGTTCCTTCACGAACGGTTGTTCGCGCAATATCACTTGGGTCCCATACAGTTATAGCAGGAGCTGAAGATGCATATCCTGTTGCATTTCCTGCTTGAGCGGGGTTGCCAATTGTTTCGGCACGACGTGTAGGGCGAGATTCATCCTCAAAGTGGGATGTTACAGCACCTGCTTCAGCAGGACTCAAATTCAATCCTACTACGCGTTCAGTGGTATAGTACCTTTCATTAGGCCTTGCCTCATAGGAGCTTTTACCATAATCATCTGCTGTGCTTGAACTATATTGGCTTCCGTCGGCGTTTCTATAACCTGCTCCACCATATTGATTGTGCATAGGTTTACGATAACTACCAGCCACGTAATTTGAACCAAATTCTTGAGCACCACCTGGGCCTGTATAATATACACTTGTATCGGGACGATTTACTTCAGGCATTATTTGCATGGGACGATTTGCCTCTTTTACTATATCAGTAGGGCCGGCTGCTCCAACGAGCTTTCCTTCTGTATCAATAAAAAAGCCATCTGGTTTATATTTACGAACTTCTCCTGCACTTTCCGCTGAAGTAGCCACAAAGCGTTGCCCTTGTACAACTGGCATAGAATAACTGAGTTTAGGATTTGTCTCTACACGTAAATCATCTGTTTTCTTCATATTTTTCATCATAAGTTCATTTACTTCTATTTGTTGGAACCCCCCTTTTCCCGTTGAACTGAATCCTTCTCCTACACCTGGGGCAACCTTGACGGGTTCAAAAGGACGTTCTCCAGCACGATTTCTTGGTTCATTTATACGTCCTTGGACAAAGTCAGATGATATTTCTAAGCCGTATACATTTCCAAAAGGTTTTTGTGTATTATCAAACATTTGTTCAACTTCTACCTTGCGAACCTGGGTAACACCCGAGCCAGTATATCTGTCAAGCCTTCCTGAGCCAGATTCTACATCTACATTTTGTCGAACCCTTCCTCCAAAAAAGGGTTGCATATTATTGTGAGTAAATTCGGAGCCTTTTAGGACTTGCCCAGATAAACCACTTGTTACATATTCTGATTCCATATAATCTGGTTTTCTCTCTTTTCCATGTGGATTCATCATAACATCAGGTGTTGCTGCTGTAGTTGGTTGTAGTTGAACAGTTGGTAATGTCGGGAGAGTATTGCCCATCACACCCCTATAGCTTAAATCTAATTCGGCAGCAGGACCTTTGAGGCTTGTTTTTTTATCCTCAAATGCTTCTTTTACAGAGATGCTATTTCGTGCAATAGGATTTGAAGCTGGTGCCTTTGGCGACGGATTTGTTGCACGAGCCAACCCTAATCCTGCAGCTGCTAAACCTATAAGGGCGACTACTTCCATACTACATGTATATGCTAAAGTTATCGAAGTTCTTGTTCTTTCGCGATTAATCCAGCAACTTGTTCTGTATATGTATTTTGTGCAGGTTCATGTGTCCTGTTTTTATATTTATCAATTGACCTAGATGGAATATAAAAGTCAAAAGGTGTTTCAAAAGTATCCTGAGGGTTATGAAAGAGAGTATCCCATCTATTCCACCCTGTTGCGCGTAATGTGCAAGGGGGGTTATATAGGCGATTCGATATATTTGGTGAACTTTCATCGGGGGCATGACTTAGAGGGGCATTTGTTATAGGATTTGTTTCTGGGTTATATTGAAGACTTGTTTCTCTCCACCGGGAAGAAGGTCGACCTATACCTTTTAAATCAGATTCAACCTCTGTTTTCCAATAACCCTTTGGCCAACTTACCCCAGATTGTTGGATACGAGTTGTTACATCTTTTGGGAAACTTATAGGGCAATTGCGTAAGGGTGTAAATGCATACTTTCCAGCATATGCTGAGATTCTAGAATCATCTGCTTGATGATGGCCATCCCATTTACTTCTTGTTAATGATGTTTGACGTATATCGCACATATCTAATCCTACTTAGTATTTTTCAGGTCGATCGCATGTCTCAATACGAAAGGGTTCAGGGGCAAGGGTTGCCGGATAAGCCCATAATTGTGAGCGAGGAAGTTCACCGGTTGGTATAGATATTGTTACCTTTCCTTTAGGAGTATCTCGTACAAGAATATCTTTTCCTTCAAGAGGTTTATGTCCTCTTTCCGGGCAAAATGTATTTGCTCGTGTAATACCTCTTAAATCAGATTCAATACTTACTTGGGATGCACGATCTTTGAATAGTACTTCATTTCCTCCTACAATACCAAGACCATGTTGGGATGCTTTTGGATGTTGACCGTATTCTTTTACAAGGCTATACGCTTGGGGATTCTCTTTGGCTTGCCAAGGATGGGGGTCAAATGAACCGATTGAATCCATGTTCTGTTTTGACAAAGAATATATGATAGGAAAAGAGATGGGTAGTAATGTCGGTCTTTTTCCCGATGAATATAGAGAAATTTATGAATTTATATCCTCTCTTTCTACAACAACTTATACTGAGTTTAATATAATTCGTAATCCAAATAATCTTCTGTACGATTTTGATATAGGCAAGTTAGGATACATGGAACAAAATGGAGATACATTGTATTGGAAACTGTATACTAATCCTTCTACGATAAACTCTATAAATATATCAACACTTGATTCTTCATTATATATATCATTCTCTCCTGCTAAAGCTGTATATCTTTTAAAAGATATTACGGTGCCTATTGCTGGTATACCTATAGCACCTGTTGCGAATGTTGCAAATGCTTCGACAGTTACTCTTCATATATCTACAGGAACTGTTGCAAATGCTTCGACAGTTACTACTAATCCGCCAAATCCAATGTTATTTAATCTAACAGGTATAATTTTTACACGTAACCCACATATTACGGAGACTTATACAGATATATATACATATGAGGGGAGTAATTGGTATAAACGTGAATCACCAGCAGGGGCAACAGGAGCAGCACCAACAGGAGCAGCAGGGCCAACAGGGCCAGGATTATCCAATATACAATTTCCCTTTACATTCTTAAGTACATATAATAACATCGCATTTTTAAGATATGAAATTAATAAAGGAAATTAATTTAATTGCAATGCAATTAAATTAAATAAAAATGGATTATCATACGTAAGTTTATACTTCATGGTACCTAACATGATACATCACGAGCATATGCGCGACTTGGTAATCCACCACGAATCCATCCACTTGCCGCAACTTCTGTTACAAGATGTTTTGGGTCTTGAATATTTTCACGAACAGGTTTAATTAATGGTTCAAATACACCGTCAAATCCTACTTCTGTGACATTTCCACACTCTTTTCCTTGACGTACTTGTTCACTATGTAAAAGCATAGATTCTACATCAGAATTACCACGCCCGGTTCCCATAAATGGTACACTTAAGAATGGACGAGCTTGTGCACGAATTAAACAACGGTTATTCTTAAACTCTGGTTGGTTTTTTAACATGGATTCATAATCAATATCAGAATTATTAGCACCATATCCTTCTCGGGGGTATACAACTGGAAGCTGTAAAGAAAGGGGGTTTACAGCTCTTGCGTCGGGGACAAGATTTGTTGTTGTATATCTTCCGGGGCCAACTGATTGCTTATAATAAGAAGTTGTTCCACAAGCATCATCCCTTGTATGTGTTAAACGATTGATATCCATTCTACTCTACACACACATAGATAAAAAGGAGGAGAGTATGCAATAGTCTACCAAAGCCAAAATGGCCAATACTAATATGTTTTATACCATATATCTGCCGTTAATTATTTATTTTAAGCGCTACCGGAGAATTGCGTAAATAATATAGATATAAATAGATGGAGATTAGGAGCATAAACTCATCGGCAAAGTCCCCCATTTTCCATACACCCGTTAAACGCCTACCTAAGAAAACACGTAATAATCGTGACTATAGAAATGGAATGAAATTTGTGTTTGGAAGCTTATTGAAAGCACCTGGTCACCAAGAAAGGGGAGAACGTGTACCTAGGCCTTGGTCTGCTGCGAATAGAGTGTCTGATGTGGAAGTGAATGAGGCTCTGGGCTTATCAGCCAATGATAAGCAGCTTATTCCTGCCGAGTTAGAACTACAACAGCAGGAAAGAAATCGCGCCGAGTTAGAACGACTACAACAGGAGGAAATAAATGAGAAGGAAAGAAATCGTGTCGAGTTAGATAGGCTTAAGGTGGAACTAGACGCGATGTCGAAAAAGGGTGGCTCAACACAAAGACAAAGGCAAAGGCAAAAGCAAAAGCAAAGGCAAAAGCAAAAGCAAAGGCAAACCCGTCGGCAAAAGCAAAAGAATAGATAGTAGATAGAATTATGTATATGTTCCCGTTATAAGAAGCGGCGTTATTCCCGAAGGAAATAAAACCGTATCTTTACAAATTTAACCATGGCATAACAGACCCATTTGTCCCATTCACACATGCTTTTCCATTTCCTTCTTTACATGTATGGCCTGGAATTTTATATAACCAATTTTGATATGATTGTTGGTCATTTGGTATAGTTGTATTTGGTGTTGTATAAAACATCCGCTGACTTTGTGTTTTACCAAAGACATCGGTTGGGTCACTTGACCATTGAACACGAAAAAATGCATCTAAATCAGTATTTCGTTCTGCCTTTTCCCTTTTTGGGTCATATCTATATTGGTCAACCGTTACATTTTCAAATGGATTTGATACAGATGTATCATCTTTAAATCCCTCTTTATGTACAACGCGCGAGTTAGTCTGTGTGTAACTAGTAGGTGTGTAAGTTTTACGAACTGTTTCAAGTTCACGTAATCTTAAAAATGTAGGAAGTAAATAAATTGTAGCTACAACACCCATAACTATATATAATCCTTTTGTTGGAATCAAAGAGGATATAAGAAATGCGAGTAACATTGCTATAATATATACAAAACACGCCTTATTTACCATTTCACTAGCACATGTAATATTAGTCTTATGTATAGATGTGACAAGGTATCTTGGATCTTCCCATAGATATGGATCGCATAATGAAAGGCCGGACATATCCTTCTAATTACTGTTTCTTCTTTCTAGCCTCTAATTTCTTTCGTAGCCTTTGTTGAACTGCTGATAGCCTAGTACTTGGTTGGCCTGTTGCTGCCGCTAAATCATCATCGTCAAATCCAAATCCTTGACGAAAACTTTCCATCATAGATACAAATGTAGGATTATCACTAAATGTCTTCATTAACTCTTCAGCCTCTGCAACTAACTCTTTTGGGCGAATAGCACCAGTCTGAATCTTTTGCTGTAATCGTTTTGTTAATTTCATCATTGTTTCTTGCAACTTATGGGGATTCTTTGTGAAAATCTCCATCATTAATTGAAATGCCTTAGATGGGTCACTCCCACATGCTTCAAATTCAGCAGGATCTAATCCAAAATCCTCCACCTTAATATCTTTTACAATTTCTTCAGCAAGACGAGCAATTTGTCCTTTTAAAAACTTTTCAGGAAGATGAGGAATCCCTCCCATATTATTTCCAAACAACTCAGCAATCTTTTCACTCATTTTCCCAAAATCCATTCCACCCATCTTTTCTTTCATATCTTCCATCATCTTTTTTGCCCACTCAGCTGTAAAAGAAGAGCCAGCTACATCATCATCTGTCCCCCTTTGTATTAAAAAACTAAAAGATAAGATTCGAAGAAATTCATGTATTGCCTTTTTTGTTTTGCTACTTGTTGTATCCCACATTGTTGCCGTTATTTCTACACCGGGTAGAACTACACCCGGACATTTTTTTGTATCTCTAGAAGGAGAGCACGCTGGCAATACATCTTTCTTAAAACGACTCATACGTTCCAATTCTGTCAATGAAACAGCAAGACGTATCGATTCTGCTAATTCTGGAAAGGTACCCTCCAACTGTTTCGCAAATTCCATATATTTTGTGGTAAACACACCTTCCATCTACGCCGTATACAAATCTTTCTACGCCATTCTTTACGCCGTCAATTATTTCCGTGCCTTATCGGCTAATACAACCAACACCTTTAAATGTTTCCAAATCGCTTGACGATTTGTGTCAGTCATATCAGGCCAATATTTCTCAAATATTGTTAGAGCAGGATATATTTCGTTAAATTGTGTCTGAACAGCATGTCGTGTATATGCTATAATCGCATCTACATCTTCCGCTACGATTTGTTCGTGTAATGGTTTATATATATGTTCGATGAAAATATCATGCATCATACGGGGATTTATTTTCTTTGCTGCTTCCAGCGAATCTAAAGCAATCTTAATTTCCCTTTCTTCAGGATATGTGTCTGCCAAATCACGAAAAAATCCAAGAAGTTTTTCCGTAAAAAGCCCAAGGAGAGTAGGTGTTTTTGACATCTTATAAAAGGACGAGTAATTTCTTTAGACTTTCCTTAAAAATTACTGACGAGGAACTCCCTGTGGTATTCCTAAATCACGTTGTTGTTTATACATTTCCATTTGATTATCAAACATCACTTCTTTTTTTGTCTTACCACTATTTGCCGATACAGAGGAAAGGGATGATTGAGATTGACGATCACCTGGACCAGAACCTCCATTTAGAAATTCAAAATTACCAGGAATAGTACTCCCTCCATTTCCAGCAGTTGATGTATCTGAATCCAAAAAACTATAATTTGTATCACCAAACCCACTCATTTCTGTACTAAGCCATGATTGTGGTCCATCTGCAATACCCTTTTTTTGGCCTTCTTTCATTTTCTTTTCATAGAGCCAATTCATAACATCTGTATCAACCTTTATGGGAGTCTGGTCACCTTGGATATAAAGAGTAGGAACTTGCTTTAACCAGTTTGGTAAAGGAGGGCGTGTACCGGAAACAGGATCCACACATATAAAGTCAAAGTGTCCTACCCATGGTGTTTTAGCAAGTTCTTCTAAAAATGCTTTCGACCATTTATCCTTATTACTATAGAAACATTGATGTTTCTTTTGACTCATATCTATAGAAAATAAGGTATTCTTCTTATAAAGCGTGACCGCATAGCCTAAAATTGAAAGTGTTGACTATATACAGAGAGGTACAAAATGACGGAGGAGCATGTATTCCATAACTTAGAACGAGTAGATGAGAAAACAATTACATTTACAATGTCACCAACCGAAGTTACATATGCAAATTGTCTTCGCAGGGCAATCCAAACAGAGGTTGTTACACTAGGCTTTCGTGCAGATATGACAGATACTGGAACAACAAGTGATGTAAAAGTTCTGAAAAATACTACACCTATGTCAAATGAAATGTTAGCAGATAGAATAGGTTTATTATGTTTAGGTATTCCTGAAGGAACAGATATTGAGAATTGGGATAAGGATAGAATTCTCTTTCGTCTCCATGTTGTAAATAAACAAGAACAAGTTGGTCAAGTATCGGCTGATATGTTTGAGTGTTGGGAATTGGTTCCTGGCTCAACAGAAAGAAAGAGAATTGAAAATACTGCTTTCTTTCCTAAAAATCCTATTACCGGAGATACATGCTTGATTGCTCTTTTAAAACCCTTTCTAGAAGGACAGGCAGCAGAAGAAATTGAAATAGAAGCTCGGGCAACACCTGGTCGTGGACGTGAACATGCTCGTTTTAATCCTTCCTCTCAATGTTCATATAGATATACTCCTGATACAGATGAAGGAAAGTTGGCAGAATTATGGGAAAAATGGCTTATTCAGAAAAAGGTGAACAAGAAGGATCTTGAGACACAGACTGACAGAAAAGAAGCATTAAAAAGGGAATTTAATACACTGGAACGATTTCGTTCTTATTTAGTTGATTCAAGAGATGAGCCATTTAGTTTCGATTTTACAGTTGAAACTGTAGGAAGTATGTCACCCGACGATATGGTATATAAGGGACTTGTAGCATTATCATCTGTTCCAGATAAATACAGCACCTTGGATGTAAATGATTTACCAGACAATGTGGAGATTCGTCCTGCAGATTCAAATATTCGAGGCTATGATTTTGTAATTCAGAATGAAGACCATACACTTGGAAACATGCTCCAAACATGGATAGTAGAAAATGATGATAGTGTTGATTATGCTGGATATAAAATTCCCCATCCTTTGCGAGATGAATTAGTTATTCGATTGGGTGTAGAAGATACAAAGAAATTTGATGAGATGACTGCTCGGAGGATTCTTGCAAACGCTGCTAGAGAATGTTCAAAAATGTTCCTAAATATGTCTGTTGAATGGGCATCCTTTCTTCGTTCCTCCGGTGCTTTTGTGAAAGATGCACCTATGCCTGGACCTGTCACGCCCTGGAAAGCACATGCTGCTATGAAGCAGAAGCAAAAGCAAAAGGTCTAATAGATGAATGTCTTAGATATTCCTGCATACTGTATAAATTTAGATAAACGAAAAGATCGCTGGGTCAAGTTCTCCGAACAACCTGCTATCAAAGAAATGACACAATTAAAACGTTTCTCAGCAGTTGACGGCTCAAAAATTAATATTTTTGATAATGAATTAATTAGTACAAAAACAGTATATAATATAACAAATAAAACAAGACGAAGTCATACTGAGATTGATGCTGTTGGAGCAATTGGAGCGAGCATTAGCCATGCAACTGTATGGAAAGAGTTTTTAGCTACAAATAAAGAATATTGTATTATATTTGAAGATGATATAATTGTTCCTGTATCATTTAAGGACATGATTCGAACAGCATCGGAATCTCTGCGTGATTTGAAAGATGAATTTCACGTTTGGTTAATTCATTATGGAATATTTGTGAATAATACATATAAGCTAGTTCAAGGAGATTGGCTCACACCTACTAAATTTTTTGGTATGGGATGCTATATTCTTAGTCGAAAAGGAGCTGAAAAACTTCTTCAAAGCGTATATCCAATTGAAATGCATATAGATGCATATATACAAACAAAGGCAAATATTGGAGATATTCTTCTTGTTATACATAAACAGGTGTATATTCCCTTAAGAAATAGTAAATCAAATATCCAGCATGGAAAATGTGATTTGTGTAATATCCCTGATAATATAAGTAACACAAATATAGAAGTTGTAAATAAATATTACCTGTATGGAGTAATCGCGTATGCTGTTGCAATGACTAGTTATTTAGTTTATAAATATATTTAATAAAGTAGAATGAAAAAAGAAACTGTTTTACCGTTAGTTGCTGAATTTTTTGGGACTTTTTTATTATTACTTGCGATTTTCTCTACAGGAAATGCTCTTGTCATTGGATTAACACTTGCGTTTAATATTTGGGCATTAGGTAGTATATCTGGTTCTCATGTAAATCCTGCAGTATCTCTTGCATTTCTTGCGAAAGGTGATATTACATTCATGGAATTTGTATTAAATACATTGGCTCAACTTTCAGGAGGAGTATCAGCATGGTATGCATATAAATATGTACAATAATGGGGCAATTAATTATTTAATTTAGTTGCACTGCAATTAAATTAAATAATAAGCGATAGATATTTTCTATTTTCTATTTTCTATTTTCTAATTTTTAATCAACATTCACGTTTGGTGTATCTATGGAAGAGGAGGGAGGAGCAGGAGCAGCAGGCTTTTCATCAACAGGAACACCATTATATCCAGGAATCTTCTCATTAGGATGTGACTCGGCATATTCACGAGCAGCCTTTGCCGCTGCTGCTGAAATATCAGGTGTAGCCTGGTCCTTATATAGAAACTTAATCGCGGGTGCTACCTTCTCATCCACCTCTTTTTGCTTTGCCTCGTATACATCCTTCTCCTCCATAGGGTGAGACTCGCACCACTTCAGAGCGTCTTCTAGAGTGGTCATTGCCTCCTTACAGGAGTCATCAAAGTTATCCTTCTTCTCAGTCATATTATTCTTAGATGTATATAAATAAGCTTCTAGCTTATTCTTTGCCTCCACCTTCTCAAACATTGCCTTATCCTCTGCCTCATACTTTGCCGCCTCCTCTACCAATTGCTCCACGCGCTCACGGCTCAAACGACCCTTATCATTTGTAATAGTAATCTTATTTGACTTACCCGTGCTCTTCTCAACAGCAGATACATTCAAAATACCATTCGCATCTACATCAAATGTCACCTCAATTTGAGGCTGACCACGCCCCATAGGAGGAATATCATCCAATTGAAACTTGCCTAAAATGTTGTTATCTTTTGTGAACTGACGCTCACCCTCAAATACTTGAATTAACACACCTGTTTGGTTATCCGCATACGTACTAAATGTCTGCGTAGCCTTCTTAGGAATAGTCGAGTTCCTCTTAATGATAGGAGTCATCACACCCCCAGCCGTCTCTAATCCAAGAGATAGAGGCGCAACATCAAGAAGAATCACATCCTGGGTGCGAGAACTACCGCCAGACAAAATATGTGCTTGAACTGCTGCACCATACGCTACTGCCTCATCGGGGTTCACACTGTCATTTAGCTTCTTTCCATTAAAATACTCGGTGAGGAGCTGACGAATACGAGGAATACGAGAAGAACCACCCACCATAATAATCTCATCGATTTGGTCCTTTGCGAGCCCAGCATCCTTCAATAAGCCATCAAGGGGGGCAACAGTTCGCTTAAACTGTGACTCGCACATACTCTCGAACTTTGCACGTGTAATAACACACTGGAAATCAACGCCCTCGTATAAAGAATCCACCTCCACAGTTGCCTGTGTTGCTGAGCTGAGCGTCCTCTTAGCACGCTCACACGATGTGCGCAGACGACGAAGGGCGCGTGCATTTCCAGAGACATCGTGCTTAGACTTCTTCTTAAACTCATCTACACAATATGTAACAAGAGCATTATCAAAATCCTCCCCGCCCAAATGAGTATCACCTGCTGTAGACTTCACCTCAAATACACCCCCGTCCAGCGTTAACACACTCAAATCGTGAGTCCCGCCACCGCAATCAAAAATTAGCACGTTCTGCTCGCCTTTCTTATCAATCTTGTCTAGACCATACGCAAGTGCTGCGGCAGTAGGCTCATTGATAATACGAAGGACGTTGAGACCCGCAATTGCCCCAGCATCCTTTGTCGCCTGGCGCTGGGCGTCATTGAAGTAGGCGGGAACCGTGATTACGGCATCCTTTACTGTAGTTCCCAAATATGCCTCAGCTGTTGCTTTCATCTTTTGGAGAACTGCTGCCGACACCTCCTCAGGTAAAAACTCCTCCTTCTTTCCCTTCCACTCCACTTGAACCTTAGGTTTTCCAGTTGAATCCTCCTTCACGGTAAAAGGCCATAACTTCATCTCCTTTTGAACAACACTGTCATTGAATGCACGTCCAATTAGACGCTTTGCATCAAACACCGTATTTGTTGGATTCGTAGCAGCCTGATTCTTAGCAGCATCACCAATCAAACGCTCATCAGCAGTATACGCCACATAGGAAGGAGTTGTACGATTTCCCTGGTCATTCGCAATAATCTCCACGCGCTCATTCTGCCACACTGCAACACAACTGTACGTAGTTCCCAAGTCAATACCAATCGCAGACATTTCTTCTGATAGAGTTATTGTGTATAGCTTTTAGGCCGTTTAGCTTCATTTTTTACAAAAAAATATCTTACCGTGAAGTAATACTATATTTTATACATTCACGGTACGCATATGCTCTAGTCGACTATCTATTAATCCTTGTCATATTTCCTCGTTTTGTCATCTTCATCTTCCTCTTCTGTTAGAAATTTATTAGTTTCTGTAACAGGTGACTCATTTCTCAGATGACGCATTAAATTCTTTTGCTCTTCAAGCGCAAGTGTATTCATGTAGTCTACAACAGT
>Ga0114959_10001833_pt1 | contig 18120 bp, 14 predicted proteins | sample C_130625_EF_Meta_FD_87317 | JGI IMG/M metagenome (GOLD analysis project Ga0114959, IMG submission 87317) | Freshwater microbial communities from Lake Croche, Canada to study carbon cycling - C_130625_EF_MetaG | ecosystem: Environmental > Aquatic > Freshwater > Lake | place: Lake Croche, Canada...
GTGCGCGTGCTGAACTCCACCGTGGGTCAGACCACCGAGAGCGACGTTCAGCTTGCCAAGGCGTCCAGCGCCGTCATTATCGCCTTCAACGTGCGTGCCACGACCCAGGCCCGCGACCTCGCCCAGCGCGAGGGCGTGGATATCCGCTACTACTCGATCATCTACGACGTGGCCGATGACGTGGAGAAGCTGGTCCGCGGCAAGGTGGCGCCGAAGGCCCGCGAGAAATTCCTGGGTTACGCCGAGGTCCGCGTGGTGTTCGACATCACCAAGGTCGGCAAGGTCGCAGGCTGCATGGTCACCGAAGGCCTGGTCAAGCGCGGCTGCGGCGTACGTCTGCTGCGCGACGGCGTGGTGATCCACAATGGCGAGCTGACGCAGTTGAAGCGCTTCAAGGACGATGTGAAGGAAGTGGCGCGCGGCTACGAGTGCGGTCTGTCCTTTGCCAATTACAATGATCTCGTGGTCGGCGACGTGGTGGAGTGCTTCGACATCGAGATGGTGCCCGGTTGAGGCCGCTCACGTGAGTGCGCGGAGATGAGACTCACCGCACCTTCATCCAAGGCCCCCACCCAGCGGCAATTGCGCGTGGCGGAGGAAATCCGTCACGTGCTTGCCGGCGTGTTCGCGCGCGGCGAGGTGCGCGATCACGAGCTGCATGACGTGCTGATCACCGTCACCGAGGTCCGCATCGGCCCCGATCTGAAACGCGCCACCGCCTTCGTCACCCGGCTGGGTCGATCGGACGTGGCCGAGAAACTCCCCGCCTTGCGCCGGGCCGCGCCGTTTCTGCGCGGCTGCGTGGCCAAGGCGCTGAAGTTGCGGGTGGCGCCGGATATATCGTTTCAGGCCGATACCAGCATCGATTACGCGATGCATGTGGACAGCCTGCTGCGCGCGCCGGACGTGGCGCGGGACCTGACGGGGCGACCGCGGAAATCGGATGAATCGCCTGACCCGTTGTGATGTCCTTGTCATTATCTGGTCGCGTTCACACAACCAGATCGAAGCCCAAAAGAAGCTCGCGGTTGACCGATCCATCCTCCGCGAAGTTCGCTGCGCCACCTCCCTCACCAAGCAGATCGCGCTCGCCATCATCGCGGCGGTGCTGACCCCGCTGATCCTTGGCGGACGTGTCGCGGTCGCGTATTCCTTTGATCGCTTCATGCCGAGTGCCACCGCCGTCTCGCACTCCATCACAGCCGCGCCCTGACCCCCACATCCCGTTTGAGGCCAAACGCCTGCACCTGTATCAGTTGCGGCGGGCATCGCGCGGCACGTTGAAAAAATCCGGCCCAAGGCCGCCGGTACTTTCGAAAGGTAACAAAAATGGAAGCCACCCTCGCCGTCTGGAAGGCCAGAAACAGCGTTCTGCAAATGTTTGCCGACGAAGGCGCAGCCGCCGTCAAGCTCGACGAGGTGCAGTTCAACGCCGAGCCAGGCACCTGGGACGTTCTCGTCAACTTCACCACCCCCTCGCTCAATGGTGAAATGCCCGTCAAGGTCACCAAATTGGTGGTCATCTCAGACGCAAGTGAGCAGATCATCACGGTCAAGAGCATCTAACCGCCCATCGCCTGGGCGGGTTGCAACCCGCCCAGGCCCCTCGCCGCCCCCTTCAGAACTGGCTCCCTCACCTTATGCGACAGAAGAAACCCCGCGGTCGGGCCCTTGATGGCTGGCTGATCGTGGACAAGCCGCAAGGCCTCACCTCCACCGACGTCGTCAACCGCGTGCGCCGCTGGTTCGACGCCCAAAAGGCCGGCCATGGCGGAACCCTCGATCCGCTCGCCACCGGCATCCTGCCCATCGCCTTCGGGGCGGCCACCAAAACCGTGCCTTATGTGATGGACGGCACCAAGATCTACCGCTTCACTCTCAAGATGGGTGATGCGCGCGACACCGATGACGCGGATGGCCAGACCATCGCCACCTCCGAGCATCGCCCGAGTGACGAGGCCATCCGCGCCGCTCTGCCCGGCTTCATCGGCGACATCATGCAGGTGCCGCCGATCTTCTCGGCCATCAAGATCGCCGGCGAACGCGCCTATGACATGGCCCGCGAAGGCCGCGCCCCGGTGATGGAAGCCAGGCCCGCGCGCGTCGACCGCTTTGAGCTGATCAGCCGCCCCGATGCCGACACCGCCGAGTTCGAGGTGCAGTCCGGCAAGGGCGTCTATATGCGCTCGCTGGCGCGCGACATTGCCCAGGCCTGTGGCACGCTCGGCCATATCAGCGTGCTGCGCCGTCTGCGCGTGGGACCCTTTCTGGAAGCGCAGGCGATTATGCTGGACAAATTGCAGCCCGGAGAGGATATGCAGCCCACCTCCCCGGACCTTTTGCTTCCGGTTCTGACCGCGCTGGCCGACATCCCGGCGCTGGCCTTGACCGAAGGCGAGGTCTTCGCCCTTTCACACGGCCAGGCGCTCAGCCTGGTGGATATGATCGGGCGCATTCCACAGACGGCCAACCCCGATGGCGGGCTGGTGCGTGCCATGGCGGGGAATCGCGTGATCGGGCTATGCCGCCTTGAAGACGGCATGATGAAGCCCGAGCGGTTGCTGTAACCCGCGCGCTCACACCAAACCCTCAGGAGACCAACACGATGTCGATGAACCCGGAGCGCCGGAGCGCGCTCCTGACCGAATACGCCACCAATGCCGCCGACACCGGCAGCCCGGAAGTCCAGGTTGCCCTGCTCACGGAGCGCATCAACACGCTCACCGAGCATCTCAAGGTCCACTCCAAGGACTTCCATTCGCGCCGCGGCCTGCTGATGCTGGTCGGCCGCCGTCGCCGTCTGCTGGACTATCTGAAGCGCAAGGACGAGGGCCGCTACACCACGCTGATCGGCCGTCTCAGCCTGCGCCGCTGACCCCAACCGCCCGGAGCCATGGGGTTCCGGGCGCACCTCGCCTGTGATGGGCCAAGACGGACTGCGTGTCGGGATTCCATCCGGCGCCTCCGGCAACGTGGACGCTGCTGCCCCCAGCAGTCTCCTCCCGCGCTGCCCGAGACGCTGGCCCCGGCCGGAGCCCTCTCCCGTCACATGCGATTTCTGACGAAAGAGGAGAAGACCATGTTCAATTATTTCCGCAAGGAACTCGACTGGGGCGGGCGCAAGCTCGTGCTCGAAACCGGCAAGATCGCCCGCCAGGCTGATGGCGCGGTGATGTGCCATTACGGCGACACCATCGTGCTCTGCACCGTGGTCGGCGCCAAATCCGCCAAACCGGGCCAGGATTTCTTCCCGCTGACGGTGAACTACCAGGAGAAGACCTTCGCCGCCGGCAAGATTCCTGGTGGCTTCTTCAAGCGCGAAGGCCGGCCGACCGAGAAGGAAACGCTGGTCAGCCGCCTGATCGATCGCCCGCTGCGCCCGCTGTTCCCGCACGGCTTCCGCAATGAGGTGCAGGTCATCGCCACCGTGCTCAGCCATGATCTGGAGAACGACCCCGATGTCGTCGCCATGATCGGCTGCTCGGCCGCGCTGACCCTCTCCGGCATCCCGTTCTTCGGCCCGGTCGCCGCCGCCCGCGTGGGGCTGATCAACGGCGCCTATGTGCTCAACCCGACGGCGGAGCAGGTGAAGGAGAGCAAGCTCGATCTCGTCCTCGCCGGCACCGTCGAGGGCGTGCTGATGGTCGAGTCCGAAGCGAGCGAGTTGGACGAGGACGTCATGCTCGGCGCCGTCACCTTCGGCCACACTTCGTTCCAGCCGGTAATCGAGGCAATTATTTCGCTCGCCGAGCACGCCGCCAAGGAGCCCTGGGCGCTGCCGGTGGTCTCGGACGAGACCAAGGCCCTCCAGACCCGCATCGATGCGCTGGTGCGCGCGCCGATGGCCGAGGCCTATCAGGAGAAGCTGAAGCAGGTCCGCCAGGACAAGGTCGCCGCCGCCAAGAAGATGGCCGCCGAGGCGCTGACCGCCGAGGGCTATGACGCCGGCAAGGCCAAGGAACTGTTCAAGGAGATCGAGGCGGATATCGTCCGCAACGCCATCCTCGACACCGGCCTGCGCATCGATGGGCGTGACACCGTCACCGTTCGTCCGATCATCGCCGAAGTGGGCGTGCTGCCGCGCGCCCATGGCTCGGCGCTGTTCACCCGCGGCGAGACCCAGTCGCTCTGCGTCGCCACCCTCGGCACCGCGCAGGACGAGCAGGTCATCGACGCGCTTGAGGGCGAGTATCGCGAGCATTTCATGCTGCATTACAACTTCCCTCCCTACAGCGTCGGCGAGACCGGCCGCATGGGCAGCCCCGGCCGTCGCGAGATCGGCCATGGCAAGCTCGCCTGGCGCGCCATCCATCCGGTGCTGCCGAGCAAGGACAAGTTCCCCTACACCCTGCGCGTCGTCTCCGAGATCACCGAGAGCAACGGCTCCTCCTCGATGGCCACCGTCTGCGGCACCTCGCTGTCGCTGATGGATGCCGGCGTGCCGCTGGCGCGCCCGGTGGCGGGCATCGCCATGGGCCTCATCAAGGAAGATCGCGGCTTTGCCGTGCTGTCGGACATCCTCGGCGATGAGGACCATCTCGGCGACATGGACTTCAAGGTGGCCGGCACCGAGGCGGGCATCACCTCGTTGCAGATGGACATCAAGATCACGTCCATCACGCCCGAGATCATGAAGGTTGCCCTGCATCAGGCCAAGGGTGGGCGCATGCACATCCTTGGCGAGATGGCCAAGGCGCTGAACTCCTTCCGCTCGGACGTGGCGGCGACCGCGCCGAAGATCACCATGATCTCGGTGCCCAAGGAGAAGATCCGCGACATCATCGGCACCGGCGGCAAGGTGATCCGCGAGATCGTGGAGAGCACCGGCGCCAAGATCGACATCGACGATGACGGCACGGTGAAGATCGCAGCCAGTGACGACGCCAAGGCCCAGGCTGCCATCGCCTGGATCAAGGGGATCGTCGCCGAACCGGAGATCGGCGTGATCTACAACGGCAAGGTGGTCAAGACCGCCGAATTCGGCGCGTTCGTCAACTTCCTCGGCTCGCGTGATGGCCTGGTGCATATCTCCGAGTTGCAGCAGGGCCGCGTGAACAAGACCACCGATGTTGTCGCACAGGGCGACAGCGTGAAGGTCAAGGTCATCGGGTTTGATGATCGCGGCAAGGTGAAGCTGTCCATGCGGGTGGTGGATCAGGCCACGGGCGCTGATATCACCGATCAGGTGGGGCCGAAGGCGGGCGGGCGCGAGCGCGATTAGGTCAGGAAGGCCAGGGGCTCTGCCCCTGGACCCCGCCAAGGGCATATCCCTTGGAACTCGTTCTTTGAGAGATCGGTCTATCGAAAGGGGGGCATACCCGACGGGTTTATCAACCCGTTGAGTATGCCCCCCTCTCGATAGACCGATACCCCCTAACCGAAAGGGTTCCAAGGGCTATGCCCTTGGCGGGTTCGGGCAGAGCCCGACCTTTCTTCCTTCCTTACCCCGCCAACGCCTCCGCCTCACGGACCGGCACGGGCAGATAGCGGGCGTATTCCTTCGGCACGATCTGCCAGAACCGCGGGAGGGTGCGGTCCCAGTCGTGCACCAGCATGCGGGCGTAGCGGCTGTTGGTTTCGGCGGCGTGGCGGGTGATGAGGCACTTCAGCGTTTCGGCCCAATGCGGGTGGGTCACGCGCTGCCAGGTGAGGGTTTCGGCGTTCACCCGCATTTCGAACTCGTTGTTCGGGTCGTAGATGAAGGCCTGGCCGCCGGTGAAGCCGGCGCCGAAATTATCGCCGATGCCGCCGAGGATCACCACCACGCCGCCGGTCATGTATTCGCAGCCATTGGAGCCGCAGCCCTCGACGACGGCGGTGGCGCCGGAGTTGCGGACGGCGAAGCGTTCCCCGGCCTGGCCGGCGGCGAACAGCTCACCGGCGGTGGCACCGTAGAGGCAGGTGTTGCCGATGATGGTGTTCTGGTGGCTGACGAGGTTGGAGGAGGGGGCGGGGCGTACGACGATGGAGGCGCCGGAGAGGCCCTTGCCCACATAGTCGTTCGCATCGCCCAGCACTTCGAGCTTCACGCCCTGCACGGCGAAGGCGCCGAGCGACTGGCCGGCCGAGCCGCGCAGACGGACGGTGAGATGGCCGGGCTGGAGGCCGAACATGCCGTATTTGCGCACGATCTTGCTGGACAGCTTGGTGCCGATGGCGCGGTGCGTGTTGCGGATATTGTATTGCAACTGCATCTTTTCGCCATGCTCGAACAGCGCGCCGGCATCGGCGATCATCTGGGCGTCGAGGGTTTCAGGCACCTCGTTGCGACCGGTCATGGTGCAATAGCGGGCATGGGGCCCGGGATCGGCCTGGACCAACAGCGGGTTGAGGTCGAGATCGTCGAGGAACTCGGAGCCGCGGCTGACCTGCTGGAGCAGATCGGTGCGGCCGATCACCTCGGTGAGGCTGCGCGCGCCGAGTTCGGCGAGGATGAGGCGCACGTCCTCGGCGATGAAGCTGAACAGGTTGATCACCTTCTCCGGCGTGCCGGTGAATTTCTCACGCAGCTTTTCATCCTGCGAGCAGACGCCGACCGGGCAGGTGTTGGAGTGGCATTGCCGCACCATGATGCAGCCCATGGCGACGAGCGAGGCGGTGCCGATGCCGAATTCCTCAGCGCCGAGCATGGCGGCGATCACCACGTCGCGCCCGGTCTTGATGCCGCCATCGGTGCGCAGCCTTACCGTGTGACGCAGCCGGTTGAGCATCAGCACCTGATGGGCTTCGGAAAGCCCCATCTCCCAGGGCAGGCCCGCGTATTTCACCGAGGTCTGCGGGGAGGCACCGGTGCCGCCCGAGTGACCGGAGATCAGGATCGCGTCGGCCTTGGCCTTGGCGACACCGGCGGCGATGGTGCCGATGCCGGAGCGGGCGACGAGCTTCACGCAGACATGGGCATCGGGGTTGATCTGCTTCAGATCGTAGATGAGCTGGGCGAGATCCTCGATCGAGTAGATGTCGTGATGCGGCGGCGGGCTGATCAGGGTCACGCCGGGGGTCGAGTGGCGCAGCCGGGCGATCAGGCCGGTCACCTTGAACCCTGGCAGCTGGCCGCCTTCGCCGGGCTTGGCGCCTTGGGCGACCTTGATCTCGATCTCCTTGCAGGCGTTGAGATATTCGGCGGTGACACCGAACCGGCCGGACGCGATCTGCTTGATGGCGGAGTTGGCGTTGTCCCCGTTCGGGCGCGGCGTGGCACGCGCCGGGTCTTCGCCGCCTTCGCCGCTGTCCGAGCGGGCGCCGATGCGGTTCATGGCGATGGAGAGGGTCTCATGCGCCTCGGGGCTGAGGGCGCCGAGCGAAATGCCGGGCGCGATCAGGCGCTTGCGGATTTCGGTGATGCTCTCCACCTCCTCCACCTCGATTGGCTTGCGGCCATCGAGGCGGAAATCCAGGAGGTCGCGCAGGGCAACCGGCGGGGCTTTGCGCACCAGCTCAGCGTAGCGCCGATACATCTGGAAGCTGTCAGAGGCGACGGCCTCCTGCAGCATGTGGATGGCGTTGCCATCGAAGGCATGGGTCTCGCCGCGCCGGCGCAGCTTGTAGATGCCACCCACCGAGAGGGCGGCGAGGTCGGCTGCGAAGGCGGCGCCGTGCAGGGTCAGCACCTTGCGGGCGATGCCGAGCAGGCCGATGCCGGAGATGCGGCTCTGCATGCCGGGGAAATATTCGGCCACCAAGGCGCGGGACAGGCCGATCGCCTCGAAATTGCAGCCGCCGCGATAGGAGCTGATCACCGAGATGCCCATCTTGGACATCACCTTCAGCAGCCCTTTGTCGACGGCCTTCTTGTAACGACCCACCGCCTGCTTCAGCGACATGTCCCCAAACAACCCGCGCCGATGACGGTCCGCGATGCTTTCCTGCGCCAGATAGGCGTTGACCGTGGTGGCACCGACGCCGATCAGCACGGCGAAATAATGCACATCCAGGCACTGGCCTGCGCGCACGTTGAGGCTGGTGAAGGTGCGCAGCGAGGACCGCACGAGATGGGTGTGAACCCCCGCAGTGGCCAGGATCATCGGAATGCCAGCGCGCGTTTCATCCATCGCCTCGTCGGTGAGGATGACATGGGTGGCCCCGGCGCGCACGCCTTCCTCTGCCTCGGCGCGGATACGGTCGAGTGCCGCGCGCAGCCCGGCCTCGCCATCGGCCACGGGGAAGGTGCAGTCCACCTCGCAGGAATTGCCCTGCATGGTGGCGCGCATCGCGGCGAACTCGGCGCTGGTCAGCACCGGGCTTTCGAGCTGGAGCAGGTTGAACTGGCTCTGGTCCTCATCGAGCACGTTGCCGAGGTTGCCCAGCCGGGTCTTGAGCGACATCACGCGCGTTTCGCGCAGACTGTCGATCGGCGGGTTGGTCACCTGGCTAAAGGCCTGGCGGAAATAATGATGCAGGCCGCGATGCTTGTCGCTGAGCACGGCGAGCGGGGTGTCATCGCCCATCGAGCCGACGGCCTCGGCCTGGTCCTCCACCATCGGGTGGAGGATCATTTCCAGGTCCTCCATGGAGAAGCCCATGGCGAGCTGACGGCGGCGCAGCGCCTCGCCTTCGAGCAGCACAGGCTCAGGCGCGTCGGTGCGGACGATGTGGTCGATCTGGCGGATGCCCTTTGACCATTCGCCGTAAGGCTGGCGGGCGGCGAGCAGGTCCTTCATCTGGTCGTCGCTGTAGAAGCGCGCTGCATCGAGATCGACGCCGATGGTGTCGCCGGGGCCGACGCGGCCTTTTTCGACGATGTCGCTCTCATCGAGCTTCACCATGCCGGTCTCGGAGCCCACGATCAGCAGGTTGGACTTGCTGATGCTGTAGCGCAGCGGACGCAGGCCGTTGCGATCAAGCCCCGCGATCACCCAGCGGCCATCGGTGGCGGCGATGGCGGCCGGGCCGTCCCATGGCTCCATCACGGCGTTGCAATACAGGAACATATCGCGATGCGCCTGCGGCATCATCGCGTCCGAGCCGATGCTGGCTGGGATCATCAGCGCCTTGACCATCGGCGCGTCACGCCCGGCGCGCAGCAGCACCTCGAACACGTTGTCCAGGGTCGCGGTGTCGCTCCCCCCGGCCTGGATGACGGGTTTGATGTCGTCCATGAACGGGTCGAGCAGCGGGTCGGCGAGGCGGGTCTCGTGGCTGCGCATCCAGTTGATGTTGCCCGAGACGGTGTTGATCTCGCCGTTATGCGCCAGCGTGCGGAAGGGTTGGGCGAGCTTCCAGGTGGGGAAGGTGTTGGTGCTGTAGCGCTGGTGATAAATGGCGAAGCGCGAGACGAAACGCGTATCCAGCAGGTCCGGATAGAACTCGGTCAGCGATTCAGCCAGGAACATGCCCTTGTAGATGATGGAGCGGCAGGACAGCGAACAGAAATACAGCTCGCCGATCTGGGCTGCGATCGCTTGCTTCTCGATGCGCCGGCGAATGACATAGAGATCGCGCTCGAATGTCGCCTCGTCGGTGTTGCGGGGGTTCCAGATCATGATCTGCTCGATCTCAGGCCGCGTCGCATTGGCCTTCTCGCCGATGCAGGCGACATTGATCGGCACCTGGCGCCAGCCATAGGTGGCGTAGCCCATGGTGAGGATCTCGGTCTCGACGATCTGACGGCAGCGCTCCTGGGCGCCGAGATCGGTCTTGGGCAGGAACACCTGACCCACGCCGATTGGGCCGGGGCGGAGCCGGTGGCCACCGCGCTCGACGGCATCGGCGAAGAAATCCTGCGGGATTTCGATATGGATGCCGGCACCGTCTCCGGTCTTGCCGTCGGCATCCACGGCGCCGCGATGCCAGACGGCCTTCAGCGCGTTGATGCCGGCCTCCACCACATCGCGCCGGCGCTGGCCGTCCAAAGCTGCGACGAGGCCGACGCCGCAATTGTCGTGCTCCATCGAGGGGTTGTAGGTCTCATGCAGGGCGGCGGCGTTGGCCTGCCAGCTGGCGACAAAATTCTCGGTCATATCGGTCACTCCGCGGCGATGCGTGCGGTGGAAGTCTGCTGCAGATGGGCGTGGATCTGGGCTGCGGCGTCGCGCCCGTCCTTGATCGCCCAGACGACGAGGGAGGCCCCGCGCACGATGTCCCCGGCGGCGAACACACCTGGCAGATCGGTCATGAAGCTGCGGTTGTCGACCACAAGTGTGCCCCAGCGGGTGACGGTGAGAGCTTCCTCGCCGAACATCTGCGGCAGGTTTTCCGGGTCAAAGCCCAGCGCCTTGATCACCAGATCGGCGCGCAGGTTGAAATGCCCGCCCTCGATGGGCTCGACCGATTGGCGGCCGGAGGCGTCGGGCAGGCCGAGATACATTTTGGTGGCGCGCACCGCGGTCACGTGGTCATCGCCGAGAAAGGCCTCGGGTGCGGCGAGCCAAACGAACTCCACGCCCTCCTCCTCGGCGTTCTTCACCTCGCGCATCGAGCCAGGCATGTTGGCCTTGTCGCGGCGATAGAGGCATTTCACCGAGGCGGCACCCTGGCGCACGGCGGTGCGCACGCAATCCATCGCCGTATCGCCGCCGCCGATGACGACGACGTGCTTGCCCTCGGCGTTGAGTGAACCGTCGTCGAAAGCGGGCACGTCATCGCCGAGGCCGATGCGGTTGGAGGCGATGAGGTAATCCAGCGCCGGGACGATGCCGGGCAGGCCGGCGCCCGGTCCGCCAATGTCGCGCGGTTTGTAGACCCCGGTGGCGATCAGCACGGCGTCATGCCGTTCACGCAATTCGTTAAAGCCCAGTGCGCCGCCGATATCAGCGCTCAGATGGAAGACGATGCCCTGATCCTCGAGCAGCTTCCAGCGGCGGATGACAATGTCCTTCTCCAGCTTGAATCCGGGAATGCCGTAGATCATCAGCCCGCCAACGCGGTCATGCCGGTCATAGACATGCACCTGATAGCCCTGAGCGCGCAGCATCTCGGCGGCAGCCAGACCGCCCGGGCCGGCGCCGATGATGGCCACGGATTCCTCCCGCTCCTGGCGCGGCAGGCGCGGCTTCACCCAGCCCATATCGAAGGCATTGTCAGTGATGGTCCGCTCGATGGCACCGATGGTGACGCTGTCGAAATCCCGCTCGATCACGCAATTTCCTTCGCAGAGCCGGTCCTGCGGGCAGATGCGGCCGCAGATCTCAGGGAAGGTGTTGGTGGCCGATGAGACCTCATAGGCCTCCTGCATGCGGCCCTCTGCGGTGAGCTTCAGCCAGTCGGGGATGTTGTTGGAGAGCGGGCAATGCACCTGGCAGAACGGCACGCCGCATTGGCTGCATCGGCTGGCCTGCGCGGCGGCGCCGGGCGCGTCGAAATCGCCGTAGATTTCACCGAAATCGGCGCGACGTTCGGTGACGGCGCGCTTGTCCGGGGCGCCCTGCTTGAGCGAGACGAATTTCAGCATGCGTTCGGCCATGTGCGCGCTCCTGCCCGTGCTGGCCCCAAGCCGATTGGGGTCAGCCTTCACTGTTCCTTGCGTCCTAAGGCAGAACTTTCGCGGAGGCGAGGGGTTTTTTGCACAACAAGACAGCTATGCTGTCTCAGTTTGACTCGAATGTGGCGGTGACGGGCTTGGCGCCGGCAAGGACGGTGAAAACCGTCTCAGATCGGACCTTTCTGATCACCTGCCCGAAACCGCGCCAGATAAGCCGGCACGATCTGCTGCACCGCCGTCGCCGCAATCCCCAACGCCGCCAGACCAGGCAGGGTGGTCGCCACGTTGTCGCGTGCCAGCAGGACGAGCTGGTCGCGGGTGAGGGGCTTGCCGGGTATCCGCTCCATGATCATCGCCTGCAGCCTCGCGACCGGCATTGGGATGTCGATCAGCATACGGTGGCGTCCGGTTTGTAGCAGGATCCAGGCCAGAAGCTCGCGGAACTTCCAGACCTGCGGGCCGGCCAGCTCATAGATATGCCCGCGCGTCGCGGGATCAGCCAAGGCCGCCATCACCGCATCGGCCACGTCGCCGACATAGACCGGCTGAAACCGCGTCTCGCCGCAGATCACCGGCATGATGGGCGACACGCTGGCCATGGCGCCGAAGCGGTTGAAGAACTGATCCTCGGCGCCGAACACCAAAGAAGGGCGCAGGATCGTGACGTCGGGGAAGGCTGCGCGCATCTGTGCCTCGCCCTCTGCCTTGGTGCGGGCATAGAGGCTCGGGCTTGCGGCATCGGCACCGATGGCGGAGAGCTGAACGAGCCTTGCCACACCGGACGCCGCCGCCGCCCGGGCGATGCGTCCCGCGCCATCTGCCTGCAGCGCCTGGAAATCGCCTGCATGCCGCTCGGCCAGGATGCCCACGGTGTTGACCACCACCTCCGCCCCGGCGACAGCGCGCGCCACATCGGCATCGCGGGTGATCGAGGCGGAGAGCGGCACGATCTGGCCCACATCGCCCATCGGCTTGAGAAATGCCGCTGCCTCCGGGTCCCGCACTGCTACCCGCACGACATGGCCGGTCTGCGCGAGGCGCTTGACGATGTAGCGGCCGATGAAGCCCGAACCGCCAAAAACGACGGCCACCTTGCGTGTCTGCATGACGAACTCCTGTGCGTGCACCGGATGTGTGGGGCGAGAGGGGATGGGTCAAGGTCATATATTCCCCATTGACGCACCCTGGCGCGGTGGCTATTCACCCTCCCCACCGCTGTTTCCGGTTCTCCGGAACGCGCCTGTGCCCAGGTGGCGGAATTGGTAGACGCGCAGGTTTCAGGTATCTGTGGTGGTAACATCGTGGAGGTTCGATTCCTCTCCTGGGCACCATTCTCTCGTGATCGCACGGGAGGATGGTTGGTTTTCGGAAAAGGCAGTCAACGCCATGGCGGATGTCACCCAGTTCATGGCCAACGCCACCATCCAATTGCATCGGCATGATCTCCCGGACGGTCTCGATCTTGGCCCGGTGATCGCTGTGGACACCGAGACGATGGGGCTCAACCCGCATCGTGACCGGTTGTGTCTGGTGCAGATCTCGGCTGGTGACGGTCGGGCCCATCTCGTGCAATTGATCCCGACATCATTGGGTGGGCGTGGATATGACGCCCCCAATCTGGCACGGCTGATGGCCGATCCCGGCACGGTGAAGCTGATGCATTTCGCGCGGTTTGACGTGGCGGTGCTGCAAAATGCGCTGGGCATCACCTGCGCGCCGGTGAAATGCACCAAGATCGCTGCCAAGCTGGTGCGCACGTTTACGGATCGGCACGGGCTGAAGGATCTCTGCAAGGAACTGGTCGGCGTTGACCTGTCCAAGCAGCAGCAGACCTCGGACTGGGGCAGCCCCGAATTGTCGCCCGAGCAAATGGCATATGCTGCGTCTGATGTGCTGTATCTGCACGCTTTATGGGCGCGGCTGGAAGCGTTGCTGATCCGTGAGGGACGGCTCGAGCTGGCGGAGGCGTGCTTCGCATTTCTGCCGTCGCGCTGCCGGCTTGATCTGCTCGGCTATGAGGCACCGGATATCTTCGCGCATTAATGCCGCGTTCATGTCTCAGGCTTCACACCCTCGTTCGGTGTTCCGCAAGCGTCGGCGGGCATTGTAGCCCTTCGTCACACGCCAGGACGCGGCGGATATGTCATGATGTGGCGTCCTTCGAACTGAAACGGGATTTTGCAGCTTCATGAGTTCCGCCGCCCATGCCGAGCCCTCGCTTGCGACCGCTGATCTGGACGTCGCGCGGGATGTGCTGCGCACCGAGGCGGCCGGGCTCGTGGCGCTGGCTGGGTCGCTGGATGGAAGATTTGCCCAGGCGATCGATCTGCTGGCCGGCTGTTCGGGGCGCATCGTGGTGTCGGGCATGGGCAAGTCCGGCCATATTGCCCGCAAGATCGCTGCCACCATGGCGTCCACCGGCAGCCCGGCTTTGTTCGTCCATCCGGGCGAGGCGTCGCATGGCGATCTGGGGATGATCCTGGCGGGCGATGTGGTGCTTGCTTTGTCCAATTCCGGCGAGACGCGCGAACTTGCCGATCTGGTGGCGCATACAAGGCGCTTTGCCTTGCCGCTGGTGGCGATCACCGGCGGCCAGGGGTCGGCGCTGGCGCAAGCGGCCGATGTGGCGCTGATCCTGCCATCGGCGCCGGAGGCCGGGCCGATCGGTCTGGCGCCGACCACGAGCACGACGATGCAACTTGCCTTGGGTGACGCCATCGCCGTGGCGTTGCTCACCCGTCGGGGCTTCGGCGCCGCGGATTTCCGTCAGTTCCACCCGGGCGGCAAGCTCGGCGCGCAGCTTCGCCGGGTGCGTGAACTGATGCATCAGGGCGAGGCGCTGCCATTGGCCGATTCTGACACGGCGATGCAGCAGGCGCTGCTGCTGATGACGCAGAAGCGCTTCGGCTGTCTTGGCGTGATTGACGGGCAGGGACGCCTTTGCGGCATCGTCACCGATGGTGATTTGCGGCGGCACATGGGCGCGGACCTGCTGACGCGCAGGGCCTGCGACATCATGACCGCCTTGCCCCGCACCATCGGCCCGGACCAGCTCGCCGCTGAGGCATTGCGGCTGATGAACGATCCGGAGCGGCCGATCACCACGCTGTTCGTGGTGGACGACGCCAGGCGGCCGATCGGCATCCTGCACATCCATGATCTGCTGCGCGCTGGAGCGGCATGACGGTGGCGCCAATGGAGCTGGGGCCGAGACCCGAAAGACGAGCCCGCGCCGACGGGCCGGCCACGCGCCGCGCAGCCCCGGATCAGGCGGCGATCGCGCGGCGCCGCTGGATGGTGACGATCGGCAAGCGGGTGCTGCCGGCCGTGGCGGTGGCGCTGCTGATCTCCATCGCGATCTGGCCGGAGATCGACCTGGACGCGGCAAGCCGGCGCCTGTCCTTCCGTCGCAGCCTGGTCGAGCCGGACAGCGGCGAGCTGACGCGGCCGCGCTACAATGGCATTGACGAGCATGGCCAGCCTTACACGATCACCGCCGATCGGGCCCGGCAGGTGAGCCAGGAGCGCATCAATCTCATCGCGCCGGTCGGCGACCTCACGCTTAGCGGCGGGGACTGGCTGTTCGCCCGCGGCGCGCGCGGCGTTTATATCCAGGGCATCAGCCAGCTCGATCTGGAGGGCGATGTGACGCTTTACCGTGACGATGGCATCACGATGTCCACTGACAGCATGACGATGGATCTGCGCCGGGGGGCTGCGTCCAGCGATGCCGCTGTCCACGTTGAAGGTCCGTTCGGGGTGCTGGACGCGCAGGGGGTTGCCATGGTTGATCGCGGCGCGGCGGTGCAGTTTCAGGGACCGGCGCGCCTGTTGCTCAACGCGGCCTCGCATGGCCAGACGAAGGACAAGCCTGCGCCATGACCCGTCTGCTGCTTCTGCTGGCACTGCTGATCCCCGCCGCCGCCTCGGCCCAGCCGGTCGATCTGTCCAATGGCGGGCCGATCGACATCACCGCCGCGGGCGGCATCGAGTATCGTGACACCGAGCTGGTGGCGATCGCCAGCGGGAACGCGCGCGCTGTGCGTGGCGGCACGACGGTGCTGGCCGATCAGCTTGTGGCGCGGATGCGCAAGAAGCCGGTTTTGCCAGGGGCTGCGAAGCTCGCCCCCGGGTCCAGCGACCCGGACAATGGCGGCACCGAGGTGTATCGTCTGGAGGCGCATGGCCATGTGCGGCTGCTCACCGAGACGGATGAGGCAGTGGGCGATGACGGGGTTTATGACATCGACCAAGCAGTACTGATCCTCACCGGCAAGGCCCTGAAGCTCACGACGCCCAACCAGGTGCTGACGGCGCGCGACCAGATCGAATACTGGTCAGACCGTCATATGGGCGTGGGGCGCGGCAATGCGGTGGTGGTGACGACGGATCAGCGTCGGTTGGCAGGTGATGTGCTGGTCGCTTTCACCGTTGATGACAAGGCACAGCCGCCAGGGCCCAAACCGGGGCCGAAGCCCGCCGGCGCCGATCCGCTGACCTCCGGCAAGCTCCAGCGCATCGAGGCCTATGGCAATGTTGAGCTGCGCACCATCGCCGACATCGTGCGGGGCGACCGGGGCGTTTATCTCGCCGAGACCGATATCGCCCGGCTGGTCGGCAACGTGAAGATCACCCATGCCGGGCATCAGCTCAACGGTCCGGCGGCGGATGTGAACATGAAGACCGGGATCGCGCGCATCATCGCTGACCCTGGTGGCCGGGTGGCAGGTCAGTTGGTGCCGAACAGCACGCAGAACGGGACGAACAAGCCGAAATGAACGATCTTCTTCGGCTGATGGAACGCGATGCGAAGCCTGACGCGAGCACGGGTGGTGTCCATGGTGGCGGTGGCCTGGTGGCGACCGGGGTGGGCAAGACGTATAAGAAACGCCCGGTGGTGCGGAATGTGTCGCTCCAGGTGCGGCGTGGCGAGGCGGTGGGCGTGCTCGGCCCAAACGGTGCCGGCAAGACCACCACCTTCTACATGATCGTCGGTCTGGTGAAGCCTGACACTGGCTCCATCAGCCTTGACGGGCACGACATCACCGACCTGCCGATGTATCGCCGGGCGCGGTTGGGCATCGGCTATCTGCCGCAGGAGGCCAGCGTGTTTCGCGGCCTCAATGTTGAGCAGAACGTGATGGCGGCCCTTGAGGTGGTGGAGCCTGACATCACCGAACGTGAGCGCATGCTGGACGAATTGCTTGGTGAATTCGGCATTCTGCATCTGCGCCGCACCCCAGCGCTCGCGCTGTCGGGCGGCGAACGGCGCCGGGTGGAGATCGCCCGCGCGCTTGCCACGCAACCCGGCTATGTTCTTTTGGATGAGCCGCTGGCCGGCATCGACCCGATCGCCGTCGGCGAAATCCGCGATCTGGTCTCCCATCTCAAGCATCGCGGCATTGGTGTGCTGATCACGGACCATAATGTGCGCGAGACTCTGGAGATCATCGACCGTGCCTACATCATGCATGATGGCCAGGTGCTGATGGAGGGCGTGCCCGCCGAGGTGGTTGCCAATGAGGATGTACGCCGCGTTTACCTTGGGGAAAGGTTTTCGCTGTAGCCTTTTAAGGCTCAGCAAATGCTGGGCCAGTCTGTTGCACGATTATTGCTTGCTAAATCTTAACCGACGCGCTGTGCTGCGTTGCAGCGGACTTCGCCGCCATATCCGGATCATGATGCCCCATGGCGATCGGCCCACGCCTCGACCTGCGCCACTCCCAATCCCTGGTCATGACGCCGCAACTGCGTCAGGCCATCAAGCTGTTGCAGTTCAACAATATCGAGGTTGCCGCCTTCATCGACGAGGAGCTGGAGCGCAACCCGCTGCTGGAGCGCGCCGAATCGGGTGACGTTCTGGACACCGCCGCGGCCGAACGTCCGGCGATTGACCAGATCATGCCCACCCACCAGGAGCAGGAGGGTGTTGATCACACCGCCCAGGCCTGTGACGCGCCACTTTCTGAGGCGCTGTCGGTGCCCGCGACCGAGACGCCGGATTATGCCGAGACTTACGACCCCGGCAGCCCTGGCGACGGGCCGCGCGGCGGGAACTCCAACTTTGAGGACGATGATCGCGGCATCGATGCCTTCGCTGCCGAGACGGCCACCCTGCGCGACCATCTCGGCGAGCAGCTCCGCTTGTCCTTCCATGACCGGCAGGACCGGCTGATTGGCGCCCATCTGATCGCTCTGCTCGAACCCAGCGGTCGGCTCTCGGTCCGGCCGGAGGCGCTGGCCACTGCCATGGGCTGTGATCTGGCGCGGATCGAGAGCGTGCGCCAACGCATGATGCGATTCGATCCTGTGGGTATGTTCGCCGTCGATCTGCGCGAATGCCTCGCCGTTCAGCTCGCCGAGAAGAACCGGCTCGACCCCGCCATGGTGGCCTTACTTGACCATCTGGAGCTGCTGGCACGGCGCGACCTGCGCACCCTGATGCAGATCTGCGAGGTCGATGCCGCCGACCTCAACGACATGATCGCCGAACTCCGCAGGCTCGATCCCAAGCCCGGCGCCAATTGGGACAGCACGCCGCTCGTCCCCGTGGTGCCCGATGTGCTGATGCGCGCCGCCCCGGATGGCGCTTGGCTGCTGGAGCTGAACCCAGAGACCATGCCGCGGGTGCTGGTCAATCATACCTTCACCGCCCGCGTGCTGCCGCGCGCCAGCAAGGATGATCGCAATTTCCTCACCGA
>Ga0114959_10001834_pt1 | contig 18108 bp, 16 predicted proteins | sample C_130625_EF_Meta_FD_87317 | JGI IMG/M metagenome (GOLD analysis project Ga0114959, IMG submission 87317) | Freshwater microbial communities from Lake Croche, Canada to study carbon cycling - C_130625_EF_MetaG | ecosystem: Environmental > Aquatic > Freshwater > Lake | place: Lake Croche, Canada...
ATTTAATTAATAATATTGATATTATTTTTTGGATAAATTTAGACAGATCTTTTGATAGAAAAGAAAATATGCTTAATTTATTAAAGAATTTTAATATACCAAATTATAGAGTATCAGCTGTAGATGGAGAAATAATTAAGGATATTGATACAAAATATTTTAAAAATATGAGTATTATCGATAGTTCTAGAATTACTTATACAAAAAACAGATTTTCTAATAAAGAATTTGCTACTTTATTGTCTCATTTAAATGCAATTGATATGTATAGTAATTTTAATAATTTGGAGTATAACGTAGCATTAATTTGTGAAGATGATTTATCACTTGATTTTATAAATTATTGGAAAAAAAGCATATTAGAAATTATTAATAATGCTCCTAAAGATTGGGATATTATTATGTTGGGTTATTTCTCTTTAAAAATAAATTATGAAGAGGAATATCCAAAATGGAATGGAGAATGGTCTGCTATTTCATATTTAATTAAGCATAGTTCTGCTAAAAAATTATGTGAATTAAAAAAAGATAAAAAATGGGTTTATAATGATTGTGATTCAATGGTAGCTGATAGTTTCATTTTTTCTAAATTAAATACTTATTTATATAAGTATCCGTATATGACTTTTCCAAATAATAATTATAGTACTATTCATGAAGATCATATTAATTATCATTACATGTATAAAAATGCAAACTATTTAACACTAGAAAATGTTTATGAAGAATATGTTAGTTAGTTAGTTAATCAAAAACAATAATTAATTCATCTCTATTTATATGAAGATATTCGTCTTCATATGGATACGAAGGCGCAGCATTTGAAGGTGTGTTATACGAAGGTGTATCATTCGCAGGTGCAGAATCTCCGATTCGTTCAAGAGCAGGAATATCATCATATTGATCTTGATCTTGATCTTGATCTTGATTTTCTTCTTCATTACCTAAAAAATAATCCATTAAATTTGATAAAATTTCCATTTCATCATCCATCAGATTATTTCTAATGTATTCAGATGCAATAGTATTTTTCGTTAGGTTAAAAATTATGTAAGAGCAAGAGCTCATAATATCTCTATTATTTTGATATATACGAAACACATTTAATATTTTTTCGCATATTCCTTCTTGAATCATCATATCGCGTATTTCATCATCTTCAACCAATTCTGTAAGAGTTTTGCATACAGCATTAATGATATTAGGATACATTATATGTATTTCAATAATATTTAGAATAATAGAATGTGCATCTAAATATCTTGGATTAGAATTAGAACTCATGATTCTTTCGTTGTATTGACTATATAATATTATTAAATCATGATAATATATAAATCAATTTTTAGGGGATTGTTAATATTTTTTTTATAGCTTTATCTGAAAATTCTATTATAATTGTTATTTTTGTTAACTTTCTGGTTTCCATATTTTCCCATTCATTTATTTTTACTTCTAATATATTATTTTTTATATTTAATATATTTTCTTTGGGAAAATTTATATTATACCATCGTCCACTATAATCAATATCATTAAAAATATGGTATATGGATAGATTATTTTTATCAATTATATAAGTAAGCTTATTTTCATGCATTTCTTTTATTTTTTTTCCAGTTTTAATGTAAACATGAATAATATCATTGTTTTTTAGTTTCTTAAATTTGTTTGTTTTTTGTATAAATTTACAAGGGCCATTAAATTCAAACTTTATTTTTTTTAGCATAATATCTATAATATAATAATAAATTAATATAAAATAATATTTATAATATAATTGATATATTATGAATTGTATATCTAATACTCATAAAAAAACGACAATTAAACTACCTGTCCATGGACAAGGAGTTTTCTTATTTGAAAATAAAAACGAGAAGAATTTATCATCATTTATTTTTTATAATAAAAAAAAAACAGATGGAATAAAGGTTGAATTATTAAATAATAATATTACTGTATGGCGGTTATCAAAAGATAACGAAATATTACATAAATTGGAACATTCATTAAATATAAAAGGAAAGTATTATTGGTTTAGTTTAGATTCACAAAATCAAAAATTTTATGCTGGAATTGGTGAAGCTAGAATGGAAAATATCATATATCAACATTCTTATCCAACTAAAGAATCTAATCCAGAAGAATATGAGAAAAATAAACTATTTTTAGAAAGTTTACATTATATTGAAATTTCAGGATTAGATTTAAATCTAATTAAGCTTCTTAAAGACCCTATTCCTCAAACTATTTCAATGATTGTAAAAAATATAAATGAATTAACTATGACTGATATTGCTAAAAATAATTATATGCCTAAATCATGTTTAAATTCAATGGGCCAAATGCTATACGATTGTATTGCAGGAGAAAAATTTGTATTAGATGATGATGATTTTCCAGATTTTTCGAAAGCTATTGAGTATAGTATAAATACTCCAAAAAAATGGTGTTATGAAAAATTAAAAGCTAAAAGTACTGAATTTAATAAAGATAAGCCTAATATTCTAGAAACTTATTTGCGAATTACACTTGGTCAAAATAATGGGGAATCACCTGGTATTCCTTATGTTATGGAAATTTGGCCAGTTGGACATTATTCTCCTATTCATAATCATGCAGGAGCAAATGCAATTATTCGTGTTTTACATGGGCAAATCCATGTTAGTTTATATCCATATTTATCAACACAAAATGAAGAAGTTGGTCCATTTAAAGAAGCTGATTTCAATAAAAATGATATTACTTGGATTAGTCCAAACTTTAATCAAACGCATAAACTAACTAATTTGGGAACAAATAAAGATACATGTGTTACAATTCAATGTTATATGTATGATAATGAAGGTGATAAGAAACATTATGATTATTTTGATTATTTAGATGCAGATGGTGCAGTTCAACAATATGAGCCTGATTCTGATATGGATTTCATTGAGTTTAAAGAATTAATGAGAAAAGAATGGTCTGAAAGAGGACTTTTTGAAACTTTTATTGCACCAGTTTATGCTGAATTTAATCCGGATTATATACTTCGATAAATTGATTATGCGATATATTCATGGCGGAATGTTGACTTATTATATATATTACATGGTTGAATGTAAGAATATTTTCCTTTTAATCGTGTTTCTTCTGAATAAGTTCTAATATCTGATAAATGTACATGTGTAATTATAATATCATAACAAGGATTTGATAATTCTATATTTGTTTCATATATTTTATTTGCAAATATATTATCACATCCTAGTGTTCCGAAATTAAAATCTATTTCATTTAAGTTAATATTTAATGGACTTTGAAATATCCACGCATCTTGTGCATCATCTCTTGGACAATCATATAATTTAAATAAATTTTTATTGTTGAATTCATCTTCATCATATCTAAGTAATGCATAAAATTTATTATTCATTGAAGTTATTTTTAATAAAGAATTATCGAAATAAATATCACTATTTGCTAAAATACAAATATTATCTTGTAGATTTTCATTTATAAATTTGACAGCATCTTTAAAATTTAATTTGGTACATGGTATAATAATTTGAATAATTTTATAATCATTTTGTAAAAAACTCATGTCATAATAATTATCATTTAATAAATATATTTTTTCAATATATTCATTTTCACAGTTTTTAATTAAACATTTTTGTATTTCTTTTTGTCGGGAAATTACTTTTGATATATAATAAGTTGTTATTAATATCATTATTTATTATTCTAAATGCGGAAATTTATTTATAAAATATAACTTGTTTGTAGTATAATGTATGAATATCAAACAATATCTTTTATTTTATCCACAATATAAAAATTTATCTATACATGAAATTCAAAAAAAATATTATGATGATTTAGAAAAAGGTGTTGTTGTTTCTATTGAAACATTTTTTAAAAAATATAAAACATTTAACTTAGAAGATTGCATTTTAGAATATCCTGAAATAAAAGATTTTACTATGATTGATATTCTTATTTTTTGGAATAATAAAAAAATGTTTGAAGCAGAATCTTTAATTGAAGATGCAGTAAAAGAACTAGTAATGGAAGAACCGTTAATTGAAGAGTCGGTAATCGAAGAACCAGTAATCGAAGAATCTGTAATGGAAGAACTAATAATTGAACAACCAGTAATCGAAGAACCAGTAATCGAAGAATCTGTAATTGAAGAACCAGTAATCGAAGAGCCTATGATTAAAGAATATGAGTCTTTCCCTAAACTAGCACATGTATTTATTCATCTTTTTGAAATTGGTGGAGGAGAAAGATATTTATCAAAATTCTCTGAGTATAATTCTATTTTTGAAGAAACTCTTTTTGTTAAAAATGATGTATCTTTTAAATATTTTAAATATAATTTCAATGTTATTTTTTATGAAGATTATAATAATCTAAATAATTTATTAAAAGATTATGATATAATATTAGATCATCAATTATATTGGTTTGAAAAAGAAATAGGTAAAATAGCATTTGAAAATTTATATGATAAAATTATTCAAATAATACATGGTGTTCCTATTCATTTTGAAGATATAACATCCCGAAATTTTCGATATTCAATTGAATTATATAATGAAAAAAATAGTCATGTTAGTTGGAATAATCATATTAAGTTATATCATAATATTGGAGTTCCTATTATAGAAAATGAATTACGAGATTTTGATTTTAATATTTTTAAAATTGCAATAGTTGGTAGAATTAATCCAGAAAAAGTTCCTCCACTATTTTTAAAAAAAATTAGAGGAAATAAAAAATATATTTTTAATTTTTATGGACCTATAGATAAAAATTATAAAAAAATAAAAAGTAATAATATTTATTATCATGATATTATTTTACCTGAAAATATTCATCAAATATATTTAAATAATCATATTTTATTACATCCTTCTATGTCAGAAGCTGGAGCAACTGTTATATTAGAAGCAATGTCTTATGGACTTCCCGTAGTAGCTAGAAATATTCCTGGTATAGAAAATGCAGTTGGTAAAAAAAATATAAAATATTTATTTAATAATGAAGATGAAATATTTCATAAAATATCGATGATTACAGATGAAAATTATAAATATATTTCTCAAAATAATATTTTAAAAATTAAAAAATATAATGACGAAAAAATAGTTTATCCAAATTTAATTAATGATATATATTCATTATATTTGATTGAAAATAAATTAGAAACTAGAATCCCAAATATTATTCATTATATATTCGGATTAGAAGAGCAGACTGAAGAATTTTTATTCGTTTATTATCTTTCTATTTTATCAAATATTTTAATTAATAAACCTTATATTATTTTTTTTCACTATCAATACTTGCCTTATGGAAAATGGTGGGATAAAATAATACCTTATTTAAAATTAAATTATATAATATGTGATAATTTAAAATGGGGAAATAAAAAAATAATTAAAACTGCACATAAAGCTGATAAAATAAGGCTTGATGTTTTATATAAATATGGAGGTATTTATATGGATATTGATACTATTGGTTATAGATCCTATACGCATCTTTTAGATGATTATGATTTTATAATAGGAATACAGGAACATGATTTTTATCTAGATAAAAGAAAAAAAAAAGAATGTATACCTGTTTTATACTGTAATGCTATCTTATTTTCTAAGAAAAATAGTGTATTTATTAAAAAATGGATAGAAGAATATCCAAAATATTTTGTATCCACTGGTTGGTGTGAAGCATCAGTGCATTTAACATATAAAATATATGAAGATTTGGACAATAAAAAAAATATTTTGATACTTAATCAAAATTCTTTTTATTATCCATTATATAATGAAGTACAAAAAATATTTGAAAGTGAAGATGAAATAAATGAAGATTTAATAACATTGCATTGGTGGAATTCAGAAAGTAAAAAATATATAAAAGATATTGAGGGATTTGAATGGGCATCTGATGATAATAACTGTTTATATTCAAAATTAATAAAGAATATAAAAGATAAGATATATAATAATATATATGAGACTGATATATTCTAAAATGATATTAAATAGTGGAGGGGGAGGAGGTAATAATAATAATTTATTTTTATATTGTATTGGAATATATATAACACATAAAAATTATGTTAAAGGGAAATAAAATTGTTAAGTGGAATATAAAGGATTTATTTGATAGAATAGGAGGATTTTCAGAGTGTATGAAGCTACTAGATTTCCTACGAAGAGGGTTTATTCGATAGAATAGGAGGGTTTTCAGGGTGTGCGAAGCCACTAGGTTCCCTTACTATTAGTATATATACTTTATATGATATTTTCCATAATCAGTTATAATATTATTAATATTACTATATGATGTATCTTGATAAACACACATTGGATATAAACAATATTTATTTTCTAATAAGTTATAAGTATTATCTATTTCTTCTTCAGTATTTTCTATTAAATCTATTATTTTTTGTATTTTATTAACTTGAAATAATTGTGCAACTGTTGTAAATCCTTTATTTATTCGTAATACATTTTCTGAAACTTTATAAGCATCATCTTTATTTAATAGATTTACAGATAGATAAAATATATCCCATTCAATATTTGATAAATAATTTAATGCATTTAAAATATTGCATTCATTATAATTTTCAAAAATAGCATCATCTTCTAATATTAAAATATATTTTGCATTATTATCTGTTTGTAAAGCCTTTTTTAATACTTCTAAATGACTCATTTTGCATCCAAGTGCTCCTTTAAAATAATCTCTATTTTTTTTTCTCCATATTTTTAATGGATTTAATATCATTGTATTACTTATTGTTTTTCTATCTGGTATAATACCAGAGAATCTTTCATAATCATTTATAAAATTTAAATTATGAATAGAATTAATGCAATTTTTATATCTATCTTGTCTACTTTCCAAATTAATAATATAAGTTTTTATATTATCATTACAACTATTTGATTCTTCTTCTACTATAATTTCTTGAATCGATTTGCAAATAATTATTTCTTGATAAAATAAAAAAAAAGGGAAATTTAAAATAAATTGATTATCATAATTTGTTATTAAAATATTTAAATTTTGTTTTATATTTTCTGTATTATAATATTTTTTTTTAATAATAAAATTATTGTTTAATGATTTAATTATTTCATTAGAATCATTACTATCGATATTACGAAAAATAAATAGATCAAAATTAATATTTTTAAAAATAGAATTTAATATATCACAAAAATAATTATTTAGTACATTTCCTTCATTTAAAGTGTATATCCATTCATTATCTTTTATATTATTTAATACTTTATCGGATAAATGATAATTAAAAATAATATTATGATTATTTTCTAAATTTTTAATTGAATTTAATGTTAAATTTATTTTTTTATCATTTATACCATTAATAATTATATTTACTATATGACTTGAAATTTTTTTTTTTATTATACCCTCTTTTTTATGTTGTCTTTTTTCTGAAGTAAAAACAGGTTTATAAGATTCTAATATATTGTTTTTTTCTTGAGGAAACTTAATATTTTTATTATTTAAATGATAATTAACCATATTTTTAATTTTATCATTTGTTTCAATATTTGTTGTTTCACATACATATTCTGGATATTTTTCAAAAAAAGAATCAAGTGAATATATTCTATTTTCTTTTTTACCATAATTTTTCCAATGATATATTAATTGATTACTTGTTAAATCTTTTAAATCAGGATTAAAAGACTTATAAATAAAAGGTTGAAACATAACCTATTTATTTAAATTTATATAAATATTATTAAAGAGAAACTTTAATAATCTTTAATTATAAGAAAAATAAAGTTTGTTATCTACTAATATATTAAATTTTTTCAATTAGATCTACATGAGATAACATCATTCTTCTACAGCAATATCTGTTTAATCCAAGTTCATCTAAAATTTTTCCTTCTATTGTTTTATTTTCAAGTTCTTGAACATCACTAAATCTTTTTTTTTTATCACTTTCAATATAATTTAGTTGAATTCTTTTTTGATATTCTTCCCATAAATCAGCAATCACATTATTGCAAGTAAAGCATCGAATTGGAATAATCATGTTCTATATTATAATATCATATAAAATAACTTTATATTATATTTAAAATTCAATTTTTAGTAATTTTTTATAAAAAGCGTTTAATTAATATCTTTTTTATATAAATTATATTCATAATGGATACTAAAGCAATTTTAAATAGCCGAAAAAAGTTAAATGAATTAGCAATTCAACACAATAAATTAACAACTCTTGTCGCATGTTTATTTAATGAAATTAATTCTCTAAAACAAGAGCTCCAAGATTCTAAAGGAAATACTAGTGGTTCTTCTAGCGAATCTAAACCTAAACAAACTCAAGGAAAAAGTGGCAATTTTTCCAATTTCAGCGACTTAAGAGCTGAAGAAATTTTAAAACAATTATCTATTAATACCAGTATTGATAATTAAAAAATAAATACGAAAATATTATAGTATTATATATATATAATACTATAATGAATGGTTTATGCAAATATAAAGATATTTTTGGAGCACCTGGAACAGGTGCACATAGTTACCGCTTTTTAAATATTGCTATTGTAGATTTAGGTGCAACTATTCTTGTTGCTTTTTTAATTTCTTATTTTTCTAAAATATCTTTTATTTTAACTTTAATCATTTTATTATTATTAGGAATAATTGCACATCATTTATTTTGTGTTAGAACAACAGTTGACAAGATATTATTTACTTCATGAAGTAAACAAGATATTGTATTTTTAAATTTTATTCTGGGTTATTATTTACTTAATAAGATATAAATATATATTATTAAATGGATAGAAAAATAGCATTTTGTTTTTTAACATATCAAGATATTGTTGCAATAAATGTTTGGAATAATTTTTTTAAAAATATTGATCCAAATAAATATACTATATGGATTCATCCTAAATATATTGTTGATTTAAATAAATATTTATTTCCAGTAAATATTGTTAAAAATAAAGTTCTTACAAAAAGTAAAACAGATATTTCAATTGTTTTAGCAACAATTCAATTATTACGTGAAGCTTATTCTGACGAAGTAACACACTATATTTTTTTATCACAAAGTTGTATTCCGTTATATAATTTTGATATATTATATAAAATTATTACTCAAACTGATAAATCAATATTATCTTATATACAAAATAATAAAAAAGAACGTTATTTTCAGTTTTTTAGCAATATAAAAAGTTTTATTACACACGACCAGTTTGTAAAACAACAACCTAATATGATTCTTGTGAAAGATGATGTTGAATTATTTATAAAAAATGATTATACACAATTTTTTCATAAAATGATGTGTCCAGATGAACACTATTTTATTAATGTTTTACTTTACATTTTTAAAAAACAAATTATTAAACAACAAACTAATTTTTGCAATCATGATTTGCATAAAACTCAAGCACTTGAATTTCTAAATATTAATAAAACATTTATTGATGATGTTCGATCAAAAGGGTTTCTTTTTATGAGAAAAGTTAGAACAAATAGTTATATTGATAGTCAATACCTCCAAGAAATATAGTTTTAGTTTCCTTTACGCCATGTTGAAATATCTTTTGGACTTAGTCTTTTAGACTTCATTTTTTTTGTTTGTATTGGTTGTTCAACAAATTCCCAAATAAACTTTTTGCCTTTTTTAATTTTTTCTCTTTTTCCAAAATATTTTTCATATACATTATTTGGATCTATTTTTTTTGGAAAAATAGATCGTTCCGTGTATCTCATATCTTCAATTAAAAAATATATATTTTTTTTACCAATTATTATCGGATAGTTATCATCATCTGATATATATTTTTCAATTATATCATCTATTATAAAACTATATATTCCATTTCCATCAATAGAAATATATTTTTTATTTCCTAAATAAAATAAAAATCCGCGACCAACTTTATCATAATATTTTTCTATAAATTTATAACTTTTTACATGTTTTGTATAAGCCCATGTATAATCTGCTGTTTGCGATGCAAAAGAAGAAATAGGTAAATCTTTATGTATTTTTAAAACTGTATTAGGATTTTTAATTGTATAAATATGAACCTCATCTTTATTTATATAAATTAAATATGGAATACTTAATAAATGAAATGGATCCCATATAAAATATTTTTTATATCCTGGCATAGATTTATGACGAATCCATTTTTTATTTTTTATAATCCATTCTTTTCCATCTTTTCCAGTTTTAATAGTTCCTTCTTTTTCTGCATGTCCGCACCATCCTAATCCTTTTGGTGAAGGTTCATCGCCTTTATACTTTCTTTTATCATCATTTTTGCAATTTGGCATATTATTATATATATTTAAGAAGAATAAAAATATATTATAATATAAAATATAATGAAACATATAATAAATTTTATAAAAAACTTAGTAACTAAAGATTTACCTAAACCCGTTTTTGGTAGATGGAGAATAGAAAATTGTAGTATTCAAATGAATAATAAAATAGATTTATCAAACGAAGATCATTGCGGACCATGTGGCCAATACGCTTTACAAAAAAATAAAATATTAGGTTCTAATAAAGAAAATAAAGAAAAGATTATTTCAAATACTTCTTTATAAATGCCATATTTGTATTAATTTGATGTTCTGATTTTAATTCTTTTAATATAAGTGTACTCTTATTCTTATATTCTTGGTATTTATTTGCTACATTTTTAATAATTTCTATTTGATCTTCGTCATACTTTTTTTTAGTATGTTTCTTTTCCTCTTTATATTGATAATCTAATTTCTTTCCTGCAGTTGTATCAATATATCCATTTATTTCTAATTGTCCATGATGAACTTCATGATGATGTTTTTCGCATAAAACTACTAAATTAGATAACTTATTTTTGGTAATATCATCTTTTTCAAATTCATGTTGCTCTTTAATATGATGTGTATCTAAACATACTTTATCTCCACAAATTTTGCAACAATCAACAAATAATTTATTATTATAGGTAGAAACCTTTTCCGTAATTATTTTTTCATCTTTACATAAAATAGTATTTCTGATCTTCATTGCAGTATCTATAAATTCATCATCTTGTAATATAAATTTGGCAATTTCAATTCCATATAATGTATCACCTGGTCCTTCCAGTAATTTTCGACCATATATAATATATTCATTTTGCAAATCATATGTTACACTTAAATGCATAAACTTAATATTTTTAATATCCTGAATACATTCAAGTGTATATAACTTATGAAAGTGTGTCGCTAAAATAAAATTAACATTTTTATTACAAAATCGGAGGATACTTGCGCTAATTACTGAAAGGGCAGAGGTTTCTTCTGTTCCTTTACAAATTTCATCTCCTAAAACAATTGAACGATCATCTGAATACTTCAAAATAGATCGTAATTCATCTATTTCAACTCCATAGGATGACTTTCCCTTAAACATATTGTCATCACCATTTACGCGAGTAAATATTTTTGTATATGGATAATAGGTAAATTCTGTAGCGGCTACAAAAAATCCAATTTGTGCTAATACAATATTGCATCCAACTGCTTTACTTAAACTACTTTTTCCTGAACCATTTACTCCATATAATAAAATACCATTGCATTGTTCATGGATCATTGTAACATCATTTGAAACATATTCTAGTGATTCATTAATAATTTCAATAATTGGATGTCTAATCTCTTTTCCTGAAAAATAACTTTTATGATCATTGGAATCGTGGATTATTGGTCGCGTATATTTATAGAGTTTAGCACATTTAGCACTTGCTTTAATTACATCTATTGTTGCTACAAATTTTGTAATTTCATCTAAAATTGCTGCATATTTATTATTAAACTCTAGCAACGCTTCTAAATAAACTTCTTTTGTTACCGATTTTATTTTATCTTTTAATTCAACAAATAAATTACTTTTTTCGGTTAGTTCATCACTTACAATCTTAATATTTGCACCATTATATTTTTTCATAGAATACTTCTTTTTATCTTGGGGGCTTAATTTCTGTTGAAGAATATCATATCTTTTTTGTGTAGCATAAAAGAAATATCCATCTCGTTCATTATTTTCCAATTTTACAAAATCGCTACCGGGTTCAATTATATTTGATAAATAATTACATTGTGAATCAAAGAATTGTTGTATGGTGTCAATATCTTTTTGGATATCATCAATTTCTTGGTAAATATTTTTTTGGAAAAAGGATTGTGTAATATTGAGCAAGCCATACTTTCCCATTTCTCTTACATTAAAAATGCGATTGTATTCATTAATAAACTCTTTAAATCCCTGCTCTATTTCAGGAGGAAGGGATAAGTTTAATGATAAGTTTAATGATAATTGTGTTGATGATAGCTGTTGCAAAAACTCAGAGTTAATAAGTGTTATTAATTGAATAATATTATCATAACTAAGTGTCAAATTCATAAACTCATGGGGGTGTAATAATTGAAGGGCCATCTTTCGATGCAATCTTTCAATGTCAACAATTTCATTCAATATAATTTCTATTTCTAGCCACTTGCCTGAATTTAAAAATAGCTCTGTCATTTCATATCTTTTATTTAATTCTGTAACAGAAGTTATTGGATTCATTATCCAATATTTTAAAAGTCGTTTTCCCATATTTGTCGAGGTTTTATTAATTACTGCATATAATGAATCATATTTAGTATCATTATTTTTATGGATAGAATCAATATTTAATTGATATGAAGCATTATTATATAAAATAAGGTGTTTATTGTATTCCCAGCTTTCTGGGCGTTTTATCTTTTCAATAATTCTTTCATTGTGTTCATGTGAAAACTGAAGCAATAATATATATGATATTAGGGCGTATGGTTTCTTCTCTAAATCAAGATATTCTATTGGTGATAAGGTGCTTTGGATAGGAAATACTTTTTTCAAAAATTCATTTTGATAATTAATATTTAAAAAAGGGTGTTTTTCTTTTTCATCATCTAAATTTCGAATATGAACAATTCTATTAGTCTGATGAATACTATTTCTAATATCATTAATATTTAGGGACGATGATTTTTGCGAAGTTAAATCTTTAACAGTAATAATAATCTCTTTCGGAGAATATGATTCAATAAATCTATATATTTCCTCTAGAAATGCAAGTTTCTCATAATATAAAATCGTATCTTCATAAATAACATTATATCCAGTTGATAAATCAATAGATGATATTCCAAAACAATATACTGATCGATGTGTTTTATAACAGTTGTTTTCCGTAATATAAATTGAAATTATATTGTTGGGATCAGATTGAGCTAATTCTTCAATATATGTACCTGGACTATAAATTTGAGTAATTTCCCGTTTTGGGTTGGGTGGTTCAGTTACTTGTTCTATTAAAATAGAAGTGTAGTTTGCAGCTAGCAAAATTTGAATAAATCTTTTTAAAGAATGAATGGGAAATCCACCCATTAAACAATTACTGCGGTTATTTTCTAAAATAGCCTTATTTCTTCGTGTCAATTGAATATTTAATAATTCTGCTATCTTCTGCGTATTTCCTATTTTTTCAGTTTTATTATTGACTCCGTAAAACTCAAAAAAGGTTCCAACTTGCATTAAAACAACCGTATTTTCTCCATATTTTTTTTCAAAATTTATTTGATAAACAAAATAATCATCAATAAGCATTAGTATACATATATTTTTATATTAATCTTTTTAAATAATCCAATTATTTAAAAAATTATTTGATTACTTTTATTTATCTTATTATAAATTGTCCAAGTTGGACTTAATGGTTAAGATATTCTTTTCGTGAAGATCTATATTCAATTCATAGGCTTGGATATTTATAGAATTTAATCACTTATTTTCTGTAAAATTGTATTTTTTAATTCTTCTAATTCTATTAATTCATCTTTAATATTATCTATTTTACTTAGATCTCCAATATTAATTTCAAATAACTGTGCAATTATTAAACAATTAAACTCTTCAAATTTACAATCTAATAATAATCTAAATATATCCAAATCTTCATAATATTTTGATGTATCTTGTGGATTTATATTCTTCTTTTCAAATAATTTATCTAAAAAATCAACAATTTTATTTTGCCGTTCAATAGATATGAGTGGCATTTTAAATTTCTGTACATCTTTTGAATAAACATGCGGCTGTCCTGCTCCACTTTGCAGTGAATGTATTTTTTTTTGTATAAAAACTAAATAATAATACAAATATTCTTCACTTAATTTATCTTTGTCTTTAGAATGTATCGAAAAACAATCACTTGCCCATATTTTTGATTTATATCTACTAATATATCCTGAATATGCACCACTTGATGAACATAAAATTGTATTTTCAGTTCTGTTAAATTCATTGTGCATTCCTAGTGGATTTTTACCACCACCAATTACAGGATATTCTCCTTCAATTAAATTCTTTTTAGTCAGATTTTTGCCATTTTTAAAATTACAAAGATCTGTTAATTCTATGAAATCAACTCCTTCTTCTTCTTTATTTTCCTCTTCTTCAATACCATATTCGGTATAATTCAAAGAATAGTTTTTAGCAGCTATATCATCTATATCTACTTCTTTAATAAAGTGTTTTTCTTCAGTATCAGGATTAAAATCATAAAACTTTACTTTTTTAGTTGCATGTGATTTACAAAAAGTTAAATTTCGTTTGATTCCAGTAATTTCGACTACATCTTTTCTTTCCTTCTTTTTTGTAAAAAATAGAATGCACGACTTAGATGCAGTTGAAGTAAATGTTCCAGCCGGACATAAAATAACTTCATGCAAATCACAGCTTTTCATTAAATATTCTCTGACTTTATCATATCCAGATGATAATCCATACATTTTTTGACCATCTAGCATAACTGTTGCACACCGTCCATTTATGTTTAAACAATGTATCATCATTTGTAAGAATAATGCCTCTGAATTTTTACCACCTGCTTTTATAGGTATATAATTATCAAGTATTTCCTGACTTCCAAGAGATGATAATAATTCATCATATAGAATCATTACTGAAAAAGGAGCATTTGCTATGCTTGTATCTACTTTAATATCATGAAATTTTCGAATACTATCAGCACATATTACATTAGGTAATATTTCACCTGTATTAATTAACATATTTGATAAACATAAATTATAGATTTTACCCTTAATTTCAATACCATGAATATTTTTAATTAACTGTTTTTGTAATTCTTCTTTTGATATGCATAATTTCTTAAAATGCTTAATAACTGTATTTAATATACCACCTGTTCCACAAGCAGGATCTAATACAGATTCTATTTCTCCATTATCTTTTACTTTTGGATTTACTAAATTAACAAGGAGTTTTTTCACTTTTGGAGGTGTAAAAAATTGACCTAATTCATTTTTTTTATTTCCACCTGCTCCAAAAACAGAGTCTACAAATATACTTTCATATGCTTCTCCTAATATGTCATGTTCATAATTATTAAAATCAATTGTACTTAGCGCAATTACAATCTTTTTAATGGTGGATGATTCTTTAATAAATGATTTTTTTCCATCTTCAAATACATCTTTGAATTTTGGATGTTTAGATAATATTTCTTTCCATAGAAATTCGTCAAATATTTTTTTAATATTCGATTCTTTCTCAGGAATTTTAACATATTCAACTAATTTGCTAAATTTAATGTATTCTAAATATTCTAAAAATTTTTCTTTTCCATATTTTTTAACGCTCTCTTTATTATATAATTCTAAATTGTAAATATCAATAGTACCATTTTCAATATGTTTTTCTAATTGTTTAAGAATTAGAAAATGTGATAATTCATTTAATGCTTCATCACCAATTAAATGTTCTGCATCATTGCGTAATATATCTAAACAACTTTTGAATAGACTATGCAACTCTTGCATCTCTTGCATCTCACTATTTATTTTTGTTTGTTGTTCAATCATTTTATTTACTGGAATACACCCATTTTTTTTTGTAAGATGACGTTGTAGATCAATTTTTTGTTTAAAATCATGTTCACAATGTATACACTTATATTTTGAAACTAAATGCGAGTCCATTATTCTATTATATAGATAATCTTTTAAGTAGTTATTACTTTATAATTCAATTTTTATAGTTTATTTATAAAATTATGAGTTATTTTATAAATAAAGTATTTTTAACTTTTTATACTAATTTTCCATTAACGTATATTTTATTATAATAAAAATCAAAACATTTTATTTCATTATCAGTTGAATACGTTGGAATAATATGGTTTGATGAAAAAGATAATATACCTATAATAATTTTTGACTTTAATTCTGGAATATTATTTTTTTTTCTATAGTCATTTAATCCTTTTATTACTATATCTTTCACTTCATTATCTAAGCCGTCGTGGTCATCTGAAATATAATTAAAACAATATTTACCATAATATGTTTTGTAGTTTTTTCCAACTTTATAAATAAAAGTAATTTGGGCGTTTTAAATGTGCAAAGGTGTAAAACTTAAGGAGGGGTTAAAACTCTACTAATTCAGTATGAGTATTTATTTTGATTATTTGTGTTAAATCATTAATATAATAGTATTCTGTCCATAAATCAAATGGGGGAAACATATCATCTACATTTTTTAAAATTTTTGTAATATTTGTAAATTCAAAATCAATATACTTTTGATTTGATAAATATTCATTTACCTTTGATTTACATGTTTCCAAATCATAATATGTACGACCAATACTTAAATATGTGATCCAGTTTGTAAATTTTCCTTTATACACTATTTCTGGTTCAGTTGATAATCTATTATCTACTTCACATAAATAATAATAATCTTCTTTACTTTTTACATTTTTCTCAGAAATTATTTTTACTGCTTTTTCATATGTTGTTGAAAGACATGTCCTTTTAACAGTTTTTAGTCTTAGTTGTTGTGTTAATTCATCATCATAATCACCTAGTTCATTAATTACTTTTTCGTGTTCTTTGATTGGCCCTACTTGTTTTTCAACATTAATTTTAGAAACATTCATTTTTTGCGAAATTGTAATATCTTCTAGGCCCATTTGATAAATGACTTCACGCACTTTTTTAAAATCAGGATTTTCAGCATTTTCTAACCAATCCTCTTTATTCAAAATAGGTAATATAATCTTTGTGATTTTGTTCGGTTCAACACTATTTTTTCTACTGGCTCGCAATGCAGATTGAACAATACGAATATTTGAACTCATATTTTCTGCAAAAACGACAGCATCTAATAAGGGAAAATCCCATCCTTCTCCTAAACAATAAACGCATGTAATAATTCCATATTTTGCTTTTTCAAACTGATTGATTATTTCTTTTTGGTCTTTCGATTTCATTTCACTATGATAATTTGAATAATATAATTCAGGTATATCAAAGTAATTATCATCTAATAACATTTTAATGTAATCTACAAGTTTTTCAGAATTATCTTTATTATTTGAATATATTAACAAATGGTGTGAATGTCCTTCAAATATACTCTTTAATGATGCAAATGCGCTAAAAAATAATCTTTGGTCATTTTCATCTAGAACTGTTTGTTCCAGCTCTTCTCCATCAGAAATAATTGTTTGAATTACATAATCACATGTAATCTTTTCAGTAATTGCCCATAATAAACATTTTCTATCTATAATTTCTCCAAAATACTGTGTATTATCATTTGAAATAACTTGGTCTTCAGTAGATCCAAGTTGTTTGATAGTAGCTGTTAATGATAGTTGCATAAAAGATTCTATATTCAACATTTGAACATAGGTTTTAGTAGTTTCTGTTAATCTCATATTACTACTCGTTAAATGGTGGCATTCATCTTGTATTTTCATATCAAAAACATAATTAATATTTTGTGTTGATGTATATACTTTGTGTGCAGATGAATAAGTAGTTATTACAATGCATTTTTCTTCATTATTTTCTAAAAAATGTATAATGTCTTCAATATTTACTCCTCCTGATACAATTAAGTATGGAACATTTGGAAATAGAATATTGACCACTTTCTCCCATTGTTTTAACAATAATTTATTTGGAACTCCTATG
>Ga0114959_10001840_pt1 | contig 18082 bp, 14 predicted proteins | sample C_130625_EF_Meta_FD_87317 | JGI IMG/M metagenome (GOLD analysis project Ga0114959, IMG submission 87317) | Freshwater microbial communities from Lake Croche, Canada to study carbon cycling - C_130625_EF_MetaG | ecosystem: Environmental > Aquatic > Freshwater > Lake | place: Lake Croche, Canada...
GCTGTTTCTAACCAGCGCCGACAGCGACTTAGCGCTGCTGGCCCAGCAGAAACGCCAGCCCCGCTGGCGGCAATTGGAGCTGCGGGGGCTGAATTTGGCGGCCCTGCAGCACCCAGCGGCGGTGGACCATTACCTGCGCAGCACTGCTTCGGCAGCAAAACTGATTTTGGTGCGCTTGCTGGGGGGGAGGGGCCATTGGAGCTATGGCCTTGAACAGCTGCAGCATTGGGCCCGCTCCCTGCCCGGTCGCCAATTACTGGTGGTTTCAGGCACCGAAGACGGCGCAGAGGAGCTAGCCAGCCTCAGCAGCGTTGATCCGGCCCTGGGCCTAGCCATCGGCCGCTGCCTGCGGGAGGGCGGGCCCAGCAACCTGGAGCGGGTGCTGGCCTGCTGCTCGAGCCTGCTGGCGGGGGAAGCACCTCCACCACCCCAGCTAGATCCCCTGGCTGATCCGCTGCCCTACGGCTGGCAGGCGGATCCCGGTCCCCGGGTGGGGGTGGTGCTTTATCGGGCCCTCTGGAGCAGTGGCGACACCGATTTAATTGAAGCCTGCCTCGGCGCCCTGCGGGCCGAGGGGCTTTGTCCGCGGCTTTTGCTGGTGAGTGGCCTGCGGGAGGAGGCCGTGCAGCAGGGGGTGTTGCAACTGCTTGGCCGTGAGCAGGTGCAGGCCGTGTTGTGCGGCACAGGATTTGCCTCGGTGCGGGCCGACGAGGCAGACGCCGGGGCGCCGCTCTGGCGGGCCCTGGGGGTGCCAGTGCTCCAGTTGCTTTGCAGCACGGCCAGTCGCCAGCGCTGGGAAGCCAGCAGCGTCGGCCTCGGACCGCTGGATCTCAGCATGCAGGTGGCCCTGCCGGAGCTGGATGGGCGAATCACCAGCCGGGTGGGCAGCTTCAAGGAATTGATTACTGCTGATCCCTTGCTCGAATGTGCGATCCAGCGCTACAGCCCCGATCTGCAGCGGCTGGCTTGGGTGGCAGAACTCTGTCGCCGCTGGATAAGCCTGCGCCAAACCCCCGCCGCCGGGCAGCGCCTGGCCCTGGTGCTCGCCAATTACCCCACCCGCAACAGTCGCCTCGCCAATGGGGTGGGCCTGGATACGCCCGCCAGTGCAGCTGCGCTGTTGCACTGGCTCCAGGAAGCAGGTTACGGGCTAGGCAGCGAAGCGTTACCCATGGATGGCGAGGCGCTAATCCGCAGCCTCACCCAAGGGCGCACGCCGGATCCCGAAAGTTGGCACCTGCCCGCCTTGGCCGCCCTGCCCCTGCAGGATTACCAATGCTGGTATGAACAGCTGCCGAAGGGGGCCCGCAGCCTGATCGAAGCCCAATGGGGCCCCCCTGAGCACGATGCCGGCCTGGGCCCCGATGGCTTCCCGATCTGCGGCCTGGGGTTTGGATCGGTGCTGGTGTTGCTGCAACCCAGCCGCGGTTACGACCGCGACCCCTCGCTCAACTACCACAGCCCAGATCTGCCCCCCACCCACGCGTACCTGGCCCATTACCTCTGGATCAGGGAAAGCTTCGCCGCCCATGCCATCGTGCACCTGGGCAAACACGGCAATCTTGAGTGGCTACCGGGTAAGGGCATTGGCCTCTCGGATCAGTGCTTCCCGGAGCTGGCCCTGGGCCCCTGGCCCCATCTTTATCCGTTCATCGTCAATGACCCTGGCGAGGGTTCCCAGGCGAAACGCCGCAGCCAGGCCCTCATCCTTGACCACCTAACCCCACCGCTGGGTAGGGCTGGATTGCACGGGGATTTGGCGGCCCTAGAGGGGCTGCTGGATGAGTACTGGGAGGCCAACCAGATGGGTAGTGATCGGCAAACGCTGTTGCGCCAGCAGCTGCAGGACCGCTTTGAGCGCCTGGAGCTGCCCCTGGGGGCCGCTGGCGCCAACGACTGGGAGACGCGACTCAACCAGGCCGATGGCTACCTCTGTGAACTAAAGGAGGCCCAGATCCGCACTGGCTTGCACATCTATGGCCAGCAACCGGGCCCTGGGGCCTTCGATGAATTGCTGCTGGCCATTGCCAGGGCGCCGGGGCCTGGCCGCCAGGGCCTCACCCGGGCCCTGGCCGCTGACCTGGGCCTCGAGCTAGACCCCTGGGCCGGGGAGGAGGAGGCCCTACTTTCGGCGGCCGACCGCCAAGCCCTAGCCCCCCTAGGGGGGCCCATAGCCCCCCGCAACCTGGGGGATGGGGTAACTCTTTTAGAGGATTGGGCCTTGGCCTTGCTGCAGGGCTTAGGCCAGGGGGAGAACCCAGGGCGGGCCCCTGGGGCCCAGGGAAGCGCTGAACTGGCTGTGGTGGCCAAGGACCTACACCCAAGGCTGCGGGCCTGCGCCCCCCAGGAGCGCCAAAACCTACTGGCGGCCCTGCGGGGGCAACGAATCGAAGCCGGCCCCTCCGGAGCACCCACCCGGGGAAGGCCCGATGTGCTGCCCACCGGCCGCAACTTTTACAGCGTCGACCTGCGCGGCGTACCCACCGAAGCGGCCTGGGACCTCGGCCGTCGCAGTGCTGAGCTGCTGCTGGAGCAACACCTACAACTGGAGGGATCCCCCCTCACCAACCTCGCCATCTCGATCTGGGGCACCAGCACCATGCGCAGCGGTGGCGACGACGTCGCCCAGGTGCTGGCCCTAATGGGCGTGCGGCCCTGCTGGGATGGCCCCACCAGGCGCATGGTGGGCCTGGAACTTATTCCCGAGGCAGCCCTGGGCCGGCCTCGGGTGCGGGTGACCGTAAGGATCTCGGGCTTTTTCCGCGATGCCTTCCCCCAGTTGGTGGGCTGGTTGAACGAGGCAGATCGGCTGGTGGCTGGCCATTGCCAGGTCTTTGGCTCCGCCCCTGGGGCCTACGGAGCCGGCCTGCAGGGCCTAATCGACAGTGGTGCCTGGGAAAATTCCGATGATTTGGCTGAGGCCTTCCTCAACTGGAGCCGGTGGCGCTACGACGGCATTGGCGAAGCAATAGATGATCGCCCTGGTCTCGAGGCGAGGCTGCAGCAGGTGCAGGTGGTGCTGCATAACCAAGACAATCGCGAGCACGACCTGCTGGATTCCGACGACTATTACCAATTCCAGGGGGGTCTGGCGGCGGCGGTAAGGCGTGTGCGGGGCAGCGATCCAGGCCTCTGGTTTGGGGATCATTCCCGCCCTGCCCGTCCTCGCCCCCGGCCCCTGGCCCAGGAACTCGACAAGGTGATCCGCAGCAGACTGCTAAATCCCCGCTGGTTAGAGGGGATGCAAAACCATGGCTACAAAGGGGCCTTTGAATTAGCCGCCAGCCTTGACTATCTATTCGCCTACGACGCCTGCACAGACCTGGTGCCGGATTGGGCCTACAGGGAAGTCTGTAGCCAGTGGCTGCAAGCGGAGGGAGTGCAGAACTTTCTCAGGCGCAGTAACCCCTGGGCCCTGAGAGACATGGCCGAGCGCCTGCTGGAGGCCCACCATCGGGGCCTGTGGCTTGAGCCCCAGGCCGGCCAGCTGGAGGAGCTGAAACAGCTAGTACTCAGCACAGAAACTGAGATAGAGGCCGGCCAGGGGATATGGGCGGCTAGAGCAAGTTCTTGAAGGGATCGATTGAACCTGGGGCTGCCGAGCGGGGGGCAAAGGATTCCTGGTTGTTGACCTGCTTTGGCTCTGGCTTAGCAATCGGGCTGGGCCCATTGGTGCCCGCCACGGCAGAACCCTTCATGCGATTCTCCAGCTCCTGCTGGCTGATCTGCTGGGCAAAGGTTTTCTTCACCGGATTTGGTACGCCCCCATTGGGGTCGTATTCCTTGATTTCGGTGGAGGGGGCGTCAGGCAAGCCATCGGATACCAGTTCAACCCGGGCCTGCATCGAAGCCACTTCATCGATGCGTTCCTTCAACCCAGGGTTTTCAGCCGTACCAGGAAAAGTACGGCGAATCTTGTAGGGGCGGCGCATGAAATCCACATCGCCCAGGCTGCTGGACTTGTCGGCGTCTAAGTAAAACGACTTATCAGTTTCCTGATCAGCTTGGTTCTGGGCAGCGGGCTTGCGCCGAAAACGATCGAATAGGCCCATGGCATCCACATTCGCTGCCTTTGAACTTAGCGGCCCCGAAGGCTCATTCCGTGGCTGTCGGTGCCACAACTCTGCAAAAGGTTGAGATCTCTGCAGAGGCCAGCCACCTGGCCACACACATGGGGGCTGGGTCGCCAGTGGCTTTGCATTTCGTAGTCATACCAAACCTCAGCCCCGTCAATGCCCAGGGCGGCTGCCGCCTTAACCAGGGGTTTAAAGCTGAGTCGGTAGCGGGCGGGATGGGCCAACAGGGCTAGGCCCCCCGCCGCTTGGATGGCAGAAACCACCGCCCTGGCCTGGAGCAGATCACCTACCACCGTGTCCCCTTGGAGATAGGGCACCATGGCGCTGTGGTCTGCCACAAAACCCAAGGCCAGCACGTGCACAAGGCAGGTTTCCAACAAACAACTGATCTCGGTACCGGTCCAAAGGGTGGGCACTTGGGCCCCCTCCTGCCTGCGTTGATCAAGCTGGGCCTGGACCAAGGGGAAGGCCTCAAGGCTGTGGTGATCGGTAACGGCGAAATGCTTTAAGCCAATCTCCACCGCCTGGTCTGCTAGTTCCCCTGGGGTGAGGCTGCCGTCGCTGCAAAGGCTGTGGCAGTGGAAATTGAACTGGGTGGGACAGCTGTATTCATTGACCTGCTCCAGCACGGGGGTGAGCGGATGGCAGGTGGGGGCTTTAAGCCGCATGGGAGGCCTCACGCTCTGCCCGCAGCCTTCGCCAACGGGCATAAAACTGAATGGACCCTGCCATGAAAACCACCAAAGCAACGGTGAGCCAGGTGGCAGCACCGGTGGGAAATTGTTGTTTGAACACAACCAACAACACCACGATCACTAGCAACAGCGTGGGCAATTCATTCAAGGCCCGCAGCTGGCGGCCACTCCAGCCACACTCACCCCGTTGCAACTGCCCCATCAATCGATAACAAACCAAGTGATAGGCCAGCAGAGCAGCCACAAATCCCAACTTGGCGTGCAACCACCCCTGCTGTAGCCATCCGGGGTTTAGCCATAGCAAACCTGCCGCAGCCCCAAGCGTTACGGCCAGGCCAGGGGTAGTGATGATGTTGGCCAAGCGCCTCTCCATCAGCGCGTATTGGGCTTGAAATGCAGCCCGCAGGGGTTCGGGCTGCTGGGCGGCCTCCTGGTGATAAATAAACAAACGCACCAGGTAGAAGAGCCCCGCAAACCACACCACCACCCCAATGATGTGGAAGCTTTTAAACCAGAGGTAGCTCTCAGGGGGAAGCGTCAAGGGCAGGCTCTGCAGGGCAGCGGCAGTTAAACCATTCAAGCCCTGGGATAGGGCGGCTGGTCAAGATGGGATTGCTTTGGCTTAGACCCCCATGGACTTTGACCTGCTGGTGATCGGTGCCGGATCCGGGGGCCTGGCGGCAGCCAAGCGGGCCGCCAGCTACGGCGCCCGGGTGGCCATTGCCGAAGGGGACCGGGTGGGGGGCACCTGCGTGATTCGCGGCTGTGTGCCTAAAAAATTGTTGGTGTATGCCTCTGAGTACCAGGAATTATTTGCCAATGCCAGCAGCTACGGCTGGCAAACGGGGCAGGAAGCCCAATGCAACAGCAGCCTGCTCTTGGCGAATGTGCGCCGGGAGGTGGATCGGCTGAACAGTCTTCATATAGCCCTGTTGGAAAAAGCCGGGGTGGAGTTGATACCTGGGTTTGCCCAGTTTCTGGATCCCCACCGGCTAAGGATCAACGGCCGCGAAGTGACGGCCGAACGGATTCTGATCGCCGTTGGCGGTCGACCCCATCGACTGGCCATCCCTGGTGCTGAAAAGGCCTGGCTAAGCGATGACCTGTTTTTGCAGGAAAAACTGCCGGCTTCGATCGTGATCGTGGGGGCCGGTTACATCGCCTGTGAATTTGCCTGCATCCTTAGCGGCCTGGGGGTTGCCGTTACCCAGGTGGTACGGGGCGATCGCCTACTTAAGGAATTCGACAGCGAACTGGCTGCAGCGGTGCAGGACGGGATGGCGGAGCTGGGCATAAACCTCTGCTTTGGCCAGCAGCCCACGGCGATCGAAGGCACCGCAGGTCAACTCAGCCTGGTGGCTGGCCAGCAACGCTGGAACAGCGAAGCTGTGCTGCTGGCCACTGGCAGGCGGCCATTCCTCGAGGGGCTGGGCCTCGACCAGGCTGGGGTAAAAGTTCAAGGCCATCGCCTAGGGGTGGATGCTCACCAAACCACCAACGTGGGCCACATCTATGCGGTGGGTGACGTAACCGACCGGGTCAATCTCACCCCCGTGGCCGTGGATGAGGGCCGTGCCTTTGCCGATACGATATTTGGCCAGAAACCGCGGCTGGTTAACCACAACCTGATTGCCACAGCAGTGTTTACCCAGCCTGAACTGGCCACCGTGGGTCTCTCGGAAGAGCAGGCCCTTGCTCAGTTTGGGGATGGGGCGATACGGGTGCACCGGGCCCGTTTCCGCAGCCTCAACCAGGCTCTACCCGCCCGGGGGCCGCGCTGTTTATTGAAACTTGTGGTGGAAAAAGCCAGTGACCGGGTGCTGGGTTGTCACATGGTGGGCAGCCACGCCGCCGAGATCATTCAGATGGCTGCCATTGCCTTAGGCATGGGCGCCACCAAGGCTGATTTCGACCGCACCATGGCCCTGCACCCCAGCATTTCCGAAGAATTCGTAACGATGACTTAAGTAAGACAGCTGTTCACCAGCTAATACGGTGTGGTCGATCGCTCGCAACCCAACCCCATGTCCCAACCCCGGATCCTGATCGTTGGGGGCGGCGCCGCTGGTCTCACTGTGGCAAGCCAGTTACTCCATAGCCGGCCCAGCCTGGCCATCACGATCCTGGAACCCTCCGCCGACCACTACTACCAACCTGGTTGGACCCTGGTGGGGGCGGGAGTATTCAGCCTGGAGGAAACCCACCGCTCCGAACGCCAGCTGATTCCTGAGGGGGTGCAATGGGTGCAAGATGAAGTGGCCAGCTTTGATCCGGAGCACAACCAGGTGCTCACGGGCAAAGGCGAAACGATCAGCTACGACTACCTGGTGGTAGCCACGGGCATGAAACTTTGCTGGGAGGCTATCAAAGGTTTAGCCGAAGCACTGGGTACAAACGGCATATGCAGCAACTACAGCAGAGACACCGTTAATTACACCTGGGAAACAATCAAGAATTTCAAAGGCGGCCTTGCGGTGTTCACCTGCCCGCCAATGCCGATCAAATGCCCCGGAGCGCCCCAAAAGATCGCCTACTTGGCCGATGACGTATTTAAGCGTTCCCCCGAGCTGGCATCAAGATCCCAAGTGATCTATGCCACCGCCACCCCAGGCATCTTTGGAGTGCCCACCTATGCGGCGCCGTTGCGAAAGGTGGTGGAGCGACGCGGCATTGATGCCCGCTACAACCACACCCTCACTGAAGTGCGTGCAGACAAAAAAGAGGCCGTATTCAGCGTTAAGGATGGCGACACTCTCCGCGAGGAAGTGATTAGTTTTGAGTTGTTGCATGTGACCCCACCAATGGCAGCCCCTGACGTGGTAGCCCAAAGCCCCCTGGCTGGCTCTAGCCCCGGTGGTTTCGTTGAAGTGGATAAATTTAGCCTTCAGCACCTGCGATTCCCGAATGTGTTCTCCCTAGGGGATGTATCTGGGATGCCTAATTCCAAAACAGCAGCTGCCGTGCGTGGCCAGGCACCGGTGCTTGCCTACAACCTCCTGGCTCTGATCGATGGCAAGGGCCTTACTGCCAGCTACGACGGTTACAGCTGCTGCCCACTTATTACCGGCTTTGGTAAAACAATAATGGCTGAGTTCAACTATGAACAGCAGCCTGTGCCCTCCTTCCCCCTTGATCCCACTGTTGAAAGGTGGAGCATGTGGATCATGAAGGTGAAAGTATTGCCCTGGATCTATTGGAACAGGATGCTTAAGGGGGGACTGCACGAGCGGCGTTTTATCCCGGGGGCCGGTCAGGTGGCATCACTATCCAACTGATAACTCTCCAATTGATCAGTCTCCAGATCATTTGAAGGATGAAAGTAGCTGTGGATCTGCTGAGCCAGGGCTGGCCCCACCCCTGGGGTTGCTGCCAGTTGCTCAGCAGAGGCCAGCTGAATGGCATCAATGGAGCGGAAATGGCCGAGCAGATCCTTCACCCGTTTCGGCCCTAGGCCAGGGATATCGCTCAAGCGCGAGCGCTTCATCCGTTCCCCCCGTTGTTGGCGGTGGAAACTAACGGCAAAGCGGTGGGCCTCATCCCTTAGGCGTCGCAATAAAACAACCCCCAATTGATCGGCTTCGCTGTCTAGGGGCTCGGAGCTGCCGGGTAGGAAAATCTCCTCCCTTTGTTTGGCCAAGCCACAAACCACCAGCTCATCGGCCAGATCCAGCTCCCGCAGGGCCTCCATCACCGCCGAAAGCTGTCCCTTGCCCCCATCAATCATCACCAGGTCTGGCCAGTCGGTAAGGCCATCGGTTTGGAGACTGCTGGCCGGCCGCCGCCGTAACTGACGCAGATCAGCCCCGGCAGCTTTTGCCTGACTCCAACGGCGAAAACGACGGCGCATGATCTCAGCCATGGCCATGAAATCGTCGCTGTGGCCGCTGCCAATGCTGCTGCTTTGGATCTTGTATTTGCGGTAGTGCTGCTTGGCCGGCAATCCGTCTACGAATACCACCTGGGAGGCCACCGCATCACTGCCTTGGATGTGGCTGATGTCAAAGCCTTCGATCCGGCGGGGGGGCTGCTCTAGATCGAGCATTTGGGCTAGATCCTCAAGGGCGAGGTGTTGCTGCTCGGCGGTGCGCTGGGCCCGGGCCAGCTCGTAGCTGGCGTTGCGCACCACCATCTCAATCAAGTCAGCCTTTTGCTGCCGCTGGGGATGAATGATGGTCACCTTGCGGCCGCGGCGCTCCCGCAACCAAGCCGCCAAAAGCTCCTGCTCGGGCAAGGGATGCTGAATCAATATTTCCGGTGGAATTTCCACAGGATCCACCTGGCTGTAATGCTCCTCCAACACCCGTTGCAGGATCGCCCCGGGGGCGGCGGCCTCGGCATCGGCGGTGTAACCCAGGCGGCCCACCAACTTGCCAGCTCGCACCTGAAACAATTGCACCGCCGCCACCCGCTCATCGGCAGCCAAGGCAATCACATCCCTGGATATATCAGCATCGGGGAGAGTGACTTTTTGATCAGCTGTTAGCAATTCCAAACCCTTAAATTGATCACGCATTCGTGCCGCCGCTTCAAAATCTAAGCGGTCTGCATACCGCAACATCTGTTGCTGCAATAACTCCAACAATTCATCGTTGCGGCCCTGGAAGATCATGGCCACTTTCCGCATGATTGTTTTGTAGTCTTCAGGGGAAATCTTCTGCTGACACACCCCTGGACAACGGCCAATATCAAAGTTGAGACAGGTGCGATCTCTATACAGGGGCTGGGGGCGCTGCCGCAATGGGAATACCCGCTTCACCACCGCCAGGGTGCGCCGCAGCAGGCCCACATCAACGTAGGGGCCATAGAAACGATCATGGGGGCTGCGGAAACGGCGGCGGCGGGTGATGAAGATGCGTGGATAGGCTTCACTCCAAGTAATACATAAATAAGGATATTTCTTATCGTCTTTTAGCAGCACATTGAAGTGCGGCTGGTGATTTTTAATTAGGTTTGATTCAAGGGCGAGGGCCTCGGCTTCGCTGTCGGTAACTATGAATTCAATCTCCACCACCTGGCGCACCATGAGGGCGATGCGGGGGCTAGGCGGCTGCGCCTCACGGAAATAACTGCGCACTCTGCTGCGCAACTTTTTTGATTTGCCGATGTAAAGGATTCGGTCCTCGCCATCGCGCATCAAATAACAGCCCGGCTCCGGGGGCAGGGCCTTTAGCAACGCCTCCAAACGCGGCGGGTCCTGCACCAGAGGCTGCTTACCGGCCTTCAGCCCCGTGATTGCTCTACCTAGAACGTGCTGGGTCAGTCTAGGAAGACAGCCCCGCCAGCCCATGCGCGCCCTTTACCCCGGCAGCTTTGACCCGCTCACCTTCGGCCACCTTGACCTAATCGAGCGGGCCAGCCGGTTGTTTGAGGAGGTGATCGTGGCGGTGCTGCGCAATCCCAACAAACAACCAAGCTTTTCCCTGGAGCAACGGCTGGAGCAACTGCGCACCGCCACGGGCCACCTGCCCCAGGTGCGGGTCACCAGCTTTGAGGGGCTCACCGTGAATTTCGCCCTGCAGGAGCAAGCCCGGGTGATCCTGCGGGGTCTACGGGCCCTTAGCGACTTTGAATTTGAACTACAGCTGGCCCACACCAACGCCAGCCTTTCCTCAGCGGTAGACACCCTTTTCATGGCCACTGCCGTGGGTCACAGCTTCCTAAGCAGCAGCGTGGTGAAAGAAGTAGCCCGATTTGGTGGAGATGTGGCCCATATGGTCCCCGAGACGGTGGCGGTGGATCTCCGCAGGCTCTTTAATCAGACAGCCTGAATATCCCATTTATCCCCATGGCCCAAGCACGATTAGAAGTGCTCGACCAGCTGGACCAGCTGGAGGAAATTGTGCTGGAGGGCACCAGGGTGCCCTTCTCAGGGGGTCGCTTGGTAAACGAGCAGGACGCTGTGGAAATACTGGATGCCGTCCGTCAGACCCTGCCGGGGGAGGTGGAAAGGGCGGTGGAACTAATGCGCCAGAAGGAGGCTTTTCTGGCCCAAGCCCGCCAGCAGGCCGAGGAAATCATCACCCAAGCCCGCCGGGAACGGGAGCAACTTATCAATAGTGCCAGCGTCCGCCAGGAGGCAGAACGCCAGGGGGCAGAACTGCGAGACCAGGCCCGGCAACAGGGGGAACAGCTATTGCTCCAGGCCCGCCGCCAGGCGGCCAGCGCCGAGCAGGAGCAACAAACCAGGGTGGCCCAGCTGGAACAACAGTTCGCTAGCCGTCGTCAGCAGCTAGAGCAAGAAGCTGCTAGCCGCTTCCAGCAACTTGACCAAGAGCACCAACAGCTGAAGCGCTCCCAGGCTGAGGCCCACGAGCGCAACCGTATCCAAGCCCTCCAGGAACTGGAACAGATCCGCCAGGAGGCCAACCGCTTACAGCAGGAAAGCCAAACGGAAGCCGAACGGCTGCGCCAGGAGGCCCTGGCCTTCCGCCAAAACACCCAACAGCAGGCGGAAGCCCTGTTACTGCGCAGTCGCCAGGAGGCTGCCACTGTGCAACAGGGGGCCAACCGTTATGCGGAGCAGGTGCTTGGCGAGCTAGATGTGCGCCTCCAGGAGATGGCCAAGGTGGTCATCGCCGGCCGCCGGGAACTGGTGCGGCTCCAGAGCACCGATGTGGAAGTTGCCGCTGGACCCACTGAAAACAATGCCGTGCCCATAAGCCGCGCCCGCCGGGCGGCCAGCCGGCTCAGAGAGGCTGCTGGCAAGAACTGAGCCGTTGGGCCGCCTTCAGCACCTGGCCCATCACGGGCACAGGTGCTGAGGAGCCGTTGGAAATCATGCTCACAAACAGGGGGCCATCGGGGGTTAGCAAGCGGCCGGTGATCGCCTTAACACCACTGATCGTGCCAGTTTTTCCGCTGAAACGACCCTCCAGGCTGGTGCCACGGAAATAGCCTTCTAAGGTGCCCCGCTGGCCAGCCACAGCCATGCTGCCGAAATAGTTCTGGGCATAGGGGTGCTGGTACATGCGCAGCAGTAAAGCGGTAAAAAAGCGGGTGGTAACCCGGTTGCTGCGGTCAAGGCCAGAGCCATCAACCACAGACACGCCCTGCATGGGCAGCCCCTGTTGCCGCAACCAATCCATCGCCCGCTGCTCCGCCACGGGCAATGACCAGCTGCCGGTGCCCTCCCGCAACAAAACCTCGGCGGTGAAGTTGTGGCTTTCAGCGTTGGCCAAGCTCATCAGGTGGTGCATCGAACTGGACGGCTCGCTTAGTAACAGCAAACTGCCCTCCGGCTCCGGAGTGCCCGCCGGCACACTGCTGATCGCCACCTGACGGCCATTGCGACTGATCTCCTGGCTCATCAAGCGCTCTAGGCGGGCCGGCGGATCACTCACCGACATGTCCACGGCGTTGGCGGTAAGGGCCAGGCGGGTGATGGGAGCGCCATAGCCGTAGTCGCGGTCGGCGTAGGGCCAACCCTGGGGCCACCAGCGGCTGCGGGGTTCCTCCTCCAACTGCAGGCGCACGGTGCCGCTGGCAACACCGCTGCTGCCGCCGGCACCGGAGGCGAGCTTGGCGATGCGTCGCAACTGGGGAAAGCCCATGGTGGGATCTCCACTGCCCTGGAGCCGCAAGGTGCCATCGGGCAACTGCCACAGCTCCGTTGTCAGGTGATGGTCTGGCCCAAGGCGATCGATGGCAATCGCCGTGCTGATCAATTTCTGATTGGATGCCGGTATCCGGGGTCGGTCGCCGTTGAGATCCGCCAGCAGCCGGCCACTTTGATCAACCACACTGATGCTCCAAACCGGTGCCTCATGGCCCACCGCTAGCTGCAGCTGCCGCTGCAGGCTGGGACAACTGATTTGCGATTGATAGAGGGGCAGACCCATGGGGGCCAGCAAGGGCGGTGGCGATGGCGCTGGTTGGATCTGTTGGGCCGCTGCCGCCAGGGGCACCAGGCTGATTAAGGGCAGGCTGGTGCCCAGGGCGATCAACAGTTTGGAGAGCTTCAACTCAATGGCCTCCAATTTGCACATCACTAACCGTTCCATTGATTCGATAAAGGGCACCCTCTAATTCGATGGGCGAACCAATCTTTAGGGCTTGATTACCAAGTACCACCCCGCCGGCGGTGCGCTGGCCCTCACCCTGCAGCACAAAACGGGCATCAAAGGTGGAAAAACCACTGGCGTTCGGATCGGGGGCAGTGGTCACCTGGCCGGAGGGAAGTACCACCGTGACCCGCCGTTCAATGGGGGTCACCGACCGCACTGTGACGCTGCCATGGGGCTGGTTGCGGATCACCAGGCTGGTTTTGCCCTCCGTGCGAATTTCCTTAAGGAGACCATTGGGATCTGAGGCTGGAATTGCCTTCACATCCACGGTCACTAGCACCGGCTTGAGGGCGCCCGTGGCCTTAGCCACGGTGCCCGCCAATTTCGGCGTCCAAACCACCCCTGCAACGGCCATCAGCAGCACCGCGGCGGCGCCGAGGTCCACGGGATTCCAACGGCGGGAGGGGGTGGTTTGGGGCTCAGGCATTCGCTCTTTCTATGCTGGGCGGAGCTTAGGTGGATTCCCAGGGTCAATCCAGCTGGCAGCAACTGATTCAACTGCTGAGATCTTTCATAAAGCGATCCACCGAACGCAACCCCTGGCCCAGGCCATCGGTAAGGGCTTCATCAAGCTCCTCTGGCGCCGGCCGTTTTTCAAAGCTGCCTACGGCCCTGTAGCCGTCGGGATCCAATCGATACAGCTCCCAGCGGTCGGGATAGGCATGGCGCAGGGCTGCTGCGGCCAGGGGTTGCAATGTGTAGGCGCTTTGCCACACCGCCATAAAACCCTTGCGGCGCTCCCGGGCCACGCTGCCGATCCCCACGGCTGCATCCTCCAGCCGGCTGTTTAAAAGCACCACTGCGCCCCCGTGCTGGCCGCAGAGCTGCTCAACAACTGCGTAATCCGGGGGGCCCAGCGCCACCAGCAACAACAAATCCTCTGCGGGGCTGGCCGCCGCCCCCTGGCGGCGACACCAATCGCCAATGCTGTGGCAGTACTCGGCCACCGCCGGGGCATCCCGCTTAGCCAGGGCGGTGGCGCCGGCATCGGCAAACAAAAGCTGGCAGGGACGCGCTTCGCTTTGCAGCGCTGCCTGCAGGCGCAGGGCCACCGGCTGTAAGCGGAGCCCTTCAAACCGCAGATCCACACTCCAACGGCCCTTGGCCTCGGCCCCCAGGGCCGCCTGCACAGCAACCACGGCCTCAGTTTCGGCGCTCAATAAATCAGCGGGAAGGGTCATGGGGCCTCAGCAGCCAATTCAATCAACACAGATTCCAGCAGGCCAGGCAGGGGTTCGAGATCTTTCTCTGTGATCCAGGGGCCCAGGCTCAGCCGTAAACCGGCCCGGGCTTGCGCCGGGCTGTAACCCAGGGCCAGCAGGGTGGGGCTGGGAGCATCTCGGCCGCTGCTGCAAGCGGAGCCGCTACTCACAGCAACACCCCGGCGACCCAGGGCCCGCACCGCAGCGCGGCCGCCCAGGGGCCTGCCCCCCGGGGTTTGCAGCAAAAGACTGAGGTGGTGGGGCAAGCGCAGCTGGTCAGCGCCAGTGAACTGGAGCCCTGGGACCTGGCTGAGCCGATGGCGCAGCTGGTCCCGCAGGCTGGCCATGGAAGCGGCCAGGGCCGGTTGCTGCTGGTGGCGCAGGGCCAGCGCCACCACCAAACCAGCTGCCAGTACCACGGGTTCCGTGCCAGCCCGCAGCCCCCCCTCCTGGCCCCCGCCGGCCGATGGCGACAACAGGGCCAAGCCGGGCTTTAGCAGCAGGGCACCAATGCCCCGGGGCCCCTGGAATTTATGGGCCGATATAGAAAGCAGATCTGGCTGAGATTGGTGCAGGTTTAGGGGTATTTGCCCCACCGCCTGCACGGCATCGCTGTGCAACAACACCCCGGCGCCCCGGCAAAGCTTGGCAATCGCCTGCATCGGCTGCACCGTGCCCACCTCTGAGTTAGCCCAACCGATCGATACCAAGCGGGTGGGAGGCTGCAGCCACTGCTCCAGCGCCGCGAGATCCACCAAGCCCTGGTTATCTACCGGAATGGTTTGCAGCTGCCAGCCCTCTCGGCTCAGCTGAATGGCGGCGGCGCTGACGGCGGGATGTTCGATCGCAGTAAGCAAAAGACGGCCGGGCTCCAGGGCCCGGCAAACCCCAAACAGGGCGAGATTGTTGGCCTCGGTGCCGCCAGAGGTGAACACCACTTGGGCGTTGTCCCAGCCCAGCAGCGCCGCCAGCTCCTGGCGGCTGCGCTCGAGTAATTCCGCGGCGGCCAGGCCAGCGGCATGAAGGCTGGAGGGATTCGCCCAGGCCGAAGCATGGTGCTCAGCCATGGCCTGCAACACGGGCGCCGCCGGGGGGGTGGCGGCACAGGCATCGAGGTAAAGCAGCGGACTAGCGACCACTGATTCGGCGCCGGCTGCGTTCCTCCAGGGAATTGTTGGCGAGGTTCACCATCTGATCTAGGGAGAGGTTGTCCAGCAGGGCCAGGGCCTGCTGGTAGCCGCCATCACCGGCCTCGGCCAACTCCTTTGAGGAGGCGGCTAAAACGCCACTAAACACATGCACCGCCGGCCCTGCCATCTGCAGGTGATCGTTGTCATCCCAACGGATCTGCAACGGCCCCCCTGGTAACTCAAGGGTGGCCTCCCGGCCGCAGTTGCCCCGCAGATGGGTGGCCACCAGGCTGGCGCAGGCGCCGGTGCCACAGGCCAGGGTGGGGCCTGCCCCCCGCTCCCACACCCGCAGGCGCAGCTGATCGGCGGCGATTACTTGCACAAAATGCACGTTGGCCCGGGCTGGGAAGGCGGGATGTTGTTCAAGGGCTGGGCCGAGCCGCTCGAAATCCAATTGCCCTAGGTCTAAAACCTGCACCACCGCATGGGGGTTGCCCATGCCCACGGCTGCCACCCACAACCGCTCGCCGGCCACCTCCAGCTCCTGCTCTGCCAGGGGATTACCGGCGGCAATGCTGGTGGGAATGGCGGCGGGGTCCAAAAAAGGACGGCCCATGTCAACGCTGACCAGGTCCCCCTCCAAAAGCTGGGGCACGATGCGGCCGGCAACGGTTTCCACCTGCCAGCTGCTACCTACGGGAGCAGCATCGAGATCAGCAAGAAATCGGGCAAAACAGCGGATGCCATTGCCGCACATCTCCGCTTCGCTGCCATCGGCATTGAAGATCTGCATCCGCACATCACCGCCAGCCTGGGGCGGCAGGGCGAGGATCAGGCCATCGGCGCCAATCCCAAAATGACGGTCACAGAGGTCCTGGGCTTTCGCCCCAGCGAAGTTGCCCAGGGTTCCGGTGCGACCATCCAGGAGGATGAAATCGTTGCCCAGACCTTGATACTTGCGAAAGGGCAGTGTCAAAGGGCGCTCCTAGCCTGAACTGATCGTATGGCCCCAGTCCCAGAAAACAGCTTGGACACCTCCTTGCCAGGGGTGCGGCTTATCCAGCAATGGATCCGCCAGCGGCGCCAGTTGCAAGTGCAACTGGCCAGCGGTAGCAAGCTGGTGGGCCGCCTGCTGTGGCAGGACCCAGAGTTCTATGGGTTGGAGACTGCGGGTAAAGACGGCCCCCAGCTGCTCAACCGAGCCAGGGTGGAATCGATTCTGCCCCTGGAACAAGCCAGCCCAGCACCGGCGACAATTCCTTCCCCGCGGCTGCCCCTGCCGCCGATTTAATCCACCGCATGGCCAGCCCCGAGAACCGCTACAGCCCCAACGACCTGGAGCCCCGCTGGCAGCAGCGTTGGTTGGAACTGGGCCTTGATCGAACGCCAGCCCCCAGCAGCGAGCGCAGTGAGAATTTCTATGCGCTTTCGATGTTCCCCTATCCCTCGGGGAACCTGCACATGGGCCATGTGCGCAATTACGTGATCACCGATGTAATTGCCCGGGTGCAAAGGCTCAAGGGGAAGCGGGTGCTGCATCCGATGGGCTGGGATGCCTTTGGGCTGCCGGCGGAAAACGCTGCGATCGAACGGGGGGTGGATCCAGCCGACTGGACCGAACAAAACATCGCCCAGATGCGCCAGCAATTGAAACGGCTGGGGCTATCGATTGATTGGGAGCGGGAGCTGAGCACCTGCCGGCCCGACTACTACCGCTGGACCCAGTGGCTGTTTCTGCAATTCCTGGAGGCCGGCCTGGCCTATCGCAAGGAGGCAAGCGTTAACTGGGATCCGATCGATCAAACCGTGCTCGCCAATGAGCAGGTAGACAGCGAAGGGCGATCCTGGCGATCCGGAGCTTTAGTAGAAAAACGTAAGTTACGTCAGTGGTTTCTGCGGATCACCGCGGTGGCCGAGGAATTACTAAATGACCTCAAGCAACTGCAGGGCTGGCCGGAACGGGTGCGCACGATGCAGTCCAACTGGATCGGCCGCTCCATCGGCGCCACCCTGCGCTTCCCCCTAAGCACTGGTGATGGAGCCATTGAGGTGTTCACCACCAGGCCCGACACGATTTTTGGGGTTAGCTATGTGGTGCTGGCACCGGAACATCCGCTGGTGGAGCAAATCACCACCAGCGCCCAACAGGGGGCGGTGCTGGCCTTCAGGGCTGAGGTGGCAGCGGTGAGTGAACAGGATCGTGTGGCCGAGGATCGTCCCAAGCGGGGGGTCGCCCTGGGGGGCCTGGTGCGCCATCCCTTCACTGGCGTAGACGTACCGGTATGGATCGCCGACTACGTGTTACCGGAGTACGGCACCGGAGCCGTAATGGGGGTGCCGGCCCACGACAACCGCGATTTCAGTTTTGCCCGCAGCTATGGACTCCCAATAACCACGGTGATAGTGCCCACCGACCAAGCCGAATCCGGGCCGCCGGCCGTTCCGGGCCAGGCCTTCACGGAATTAGGCAGGTTGGTGAATTCCGGTGAATTTGATGGCCTTGAGGGGGAGGCAGCCCAGCAGGCGATCATTGCGGCGGCGGTAGCGGCTGAAGTGGGCGCCGCCAAGGTGAATTTTCGGCTGCGCGATTGGTTGATTTCCCGCCAGCGCTACTGGGGATGCCCGATCCCAGTTATCCATTGCGACAGCTGTGGCCCGGTGCCCGTACCCCTGGATCAGTTGCCGGTGGAATTGCCCAAGGGGGTGGACCTGAGCGGGGTGGGCGGTAGCCCCCTGGCCAAGGCAGAAGCCTGGAAGGCCGTTGATTGTCCCCGTTGCGGCCAGCCGGCCCAGCGGGAAACCGACACCATGGACACCTTTATGTGTTCCAGCTGGTATTACCTGCGCTACACCGACGCCAACAATCAAGGGCAGGCCTTTAGCCGCGAAGCAGTGGATGCCTGGATGCCCGTAGAC
>Ga0114959_10001841_pt1 | contig 18080 bp, 26 predicted proteins | sample C_130625_EF_Meta_FD_87317 | JGI IMG/M metagenome (GOLD analysis project Ga0114959, IMG submission 87317) | Freshwater microbial communities from Lake Croche, Canada to study carbon cycling - C_130625_EF_MetaG | ecosystem: Environmental > Aquatic > Freshwater > Lake | place: Lake Croche, Canada...
CCGAAGCGCAAGCAGGTGCTGTCCCGCGAGGCGATGTACAACATCATCCGCGCGCCGATCATCACCGAGAAGGCGACTCTGCTGGGCGAGCGCAATCAGGTGGTGTTCCGCGTGTCGATCGACACGACCAAGCCTGAAATCAAGGCGGCGGTTGAGGGTCTTTTCGGCGTGACGGTGACAGGCGTGAACACGCTCATCGCCAAGGGCAAGACCAAGCGCTTCCGCGGTCGGCCCGGCGTTCGTTCGGATGTGAAGAAGGCATATGTGACGCTTGCCGATGGTCAGTCGATCGACTTGACCACCGGGCTCGCGTGATCGGGGACGACGATGGCACTTAAGCAATTCAAGCCGGCGACGCCGTCCCTTCGCGGGACGGTGCTGATCGAGCGGTCCGGCCTCTGGAAGGGCAAGCCGGTGAAGGCGCTGACGGAGGGCAAGAGCCATTCCGGCGGTCGCAACAACCACGGCCGCATCACGAGCCGTTTCCGGGGCGGCGGACACAAGCAGTCCTACCGCATCGTCGACTTCCGCCGTCGTAAATACGACGTGCCGGGGATCATCGAGCGTCTGGAATACGACCCGAACCGCACCGCCTTCATCGCGCTGGTGAAGTATGAGGACGGCGAACTCGCCTACATCATTGCGCCGCAGCGCGTGAAGGCTGGGGATCCGGTGATCTCGGGCGTGAAGGTCGATATCAAGCCGGGCAATGCGATGCATCTGTCGTCCATCCCGGTCGGCACGATCATCCACAACATTGAGATGAAGCCGGGTGCGGGCGCCAAGATCGCGCGTTCCGCCGGTCAGTTCGCCCAGCTCGTCGGCAAGGACAGCGGCTACGCCCAGGTGAAGCTGATGTCCGGCGAACTGCGCGTCGTGCGCGGCGAGTGCATGGCCACGATCGGTGCGGTGTCCAATCCGGACAACTCAAACCAGTCGCTTGGCAAGGCCGGCCGTTCGCGCTGGCTGGGCCGCAAGCCGCATAACCGCGGCGTTGTGATGAACCCGGTCGACCATCCGCACGGCGGTGGTGAAGGCCGGACCTCGGGCGGCCGTCATCCGGTCACGCCATGGGGCAAGCCGACGAAGGGCTACAAGACACGTGTGAACAAGCGGACGGATCGTTTGATCATCCGCCGCCGCAACAAGGGGAAGTGAGCCATGGCTCGTTCCATCTGGAAAGGCCCGTTCGTCGACGGGTACATGCTGGCCAAGGCCGAAGCCGGTCGCGCGTCGGGTCGCAACGAGGTGATCAAGATCTGGTCGCGTCGTTCCACGATCCTGCCGCAATTCGTGGGGCTGACCTTTGGCGTCTATAACGGTCACAAGTTCCTGCCGGTGCAGGTGACGGAGAACATGGTGGGCCACAAGTTCGGCGAGTTCTCGCCGACGCGCACCTTCCCCGGACACGCAGCCGACAAGAAAGCGAAGCGGGGCTGATCATGAGCAAGCCAAAACATCCCCGCATGCTGGCGGATACCGAGGCGCAGGCGCTGCTGAGCAATGTCCGTGTCAGCCCCCGCAAGCTGAACCTGGTGGCGGCACTGATCCGGAATCAGCCGGCGCAAGCGGCTGTCGCGACGCTGACCTTCTCCAAGCGGCGCATCGCGCAGCAGGTGAAGAAGGCTCTCGAGTCTGCGATTGCAAACGCCGAGAACAACCATCAGCTCGATGTCGATCGTCTGGTCGTCACCAAAGCCGAGGTTGGCAAGTCAGTCGTGATGCGGCGCTTCCACGCCCGTGGTCGTGGCCGTTCGGCGCGTATCGAGAAGTGGTTCAGCCACCTGAAAATCGTCGTGGCCGAGAAGTCGCAGGACGCTCCGGCCATCGTCACCGAGGAGGCCGCGTAATGGGTCACAAGGTCAATCCAATCGGTCTGCGGCTCGGCATCAACCGGACGTGGGACAGCCGTTGGTATGCGGATGCGGACTACGCCAAGTTGCTGCACGGTGACTTCGTGCTGCGCAACCATCTGCGCACGAGCAAGAAGCTCACCGGCGCCGGCGTGAGCCGCGTGGTGATCGAGCGCCCGGCCAAGAAGCCGCGCGTCACGATCTATGCGGCGCGTCCCGGCGTGGTGATCGGCAAGAAGGGTGAGGGCATTGACGGTCTGCGCAAGGAGATGATGAAGCTCGCGAAGACTGATGTTGCGCTCAACATCGTCGAAATCCGCAAGCCCGAGATCGATGCCACCCTGGTGGCTGAGAACATCGCGCAGCAGCTTGAGCGTCGCGTGGCGTTCCGCCGCGCGATGAAGCGTGCGGTGCAGTCGGCCATGCGTCTGGGCGCCCAGGGCATCCGGATCAACTGCTCCGGCCGTCTCGGCGGCGCTGAGATCGCCCGTATTGAGTGGTATCGCGAAGGGCGGGTGCCTTTGCACACGCTGCGCGCCGATATCGATTTTGGCATCGGCACAGCCAAGACGACCTATGGCACCTGCGGTGTGAAGGTCTGGATCTTCAAGGGCGAGATCCTGACGCGTGACCCGATGGCGCAAGATCGCCGGGCCGCCGAACAGGCGCCGCAGCGGTAAGGATGCAGTGACATGATGTCTCCGAAGCGGACCAAGTTCCGCAAGGCCCATAAGGGTCGTATCAAGGGTGATTCGAAGGGCGGCACGGCGCTGAACTTCGGTCAGTTCGGGCTGAAGGCAATGGAGCCGGAGCGTATCACCGCGCGCCAGATCGAGTCGGCGCGTCGTGCCATCACGCGCGCCATGAAGCGCGCCGGCCGCGTCTGGATCCGGATTTTTCCGGACCTGCCGGTGTCGCTGAAGCCGCAGGAAGTGCGAATGGGCTCCGGCAAGGGGTCGCCTGAGTTCTGGGTGGCGCGCGTTGCGCCCGGCCGCATCATGTTCGAGATCGACGGTGTGCCCGCCGAACTCGCCCGTGAGGCGTTGAGCCTGGGGGCGGCGAAGCTGCCGATCCGCACGAAGTTCATCACCCGCCTGGGAGATGCAGGATGAGCAAGGAAGCCAAGCCCGCCGATCTGCGACTGAAGACGGCGGATGAGTTGCAGGGTCTGCTGCTCGATCTGCGCAAGACGCAGTTCAACCTGCGCTTTCAGCGCGCGACGGGACAGAATGAGGGCGTGAGCCAGGTGAAGCAGGTTCGCCGGGACATCGCGCGCGTGAAGACCATCATGGCCCAGAAGAAATCCTCTTCTGCGGCGACAGTTTAAGGAGAAGGGGAGCGATGCCCAGGCGCGTTCTCACCGGTCGGGTGACCAGCGACAAGATGGAAAAGACCGTCACGGTTCTCGTGGCGCGTCGCGTGATGCACCCGCTGTACAAGAAGTTCATTCGGCTTTCCAAGAAATACGCCGCCCACGACGAAGCCAATCTTTGCAAGATCGGCGATCAGGTGCGCATTGAGGAATGCCGTCCCATCAGCAAGCGCAAGACGTGGCTGGTCATCGAGCGCAACGGCGTGCCGTTGGGCGAGGCTCAGCCGGTGGCGTCTGACGCCGCCCTGATGCACGCATAAGGAATAGAGTGTCATGATCGCGGTTGAAGCCAATCTCGAGGTTGCCGACAATTCCGGCGCACGGCGCGTGCAGTGCATCAAGGTGATTGGCGGGTCCAAGCGCAAGACGGCCTCCGTCGGCGACATCATTGTGGTGTCGGTGAAGGACGCCATCCCCCGTGGCAAGGTGAAGAAGGGCGACGTGCACCAGGCGGTGATCGTGCGCACGGCATTCCCCGTGCGCCGGGCCGATGGCAGCGCCATCCGCTTTGATCGCAACGCCGCGGTGCTGATCAACAAGTCGCAGGAGCCGATCGGCACCCGCATCTTCGGACCCGTGGTGCGCGAGCTGCGGGCCAAGAAGTTCATGAAGATCATCTCGCTGGCGCCGGAGGTGCTGTGATGGCGGCTCGTATCAAAAAAGGTGACACAGTTCTCGTCATCACCGGTGCGGATCGGGGCAAGCAGGGTGAAGTTCTGCGCATGCTGCCCAAGGAGGAGCGCGCCGTTGTGCAGGGCGTGAATATCGCCAAGAAGCATACCAAGCCGAAGGGCATGGGCCAGCCGGGCGGCATTGTTGAGGCGGAGGCGACCATTCATGTCTCAAACCTGAAGCTGGTCGATCCCGCTTCTGGCAAGCCCACCAAGGTTGGCTTCCGGGTGCTGGACGGCGGCCAGAAGGTGCGTGTGGCCAAGGCCACTGGCGCTGTGATCGAAAGCTGAGGACAAGACCGTGAGCGATTCGAAGAACAAGGGAAAGGCCCCGGCCAAAGGCGGCAAGCCGGCCGCCAAGGGTGGCGCTGGCCCCAAGGGTGCGGAGACGCCGAAGCGCGGCTCAGTTCCTGACGCCGCCCTCGTCTCCAAGGAGCCGGTGAAGGCCGCCGCCGAAGAGATGCCGCGCATGCAGAAGCGGTATTTCGAGGTGGTGCGTGGCGCGCTGCAGCAGCAGTTCGGCTACACCAACCCGATGGAAGTGCCGAAGCTGGAGAAGATCGTCATCAACATGGGCGTCGGCGAAGCGGCTGCGGATCAGAAGATCCTTGACGCGGCCGTTGCTGAGTTGACGGTGATCAGCGGCCAGCGCCCGGTGAAGACGATCGCGAAGAAGGCGATCGCCGGCTTCAAGATCCGCGCGGGTCTTCCGATCGGCTGCAAGGTGACGCTGCGCAAGGCGCGCATGTATGAGTTCCTTGACCGTCTGGTGACGATCGCCCTGCCGCGCGTGCGCGACTTCCGTGGCATCAGCGCCAAGGGGTTTGACGGTCGCGGCAACTTCGCCATGGGCCTCAAGGAGCAGATCGTGTTCCCCGAGATCGCCTATGACAAGGTGAGCGCCATTCGTGGCATGGACATCGTGTTCGTCACCACGGCGCGCACCGATGCCGAGGCGAAGGCGCTGCTGAAGCAGTTCGAGATTCCGTTTGTCGGTGAAGTCGCGCCCAAGTTTGTTGGCTAAGGCTCGGGCACAGCCGAATTGGTTTGAACGCGTTTTGGAAAACGGTGGGGCCGTCCCCACAGGTTCCGGAGGATGAAACAGGATGGCGAAGACCTCTCAGGTCAACCGCAACAAAAAGCGGGAAAGCATGGCGGCCCGCGACAAGGGCAAGCGTTCGCAGCTGAAGGCGATCGTTATGGACCGCACGCTTCCGGTGGAAGATCGGTTCGACGCCACGATGAAGCTGGCTCAGCTGCCGCGCAACGGATCGAAGGTGCGTATCCGTCTGCGTTGTGAGCTGACCGGCCGTTCGCGCGGCAATTACCGCAAGTTCAAGCTCTGCCGCATCGCTCTGCGCAATCTGGCCAGCGCGGGTCAGATCCCGGGCATGGTCAAGGCCAGCTGGTAAGGAGCACCGAAGATGTCGATGTCTGATCCGCTGGGTGATATGCTCACCCGCATCCGCAATGCTCAGCGCAGCCGCCACGCCATGTGCGTCGCCCCTGCCTCGGCGCTGCGTCTGAACGTGCTTGATGCGCTGAAGCGCGAGGGCTTCATTCGTGGCTTCTCCGCCGAGGAGCTGCGCCCTGGTGTGCGGCAACTCCGCATTGAGTTGAAGTACAACGAGGGCGAGCCGGTGATCAAGGAGATCACCCGCGTGTCCCGTCCTGGCCGCCGCGTGTACACCAAGATCAAGGAGCTGCCGCGCGTCTACGCCGGTCTGGGCATCTCGATCCTGTCCACGCCGCGCGGTGTTTTGTCCGATGCCGAAGCGCGCGCTGCCAATGTTGGCGGCGAAGTGCTTTGCCGCGTGTTCTGAGGGGGATCGCGCAATGTCTCGCGTAGGCAAATATCCCGTCGAGATCCCCGCCGGTGTGCAGCTCGCCATCGTCAATGGCACGCTGACCGCCACGGGCAAGCTCGGCAAGCTCGACCTGCCGCTGAGCGACAAGGTCGATACCAAGATCGAGGGCAACAAGGTGTCTTTCGCGCCGCGTGGTAATTCCACGCCGGCCCGGATGATGTGGGGCACCACCCGTGCGCTGGTTCAGTGCATGGTGAAGGGTGTGTCCACGGGCTATGCCAAATCGATGGAGATTACCGGCACCGGCTACCGCGCGGCGGTGAACGGATCGAACCTCGTGATCAATCTCGGTTTCTCGCATGACGTGGTCTACCCGATCCCCGAGGGGATCAAGGTGACCTGCGAAAAGCCGACCTCGATCAAGGTCGAGGGTGTGGACAAGCGTCTCGTTGGTCAGGTCTGCGCGGAAATCCGCGCTTGGCGTCCGCCTGAGCCCTACAAGGGCAAGGGTGTGAAATATGACGGCGAGACGATCCTCCGGAAGGAAGGAAAGAAGAAGTAATGGCCGACAACAAGGATCTGTCGCAGCGTCGCAAGGTTCGCCTTCGCTTCCAGCTGCGTCGCAAGGCCGGTGGGCGTCCTCGCCTGTCGGTGTTTCGTTCGGGCCGTCACATCTATGCTCAGGTGATCGACGACACCGAGGGCCGTACGGTCGCGGCGGCTTCCAGCATGGACCGGGCGCTGCGCGAGCAGCTGAAGACCGGTGCCGACAAGGAAGCAGCGGCGGCGGTGGGCAAGCTGGTGGCCGAGCGGGCACTGGCCGCCGGCATCACCAATGTCGTGTTCGACCGCGGCTCGTATCTCTATCACGGCCGCGTCAAGGCGCTGGCCGAGGCTGCCCGCGAGGGCGGCCTGGCATTCTGAGGGACATAGATCATGGCACGTGAACCCCGCGAAGGCGGCGGCGGCGGCAACAGGGGTGGCCGCGACAGGGAGCGCGAGCGCGACGGCGGTGAAGAGCTGCTCGACAAGCTCGTCAACATCAACCGCGTGGCGAAGGTGGTGAAGGGCGGCAAGCGCTTTGCTTTCGCAGCCCTCGTCGTCGTCGGCGATCAGAAGGGCCGCGTCGGCTACGGCGCCGGCAAGGCGCGCGAGGTGCCGGAGGCGATCCGCAAGGCCACCGAACGCGCCAAGCGCACCATGATCCGGGTGCCGATGAAGGAAGGTCGCACGCTGCATCACGATGTGCAGGGCCATTTTGGCGCCGGCTCCGTGGTGCTACGCTCCTGCCCGGCGGGCACTGGCATCATTGCCGGTGGTCCGATGCGCGCCGTGTTTGAGGCGCTTGGCATTCACGACGTGGTGGCCAAGTCGATCGGCAGCCGCAACCCGCACAACATGGTTAAGGCCACGTTTGACGGTCTGGCCCGCGCCGCCTCGCCCCGCTCGGTGGCGCAGCGTCGCGGCAAGAAGGTCAGTGACCTCATGGGCAAGCGTGAGGCGCCTGGTGAGGCTCCGGCGGTGGAGGCTGAGCATGTCTGAGTCTGACACCCAGATGGCAAAGAAGCAGGTCCGCGTGACTCAGATCAATTCCGCTCTCGGCCGCAAGCCGGGGCAGAAGGAGACTTTGGTCGGTCTCGGGCTCAACAAGATCCGTGCGACCCGTGTGCTCGAGGACACCCCCTCGGTGCGCGGAATGATCCGCAAGGTTTCCCACCTGATCACGGTGGAGGATGTCGGCTGATGGAACTGAACAATCTGCGGGACAATCCTGGCTCGCGTCTGAAGTCCAAGCGTCTTGGCCGCGGTATCGGCTCGGGCAAGGGCAAGACGTCAGGCAAGGGCGTGAAGGGTCAAAAGGCGCGTGAAGGCGTCGCCCTCAACGGCTTTGAGGGTGGTCAGCTCCCGATCTATCGGCGTCTGCCGAAGCGTGGGTTTACCAATATCTTCCGTCGTGAATACGCGCCGGTGAATATCTCGGCGATCGTCAAGTCGATCGAGCTGGGGCGGATCGACGCCACCCAGCCGGTCACGGAGACGGTGCTGAAGGATGCCGGTCTTGTGCGTGGCAGCCAGGTGGCCGGCGTGCGGCTGCTGGCCATGGGCGAGATCGCTCAGGCGCTGAACATCACCGTCTCTGGCGCTTCGGCCTCGGCCGTTGCGGCGATCGAGGCGGCCGGTGGTTCGGTGACTGTCACGGTGGTTGCCAAGCCAGAGCCCGCGCCGAAGGCGAAGGGCAAGACGAAGTGAAGGCAGGCCAGGGGCTTTGCTCCTGGACCCCGCCAAGGGAAACCCCTTGGAACCCATTTGGTCCGGTTGTCCCCGTTTCTGACAGGGAACAACCGGACCAAATGGGTTCCAAGGGGTTTCCCTTGGCGGGGTCCAGGAGCAGAGCCCCTGGCCTTCCTTCACTTCGTATGACCAGACGCCTATAACGTAAGCGCCGCACCAGACCAGTTAACGGGGACACGCCATGGCTTCGGCCGCTGAACAGCTCGCCTCCAATATCTCAATGGGGACCTTCTCGAAGGCCACCGAACTCAAGGCCCGCATTTGGTTCACACTGGGCGCACTGCTGGTTTACCGCCTTGGCACCTACATCCCGGTCCCAGGCGTGGACGCGGCGGTGATGGGTGAGTTGATGGGCCAGCATGGCGGTGGCATTCTGGGCATGTTCGACATGTTCAGCGGCGGTGCGCTGGGGCGCATGACGGTGTTCGCGCTGAACATCATGCCTTATATCTCCGCCAGCATCATCGTGCAGTTGATGTCGTCCGCCATCCCGTCGCTGGAGACGCTGAAGAAAGAGGGCGAGAGCGGCCGCAAGAAGCTCAACCAGTATACCCGTTACCTCACGGTGCTGATCGCGCTGTTCCAGGCCTATGGCATCGCGGTTGGGCTTGAAAGCATGCGCGGCCAGTTTGGCAGCGCGGTGATCGACCCTGGCCTGTTCTTCCGCCTCTCCTGCGTGGTGACCTTGGTGGGAGGCACGATGTTCCTGATGTGGCTGGGCGAGCAGATCACGGCGCGCGGCATTGGCAACGGCACGTCGCTGATCATCTTTGCCGGCATTGTCGCCAACCTCCCCCATGCGCTCGCCAGTCTGTTGGAACTGGGACGCACCGGTGCGCTGTCCCCGGTCTTCATCATCTCCTTCGTCATCGTGGCCGTCGCGGTGGTGGCCTTTGTGGTGTTCATGGAGCGGGCGCAGCGCCGCGTGATCGTGCAATATCCCAAGCGGCAGGTCGGTAACCGTCAGTTCGGCGGCGACAGCACGCATATGCCGCTCAAGATCAACACCGCAGGCGTGATTCCGCCAATCTTTGCCAGCTCCATCCTGCTGATCCCGGCGACGATCTCAGGCTTTTCCGGTGCCAACGGCGAACCCTCGTGGCTCGGCATGATCGGCCAGGCGCTGGCCCATGGGCAGCCGATGTATATGCTGGCTTATGCCGGCATGATCATCTTCTTCAGCTATTTCTACACGGCAGTGGTCTTCAACCCGGTCGAGACCGCGGAAAACCTCAAGAAATACGGCGGCTTCGTCCCTGGCATCCGCCCCGGCACGAACACGGCCGAGTATTTCGACCGCATTCTCACCCGGCTGACGACGATCGGCGCGCTGTATATGTGCGTGGTCTGCCTCCTGCCGGAATTTCTGATCAGCCATTACGGCGTCCCCTTCTATTTTGGTGGCACGAGCCTCATGATCATCGTCTCGGTGACAATGGACACCGTGACGCAGGTGCAATCTCACCTGCTCTCGCATCAGTACGAGGGCATGATAAAGAAGGCACGGGGGAAAGGGAGGACGCGTTGAATCTGATCCTGTTGGGACCGCCGGGGGCGGGCAAGGGCACGCAGGCCAAGGTGCTGGAAGATCGCTACGGCGTCGCCCAGATCTCCACTGGGGACATGTTGCGCGCCGAGGTGAAGGCTGGCAGCGAGATTGGTCTGAAGGCCAAATCGGTGATGGATGCCGGCGGGCTGGTGTCTGACGAGATCATCATCGCCATGCTGGCGGGCCGTATCAGCCAGGCGGACTGCGCCAAGGGCTTCATCCTGGATGGTTTCCCGCGCACGGTGCCGCAGGCTGTGGCGCTGGATGCGATGCTGGAGAGCAAGGGGCTGCATCTGGATGCGGTGGTCGAGCTGAAGGTGGATGACGCGGCGTTGACCGATCGGATCGCCGGACGCTTCACCTGCGCGAAATGCGGCACCGGGTATCACGACAGCTTCCGCCAGCCGGCAGCACCGGGCGTGTGCGACAAATGCGGCAGCACGGAGTTTGTGCGTCGGGCCGACGACAAGCGCGAGACGGTTGCCGCGAGGCTTGAGGCCTATCACAGCCAGACTGCGCCGATCCTGCCGCATTATGCCGCCCAGGGCCGCCTTAAAACGGTGGATGGCATGGCCGAGATGGGCGAGGTGACGCGTCAACTCACTGCGCTTCTTGATCAGGCCTGAGTCTTCGGCGCAAGGGCCAACTTGGAGAGTTCGAGCGTGATCGCAGCAGGTTGAATCAACCGCATGCGTGAATCGCACGATATGACAAAGAGCGAGAGCGTGGCAGCCGCGCCTAACAGCGGCGGACACGCTTTAGCGTTGACGTCCGCCGTGGTCGTTTGCTGGACCGTCGTTTGCCGGGCCACCATTTCCGATGCCTCCGGCCGGCTGCCCACCCGGCGGCTGCCCACCAGGTGACTGCCCACCAGGTGACTGGTTCGCTGGAGGCTGCCCGCCTGGTGACGGCCCTGCTGGAGCCGGTGCTGCTGGAGCCGGTCCGGCTGGCGAAGGCGTTCCGGCTGCTGCGGGTGCCGGGTTCTGGCCGCGGGGCACAGACGCATTATGCGGCGGCGCGCCTCCCGGCTCTCCGGACCGCATGGTGAGATCGGTCGCGATCACCGAGCCGTCCGCTTTCACATCCAGCGTCACCACAGCGAGATGCGGGGTTCCGTCGGCGGACGCCAGCAATCCCGTCGTCGCCGGTACGGTCACCCCGGCGCCCAGTTCCAGCCGGTCTCCGCTACGCCGGACATAGGTCTCGGCGATGACGCGGCTGACCGCGGCACCAAACATCTGGCCGGGCGCGTTGAGCCCCGGGCTCGTCTGCATTTGGTCCGTGACGAACCGCCCTTGTGCGTAATGCCCTTCAACCGCCAGCCAGCCTTGCTGAGAGGGCGCGTCCACCAATTCGAGCCGGCCGATCTGTGCCGTGCCGGAAGGACCGTGCCGCATTTGGCCATGAAGGATGACCCGTTCCCCGCGCGCCGGATCGATACGGGTGGCGACGATTGCACCGTCCAGCCGTCGCACGCCGCTGATCGCCACGGTCATGCCGGTCTGGGCAAGGTGACGGTCACGCAGCGCCTTGGACAGCACCACGCGCTGTCCGGCCACAAGCAACTCATCACCATTGACGGTGTCCACAGGTCCGGCGACCTCATGGCGGATTGTGACCGACCGCGCCACGAGGCCGCCATTCGCCTCAGGGGACGCGGTGATCAGCGCCAGTTGTCCGGCGCGAAGCTGTGAGGAATCGGCGCTGGCACCGTCGATGGTGATCCTGGCATCGGTCGGCAGTCCCACCTCCAGACCGTCCAGGCAGACGCTGGCAAAGCCGGTGATGACACCCACGACGCCGGTGCCGCCAATGCCCTTGTCGGTGATCTGCGGTCCGGTCAGGGGTGCCCCCGTGCCGCCGATGCCCCGATCGGCGATGCCCCGACCGGTGATGCCCCGACCGGTGATGCCCTGATCGGTGATGCCCTGATCGGTGGTGCCCTGATCGGTGATGTTTGGGGGGCCGCCATCCGGCGCCACACGGCAGGCGTCTGTGGGGCGGGAGGTATTCGCCGGCGGCTGCGCGCAGGAGGCGGCGAGGACAACCAGCAGCGGGGTCACGCGCGATGTCAGCAAACGTCGGCTCATGGCATTGTTCCCGGGTTGTCTGGCAGGTCATCACCGTTGAACAGATAGATGCCGAGATTGACGCGCCTGAGCGGTGCCTGCGGTGTCGCAGCCGCGTCCAGCTTGGCGTCTGCCTCGGCTGCATCAAGCATGGCCAGCGCTGCACGGTTGACGTCGATGAGCAGCGCCTGTGCCTTCTCGCGGGCCAGCATGTCGAGCGTGGTGGCCTGATCGGTGGTGAGGCCGTCGTAATGCACGCTGCGATCGAAGTAAGGGGCCGTCACCTGGCTCGCCACGTTGGCGCAGGCGGCCGCCATATGGTCGCCCAGATTCCGGCCAAAATAGAAGAGCTGCATGCCATCGCCCGGCAATGGCACGAAGGCGCGCAGGTTCAGGGCGATCAGACCGTCCCCATCCTGGCGCACCAGGCCCTGGGCGAGGAACGCGTCCAGCAGCGTGCGCGGCCGCACATCAGTGGTGAGGCTGCTCACCAGCACGTCAAACGACGCCTGCCCAGGCTCTGCGGTGCGCGGCAGCGGCAGCGGCCGTCCGTTGCTGTCGGTGGTGTCGGGGGATGCCAGCCAGCGCGCGATCACCAAGCTGCCGCGGCTCAGCGCCTGTGGCACCTCCTCCAGCATCTGCGGCTGCTCGCGCAGATGGCGGATCTCCTTGCGATGGATGCCTGTCATGACATTGACCCGGCTGTCGGTGCGGGCCTGGCCCTCATGCAGCGCGATATCGACATAGAGGCCGCGCAGCAGGTCGGCGAGCACCGGAAACGTCACCCCCTCGCGCATCAGCAGCCACACGAACGGGCGCAGCAGACGCTGGGCCGCGCGCAGCAACAGGGCTGAGCGCGGCGCAGCTTCCTCGGCAAGGGCGTGCTGGGCAGCCATCATGGACGCCACCTTAGCCCGTCTTGCCGAGGTCTCCCAGAGTGTGAACGCGGTGTGGCGATCAGTGCCCTGATCCATTGCCAGGGCTGATCATCATGGCCGGATTGGTCGCGTTGAAGAGGAAGTTGGAGGCATGCAGCGCCGAGGGAGCGACCCCCAGAACATCGATGGTGTTGCCGCCCAGCGTCACGATCGTGTCGCCCTTGGTGCCCGCCCTCAGACCGACATCGGCGAAGCTGAACTGGGTGGCGAGGTTCTCGAAATCGAGAACATCCACCTTCGGCTGGAACCCCTGCACGATGTCGCTGTGCCCGGTGCCGAGGAAGGTGAACACATCGCTGCTGCCGCCGCCCACCAGCGTCTGGTTGATGCCTGCCCCGGCCACCAGGGTGTTGGCCACGCCGGCGGTGGCGCTGATCGTGGCGCCGTTGGTGTCCACCCCGATCACCAATTGCGGCATGGACGCAATCGGCGTCACCACGTCGCTGGAATGGCGCTGCGTGGCGATGAAGGCATTGGACTGCATCGCCTTGGTGTCGGTGTCACGCAGGATAAGATCGGACATGGTGGTGTGCTCGATCTGCTGCATCATCTGCGGCGTGAAGCCCTGGTTCTCAAAGAACAGCCGGTCGCCCGCGCGCAGGTTCTGGAACTGATTGACGATGATCCGCTGGAAGGTCTGCCCAACCATCGAGCCCGCAACCGGCGTTTCGGCGAGACCGCCGACGAAGAGATCGACCTTGTCGACCGTGCCGTAGACCGTCTGCAGCTTGGTGGCCAACGTCGTGTCTGAGGTGATCTGCGCGAAGCTGGTATAGGCCTTGAACCCCAGTGCCACGCGGGTTTGGTTGAGGGTGGCGATGCCGAGATCGCGGGTGCGCAGCACGTCTACGGCACCGAGGTCGAAATTGCTGCCAGGTGCGCCGGGATTGAACAGGTTCAGCAATTCGGAGGCGATCTGAACGCCCTCCTTGTTGGAGAAATCCTGGGCGAGATTGCGCAGCAGCGCATCAAACCCGCCATTGGCTGTCACCTGAGCGGTGGTCTCGCCCATGGCGGTGATGAGGTTGGTGCTTTCCAGCACGGCACCGCTGTTGCTGATCTTGCCTTCGTTTGTGGAGATGATGCTGTGGCCGAAGCGGAAAGCGGCGGCGGAGAACTCCTCAAAGATCTGGGTGCTCACCTTGGGGTTGTAGCCGGTATAGGCACCCAGCGCGTTCTTGCCGAGCAGGGTCGGCAGATATTCGTTGTAGGTGATGGACTGATATTCGGCCGTGGTGATGGCGCGGGCCATGTCATAGAGCTGATCGCCGGTGAGGTTCGGTTGTTGGGCGTGCAGCTTCGCCACCCAGTAGTTGTGCTCGCGCACGAACAACGCATCGATGGCAGTCAGGTCAGGGTTCTCGGACGCGCGGACGTCGCCGCCGACGAATTGCCCGTTGACGATCGGCGGGTTGTTGCCCGCGGTGGTCACCAGGGTGCCGTCGGCATTGCGCAGGCTGGCCGCCGTCTTGGCGTCTGAGCCGTAGATCTGGGAAAGATCGAGCGCGGAGGTGACGGCGTTGACCGCGTTGCCGTTGGTGGGGTCGGTCAGACTGCGGGTGATGGTGATGCTGGAGCCGGGGGTGAACACCGCGTCATTGGTCGGCACGGTGATGCTGAGGGTTTGAGCGTTGGCGCCGGTCTGTGAGGGTGTGCGGCTCATGTCGTGATCGAGGAACTGCCCAAAGGCGTACATGTAGGCTGATCGCCCGCCAGGATCGGCGGTGCCGGGGCTGTTGGCCATCAGGGTGTTGCTGATCACGCGGGCGTTGGGGCCGGTCACGGGGGTGTTGGTGGTGCCGGGGGCGAAATTGGCGGGGGCGAGACGGAGCTGGCTGGTGCCGGCGGCGCCCTGGTTGAGGCGGGTGAGATTGTTCCCCGTGCCGTCAAGCGAATAGGAGATCACCCGGCCGAGGCCGACGGCCGCATCGCTGATGACATTGTCGATGCCGGCGGCAAGCGTGGGGTTGGTGGTGATCGGTGGCGGTGGTGCGGGTGGTGCGGGCGGCTGTGGCGGACGTGCGGCGGGCTTGGCACCGGTGACGGTGGCAGTCTCGACAATCAGCGGTGGTGGGGTGATGGCGATGGGCTGCAGGGGTTCGACGATGAGGCCGTTGGGTTTGATGCTGGATGGCTGGGGCATGGTTTCCTCGGGTGGCGTTGGTGTGTGGGAAAAATGCCCACAACGAGATGGCGCTGTCGAGTGAAACGCGCGTCACATGGCGGCTTGACGATGCAACTCTGGCGTGTGAAGAAATATTGGCCGCGTTAGCCGTAAATTAACATTTGGTTCGAGCGCTGATCGCCCAGGTGCCACGTTATGGCGGTGGCGCGGGCCACCAAGTTTCCTTCGAGGCGCGTTGACTCACTGCCCGTTCTGGCTATAGTGCGCGCCCTTGACGGCCCTCTGCGCAGCGTGGGTCGTCTCATTGTTTTCCCAGGCCTCCCGGTGCCAACCGGATGCGACATGCGCCGCTGGGGGCGAACAGACAGACTGTTGCCTGCCCTCTGGCGGGTGGTGGGCGACGAGGAGAGACAGGGCGTGGCGCGTATTGCCGGTGTGAACATCCCGACCAACAAGCGGGTCAAGATCAGCCTTCGTTATATTTATGGCATCGGCCCGGCGCACGCAGATCAGATCTGCACGCGCCTGGCGATCCCTGAGGAGCGCCGGGTCAACCAGCTCTCCGATGACGAGGTGCTGCGGATCCGTCAGCTCATCGAGGCCGAATATCGCGTGGAGGGTGACCTTCGCCGCGAGGTGGCGATGAACATCAAGCGCCTGATGGACCTTGGCTGCTACCGCGGCCTGCGTCATCGCAAGGGCCTGCCGGTCCGCGGTCAGCGCACCCACACCAACGCCCGCACCCGCAAGGGCAAGGCGGTCGCCATCGCCGGCAAGAAGAAGGTGACGAAGTAGGCGCCACGCCGCTCGTCAGTTATCCCAGAAACAGCACGGCGCCGGGATGTCCCGGTCGCCGTCGGATTTTGAACAGGACCATCCCTCATGGCGAAGCCAGCCGCCGCGCGCCCTCGCAAGAAAGAGCGCAAGAACATCACGTCCGGCGTGGCCCATGTGGCCGCGACGTTCAACAACACGATGATCACCATCACCGATGCACAGGGCAACACGATCGCCTGGTCGTCCAGCGGTGCGCAGGGCTTCAAGGGCAGCCGCAAGAGCACGCCCTATGCCGCCCAGGTCGCTGCCGAGGATGCTGGCCGCAAGGCCCGCGAGCACGGTATGGAAACGTTGGAGATCGAAGTGAACGGCCCGGGTTCGGGTCGCGAGAGCGCTCTGCGCGCCTTGCAGGCCGTGGGCTTCTCGATCTCCGCCATCCGCGACACCACCCCGGTGCCGCATAATGGCTGCCGCCCGCGCAAGCGGCGGCGGGTGTGACCACATGAGGTTGTCCGCAGTCCTCCAGAAAAATTGGCAGTCGCTGATCAAGCCGGAAAAGCTCGATGTCGAGCCCGGCGCCGATCCGACGCGCATTGCCACCATCATCGCCGAACCGCTGGAGCGCGGCTTTGGCATGACCTTGGGCAACGCCATCCGTCGCGTGCTGATGTCGAGCCTGCAGGGGGCCGCCGTCACCTCGATCCAGATTGACGGCGTGCTGCACGAATTCAGCTCGATCCCCGGTGTGCGTGAGGACGTCACCGACATCGTGCTGAACATCAAGCAGCTTGCCCTTCGCATGCATGGCGATGGTCCGAAGCGCATGTCCCTGACCGCGACCGGTCCGGGCGAGGTGCGCGCCGGCCAGATCACCACCGGGCATGACATCGATGTGATGAACCCCGAACTGGTCATCTGCACGCTCGATGACGGTGTGAAGTTCGGTATGGAACTTATGGTCAATTCCTCCAAGGGATACCAGCCAGCCAGCGCCAACCGCCCCGAGGACGCGCCGATCGGTCTGATCCCGATCGACAGCATCTTCTCCCCGGTGCGCCGCGTGTCGTTCAAGGTGGAGCCGACCCGCGTCGGTCAGATCACCGATTATGATCGGCTGCTGCTGACGGTTGAGACCAACGGCGCCGTGTCCCCTGAAGACTCGGTGGCGCTCGCGTCGCGTATTCTCCAGGACCAGCTCCAACTGTTCATCAACTTCGATGAGCCGCAGGCTGTGCGTCACGAGGAGCCGCAGGACGATCTGCCGTTCAACCGCAATCTGCTGCGCAAGGTCGATGAGCTCGAGCTCTCCGTGCGTTCGGCGAACTGCCTCAAGAACGACAACATCGTCTATATCGGCGACCTGGTGCAGAAATCCGAGCAGGAGATGCTGCGCACGCCGAATTTCGGCCGCAAGTCGCTCAACGAGATCAAGGAGGTGCTCGCCTCCATGGGTCTGTCGCTGGGCATGAGTGTGACGGGCTGGCCGCCTGAGAATGTCGAAGATCTGGCAAAGCGGCTCGAAGAGCCCTTTTAAGCCAACTGGTTGTTGATCGCGTGATACAGACCTCCCGGCGAAGCCGCCTTCGGTCATCACGCTCTGGTAGGGATTAAGACCAATGCGTCACGGGGTTGCCGGCCGTAAGCTCGGCGTGACCGCCACTCATCGCTTCGCCATGTTTCGCAACATGGCGCATGCGCTGATCAAGCACGAACAGATCACCACCACCTTGCCCAAGGCGAAGGAACTTCGCCCGGTGGCCGAGAAGCTGATCACGCTCGGCAAGCGCGGCGGGCTTCACGCCCGTCGTCAGGCCTACGCGCAGCTGCGTGACGACGTGATCGTCACCAAGCTCTTCACGGTGATCGCCGAGCGCTACAAGGACCGCCAGGGCGGCTATTGCCGCGTGCTGAAGGCTGGTATGCGCTACGGCGACGCGGCCGATATGGCGGTGATCGAGCTCGTTGACCGCGACCCCTCCGCCAAGGGCCTCGACAGCGGCCCGAAGGCCGAGACGGTCGAGGATGACGACGAGGGCTGAGCGTTGCCTCCGGTTATGTGCTAGGCTGAAGACCGGTCCTTGTGGCCGGTTTTTGGTTTTCGGAGACAGCATGGTCAGGACGGCTTTCGTGCTTTTTGCTCGGGCCAGAGGCCTCGTATGACCCTCCAATCCACGTCCCCCCTCGCCGAACGCCTGCGCCCCCAATCTCTCGGCGACATCACCGGCCAAGATCATCTCACCGGTCCTGCCGGCACGCTCACGCGCATGCTCGCCCGCGGCAGTCTCGCGAGTCTCATCCTTTGGGGGCCGCCTGGCGTCGGCAAGACCACCATCGCCCGGCTGCTGGCCGAACAGGCCGGCCTCGTCTTTGTCCAGCTCTCCGCCGTGTTCTCCGGCGTCGCTGACCTCAAGCGCGTCTTTGACGAAGCCACCAAGCGCCGCCGCCTCGGCGAGAGCACGTTATTGTTCGTTGACGAGATCCATCGCTTCAACCGCGCCCAGCAGGATGGCTTCCTGCCTGTCGTCGAGAACGGCACCGTCACCCTGATCGGCGCCACCACCGAAAACCCGTCCTTCGCGCTGAACGGCGCGCTGCTGTCGCGCTGCCAGGTGCTGGTGCTGAAGCG
>Ga0114959_10001843_pt1 | contig 18062 bp, 19 predicted proteins | sample C_130625_EF_Meta_FD_87317 | JGI IMG/M metagenome (GOLD analysis project Ga0114959, IMG submission 87317) | Freshwater microbial communities from Lake Croche, Canada to study carbon cycling - C_130625_EF_MetaG | ecosystem: Environmental > Aquatic > Freshwater > Lake | place: Lake Croche, Canada...
AAAATAATATTCATGGAAATGATAATCAAATTGTTGGTTTTTATTTTTTAGAAGTTCCAGAAAATTCCATACAATTGGTATTGCATGATCCACGTCCAGGCAAAATTCAAATGGATCTGGATGAAGAAGATATTACACAAGTTACACATGGTTCTAAATTTGTAGTACTAAACCCAAAAGTAGGACAGCTAATTTTAACCCCAGCTTGGTTGGCTCACTCTACTACAGCAAATCAATCTGATGATTTGGTTAAGTTTGTTCATATTAATATTCAAGCACAGAGAGTAGCTAACAATCAATCATGTCAACGTCCTCAAGCTGAGGTGATATGAACAAATACTTTGTAACTTGGCCTGCTCAAACGGGATTTACAACAGCATTTGGATCAGCTAATGCAGCTTCAGCGATTGTTTGGAGTGGTAATCAATTTGTTGGTATTGGTGGAACAAGTAGTTGCGCAACTTCAACATAATAAAAATAAATATAGAAGCTACAATCATTTAATTTTTATACTGGTTATGTTATAATAAGTAGTATAAACAAAAGGTCATTATGCAAATATCTACTACTGATTCACAAGTTGAAATCATCGGAGAATCTAATTCTACTGATAAAGCAAAGCTTAACCAATTCATTTACTTCCCCACTGCCATTTACACGATGGAAAAGCCAGAATTTTTAGCTGATGTACGATCAGCAGCAATGACATCATTAAACAAGCGTAAAAAAGAAGTTCAACTTGATAAGATTTATCCCATGTATATGAGTGATAGTCTTCTTGACGATGCCAAAATGAAAGAATTTTTAGACTTTGTAGCCCATACAGGCTGGGAAATACTTGAACAGCAAGGATACAATATGAGCATTTTTAAAGTATTCTTTACTGAAGCATGGTGCCAAGAGCATCACACACATAGTAGTATGGATCAACATGTACATAACGGAGGTAATCAATTAGTGGGATTTTACTTTTTAGATACTCCGTCAGATACTAGCAAAATACTATTTCATGATCCACGACCTGGTAAAGTTCAGATTAATTTGCCAGAAACTAATCATTCTAATGCCACATTAGCTTCTGATATTATTAATTTTGATCCTAAACCTGGTTTATTAATATTCAGTAATGCGTGGTTGCCACACAGCTATACCAAGAATAGTTCCAATAAACCATTAAGATTTATTCACTTTAATCTATCAGTTCAACACGATCCAACTGCCAATCTTGCATCAGCATCGTCGCCAGCAGAGGTGATATGAACAAATATTCTATCAGATTCAATCAGTCAAGGGGGCAGCAGGGTCGTGGAAGTAATGAACATGTATGGCGTGTTTTTGAGAATGGCAAAGAATACCTACTTAAGAATTTTGTTCTAAATGTGCCCAGTGTAAGTGAAAAAGATTCTACATCTGAAAACTGGAATGTTACATGTACTGGTATTATGACCATTGATAGAGTTACATCTACTGCGATAATTAATCCAGCCGATAGCAACTGATACTTTGTAACTTACTGTGATGTTTGAAGTTGTGTTTGTATAATAGCTATCTTGTTACGAACAGCCTCAAAATTTACCGTACTCCAAAGACCTGGGTGTAATGGTTTAGGCCAAGTTCCTGAATCAATCCAAGCGTAACCTAGATGTTCGTCATTAAGTATAGGTTTAAATTCATCTGCTACAATACAAAAAAATGTATTGTAAACAAATCCATTATCAGCACTTGTGAATTTTTCCAAGGGCATTAGCTTGATATAATCAGGCATTGATCCTAATTCTTCTTCACATTCACGCACCATAGCAGCCATGATACTTTCGCCTGACTCTATTTTTCCACCTGCTAATCCCCATGAGTCAGGATGCTTAACATCATTTCTCAGTAGATATAGATAGCGATTAGTAGACTGACTATAAAACCAAATGCCAACAGCGTGTATAGTTTTTAAATTATAAGACTCCATTGTCCCCCCGGGTATTGGCCCTGGTAAGATTTAACCCAATTGTATCCTGTCCATTTATACTGAATTTCTGTTGTAATATTTGTGACATATTGTGTATTTACTGGACTTGATGTACTATCAAAAGTAATTACCCAGCGTGACCCATCATACTGTATAATATCATTGGGATATGCTACTAATATTTCACCAGACGTGCCTGCCCATGCTTGAGCGTAGCCATTATTACTACCTGTAGATTCAGTCAACAAATATCTTTGACCAATAGTAGCAGCTGGCAATCCTTCATCTGGCCCACTAACACGAGGGTTAATAACTGAGCTTACAGGAGGAATTGTGTTAGCAGGAATAGATTCTGGAATTACAGAAAATAGTAAAAATTGATCATTTGTTGGATCAAAACTTACATTTCCATATACTTGACTGCCATTTTCTTGAGTCAATGCTATGATACTAACGCCAGGGCGTAATACGCCATACATATTAACAACAGGAGTCCATAATACATTACTGGGTTCAACTGGGCTAGGCGGCGGTAACTGCATATTATTTTCATTAACAATAGCAGAACGAGCTAAAATTTGTAGTTTATTGCCAATTAATACTACTTGATACCCATAGGGTGTGATATACTGTCGTGTGCCTAATAGTAAGTCATTATCCGCGATAGAATTAACTAAATCACCTGATCCATCAAAAACAGAAGCAATAATTGTTTCAACAATACCCAACTTTTTGACCTTTGCGGGCAATGATAACCATATAGGTAACGAAAATTTAATAGTAGAAATATCAATAGGATCTTCTGTGCCCTGGGGAATACTTCTGCTTGACCAGCCTGTTGAAACCAATTCTACAATACTTAAACTAGACCAATCTAAGAAATTATCTGTACTTTGTATCTCAAGGCTTGGATTAAACAGTGGCAATATTTGTTCCATTAACTGCATTTTTTGATTGGTATTGCTAGTCCAAATATCTAAATTGATTGATAATTTATACGGCGCTGGCATATATCTCTCAACAGTAAATGCGTTACCCTGTGTAGTTTCATATGTGCCTGTTGTTTCGTCATATTCCCGTTGCCTAATTGATTTGTTATCAACATAGGTTGGATTCTGCATACGGGCGCGATCAAAATCTAATCCTGTGATGTGAAATGTCATTAATGGAGTAGATGGCATGTTACTTGCACTATTTTCCTGAAGAATAGTTTGAACTTGTCTTGTGCTGTCTCCATATCTCACAGGAACACGGTATAATGTATCACCCGTGTTCGGAGCACCTGCTTCGTTGCGTCCGAATTCTACCTGAAATCCAGAAAACATTCTTGCGAATTGTGTTAGGTAACGACGAACTTGCCCGTCGAAGAAGTATTGTTGCATTATCGCCCTTTAGGTCTTGGTTTAGGTGGTAAATTTCCACCTTGATTGCCGTTATCAGCTTCTGGCCTAAGCAATTCTGATAATGATTGTCTAGAAGGAATATTGCCTTGATCAGTTGTATTTACCGTATATGTATTATTAACAAACGAACTACGCTGAGTTCCATTTGTGGGACCCCAATCTAATGGAGTGCGAACATCTTCACTAATAGCTAACCAGTTTGCTCCGCTGAATCTGAACAACCGATTTGGATAGTAATCTAATCGTAAACAGTAATCACCCTTGCTTGGATTTAATGGAAAACTAACACCAGGAGTAACTGGCAAACCATTTGGAGCTAGATTATCACCTGTCAAATAGCCCATTGTCCAGCCAAAATCAACTGGAGTATTACCTTCATCTGACTGTGCTCCGTCTACTGTCGGAGATGTTTGATCAGCAAACAATCCTTCTCCGCTAGGCTGATTGCTAGGAGTAGTTGGTAATATATAAAACGATCCGTTATCGTATCCTGATTGTGGAACTTCTATGTTTGCCTGTATAACTAACGCATCATTGATAGCTAATTCTTTGTTTCTAGTTGAATTTACATCACCGATAGTTGTTGGCTTTTCAATTAATGCCCAATAGGTTGGATCATTAATATCAGTGCCAGGAGGTACATTTTTTGACGCTTCGTAATATTTTCCGCCATTATCTACTACCATTCCTTGTGGATAAAAGTTTCCATTATCCCAGATATTGTCTGGCATTAATGGTTGATTAATGATTTGTTGGTATTCTTGGGCATTAACCATAGGCGTAGCCTGTACACGCCATACATGTGGCAACCAAGTTTGACTAAATCCTTCTGCAGCAAAAGCTGCGTCTTGTATAACATAATATCTAGGCAATGCTCTTGTAATATTTTGATTTAATGGGTTATAATCTTTCAAATTAGGCAATTCTAAAACATCGCCAGTCATTAATTTACGACCAAAACTGTCAATCATGTCATTGTAGTGAAATGTAATGTACAGAGTATCGTTGTTTAAAAACAACCCAAATTGAGACAAGTTAAAGTTAATATCTTGCATCATGTACACGCCGCGCATGACATAAACGTTTGGATCGTAAGCACGATCACGATTTTCCAACAGCAGCAAATCTTCAATAAACAGTGGATTTGTTGAATTATACACTGGTAAAGTAGCATCTTTATTGCCTGGATTGTCGGTTGTGTCTACAATCGGTCCCATGTATTTGTGTACATACATATCAAGACCTCCAACAGTATATCGTTCAGAAATGATACGATCTAAGTACTGATAATCGTTGGTTCGATTAGGACGATAGAGGCTGAGTCTTGGCATAGTCAAGTATTTAGTTAGAATTGAATTGACAATTAATTAGAAAACTCATATAATTACTGTATGGATGAAATTTTAGAACGACTATCAACTGCGGAAAAACAACTTAACGGGGTTAAGAATAAGGTCGCGCTTCGTGATCTTCAGAAAATGATAAGGAATATTGACTCTGTTGTTAAAGAAATCAGCAAAGAATCAGTAGAATGTAGACGGCTTAAAAAAGATACTGTAAGATATAATGATTTGAAGACATCAGCAGTGACATTATTAGACAACTTAGATCATCACATAATTTTTGCGATGTTATTAAGTTGACATTTCTTAACTTATACTATATAATATAACTATGAAAAAACTATCAACTACAATCAAACGACTTGTCCCACGCGGTGAAGATGCCAAGTTTATTGGTTCAGAACCCGAGTGGCTTACTCAACCTGCTGATGATGTTCGTGTTGGAACGTTGGCTAAAGCATTCAATTGGTATAACTATTCCTATGGTCGCAAAGACGCCAAGGATCTGATTATTCAGTATTTTGAAGTTAATAAAAAAACTAAAGAATTAAAGCTGATGCGAGGCATTCCAGATAGTCGTGTAAAAACAACAACGGGCTGGATCTGTAGAATGTCAGTAATGGGTCTACAGCTTAAAGATTATGAACAATCTATTTTAGATGAACATCTTACTGAATTGTTAGCTGGCAAACAAGAAGAACAAAAAATCGCGGCTACATCAGAAGAAACTGCTCAACAAAAATTAACTATTCAAGATCACCTCAGAGAAAAAGCAAGTGAATGTGCTGCTGAACTTGATGGAATGTATGATGATTTCATTGACGCTGATGCTAAAATGTCGGCAAATTTCAAACCTATTGCCTTAATTCGTGGCATGAATATTGCCATTCAAATGATTCCTCACATAACAGCAGTTTGGAAATTACGACTGGCAGAACTTGAAGAAGTAGTTGAGGGAAAAGATCCACAATTAGTTGAGGGTTATAGCCATCTTACTAAAACTCAGTTAAAAAGCTGCGTGAAATTTTGTGAAACTGTGCTGGCAGACTGCCAATCTTACATTTCAATCAAGAAAGTAGAACGTAAACCTCGTGCTAAAAAGGCAGTTAGTCCAGAAAAAGTAGCGTTAAAGTTCAAATATCTCAAAGAATTTGCTGAACTTGGACTTAAATCTTTGTCTCCAACAAGTCTTGTGGGTGCATCCGAAGCATTCATTTATGACACGGCTAAGAGGAAATTAATCTATGTTGTTGCTGATACTCACGCAGGTACTTTTACTATTAAAGGGTCGTCTTTACTTGCGTTTGATGCTCTGGCAACTGTACAAAAGACCCTTAGGAAACCTGCCGAACAAATTAAAGCTATCATGAGTGTTGGCAAACCAGCTGCACGAAAAGCTTTTAAAGAGATTAAATCTACTGAAATTAAGTACACAGGCCGTAGCAATGATAATTTGGTAATCTTAAAGGCGTGGTAAATCTGCTAAATATATGTACATGGAGTCCATATGGCAGAGCAATCACAATCTACGTTAGAAACGCTTAAACAAGATCTAATTGAATACGTTAGACTTCAATTGGGTGACGATATTATTGATATAGAGCTGGATGCCAGTCACTATGAGTCGGCATACCGCAATACCATCGGTACCTATCGTCAACGGGCTCAAAATGCCTACGAAGAAAGCTATACCTTCATGGAGTTAGTCACAAATGTAAACATTTATGATCTTCCAGATGAAGTTATTCAGGTAAGACAGATTTTTCGTAGAACTTTTGGTGACTCATCTGGTCCAAATGCCAGTAATTTTGATCCATTTAGTCAGGCTTCGTTGAATGTTTATTTAATGAACTTCAACGTATCAGGTGGACTAGCCACATACGATTTTTATTCACAATATGTTGAACTAGCAGGTCGTATGTTTGGTGCTTATATGAACTACACATGGAATCCTGTTACCAAAAAACTTCAGTTAATTCGTGATCCCAAGGGTTCTGGTGAGAATGTGTTACTATGGACATATAATCTAAAGCCAGAGGTAAATCTTCTAAGTGATTACCAAATTCGACAATGGATTCGTAACTATATGTACGCAAATTGCAAGATGATTATTGGTGATGCTCGTGAAAAGTTCGGCACTATCGCTGGTCCACAGGGCGGAACGACACTAAATGGTGCTGCAATGAAGGCTGATGCTAAGGAATTAATGGCTCAATGTCTTAAGGATCTAGTTGACTATGTTGACGGATCACAACCACTAACCTGGGTGATTGGCTAATTAAATAACCAAAATATTTGTTTTTTAGTATTCATTCTATTATAATAACAGTATGGATATAATGATAGATTTAGAAAGTTTAGCTGCTTCTCCTGACGCCGTTATTCTAACAATAGCGGCCCAGTGCTTTGATCCTTTAGGAAAAGGGTATAGTGAAAAATTTCAGTACTATGCTCGTGTCACACTAGACAGCCAAGAAGGTCGCGCCATCAGTGACAGTACTATTGAATGGTGGGGTACACAACCAGAAGCTGCTGCAGAAGCACTTGCAGAAGATAATCGCATTCCGCTAGAGCAAGCTCTTGACGAGCTACATAAATTGTGTTGGAAATGTGATTTAATCTGGACAAACGGAATAACTTTTGATATATGTATTCTAGAAAATGCCTATACAAAGTTAGGAAAACCTCTTCCATGGCAGTTTTTCAAAGTCAGAGACGCTAGAACTGTGTACAGCCTATGGCCAGATTGTCCCAAACCTGTTACTAGCCATCATGCGTTAGAGGATTGCCGCAGACAAATTGCCATGTTACAGAAAACTCTTAAACACCTAGATGTAACAAAACTTAAATGATTTCTATAGAAATTGTCAATGAATTAACAGATACCGTTGAAATAGGAGAGCTATTATCACGGTCGTTTTTATATAAACCTACTGGCAAAATGCCTCCTCTACTATCTAAAAATGTAGAACATAGAATTGAAATAGAAAAAATAACTTATCTAATCAATCTAATTGAGAATCCTAAGTACTATATATTAGCAAAAGATCAACAAAAAATAGTTGGATTTGGCATAGTTAGCGAGTCAAGTTTACAATACTTTTACGATTTAACTTGGGTTTGTGTTGATCCTGAGTATAGAAATCAAGGTTTAGGTAAACAAATAACAGCAAAGGCAGTGGAATTTGCCACAAGTCGTGACAGAACAATTATAATTACAACAGATATTCCTAAGTTTTATACTGACTTAGGGTTTACACAATTGGGATTTTATCGTCCAGGGTGGTATTTAATGACATCATCAATACTAAAGGATAACATATGATTATAGGAATTTGTGGACTTATCGGCAGTGGTAAAGACACAATTGCTGATTACTTACAGAACATACACCAATTTCGTCGTGAATCTTTCGCACATACACTCAAGGATGCTATCGCAGCTGTGTTTGGATGGAACCGTGAATTGCTAGAAGGTCGTACTAGAGAGAGCAGAGAGTGGCGAGAACAGCGGGATGAATGGTGGAGTGAACGCTTAGGCAGGAATATCACACCCAGATGGGTGTTACAATACTGGGGAACTGAGGTATGTAGAAAAGGCTTCCATGATAATATTTGGATAGCATCACTTGAAAATAAATTACGGACTACACATGATGATATTGTTATTTCTGATTGCCGTTTTCCTAATGAAATAGCCGCTATTAGAAGTGCCGGTGGTATTGTTATTAGAGTAGTTCGTGGACCCGAGCCAGACTGGTATCAAAACGCCATAGATACTAATGCTGGTATCTCAGATGCTATGAGCTTTAGATCTGATGTACATCCCAGTGAATGGTCTTGGATTGGAACTAATTTTGATGCTGTTGTTGATAATAATGCTGACGGTCTTGATAATTTATATTCTCAAATCAAAAATCTAATTTTCGTATATTCATAAACGCTAGTAATTAGTGTTTTTTTCAATAATTTAATAAATATCCTTATAACATATTATAAGGATTTAAATTATGTCGAACACACTAGTTTCCCCAGGCGTTCAAGTTACTGTAGTTGATCAAAGTCAGTATCTTCCTGCAGCTACAAACTCAGTACCTCTAATGGTCATAGCAACTGCTGCTAACAAACTGTCATCAGACGGGGTGGGTATTGCGCAGGGTACATTGGCTGTTAATGCTGATAAATTATTCCTGGCAACAAGTCAACGTGCATTGCTTGCTAATTACGGAGTTCCATTCTTTTACCAAACAACTAACGGTACACCTATCAATGGGTACGAACTTAATGAATATGGTCTGCTTGCTGCTTATTCTGCGTTAGGTGTTACTAATCAATGTTATGTTATTCGTGCTGATATTGATTTAGCTGCTCTTTCAGCTAGCTTAACTCGTCCTACGGGCAATCCAGATAACAATACTACATGGTTAGATACAGTTAATACTACATGGGGAATTTATCAGTGGAATCAATCAACGTCTACTTTTACTAATCAAATTCCATTAGTAATTACTAGTTCAGTGTATTTAAATACTGGCTCTTCGGTGCCATTACAAAGTTATGGTAGCATCGGCAACTACGCTGTAACAGCTACATATACTACTAATCCTAACTACTTTAAACGTGGTGGACCAACAACAACTCAATCAGATGACACAAGAATTACAAGTCTTTACAACACATGGGTACAGGTAGGAAGTTCTGAGTGGCAATCAGCCTGGGCAACAGTTCAAGGATCTAACACTCCAACTACTATAACCGCTGGCAACACATTTACAATTAATGAAACAACAATTACTGTTCCTGCTAGCCCAAATAATACAGTTACTGGCATAGTTGATGCTATTACGACAGCTGGTTTAACTGGCGTATATGCCGCTAACATTGGCGGTTCACTTAATTTATATGCTGACTTTGAAGCAGCAGGTGATACTATTGCTGTAACTGGCGCGTCTGGTACTGGTACTGCAGCAACATTAACATTTGCTAGTCAAACTTCTGCCCCGTTTGAGGTTGGTAGTTCAATTTCTATTAGTAACATTAATCCATCTGGATATAATGGAACCTATACAGTTACAGCTTGTAACACAACTTCTGTAACTTATGCTTCAACAACTGTAGCATCATATGTTAGCGGCGGACAAGTTGGTACACCAACTGGTACTGTTGTTATTGCTAATGACACTGGAACTGCTCTGACTACTCTAGGTATCACAGCAAAAACATACACATGCCCACGATTCCAAGCAACGCCTAGTTTCCAAGTTCCTACCTGGAGTCAAGGTGGTTCAACCGCGATTGGTGTGACTGGTTCTATCTGGCAGAAAACAAACAATGTAAATCTTGGCGTTAATCTTGTCTTGAAACAGTATAACGCAGCCTTAGATGTATTTGTAATTAAAAATGTTCCTGTCTATGCAAGTGGCAGCGCAGCAAATTACGGTTTAGATCCTTCAGGCGGTGGAGAAAATATTCCTGCTGGTTCTTTCTATTCAAACTCTATTCCATACTCTAATGGCAAAGCTGGGCTTGAAATATTTGAAAGATATATATCTGGAGCAACTATTGTTACTGGAGATACTGTTAACCAAACTTTTGTGTCTGGTAATACATTCACTCTTGCTGCAACTCAGCCAGGCACTGCAAATCTTACAACAGTAACTGTTGAACTTACTGGAACTACTCCAAGTGATTTTATTGCTGCTATAAGCTCAGCCGATGTTCCATATGTTAGTGCTTCTATTGATAGCAATGGTTCAATTGTGTTTACACACGGCGCCGGTGGAAATATTACTCTAACAAACGTTACTGGAACTCCAGTCACAACAGCTGGTTTTACATCTAGCACATTCTTATGTTTCCAACATTATGTAGCAGGTGTGGCTTCGGGTATTACATTAAGTAATTGGGTAACTAGCCCAACATTCACATATACTGCATCTGGCACAGCGCCTGATCAAAATCCGTCAACTGGCACTTACTGGTATTACAGTGATCCTACTCAGGCTGATATCATGATTCAACATAATGGATCATGGGTTGGTTATCAAACTGTAACTTCAGATTCGCGTGGTTATAATTTAACACAGTGTAATGCTACTGGTCCTATCATTAGTCCAACTGCACCTACCACACAAACTAATACAGCGGCTAGTCCATTAGTATATGGTGATTTGTGGGTTAACACAAGTGATTTAGAAAATTATCCATTGTTGTATCGTTGGCAGTCTGTTGATGGTGTTGACCAGTGGGTTGAAATTGCTAATACAAACACTACACAATCTAACGGTATTCTATTTGCTGACGCCCGTTGGGCAACAAACGGTGTAACAGATCCTGTTAGTGGTGCATTGCCAACAATAACAAGTTTATTGACTAGCAATTATCTAGATCCAGATGCTCCTACCGCTGAATTATATCCAGCTGGAATATTGTTATGGAATACTCGTCGTTCAGGGTTTAACGTTAAGACATATCAGTCTAACTATTTTAACAATAACAGTTATCCTACATACGATTGGAGTTCAACAACAACTTATACTATTGGCGAATATGTTCAATATAATAGCGTTGTTTATGCTTGTATTGAAGGAAATACAAATCAAGTTCCTGACGTAAGCGATACATATTGGTCTGAGCAAACAGTAACTGCAACCTGGTTGTCAGCAGTTGGAACTCGTCCGGATGGTTCACCATACATGGGCAGACAATCACAAAGACAAATTATTGTTGAAGCAATGAAACAAGCTATTGATACTAATGCATCTATTCGTGAAGAGCAGAATTCATACAACTTGATAACAGTTCCTGGTTACCCAGAACTAGCAATCAATATGGTTGCATTAAACAATGAAATTAACAATGTGGCATTTGCTATCATTGATACTCCATTGCGTTTATCTCCTAATGACATTGCAACCTGGGCAACTAACAATAATGGATTAGGTTTATCAACTGGAGACGGTAATTTAGCTGCAGGTGATAGTTATGGAGCAGTTTTCTATCCAAGTTGCCAGACAACTGATTTAAGTGGCAATACTGTTGTTACCTATCCAAGCCATATGATGACACGCACTATCATTCGTAATGATGAAATTGCTTATCCATGGTTAGCGCCTGCTGGTACTCGCCGTGGCTTAGTTGACAATGCATTTCAATTGGGTTATTTAGAAGCCGTGACAGGAGTGTTTACTACATTAGGTATCGGACAATCTATTCGTGATGTTCTTTATTTAAATAATATTAATCCAATTACCTTTATTCCAGGCGTTGGTATTACTAATTTTGGTAACAAAACATTGCAAAAAACTGCGTCAGCATTAGATCGCATCAATGTAGCACGATTAGTTTGTTATATTCGTGCCAGACTTGAAACAATTGGTAAACAATATCTGTTTGAACCAAACGATCAAATAACTCGTACTGAAATTACTAATACAATTACAGGTTTATTAATTGATATAGTAGCTAAACGTGGTATTTACGATTATCTGGTAGTTTGTGATGATACTAATAACACTCCTACAACAATTGATCAAAATCAATTATGGGTTGATATTGCGATTGAGCCAGTAAAAGCAGTTGAATTCGTATACATTCCGTTACGAATTGAAAATACTGGTGCGATTGCCGCACAAACAGTGGCATAAAAATAATTGGGTAGAAAATTACCCAATTATATTAACTAAATAAAGTATATAGGAGATTAACCATGGCATCATCATCATTACTTAACCTGACAGTTCCGCTAGGCGGGCAAGGTCAGACTCCATCAACTCAAGGCATGTTAATGCCTAAGTTGACGTATCGTTATAGAGTTTTCTTTAACAACTTTGGCATCGGTCAACCTGCTACCACTGAATTAACTAAACAAGTTATGAAATTTGATCGTCCACACGTTCAATTTGAAGAAATTAAATTACCAATTTATAATAGTACTATTAAAATTGCGGGAAAACATTCTTGGTCAGATATTACATGTGATATCCGTGATGATGCTGCCGGTAATGTAACTCGTTTAATTGGACAACAATTACAAAAGCAATTAGATTTTTTAGAACAAAGTTCAGCACCTGCTGGTAATAATTACAAATTCGTAACACAATTACAATTACTAGATGGCGGCAACGGTGCCAATGCAGAACGTATTCTAGAACAGTGGATAATTGAAGGCTGTTATTTAAAAGATGTTAATTATAACGCAATGGATTACGGGCAATCTGAAGCAGTTAAAATAACAATGTCAATTACATATGATAATGCTTATCAAGTTGATACTGTTGGTATTGCTACCGGTGTGGGTGAATTCCTGGCTGGAGCTGGTTCATCAGCTAATCCTGGTACGCTTGCTACTTCTACCGCTATTGGCTAAGCATTAATTAAATGGCAACAAGCTACCTAGGTCAAGCAGGAGACCTCCAACAAGATAGTGGAGGTCTTTTACTTAAAGACTACAAACACGCTTCAAATATTTTTTTAAACAACGGATATCAACTTATCCCTAGGATGAAGTTTTTATTTCATGTTAAATTTAATATTAATACAGGCCAAATTCCACAATTACAAAACAAATATGGAAGCCCTACAATAGCCACTCTTGGCATGATGATAAAAAGTATTGATCTTCCTAAATTTAAAATTGAAACTGATGTTATGAATCAGTATAATCGTAAGCGAGTTATACAGAAAAAAATTAGATACGAGCCATGTAGATTTTCTCTTCATGATGATCAATCAGATTTAATTCGTGGCATGTGGTATGACTACTATACCTATTATTATAAAGATGCTATTCAAAAATATGATGGTGTACCTAATCAAAGTGGTACACTAGGAGAAACTGCTGGCGTAAGCAATGGATACAATTATAATGTATCTGACATTTATAGCAATACTTTACAAAGTGCTGATTGGGGATATGTTGGCGAAAGTTATACTGATGGCACAAATCCTAGAACAAGTTCAAACGGCAAGCCTCGTTTCTTCAACGATATTACTATATATGGCATGAGCCAGAAAAAATATGCATCATGGGTATTGATAAATCCATTAATTACTTCATGGGGAGAAGATACATATAACTACGAAGAAGGTGGTGGCACAATGAAAGATGATGTTACTGTTGAATATGAAACCGTAAAATATTATGAAGGGGCAATTGGTGGTGAACAACCATCTACTTCGGTACAAGGATTTGCTGTACCTGGATATTACGATAATCAACCATCTGGAATTACTCGTCCAGGTGCTACGAATTCTGTATTTGGGCAAGAAGGAATTCGGACTGCAGTTCAGGGAACAGTGCGAGATTTACAAGTAGGAACTGCCGGAAGAAATGGATTACAAAACACAATAGGCGCAGTTCAAAGAGCTAGTGTTGCATCTGGCACAGGTGCTCAGCAAAATGTAAGTCAGTCTGTTCAACCACAATTGCAACAAGCAGCCACCGCAGCAGCATTGAATAGTACTCCTAATTCTACTAGAGGCGCAGTTAACTCTAATACGGGTATGTCATTTCCTAAAGCAAATAGCAATGGGTTCAATAATGCAAATGCTCCTGGCACAGTGGGCCAGGCATTAGCTAATGGCACATTAACCGCTGAGCAAGCTCGTGCTGCAGCCGCTCGGGTAAATGCTCAAAATGCAGAATTCAACATTGATGATTATTAATAGGATGTAATTATGTCCAATATAAATGCTTTAAATTCTAATATTGATTTAACAGTACAAATTTTTGATAAATTTTATCAATTCCAACAAGATGTGCCTGCACAAGAATATGATGCTGTTCATAGTTACTTTCAATCAGTATTTGAAACCCCAACACAAGCCAGTAATTTTACCACAACAATGTTTCGTATATCAGCAGCATCTGGAATATCAGTTATGGAATTATTACAAAATATTCAGGGCTTGACTAAACCGCAAATTACATTAAATTTTGCGTTTTACCTAAACACATTCCAAAGTCCTTCTACCATGTTAGGAATACAAGCTACTGTAACTCCTAATTACTATGTTGCTCATAATATTAAAGCTTGATTAATTATGCCTAGTTTTCGTCAGGGATTATACCAGGTAAATAACGCAAACAAATATGTAGGAAAAGGTAAGCCTAGGTACCGTAGCAGTTGGGAAAGAACATTTTGTATGTTTTGTGACACCAATGAAAATGTAATAAACTGGGCAAGTGAACCGGTAAGAATTCCATATCGTAATCCACTTACTGGCAAAATGACTATGTATGTGCCTGATTTTATTGTGGTATATCGTGGTCCAAATAACACTGTCAAAGCTGAATTAATAGAAATTAAACCAAAAAATCAAAGCATAATAGAAGAAAAAATGAAAGATAGTCAGCGGGCGGTAGTGGCAGTAAACTATTCTAAATGGGCTGCCGCGCAAGCATGGGCTAGACAAAACGGATTGACTTTTCGTGTAATTACAGAATCTGATATATTCTCAAATGGTCGCAAGAAGTAATTACTATATACCAAAATACTGTAAATAACAGTATGACAAAACGATTAAACGAAGTTTTTGGATTTGACCAACTTGATGACGCTCAAGATCCTCCTGCTGTTGAAAATATGACAGTAGAGGAAACTCGTCATGCCATTGTAAACATTGACGAAACACTTGATAAAATTGATGATGCGTTACCCGCTATTAGAGACCTGGCTGCTTCAGATAAAGAGCTAGATGAAATATCTGATCTTGCTAAACAAAGCTATCAAGATTTAAGTGATCTTGCATTTAATGTGGATAGTAGATATTCAGCTGAATTGTTTGCTGTTGCTAGTACTATGCTAAGTCATGCGTTAACAGCAAAAACCACTAAATTAAATAAAAAATTAAAGATGATTGATCTACAGCTTAGAAAACTAAAGCTGGATCAAGACGCAGCCAAGAAATCCGGTGATTTAGGCAACATTCCAACTGCTCAAGGACAGGTGTTATCTCGCAACGACTTGCTACAAAGACTATTAGACGCAAGTTCACAAAAAGACAAATAACATAAATATAACATAGGAATTAATCATGAAAAATTTTAAAGACTACTTAGCAGAAAGCGAAAGAACCTATAACTATCGTATTAAGATGGTTGGTGAATTGCCCTCAGGATTTTACAATTTGTTAAAAAATAAGCTGGCACAGTTTGATCCATTAAAGATTGGTTCAGAAAAAACTACTCCAATTCAAGCTAAACCTGCCGATTTTCCGGCATGTGAAAATGAAAAAGTTACAAGTATTGATGTTATGCTTCGTTATCCTGCGATTGAGCCACAGATTAAACAAATCGCTCGTTTATTAGGTTTTGACGAAAACAAAATTATTATGCAAACTTCAGTATATGGCGATGACATTGCTGAATATCAGCAAAAGCTTGAAGATCAACCAGAATCATTACTGGCTGATACTAATTATCCTGCTGATGACGCAAAACAAAAAGAATTAAAAGCAGATTACTCAGCTGATCCGTTTGATCATGCTGTATTGAAAAATTCTTATCGTTCAAACTTTACTATTGCTGGCGGAAGTCCTAAAGCAGCAGAAACTACAAATGATTTTAAAACGGGGAATACTAGCCCCATGACAAACGCAGAAAAGCGTCCAGCAAGACCAGCCACTGGCGCAAAGACCAAAGGATAATAGTAATGAACCCATTTTATGATTTAAACAAAAAATTAGACGGTATTCGCAATGAGCCAACTCAAGAACAGAAAGCACTTGTAGAAAGACAGGCTCCTAAGAGTCCTGCTAAAAAGACACTTGAAGAAGCATTACGCACGGACCTGCGTAGTCTGATGGAAGATGCTACTGGTGGAATGTCTGGTAGTAATACACTTGAAGCAAAAGACAAGTCATTGAGCAAAGCTGCTAAAACAGTTAAGAAAGGTGCCTTACATAAGCAAGAAGGTATTCCTAAAGACGAGAAAATTGGCGACAAGAAATTAAACAGTCTTAAGAAATCGGGTACTCCTCTAGAAAAGAAACGAGCTAACTTTGCTTTAAATATTCAAGGCAAGGGTAAGAAAAAAGTTAACGAATGGGAAACTGATCCAGCCGAAGAAAAAGCAGCAATGATTGAAGGCAATTGGGACTTAGTTGCTAGTTCTTTAGACAGTTATGGAGTTAATCTTCCTGTGCCACGCGAAGAAGTGCCAAGATTAGTTAAGCAACTAGCAACCAATATTTCATATGATTTAGAAGGTTGCCCGCCTAACATTGTAGGTGAAATTATAGAACAAATGAATGATCAAGCTATTGAAGATAATTTATGTTCTAGTTGCAATGGATCTGGCGAAGGCGGATACGACGGCTCTAGATGTTCTTCTTGTCGCGGCACTGGGATAAAATTCAACCGCAGTGATGATATGGATGAAGATTACGAAAATGTTAACGAATTAAGTCATGGTGCTGTCGTTGGATATCGTACAAACGCACAACAAGATTTAAGAAAATTGAAACAACAACCGGTTGATGATTTTGTAAGCAATATGCGCCAGGGTCATCGGGTAGGAGATGCTGCTAATATGGCAGTTCAAAATAATCTTAAAGCAATTAAGAAAGCTAAAAATAGAAGTGCTGGGTTAGACAGAGCTAATGCTCGGTTAGGTGAAGAGTACGCCTCAGAAACTTGGGGTCATGATTACAAACCAGGCGATAAAGTTGATGCCGGCGGAAAACCAGCAACATGGGTTGGAAAAGCTCCTTCACGGCCCGGTGAAGCAAGGTACTATTACGTAAAATTTGATGGTGAAAAATATCCACCGGGAACTATGGACACAGTACATGGTAATCAAGTTAGTCCAGCTATGGCAGAAGGCGCAACTCCTGATCAGCTTGATCAACAAAAAATAGCACAAATGAAAAGAGCAGCAGCAACTAGAAAAAATAGTCGTGCTGTACAACAACAACCAGCACAAGGCGGACCACGCCGTTCAGAAGTGCCGGCATTCATTCGTAAGGGTCGTGGAGATCCTGGATTAGATTATAATGACCTTGAGGAAACAGATATGCACAGTGAATCAGATAAAGATATTTTAGATTATTTAAAAGCTAAATTAGTGCCTAACAGCGGAAACGCTAGGGCAAAAAGTCGCCCTTACAATGGCTCAGCTGGCGATGCTGATGCGTACAACGGCATGGAATTTGAAGAAGCTGAAAGCAGATTTGACAAGCGTGAAGTATCTCCTGGTAGAACACAGTACACAAGAAAATATGATCCAGACACAGGTCATAGCATAGGCTCAGACACGGGTGCGTCAGCTCCTGCAAGTGATGGTCCACGCAAACGCGGTCGTCAGCCAGGTACTAAATTTAGTGGTGGTTATGCTGCTAGACATGACGGATCACA
>Ga0114959_10001844_pt1 | contig 18060 bp, 15 predicted proteins | sample C_130625_EF_Meta_FD_87317 | JGI IMG/M metagenome (GOLD analysis project Ga0114959, IMG submission 87317) | Freshwater microbial communities from Lake Croche, Canada to study carbon cycling - C_130625_EF_MetaG | ecosystem: Environmental > Aquatic > Freshwater > Lake | place: Lake Croche, Canada...
AATCAATAGAGATAAACACAATAACCCGAGCTTTAAAGAATACCAATTTAACCTACACAACAACCAATATTTTTATCCAGCGAGTACCGTAAAAATGCCAATCGCTTTTTTAGCATTAGAAAAGCTCAATGAATTAGCCATACCCAGATTATCGAAGTCTACTATTATGGTTACTGATAGTGTGTATCCTGGTCAAACAATTGTATACACACAACCCAATGCAGCAAATGGTTTAGCAAGTATTGAGAATTATATCAAACAAATATTTTTAGTTAGTGATAATGATGCGTTTAATAGACTGTATGAATTTTTAGGACAAGAATATATTCAGAAAAAACTAACTGAAAAAGGATATCCAGATGCCATGATTAGGCATCGGTTGAACGTATATTTAAGTACCGATCAAAATCGTGCAACAAACCCAATTTATTTTTATGACAGTTCTGGTAATATTATTTATCAACAGCCTGGTGTTTATAGTAAAGCACAGTTTCAACAACGAACCATTCAATTAGGAAAGGGATATTATAAAGGAGATAATTTAATCAATCAACCTTTTGATTTTTCCGATAAAAACAGCATCTATTTACAAGACCAACACCATATTTTACAATCTGTTTATTTTCCGGAATCTATGCCTTTTAAACAAAGGTTTAATCTTACTGATTCAGACCAATCATTTGTACAACATTTTATGAGTGCTTTTCCTCGAGAGAGTGACCATCCATTCTACGATAGTGCCACCTATTATGATGCCTATTGTAAGTTTTTATTGTACGGATCTAAAAAAGGTGCACTCCCTAATAATATTCGCATTTTTAATAAAGTAGGTGATGCGTATGGCTTCTTAACTGATATAGCATACATAGTAGATCTTGAGAACAAGGTTGAGTTTATGTTGAGTGCTACCATATCTTGTAATAGCGATGGTATTTATAACGACGACAAGTATGATTACGATACTGTTGGATACCCTTTTATGCAGCACCTTGGCGAAGTAATATTAAAATATGAACAAACGCGTAAAAGAAAATACCCACCCAATTTGACCAAATTTGCACTTAGTTACTAGCGATTTTTATAGATAATTATACTTACAACTAATATTTATAAACATTATTCATTTCAAATGCTTTTATTCAACATTTTTGGAATGTTTTTACGAACTTTGCAATCTATTTGAATAGGTAAAAATAATAAAATAACATGGAAATTTCTTCTTTATTGAATCGTTTTAGTGAACCAGAAACTTTAAAAATGGCCAAATTGGGTCGAGAATTAAGAGCCCAAGGTATTGATGTAATTGATTTAAGCTTAGGTGAGCCCGATTTTGACACTCCACAACATATTAAGGACGCAGCAATTAAAGCTATTAACGATAACTGGAGCCATTATACACCAGTATCAGGTTTCTTAGACCTTAGAGAAGCGGTATGTACCAAATTAAAACGCGATAATAACCTCGATTATTTACCTGAAAACATTGTAACCTCAACAGGGGCAAAACAAAGTTTGGCCAATGCAATTTTGGCTTTGGTAGATGATAACGATGAAGTAATTATTCCAACACCATATTGGGTAACTTATTCTGAATTAGTTAAAATAGCTAGAGGCAAAGTTGTTGAAATTAGAACCACTGTTGAAAATGAATTCAAAACAACTCCAGCAGAATTAGAAGCGGCAATAACACCAAAAACTAAAGTGTTTATGTTCTCTTCTCCTTGTAATCCTTCAGGATCAGTTTATACTAAATCTGAGTTAGAAGGATTGGCAGAAGTATTTCGTAAACATCCACAAATCACCATATTATCAGACGAAATTTATGAATACATTAATTTCACTGGAAAACACGAGAGTATTGCACAATTTGCAGATTTAAAAGACCGTGTTGTTGTAATTAATGGATTGAGTAAAGGTTTTGCAATGACTGGATGGCGTTTAGGCTATATAGCTGCCCATACAACGATTGCAAAAGCTTGCGAAAAACTACAAGGCCAATTAACTAGTGGCACTTGCTCCATCACTCAAAAAGCAGGTGTAGCAGCACTGATAGGAGATTTAAAACCTTCTATTGAAATGACAGAAGAGTTTACAAGAAGAAGAACAAAAACCTTAGAATTAGTAAATGCTATTCCTGGGTTTAAATGTTTTGCACCACAAGGCGCTTTCTATGTATTCCCTGATGTTAGTTATTATTATGGCAAATCAAATGGAACAGAAACCATAAAAAATGCAGCAGATTTTAGTATGTATTTATTAAACACTGCACACGTTTCTTCTGTAATGGGAGATGCATTTGGTGAACCAAACTGTGTTCGTTTTTCTTTTGCCAATAATATGCAGAATATTGAAAAAGCTTGGGCTAGAATTTCAGAAGCTTTGGCTAAATTAAGCTAGTACAATAATAGATAATAGCCGCAGTAAATAAGTCTTTAATAACTAATCACTTATTTACTGTGGTTTTTTTTTAGCAATTACGCTAATAAAGTCATCCCCTAATTTTCAAGTTAAATAATTTGAAAATTGAAATTGAATGCCTGATTACCTTAAGAATTTGTATTAGAAAGGTTTAAAAAAATTTCGTGTAATTCCAATACTTGTTTGGTTAACAATGCTTGGTTATTATTTTGAATAACAAAATCACACAATTTCATTTTTATTTGATCGTCTATTTGGCGATTCATTCTTGATAGCACTTCTTCCCTACTTAAATGGTCTCGATCCATTACTCTTTTTATCCTTAATGCTGTTGGTGCAAATACGCCAATTACATAATCTAAACCTTGACCTGCACCAGCTTCAAAAATAAGCGCTGCTTCTTTAATTACATACGGGCTATTTTGTGTTGCAAACCAATCAGCTGCAGCAGCAATTGTTATTGGGTGAACTAAAGCATTGAGAACATCTAACTGATGCACATCATTGAAAACAATATCAGCTAGGTATTTGCGGTTTAGTTTATGCTCAAAAAAAACATCAGCGCCAAATGTTGTAATTAGTTTTTCTTTTAACACTGGATTATGTTCCATAGCTTCTTTTGCTGCAGTATCTGCGTCAAATACAGGCACCCCCAATATTTTAAATATTTGGGAAACGGTCGTTTTTCCACTGCCAATTCCTCCTGTTAATCCTATCTTAAGCATAAAAAATCCGAAATTCAATTACTCGAATTTCGGATTTAGCGGCTATAATTAGCAATTATTTATTTTTAAGCAGCTGGTTTGTTTAATGTAACCGTCCATTCCATGCTAATGGAAGACTTTTCAATCTTTAAATAACTACCAGGACTAACTTCTAATTGTAAAGTATTGTCTTCATTTACTTTGTTTACAGTACCATGAATACCAGCAATAGTTACTACTTTGTCGCCTTTTTGTAAGTTATCAATGAATGACTTTTGCTCTTTTGCTTTTTTTGCTTGAGGCCTAATCATAAACAACCAGAATACAAGGATGATACCACCCATTAAAACTAGTTGAACCATTCCGCCACCACCTTGTTGTGGGTTACCTGCTAATAAAACTGCATTCAAATAAAACATCTTGTATTTTTTAATGTTTGATAATTAGAGAACTAAAATAAAACTAATTTTTTGAAATCGGTTTAACTGGTGTTACAGGTTGTTGCTTTGTGTTTTTATCACCTACAATGATTCCTGTAAATACTAGTGTTTGGTTAATGCCGTTAGCAGAATTGGTTGTAACAAAAATGCTTTTATGGAATTCACCTGGATGAGACTTATTACTATCAAAAGATCCAGTAACAATACCAGTTCCACCAGGTGCAATAGCACCTTTGGTATAATCCGGTACAGTACAGCCACAACCTGCTGCTACATTAGTGATATATAAAGGCTTATTGCCAATATTTTTTATCTGAAAACTAGCCGTTTTGGTTTCTCCCATTGTCATCGTACCCAAATTTGCTAAAGTATCTACCCATTGAATTTTAGTGAATTTACTGGTGTCAAATACTTTGTCTAAACCTAATTTAATAGTAGGATTTGTATTACATCCAATAGTAACAAAGATGCTTATTGAAAACACTAAAAGGAGTTTTTTCATATTAAGCTTGTGTTTTATTTTTAAAATTGATTTTATGAATATCCCCATTTTCTATAAACTCTTTGTGAATACTGTCTAAAATGCCATTTACAAATTGACCACTTTGAGCAGTACTATATTCCTTGGCCAAATCAATGTATTCGTTGATGGTTACTTTGGTAGGAATCGTTTCAAAATACAATAACTCACAAACCCCTAAACGCATTAAAATCATATCTATCAAAGCAATTCTTTCTGAATCCCAATTTTTAAGTTTTGGTTTGATTAATTCAGCAGTATATTCCTTTTTTTCAATAGCAGTGGTTAATAGTGTTCTAGCAAAGTCCCATTTTTCTGCTCCTACTAATTCTTGTAAATTAAATGTCGCTGGTTTTTGTAGATAATTGAGCACCAATTGATCCATCATTTCAGCATCGTCATCCCAGTTAGAAAACAACTCTTCAATATGTGTAATAAAATCTTCATTAGGTAACATTAAAGTACTGAAAATCAGTTTCATGATCTCTCTTTCTTTTAATGTATCCCTACTTTGTGCGGTTATATATTCTTGGTATTTTTCGGTTAAAGTAAGGTCTTGGTAGATCTTTTTAACCAATTCTTTATCAATTTTTAGGGAAGGCTTTAATAGTTCTAGGGCTTTAATAAAAGTATTAGATTCTATGATTTGCCATAGCAATTCATTGCCTGAAATTTTAGTATTAACATTCAAATCTGCATCTGAAGGTAAATTCTTAGCTGCTCTCTGTCTAGAACTTGTTTCAGCAAATCGAGCCACTTCTGTAATGAAATAAACTAAATAAACAAACAATTCGGTTGTTTGATCTACATGTTTTTGTAACTGACTAACTGGGTTTCTAAACACATTTGGCGTTTCCGCCGTCTCTATCATATAGAGTAACTGCATTACTTTAACACGTATATTTCTTCTACTAATCATCTATAAGAACTTATTTGGAAGGCGCGAAGGTATCAAATAAATCGAGCAGCACAAAAATACCTTATGCAATTTTGGCACAGTTCTATACAAATCCACCCCTATATTTGTAAAGTTTCTGACATAGTTTGCTATCAACCCTTTCTGTTTGAGTCTGTTTTCTGAAAATATGACCTACAACACTTGACTGGCATAATAATCGACATAGCCAGAACACATTATTAACTCAATCAAATAAAAAACAATAACGTATGGCTAAAAAATTGCACGTTACTCCGCTACATGACCGAGTAATCGTTAAGCCTGCCGCTGCTGAAGAGAAAACTGCAGGCGGAATCATCATCCCAGATACTGCAAAAGAAAAACCACAACGTGGTTCTATTGTTGCTGTGGGCACAGGTAAGAAAGATGAACCAATCACTGTTAAAGTTGGTGACAATGTATTGTATGGTAAATATGCCGGTACAGAAATCACAATTGAAGGTCAAGATTTGTTGATCATGAGAGAAAGTGATATTCTAGCGATTGTTTAATCCAATGAATTCAATGTCTCTTAACAGACCTGAACTATTTAGATAACAATTCCTTTTTCTAACATTACAAAATCAGTATAAATGGCTAAACAAATTTTCTTCGATATCGAAGCAAGAAACAAAATGAAAAAAGGCGTTGACACCTTAGCCAACGCAGTTAAAGTAACCCTAGGTCCAAAAGGTCGTAACGTGGTTATTGAAAAAAAATTCGGTGCACCACAAGTAACTAAAGATGGTGTTACTGTTGCTAAAGAAATAGAATTAGAAGATGCTATTGAGAACATGGGTGCTCAAATGGTAAAAGAAGTTGCTTCAAAAACAGCAGATATTGCTGGTGATGGTACAACTACTGCTACTGTTTTGGCGCAAGCAATTATTAGCGAAGGTTTGAAAAACGTTGCTGCTGGTGCTAATCCTATGGATTTAAAGCGCGGTATCGACAAAGCAGTTGCTAAAGTAATTGAAAGCTTACGCGCTCAATCTCAAACAGTTGGTAACGACTCTAAAAAAATTGAACAAGTAGCTACTATTTCAGCAAACAGTGATAGTGAAATCGGCAAATTAATTGCTATGGCTATGGCTAAAGTTGGTAAAGAAGGTGTTATTACAGTTGAAGAAGCAAAAGGAACCGATACAACTGTAGATGTTGTAGAAGGTATGCAATTTGATCGTGGATATATCTCTCCATATTTCGTTACAAATAGCGAAAAAATGGAAGTTGAATTACAAAATCCATACATTTTAATTTACGACAAGAAGATCAGTGCAATGAAAGATATTCTTCATATTTTGGAGAAAGTTGCACAAAGCGGTCGTCCTTTAGTAATTATTGCAGAAGACCTAGAAGGTGAAGCATTGGCTACATTGGTAGTAAACAAATTACGTGGCACTTTAAAAGTAGCTGCTGTTAAAGCTCCTGGTTTTGGAGATCGTCGTAAAGAAATGCTGACTGATATTGCTATCTTAACTGCTGGTACTGTAATTAGCGAAGAGCAAGGATTCAAATTAGAAAATGCAGACCTTTCTTATTTAGGTCAAGCAGCTTCTATTACTATTGATAAAGACAACACAACTGTAGTTGGTGGTAAAGGCAAAAAAGCCGATATCGTTTCTCGTGTTAATCAAATCAAAGCGCAGGTTGAAAATACCACTTCTGATTATGATCGCGAAAAATTACAAGAGCGTTTGGCTAAATTAAGCGGTGGTGTTGCAGTATTATATGTAGGTGCTGCTACAGAAGTGGAAATGAAAGAAAAGAAAGATCGTGTAGACGATGCTTTACACGCAACTCGTGCTGCTGTTGAAGAGGGTATTGTACCAGGTGGTGGTGTTGCTTATATCCGTGCTGTTGAATCATTGGAAAAAATGAAAGGTTCTAACCAAGATGAAACAACTGGTATACAAATCATCAAAAGAGCAATAGAAGAACCATTACGCCAGATTGTTATCAATAGCGGTATTGAAGGTTCTATTGTTGTTCAAAAAATTAAAGAAGGAAAAGGCGATTTTGGATTCAATGCTCGTACAGAAGTATACGAGAACTTGTTTAAAGCAGGTGTAATTGATCCTACTAAAGTAACACGTGTTGCACTAGAAAATGCAGCATCAATTGCAGCAATGTTGTTAACAACAGAGTGTGTAATTGCAGACAGACCAAAACCAGAAGCAGCTGCTGGGCATCATGGTGGCGCTCCTGATATGGGCGGAATGGGTTACTAGTCTATTCAAGCATATTCTAAAAAATCCCGGTACAATTGTATCGGGATTTTTTATGCAATTCATTGTTGGTTTACTTAATTTTGAATAATGTTGTCTACATCAGAAGAAGCATTCTTACTATATTGGTCTAATATTAGAGGTGGATATAAAACCTCAATCAGACCATTACTAATAGGTATGTCAATTGGTTTTGCCATTGGGACGGGCATTTTAACAGTTATCTACTTAGGTTGGTACGAAAGAGCCAATATGCAGGCTAACACCCAATTCACTCCTATTTTATTTCTTTTAGCTATTATGGGTGTTTCTATTTTTATGGCATTTTTGTATAGAAATTATCAATGCGAAACTAATGAACAACGATATTTGCAAATCAATGCTAAATTGTCTCGACTTAAAAAAAATCAGGCAAATGCAGCCATTGACCTATAAATTGCGTCTTTATATTAAATCTATGTACATGAAAAAAATGTTATTCGTTGGGTTTTTGTTGGTTTTTGGATTCCTTTCTTGTGGAAAAAAAGATTCGGGTTGTCAACCAGCAACTGCTGCATCTGAAAAAGCAGCTTTGGTTGCTTATTGTACTGCAAATGCAATTAATTATACCGAACATAGTTCTGGCATGCTTTATGAAGTAATTACTCCTGGTACCGGAATGGCACCAACACTAACTTCAAAAGTGTTTATTACTTACACTGGAAAATTGTTCAACGGAACTGTTTTTGATGCTCAAACCAATCCTACTTTAACAGGCTGGACACTAAATGTTTTAATTGATGGCTGGAAAATCGGTTTACCATTGATTAAAAAAGGCGGTCGAATTAAATTAGTTATCCCTTCGTCTTTGGCTTATGGATGTGCTGGTGCTGGTGCTAGTATTCCTTCAAATACGCCATTATTTTTTGATGTTAGCTTGGTTGATGTTCAATAAAAACATCAATTATATTATAAATAATTTATATAAATCAGGTGTAAAAGGGTTGAATTTGTTGATTTTTTGTCAATTTTAAAAGAAAGAAATTCTTATTAAAACCAATCTAGCAAAGGGTATCAATAATTCATTATCATTCCCCTATCTTTGCCCCTCGAAAAAATAATGTAAACCGTTACTAATATGCAACTGAAAGGTTTAGTGCGCTTCTTTGCGATTGCTCTGATTTTGATCTGTGTGTATCAATTATCATTTACTTGGTTTGTAAGAAACCATGAAGCTGAAATGGAAGTTAAAGCTGATTCTTGGCTGAAGAAATTCGCTAGCCCAGAACAACTATATCCCAATAGTAAAGAACAGCAATCTGTTTATGCAGATAGTTTGAAAGAACTAAAAAAAGAACGTTTGCAACGTTTATTAGACAGTACAAAAGATACCAAACTTGCTTTTGGATTAACTACGTACAGAAGTGCTAAAGAAAAGGAACTCTTATTAGGTCTTGACTTACAAGGCGGAATGAGTGTAACAATGGAAGTTGGCTTAAATGAGTTAATTCGTTCATTGGCTAATTATACCAAGGATCCTAGTTTCGTAAAAGCTTTAGACAAAGCAGTAGAAAGAAAGGCCAACAGTGGTGCAGATTTGATTTCACTTTTTAAAGAAGAATATTCAATCGCAGCTCCTAATGCTAAACTTGCTCCGCTTTTTGCTACAAGAAGTAATGGTAAAGTTAAGTTTGATGCTTCAGACGATGCTGTTACTACTTATTTAAGAGAACAAGCAACTGCTGCATTTAACAATACCTACAGAATTTTACGAACTCGTATTGACCAATTCGGGGTTTCTTCTCCTAATATCAATCCAGATCCCGCAAAAAGCATTATCAATATTGAATTAGCTGGTATTAATGATAAAGAAAGGGTTCGTAAATATTTACAAGCAACTGCCAACTTACAATTCTTTGAAATGTACACCTTAGAAAGTAAGGATCTTCAAAGTGGTATTGTTGCCGCTGATAAAGCAGTACAAGAATATTTGAATGGCACTAAAGCAAATATCGACACAGTAAAAAAAGTAGCTGTTACACCAGTAGCAAAAACAACAACTAAAAATGCTGATACTAGCAAAACCGCTACCCTATCTACTATAGGAAAAGATTCTAATAAAGCTTCAGTTGCTAAAAAAGATACTTCTAAAGCAAAATTGAATGAAGCACCAATAGTGCGTTTAATTCAATTCACGCAACCATACCAAGGTAAGGGTGGAAAAACAGTTTTCCAATCAAATATTGGTTACATACAAACAAAAGATACAGGTGCATTGAATGATTATTTAAGAATGGATATTGTTAAAAACAAGTTCCCTTCTAACTTAGTATTCATGTACGGAAAGATGGATGCAGCTGATCCTAAAGCAAAAGACATATTAATGTTATATGCGATTAAAACATTAGATAATGGACAAGCTGAATTAGAAGGAGATCATATTACTAATGCAGGACAAGATTATGACGAAAGAGGCCGTATTGCTATTAAAATGAATATGGACAAAATTGGCGCAAATATTTGGGCCAAAATGACTACTCGTAATGTAGACAAACCTATTGCAATTGTATTAGATAATTTTGTTTACTCCGCTCCTAATGTAAATGATCCTATCACTACAGGTAATTCTCAAATTAGTGGAAGTTATACACTAAAAGAAGCCCAAGATCTTTCTGAATTATTAACTAGTGGTAAGTTAACTGCTCCTGCAAGAATTGTTGCAGAACAACAAGTTGGTCCTACACTTGGTAAAGAATCTATTAAAGGTGGTGGTTTATCTTTCTTAATATCCTTCATTGTTATCTTCTCATTAATGTTATTGTATTTCAATACAGGTGGATGGGTTGCCAACTTTGCATTAGTATTAAACTTATTATTTACCATAGGTATTTTAAGTGCATTAGGATTTACCCTAACTGCTCCTGGTATTGCCGGTTTGGTGTTAACCATCGGACTTGCCGTTGATACCAACGTAATTATTTTTGAGAGAATTAAAGAAGAATTAACCAAAGGCAAAAGCTATCAAAATGCAGTGACCGATGGTTACCAACGTTCTTTGTCTCCAGTATTAGATGCGCACGTTACCACCTTACTTACTGCCTTAATCCTTGCTTATTTTGGATTAGGTCCTGTACTTGGTTTTGCAACTACGCAAATTATTGGTATTCTATTGTCTTTGTTCTGTGGAATCTTGGTATCAAGATTAATTACAGACTGGTACATGAAAAAGAACCGCCACTTTGAATATTTTACTGGTATTTCTAAAAGAATTTTCAAACATGCTTCTTTTAAATTTATTGAATACAGAAAAGTAGCTTATGTTATTTCGGCTATCGTTTTAACACTAGGTATTGCTTCTTTCTTTAACGGATTTAAACAAGGTGTTGAATTTGCTGGTGGACGTAGTTACACTATTCGTTTCGACAAACCAGTTAACGAAGAAGAAATTCGATCTGCTTTAAAAACAACTTTTGGTGAAGATGTGATTACCAAAACTATTAGTACTAGTAATCAAATTAATATTACTACAGCTTACAAAATAAAAGAAAGCGGTAATAATGTTGATTCTTTAGTAGAAACCATGTTGTACAAAGGATTAAAGAAATTCATTCCAGAAACGGTTAGTTTCACTGAATTTGAAAATAAATACAAACAAAGTTCACAAACTGTATTACCAACTATTTCTGATGATCTTAAATCCGGTGCTGCTAAAGCGGTAATATTTGGTATGATTATTATTTGTTTGTACATTTTTATTCGTTTCCGTGACTGGCGTTATTCTTTGGGAACAATTGTATCATTGTTGCACGATGTATTTGTTACATTGATTGTATTTAGTTTCTTAAAGAATATTGTTCCTTTCCCATTAGAGATAGATCAGTATTTTATTGCAGCAGTATTAACTGTAATTGGATTCTCAATGAATGATACGGTAATTGTTTACGATCGTATTCGTGAAGACAGTAAATTGATGAAAGGTGTAGATAATGCAACAATCATTAATAGAGCCATTAACGAAACGTTGAGCAGAACCATCATGACATCACTTACTGTATTCTTAACCATACTTATTCTATTCATCTTTGGTGGAGAAGTAACACGTGGTTTTGCATTTGCTATGTTAGTGGGAGTTATCACTGGTACTTATTCTTCAATCTTTGTAGCAGCACCGATCTTGGTTGATTTTGCTAAGAAAAGACCTTTAGGAAAATTAAGTTCAGATAAGAAATAGTTTAAAATCATACTTATAAAAAAATAGGCTGTATCATTTCGATACAGCCTATTTTTTTTATGCTAATTGTTTGATTCAATATATATTCAAACCAATTAAAGGAATACTAATTGGAAGATAATATATTTAAATACATATTTATTCAATCATATTATTTTATTACGAATTAACAAATTTCGTGTAATATCCAAAGACTTATTTATTTAACCATAATATCGGATTACGTATTGGTAGGTTTCTTAATACTTCTCCATTGGTTGGAAAATGCTCTAATCTTTGCCAAGTTGTAAAATATTTTTTGTCATTATATTCTTGCGCAGCAAAAAATAAAAATGGTTGCGCTACTGGCCATTCGTCCCAATACATTACGTCTTTAGGAAAAGGCCAAGTTGATTTATCCATTACAAATGGCACTAAATACTCAATTGTTTTAATTAAATTTCTACCATCAGGTAATGTATATGTAAAAAGGTTGTTTGTTTTAGTAGATAAAATTTTTGCAACTGCAGTTAGTGCGTCTAAATCAAATAAAGAATACCCATAAGGTTTGGTACGCTTTAGTTCTAAAGGCAAACTTCCATCTAGCGCCAATTGGTTAGGATAGATAACTGTTTTAACCCGGTTGCTACAATAGTCTAATAATGCTTGGTTGCCAGTTAGTTTAGCAAAAATAGCCACTTGTAATATCCAACAAGTACCATGGTTGTTCTTGGCTTCTCTTTCTTCAACACCATAAGGATGTGTAGTTACCCAGTTTAAATATTGCATGAACCAATATTTAATTTTTTTCAATTCTTCTTGGTTAACAGACTTAGCATTTTCCATTATTATAATACCCTGTGCAACTTCTGTTAATTGTATCATATCAATTAATCCTGTACTTCTTCCTGTAACTTTTCCTTTAATGGCTTGTGCATACAGTAAAGAAGGATTCATATAAGTACTATCGTTAATAAACCAGGCCTTTAAATGCACCATTGCGGCTTTTACATAGCGTTCTTCGTGCGTTATTGCATAAGCACTAGCCAAATTGCCTACAATTTGACTAAAGCGAATCATGGCAAGTCTGTGTGCATTAAAATTATTAGGATTAGATTGACCATCTTTTTGAATATAGGGTCCATTAACATCTTCCGGATTCGGCCACCAATAATCACCATCAGAATAAAAATCATGGATTCCTCCTGCAGATCTATCGGTTTTATTAGCTGTAACAGTTATAGGACTTAATAAAATACTAGAATCTGCTGCTTTCATCACCCTCTCTTTTAAAATAGCAATTACCTGTTTTGAATTACCTACTTGATTTTGGGCTACACTTGCAACTGAAATAGAAATAGCAAAAATCATGCTTGCTAGTTTCATATAATTTGATTGAATCATTGTTTGTTATTTTAAAGCTGTGATAACTTCTTGAATAAAAATAGCTACTTTATTAGCAGGATCACCCAAACCAAGTGTTTCAACTGGAATAAATCCTCTATAAGTTGATGCTTTTATCATTTGGAATATTCTTTTTAAATCTGTTTTAACCTCTACGCCATTTTCATACATCTTTTCTTTAATCTGCCAATTAACAGCATAAGGTATGGTTTGTAATATTTGTGCGTAAGGATCTCCTTGATGATAACTGCCAATATCAAGAATTAATCCAAACCATTCCATATTAACTAGTTTCATCAGTTTCACAACATCATCACCAGTTTGAATAAAATCATTGTGGTTTTGAATAGCTACAATAACACCATGCTTTTGGCCATAAGCAACACATTCTTGAATATCTTTTGCCATCCATTGCGCTATTTCATCCCAGGTATACCCTTTTGGATTCATCACGCCAGAAAATATCCGAATAACAGGAGCACCCAATTTGGCAGCCACTTCAATCCAATTTTTAATTAATTGAACATCTTCTTTACGTTTAGAAGCATCCGGATTGGTGAAATCATTTTTAATTCCTGTGCCACTAATAGATAATCCTAGTTGATGCGCCCTGTGTTTTAATTTAAAAATGTATTCATCAGATGGAACACTTGGATAATTTGGAAAATAATAACCAGTTAAATCAACTCCTTCAAATTCGTGTTTGGAGCAGAAGTCTAATACATCCATTAAATCCATCGTTTTAGCCTTCAATGGATCATTAAAGGAGTACGCATTTAAACTTGGCTTAAGTTTAATTGGATTAGATGTTGGTTTCTTATTACTAAAATCTACTTTACTAATTACCGGGGCAAATAATAATGATTTAACAAAATTGCGTCGGGCGAATGGTTGATTCATGTGTAATGATTAATTATGTAATGTTATGAGGAAATTCAATTAAATAAGCAAACATTCCTTTTTAATTGAAATGAAAAATATTTAACATCTAATTTAATCAATGAATCTATAAATTGCGTGATATTATTTGTGAAAAAGTCTCATTCATATATTACGAAGTTCATTTTAATGGTAGTTGCGTTGCAATTATTGAATTTAAGTATCTATGCACAAGACTTTAAAATTTTATCTAACAATACAGCAGTAACTAATATTTGCGAAACAGTATTAGAATATGTTTTAGAAATTGTTTTAGATCATAAAAACGCTATTCCAGAACAATCCCAACACCATAAAGACTTGCATTTTCACAAGCATGTATCTTTCAAGGCTATTTGTTTTGGTGTTCCAGTTACAACTGAACACGAATATTCTATTAAAAAGATAGAAATAGTGCCTTTAAAACTGATTTACGCATATCAGTATTTACAAGAAATCAACCCTCCGCCTCCCAAAGTTTAAATAGTATCAATCAACTATTTTACTTATTTATTCTTAATTAATTTCAATGAAATTTCCAATGTATATTATCCAGAAATGGATAAAACTCAGTAGTGTGGCTGTGTTAATTTTTATAATCAATACACCAGTAAAAGCTACATATCATATCAATTCAGATACTTTAAAACTTCAGTTACCTGAAGTTGAAAAGATTTTTATGGAAAAGAATTTAAGTTTATTGGCTTCTAAATACCAAATAGAATCTAATAAAGCTTTAATAGAACAGGCCAAATTATGGGATAATCCAATGCTAATTACCGACCAAAATGTTTATTCAAATAACCATTTTTTTGAACATGGAAAAGATGCAGCTGGTCAAATTAGAGGAACCTATTTTATTCAGATTCAACAATTAATTAAAACTGCTGGAAAAAGAAGCAAATTAGTAAACCTTGCAACGACTAGTTCTAAAGTTAGTGAATTGCAATTTTTAGAAGTGATGCGTAATTTAAAATACCAACTTCGATCTGATTATTACTCAATTGCACAATTAATAGCTGTTCATAATTTATACAATAATGAAATAGCTATTTTAAACAAATTACTCATTGGAATGAATTCGCAGTTGCAAGCAGGAAATATTGCAAAAAAAGAGTACTTAAGAATTCAAGCATTGATTATTTCTTTACAACAAGATTTAACAGAATCAGACAAACAATTGGCTGATGTAGAAATGGAAATAAAGAATCTGTTACAAATGACTAATAATGATTTTATTGCTCCAATTAATATCTCTAAAGAAACTGAATTAAAAAATTTTGCAATTGAAAGTTTATTAGAAGATGCAAAAAAGAATAATAGTGCGTATTTAATTGAACAAACACAATTGCTTTATCAACAACAAAATTTAATTTATCAAAAAGCACTAAAATCTCCTGATTTAACAATCGGTCCTGAATATGATCATAATAGCAGTTATACACCTAGATATTTGGGATTCAGTATCAGCTTGCCTTTAAATATTCTAAACAAGAATCAAGGGAACATCAAATCTGCTCAAGCAAATATTAAACAAGAAGAAACGATTTTATTAAATACAGAGTTACAATTAAAAAATGCAGTACAAAACTCTTTGAATAAATTGATAGCAACATTTAAATTATCTGAATCAAGTCAAAAAGAATTTTATACTAATTACGAATTATTGTACAACAATATTGCTGAAAGTTATAAACAACGTCAAATAAGTTTAATTGAATTTATAGATTTTTTTGATGCATATAAAGACGTTCAATTAAAACTATTCCAACAAAAACTTAATCTACAATTAGCGAAAGAAGAAATGAATTATCAAATTGGAAAAGACGTTACTAATTAATAATATTTAATATACCAATATGAAAAATATATCAATTTATTTAATGCTTATTATTTTTTCAATAGTAGCATCTTGTAAAAATGAACAAAAAGTAAGTGAAGAAAATAAAACAGTTTGTGTAAGCGATTCCATGACTAGCAGAATCACTTTAGATACTGCAAAACTTAGTAATATTAGCACACAATTATTATTATCAGGAGAAGTTGGTTTTAATGAAAACAAAGTTGTAAAAGTTTTTCCATTTAGCAGTGGACAAGTTATTGAAGTAAAAGTTTCTTTAGGAGATAGGGTTCATGCTGGTCAAATATTAGCCATAATAAAAAGTGCTGATATTGCTGGTACTTATAGCGATTTAAAATCAAGTAATTCAGATTTGGCAATTACAAAAAGACAATTAGAGAATACTACCTTATTGTTTGAAAAAGGAATCAGTAGTCAAAAAGATGTAGAAGAAGCAAAAGAGAATTATTTAAAAGCACAAACATCAAACCAAAAGATTAATGATGCCATTAAAATTAATGGTAATGGCAATACAAGCTCAAGTGGAATATTCACAGTTAAAGCTCCTATAGACGGATTTATTGTTGAGAAAAAAGCGAATGCTGGTAGTTTTATCAGACAAGACAATGCCGATAATTTATTTACTATTTCTGATTTAAAAGATGTTTGGATATGGGCAAATGTTTTTGAAAATGATATTTCAAAAGTAAAAGAAGGCTATGTTGCAAATGTAAAAACACTAGCTTATCCAGATAAAGTATTTCGTGGAAAAATTGATAAAATAAGTGAAGTACTAAGCCCAGATAATAAAGTAATGCGCATTAGAATTAATTTATCAAATGAGGCTTTATTATTAAAACCACAAATGTTTACCAATGTGGTTATTGAAAACACTGAACAATTAAAAGCTATTAGTATACCTGCCGATGCAATGATTTTTGAAAATGGCAAAAATTATGTGGTAGTATATCATGATAAATGTGCTTTAGAATTAAGGGAAGTTCAAGTAATGAAAACAGAAAATAATCATTCTTATATTAATAGTGGTTTGAATAATGGCGATGTTATTATATCAAAAAACCAAGTACTATTTTACAATGCCATTTTAGAGCATATGTAATTTTTCAATCATTATTTAATAAGCATTTATTATGAATAAGTTTATAAAAAATATTATCTATTTTTCTCTACGACATAGGTATTTGATTTTCTTTTTTACTGGAATACTTGCTGTAATTGGGTTTATTAGTTACAAGAACACTCCTATTGAAACCTTTCCTGATGTTACAAACACACAGGTAGTAATAATAGCTCAATGGCCTGGTAGAAGTGCCGAAGAAGTAGAAAAATTCGTAACAATACCTTTAGAAATTGTTTTAAATTCGGTACAGAAAAAAGTAAATCTTCGAACAACATCTGCTTTTGGCTTAAGTTATATTCGTATAATTTTTGAAGATGATGCTACTAATGAATTTGCTAGACAACAAGTTTTAAGCAGAATTACAGGAGCCGATTTACCAGACGGTGTTAAAGCAGAAGTGGAGCCACCATATGGCCCTACTGGTGAAATATTTAGGTATACATTAAAAAGTGCTACAAGATCAATCCGCGACTTAACAACTATACAAAATTGGATATTAGATCGACAATTCAAGTCTGTTCATGGTGTAGCAGATGTAAATAGTTTTGGTGGTGAAGAAAAAATATTTGAAATAGGTGTTAATCCTAATTTACTAACTAAATATAATTTAAGTTCATTAGATGTATATAACGCCGTTACAAAAAGTAATATCAATGTTGGTGGAGATGTGATTGAAAGAAATGGTCAATCCTTTGTGGTTCGTGGCATTGGACTACTCAATGATACCAGTAATATTCAAAATATTATAGTAACCAAAATTAATGGATTACCAATTTTAGTTAAGAATGTAGCATCAGTTCATGAATCGGGAAAACCTAGGCTTGGACAAGTTGCTAGAGACAATCATACAGATGTTATTGAAGGGATTATTGTAATGCTCAAAGGAGAAAACCCTGCAATCGTTTTAGAAAACATTCGTGCCAAAATTAAAGATTTAAACGAAAACGTTTTACCAAAAGACACCAAAATTGATACATTCTACGATCGGACTAATTTAATGGATTATTGTACCGATACCGTATTGCATAATTTGATGGAAGGTATTATTTTGGTTACAGCCATAGTATTACTATTTATGGCTGATTGGAGAACAACTGTTATTGTTAGTATCATTATTCCGCTTTCTTTATTGTTCGCTTTTATGTGTATGTATATAAAAGGAATGAGCGCCAATTTATTAAGTATGGGGGCTGTTGACTTTGGAATTATAATTGATGGTGCGGTGGTAATGGTAGAAGGTTTATTTGTAGCCTTAGATAAACGGGCTAGAGAAGTTGGTATGGAGAAATTCAACAAACTAGCCAAGCTTGGTTTATTTAAG
>Ga0114959_10001847_pt1 | contig 18047 bp, 13 predicted proteins | sample C_130625_EF_Meta_FD_87317 | JGI IMG/M metagenome (GOLD analysis project Ga0114959, IMG submission 87317) | Freshwater microbial communities from Lake Croche, Canada to study carbon cycling - C_130625_EF_MetaG | ecosystem: Environmental > Aquatic > Freshwater > Lake | place: Lake Croche, Canada...
CATAGTATTAATGAAATATGGGTATTTGACCATATGGATTGCGGAATGTATAAAGCAACTCTCGGTTTAAAAGAGGATACAGACCCGCATATTCATGTAAATAAATTACAAGAATTACAGACAAAGTTAAAAACTAAGTATCCTACACTCGGATTCCGTGGATATATTATAGACACAGATGGCTCAATTAATAGGGTTATTTAGTTTATGAGATAAATCTGTTATAAGCGGAGAGTATTTCGACACTTATGTCAATCCGTGACAAATAATCTCTTCAAGATTCTCCGCTACTATCCACCCCAACTCATAGATACTATATAATAAAAATATCTTGCAAAAACATTGAAACTTTATTTATAAAATTGGCTTTTTAAATGTGCAAAGGTGTAAATCATAGTTTTACTCTTCAATAAGCATCACTAGTGCCTTTTTTTCAGCTGACTTGACCGTCTTCTTGACAGTCTTTTTCTTCTCTGCCTTTTCGCCTAGCATAGAACGAATGCGCTCCTCGCGATATTTTTCATAATCTGCGGACAGGACATCAAGCTCCTCCAGCCACATTGTCTGCTCAGTCTTTGCAATAACTGCTGCAAGATCCGCTGTCTTCTCACCATGCTCCTTGTTCAACTTTGCAACATTCTCATCGGTCACACTATCCATTGGCATCTTGACAAGGTACTTGTAGTCCTCATCATCTCCAATCTTGGCAAATCCCTTGGATTCCAGCATATCAATAACTTGCTCCTTCTTCTTTTTGCGCAAGTCAATTTCATCTGTCAGTGTAAGTCTAATGTATCGCGCTTTGTTTGAAAGCACAAGAAGTTCTTGAGTGAGAGCCGCTACCATGTATTCCTTGCGCTTCTTGTAAAGCTCCAGACGCTTCTCAAAGTAGTCGTCAATGATCTGCGGAACACTATCGTATTTCTTTAGCTTTTCCTCTGCATCAAAGAGGTGCATATTGGACGTAGATGATGTCGTGCAAAGCTTGAATGTCTTTTCTACTCCATTGCAACCGTGATCGGCTTTAACAGCTTCCAACTCGGCAAGCTTACCCTTTTGCAATGTGATTGTAAAATCTACAGTGGTGTCTTTACTCATATCATCATAATCCTTGACAAGAGGTTGCACCTTTTTCCCAGCCTTATCTGTGGTCTCAGTCAATGACTCCAAGTGCTCCTTGAAATCATCCGTCCATGTTCCAACTGGAAGTTCAGTAATGCGGATCTTATCGGGCGCCACCTTCTCATACTTTCCGCGAATAAGGAATTTTGTGTCAGTAATCTTTGTAATTGTGCCATTAAATCCTTCATAATAAGGAACAAACTCACACGCCTCCAAGGCTCCATTACCAAGCTTGTACTTCAAATAGGAAATAATCTCGCGAGGATTGTAACACATGATGTCGGTGCTGAATCCAGTGCCAATGCCTTTGGATCCATTGACAAGAACCATTGGAATAATTGGTGCGTAGAAGATTGGCTCCACAGGAAATCCATCATCCGTCAAGTACTCCAAAATATTATCATCTACGGCTGGAAAGATGCTGCGAGTAATGCGACTAAGAAGAGTGAAGATATATCTCTCAGATGCACTATCCTTGCCGCCTTGCAACCGCGTGCCAAATTGGCCATTGGGCGCAAACAGATTGATGTTGTTGGATCCCACAAAATTCTGCGCCATGCCTACAATTGCTGCATTTAGAGACGCCTCACCATGGTGATAGCAAGAGTGCTCGGATACATAACCAGTAAATTGCGCAACTTTAATCTCATTCGTCAAATTCTTCTTGAATCCAGCAAAGAGAATCTTACGCAGAGAAATCTTTAGACCATCCATCAAGTTGGGAATACTGCGATCGCAATCATACTTGGAGAAGTGAATGAGCTCCTCGTTGATAAACTCCTTGTAAGAAACGGACTCTTTGCTAGTGTCCAGGAAGCGATCGCGTTCATAATCCTCTAGCCACTCTTTGCGGTCTTCGGCGCGCTTCTTGTTAAAGACCATGTCAATAGAATCATCGCACGCATCGCCACTGTGATTAAAACCAACTAGCTTCTTCTTTTGAAAATACTCTTTGAACTCTGCGCCAGTACTTGTACCAAGACCCTTGTAATACTTCACCTTCCAACCTGCACTGCCATTGGGCTGATCCTCCTTCCATTCCTCAAACTCACCCTCATTGTAGAAGACGAGTTCTTGCGCGCCTTTCTTGGCTTTCAAAATGGGGGTATTCATGAAACCAATAAACCCAGGAATCTTAGCTAAAGAAGGCCACTCTGTGTGAAACAAATTGATGCAGAGACCCTTGATGTGACTGCCGTCCAAATCTTGATCCGTCATAAAGAGTACGCGACTGTATCGCAAGCTTTTTGCAACATCTTCCGCACTCTTGTATTCCTTACCGATCTCTAGACCCAGAATCTTCTTAATGTCAATAATCTCCTTATTTTCGGCAATCTTCTTGGTTGCTTCGCCGCGAACATTGAGAACCTTACCCTTGAGAGGATAAACGCCGATGGTGTTCCTGTCTTCTGAGGATAGACCAGAGACAATACCAGCCTTGGCTGAATCTCCCTCGCAAAAGATAATGATACATTCTTTGGATTTCTCTGTTCCGGCCCAATTTGCATCAATGAGCTTGGGAATTCCGCGAATGTTCTTGGACTTGGTTCCATCGGTCTTCTTTGCGGCCTTGTTTTCCTTCACTTCAGTGAGCGCGCACGCTGCATCCATGACGCCCATCTTTGCAATCTTTTCAATGAACTTTTCACTCACAGTGCAAGTTGAACCAAACTTTGCGCTCGGCGTGTTCATAAAATCCTTGGTTTGGCTATCAAATGCAGGATTCTCAATATCGCAGCGCAAGAAGAGAACCAGCTGTTCCTTGATGCTGGTTGCATTAACCTTGATCTTCTTCTTTTTTTCAATGTAGTCAACAAGTTTTCGGGTAATTTGGCCGAGGATATAGTCTACGTGCTTGCCACCCTTTGCAGTGTGAATGCCGTTGACAAAACTGACCTGAATAAACTCGTGGTTTGGTGAAAGTGCAACTGCATATTCCCATCTAGCTGTAGATTCACCTTCGTAAACACGAGGGGACTTCTCCTTTGGTCCAATATAAAGATCAATATATTGCTGGAAATTCTTCACAGGAATGACTTGAGAGTTGTACTTGACTTTTACGGACTTGTCTGTAACAGCAGCAATGTCGTGGATTCTCTTTTTCAAGAGGGCGATCATATCGGCATCAAGACCAGCAATTCCCAGTCTCGCGTAATCAGGCTTGAAAGTAATCTTGGTATAAGGCTTAGACTTGCACTTGGTAATAACAGGCTTGCCAATGACATCCAAGTTATTGCGAAACTCCTGAGTATACTTGAGTCCGCGCACATGGTCAACAGTCTCTACAGATCCACTTGTAGACCAGATAAGAACCAACTTGAACCCAAAACCATTCTTACCTCCAACAATCTTCTTCTCCGTTTTGTCATAATTGGTAGACGTGCGAAGGTGGCCGAAGATCAGCTCGGGAATCCAAATCTTGTACTCTGGATGCTCTGCAACATCAATGCCGTTACCATCATTAATCATGACAATGGTCCCATCCTCTTGAATTGCAATATCAATGTAAGAAACGGGAATGCTATTGGATGCGCCTTTGTCGACTGCCTGTTGCATACGAATTGCATGATCGCGACAATTTACAACACCCTCATCAAAAAGTTTGAAAAGGCCTGGAACATAACAAATATTTTTTTCGTATATTCTTTCACCATCATCACTGAGGATCCAAGCTTGCGCATCCACGTTTTCCACAGACCCAATGTAGGAATCCGGATTGTCAAGAATGTGTTGCTTGTCAGTCTTTTGCTGATATTTATCTGCTAGAGTTGTCTCTTCGGTCATGGTACTAATTTATACATCACAAGTTATGTTTAATATGTTTCAATTTTTTATTTAAAATTGTAGGGAGGGGTTCATGATCTTGGAATAGAATATAAAAAATATGGAACCATGTACAAAGACACAATAAGGATAATGATGTTAGCATTTGTAGAAAGTTTTTGAAATACTGTGGCCAAAAGAATGGTTGATATTATCATTAATGCATCAGCGATGAGAATCTTGAATCCAATCTCATTTGCGTAATCTTTAAATGTGTCAAGGATACGGCTTTTACCGCGAGGTACACTTCTAAAAAATGTGGCAAATAAAAGATCATGGCATACTTGCACAATGACTGCAACAATAATAAAATTAAAAAGTAAATATTTTTTAAAGATAAAGCCGTAAACAAACGCCGCAATAATAATGCCTATCATTATGCTTAATACGTCTGCTAGTACACCGCTTAATCCATAAAGATTGTACCAATCAATAAGACTTTTGGATTTAATAAGGCCAAAAATAACGCGTCCAATGACAATCAAATCGGTAATAATAGCTCCATTTAAAAGGGGCAAATAATCTGCAATATTAGAGGCACTTGTTAAGTTTAACATGGTTCTATAGAATAGCACAATAAAAATAAACAATAAAAATAAACAAACACAAATTAAAATTAAAACATTAAGGAAAATTTATTTTATTAAAAATTACAAATAATTTTTTCTCTACATATTATGACAAACCGTTCATTTATATATATGCATAAATGTACGATTTGTTAGAATTATGTATTCGTTTTTTACTAATACAAGTTGCCTTAGAAGGTTTCAGCCCTGTATAACAAATCGTGTTTTACAAATGTAAAACATGATTTATAAATTTAATAAATATATTAATATTTTTATATAACATGTCAAACTTTAAATTATCTAATGTAAAAAAACAAAAGACTAATTTATTATTAGATAGTTTTATTAATTGTATCAATAATTTACGGTCATCTATAAAAATAAACAATAAACTAAATGCTAAAATTAAAAATATTTCTAACAATATTAATAGATATGAACAAACTACAAATACAAATAATAGTTTTTTAAAAACATTTTATTCATACATAGGTTATTTTAATAAAAAATTTTTAAAAAGTAATTTTCCAAAGGCAAAATTTAATAAACATAGTTCAACTTTAACAAATGTATTTTTAAATGGTATTTATCTGGAAGGAGCAGATTTAAATGGCATGAACTTAAGCAATGCATATTTAAAAGGCATTGATTTTAAAGGAGCAAAATTAATAAATGTAAATTTTTCAGGAGCAAATTTAAAAAATGTAAATTTATGTGGGGCAGATTTAACTGGAGCAAAGTTGACGGGTGTTTTTAGTGGAGGAATAAAGAGTGATTTAAAAACAAAATTGCCCACAAACTATGCTATATCACTCGGTCATATAATTGGTCCAGGAGTAAATTTAACCAAAGCAAATTTGTCAAACATTGAATTTTATAATATAGATTTAACAGGTGCAATATTAGACGGCGCATATTATACAAAAATTGCCCTTTATGATCCCGCTAGTTGTTATCGAAAGAGAGGATCATACCCTTTTAAAGTTGGTTGTTATGCAAATGATAAAAGTATTCCCCCAAAAAAATATAAATTTGTTAAAACTGATTTAGGTAGAACATTTTTAATTGGACCCAATATGAATTTGAGTGGGGTAGTTGGCTCAAACATGGATATTTCTAATCTAGATTTGTCAACTTGTAAATTAAAAAGATCTTTTATATGTGCAAATAATACTACAAATACTCTATTGCCTCCAAATTATACGTTTGTACAAAATATTTTTATTTTTAGTATTGATAATAATGATAATATACCTCAAAGTGCATTAGTAGGACCTTATGTATATTTTTCTTGCATTGATTCCGTTGGCGCATTCTTACAGCAGGCAGATAGTTTAATTAATGTAGATTTAACTGGGTTTAGGTCTAATACAAATTATTTTACAATGTGTCCTGGTCCTTTTTTTAATGCATTTCTTAAATATAAAACAGTTGAAAATGAATATTTTCAACAATTTAAAGATAAATATCAAACTTGGAAAGAAGGCGAAGATATTGTCTTGAGAAATAAAGGAATAAATGGTCCTGGGTTATCAGGTGAATATAAAAATCTTCCCCCTGGATACAAATTAATAAGAAAATTATTTGGAACAGACCCTACCTATAAATTTAATATCGTAGCATATTATGTACTAGGACCTAAATGTTCATCTATATATTTAGATTTAAGAAATTGTGATATTAGAAATGTTGATTTAAGGGGATCAAATTTTAAAGGTGTTATTAGTGGAGGTCTTATTCATGACCATACAACGCTATTATCACCAAATTATATAATTATAAAAGGATGTTTATTTGGTCCAGGAGTAAATTTGAGTCGCATGGATATAAGTGGGTTAGATTTAAGTAAATGTGATTTGACTGGTGTTATAAGCGGCGGAACAATTAGTGATAAACATACAAAGCTTCCACCAAAATATAGAATGGTAAATACGTGTATACTTGGCCCAGGAGTAAATTTAAAATATAATAGAGTAAAAGGTGCGGGTTTAATGTACGCAGACTTAAGCAATTTGGATTTATCAAATGCAGATCTTACAGGTGTAAATTTAACAGGAGCAAATTTGACAAATGTAAAATTTCATAATACAATTTTAAATGCAGCAGATCTTACTAATGCAATTTTAACCAATGTTAGTGGAAAAATAACTATATTTAAATGTTGTAAATATCAAAAGACTTACCCACTTCAACTTCCAGATGGATATACAATTATTAATCGTTATATAGTTGGTTTAAACGTTAATCTTTCAAATGCTATATTAAAAAATATAAATTTCGAAATTAATTTGGGTGCATCAAATCTTTCTAATGCAGTTTTAACTGGTTCACAATTTTTTTCTCAAATTGATGGTTGCAATTTAAAGAGAATTATAACAGGTAATTTTAAAATAAGTCCAAAACCATATTATTTACCAGATGGATATTTTGTTATTAATGGCTATATAATGGGTCCAGAGGTAAATTTGTATAAAGCAGATTTATCTACTTTAGATCTAGGAGTTCATTCTACAAGAATACTACAGAATTCTTTACAAAATGCAATTTTAACCAAGGCAAATTTAAAAGGAACAAACCTATCAACTATTATTTTATCTGGAGTCATTAGCGGTAAAATAAAATGGGATCAAACAACTAAATTGCCCGAAAAATATGCAATTATAAAGGGTTACATAGTTGGACCGGATGTTAATTTATTTGAAGCAAATTTATGCAACGCTAATTTGACGACAGCAATATTAACTGGAGTTACAAGCGGTAAAATAAAAAGTAATTGTAAGACTATTCTACCAGCAAAATATCGCATTGTAAATGGTTATTTGATTGGACCACAAGTAAATTTATCAAATGCAGTTTTAACTGGAGCTAATTTATCAAATTGCAATTTATATGGAGCAAATTTAACGGGTGTTATTAGTGGTAATATTACAAATTATTACCATATTATTCTACCAGAAGACTATCAAATTATAAATGGTTATATAATTGGTCCAAATGTTAATTTATTTGGTGCAAATCTTTTTAACACAGATTTAACAATAGCAATCTTAACTGATATTGAAAGTGGTGAAATTAAAAGTAACTCTAATACCAAACTACCTTTAAATTATTATATTGTAAATGGTTATTTGATTGGTCAACAAGTAAATTTATCCGGTGCTAATTTAACTAATGCAAATTTATCTGGAAAAAATTTGTCCAATTGCAATTTAACTAATGCTATTTTAATTGGAGCAAATTTAACAAATTGTGATTTGTCAAACGCTAATTTAAATGGTGTTATTAGTGGTAAGATTAAAAATTATTCCCATGTTATTTTACCAGAAAAATATCAAATTGTAAATGGTTATTTAATTGGTCCAGATGTAAATCTATCTGGCGCAACATTTATAAATGCTCAGTTAACAGGAGTTGATTTAATTAATGCAAATTTATCATATGCAACCTTTACAAATGTTAATTTAAGTAACAGTTTTTTAAAATATGCAAATTTATCATATGCAACATTAACAAATGTTGATTTGACGGAAGCTTATTTAAAAAATGCAGTTTTGTCATATGCAAATATTCAAGACTCAATTTTACCTAAAAATAAATTGGATAATGCAAATATGCTTTGTTTGCGCAGTAAAAATATAACAGTAGATGATGGTTCTAATATTTTAATGGACGAAATACCTTACAAAATAGTTGAGGGATATATAGTAGGAATGGCAGTTGATTTAAGTGATGCCGATTTATCAAAGGGATCATTTGTTGGTATTCTAGGAAAATTTATTAAAACAAACAATAAAACTATATTTCCTGACAATTATATCATTAAAAAATATGGAACTATAGTTGGTCCAGGAGTTGTATTAAAGTATACCGAGACAGTTGATTTAAATTTGTCTAATTTAGACTTGTCAAACGCAACAATTTCATGTTTTTCATCTGAAAATATGCCTTATCTAGTAAATTCAACATTAAATGGCACAACTTTTGAAGAGTTCACTGGTAATTTTTTTTGTAATTATGATACTTATTTAAATGGTTAAGTCAAAAATTGAATAAAACCTTGTATTATCTGTAATACTTTTATTCAGGATAATATAATGATAAAACTTTATATCATCATATTAACATTAGTAGAAATATATTTTTATTGCTCTTAGTTTTTTGCGCATTTAAATTTCCCAATTTACCACTGCAAATGCAGCGTTACCATGTGCATTGTTACTTTGTAAAAAATGCTCAAAGGTGTAAGATTATTTAGTTTTAGTCCTCACGCTATTATATACACCTTTGAAAATCTAGTAGAACGCCTGAAAGGCGTTCCATTTTAAATGTTCAAGGGTGTATAAATTAATAGTGTTATTAATTACAGTCATGAAAACCAACACCCATAGAACGAGCAGTGCCGGAAATAATTTTTACTGCCTTGGATAAATCTTTTGTATTTAGATCAGGCATCTTTATTTTAGCAATTTTTTCAATTTGTTCCTTACTTAGATACCCAACAATATTTTTTCCCGGAATACTAGATCCTTTTTCAATACCAATAGCTTTTTTAATCAAAAATGGTGTTATTGGCGACTTAACTATAAATGTAAATGAATGATCTTCGTAAACAGTTAATATAACTTTAACAATATCTCCTTTTATATTTTCAGTTTCCGCGTTAAATTGTTTAATAAAATCAATAATATTTACACCTACTGAAAACAGAGCTGGTGCTAAAGGTTGTCTTAGTGTTTCATCTCCTGCCACAAGCTCTAGTTTAAGAGTAAAAACAATTTTTTTATCACTGTCTCCATCAAGTAAGTCTTGCTTTTTTATATCGTTTATTTTCTCCTTACATATATTATTATTTTTATTTCTACTTTCAAAAGAACTCCTCGTTTTCATTATACACTATATAAAGAAAAAAACTACAGTTTTACACCCTTGAAGATTATAAACCGCCGAAGGCAGTTTAGTCTTCAATGTTAGAAGCACTTGTCAAGTTTAACATGGTTCTATAGAATAATGTAATAAAAATAAAAATAAAAAGAAAAAACTATATATATGAGAAAAACGTAAAAATAAAAATAAAAATAAAAATAAAAATAAAAATAAAAATATATTACAAATAATCAATTTTTAATGTTAAAATTATAATTTTTTTTAATAATATTATCCAAATAAATATTATCATTAATATTACAAAAATTTGATCCATCACTTAATGATAAAGTATACAGGTTTAAAAAATGAATATTATCTGTGTATGTAAATGTATGATGATTTGTTTCATTATTTGGATAATTAATAATAACTAATAAAGTATAGTTACTTGTATACTTTGAAAATTTGCAATTAAAATCAATAATATTTTTTTTAAAATTAACATCGTGAGAATTATGCTCTTCATTAACAAATATCATAGTAAATAATTTATGCTCTTGTTTTTGAAGTAACTCTTTGAATCTATTAACACATCTTACGTAGTAATTATAATGATCTGCGTTTATCAAAGGATTATGATGTGCAAACATTCGTTCATTATATTTTGAATGTCCGCACATCATTTGTGATATATCAATATAATATGATTTATCCAAAAAAGTTTTAAAATTGTCTTCTATACAATGTATAATAGTATTCCAATTTGAAAAAATCCAATCAAATGGATAAGAACAAACCTTGAATTTATTTCGTTTTAATATTTCAGAACTATGACACAATGAACCTAGTGAACAGACATGATTTATTTCTAACATACATTATAATATATTAAAGCTTTAATTTATTTACATATATTTAATACTAGAAAATTTGTTAGAATTACTTTATATGTTTTTACTGATTATAAAACAAAAATTCGTTTTATTCATAATACTTTTATTCAGGATAAATATAATGATAAAACTTTATATCATCATATTAACATTAATAGCAATATATTTTTATCAAAATGAAATTATAAAGTGCCTTGATACATTTGTTAAAAAGAGCTACCTTAGGTTAAAAGGCATCAACATTGATACAGAAAAACTATTGTATCCCAAACATATTGCATTTATTATGGATGGAAATGGTAGATGGGCAAAAAAACAAAAAAAAGAACGTACATTTGGGCATATAAATGGCGCAAACAATTTAGAAGACATATTTTACAATTGTTTTTCAAATGGGACGCAGTATTTGACATTCTATGTCTTTGCTGAGCAAAATTGGAAGCGATCCAAGGAAGAAATTGACAACATTTTTGAAATTATTTATAAAAAGTTGAGCCTATACTTTAAAGATCAAATGAAATATAGATTGGTTGTTCAGGGTAGACTTGATAGGGTCCCTAAAAAGTTGAAAAAGTTGTTAACATCTATAGAAAATAAAACGGCTAGTTGCGAAAAAACTGTGATTTTGTGTTTAGATTATTCTGGTAGACGCGAAATCGTAAATGCCTGTAAAAATATAATTGACAATAAATTAGAGCCAACTGTAGAAAACTTTGCAAATAGTTTATATGTCAAGGGAATTCCCGATCCTGATTTAATTATTAGGACAAGTGGTGAAAAACGCATTAGTGATTTCTTATTGTGGCAGCTAAGCTATGCCGAGTTATATTTTACAGATGTTTATTGGCCAGATTTTAACTTGGTTGAGCTAGAAAAAGCTGTGCGAGATTACAATAGCAGACAGCGCCGTTATGGAGTAGCAGCATAAAAACTAATAATTCATGTTTTGAGACAATACTCTATATGTAGATAATTCTGGTATTTTTGGATAAATAATACGACCGCCCAAGTTTAGTATTTTTTTAGCATATATTTTAGATTCTTTATTTAATGAATATAATAGCTGTATTCCACTTGCTCCATCAAATCCGTAAATAACAGAATTATCAATTTGAACCCAAGTCAAATCTCCATTATAAAGATGATTTATTAATTTGAAAGATATTATTGTTTTTTTGCAACTGCAAATATTTCCAAATGGTTGCATTTGAGGGTAAAACCCATCTCCGTATACTTTTTCATATTCATCGTAATACATTTGTTTTATAATTATAATAGAATCTTTATTAGTTTCATTATTTAATTCATTACTAGTATTAGTATTATTATTATTTAAAATCATATATTTATAGATTAATAAAACTTTAATTTATTTTGTGTATTATTAATAGTATATCCATTATGCCATTGCAATTTATACCTGGAAAAAATAGTAATGCACTAGATACAATTTTAAGACTAGGATTGTTAAATCCTGATGCAAATGCAAATTGTTTATGTCCAAAAGAATTTACTACAGTTGAAAAGAAAAATTTGGTTTATCCTCCTGGTCCTGACAATATTAGAATTGCACAGATTTTAAACACCAGTTTAGGAGGAAGAATACGTTTTGGAAATTTTGGAACGCCATTTGTAATTGATGCAATTGGCAGACGGGAAGGTCAACCAGGAGGCATGCGTGGGCCTTTAAGAAACAAATTCTAATTAAAATAAGTAATTTATATTGCGCGGTGGAAAATATGTGCGTTTCCAAGATTAATTTAGCATTTTCATTAAAAATAATTATTTTTTCTCATGTAATTTTATAATGCCTAGCTCCAAGAAATCAGGTTTTCAAATGACAGTTGGAACCCGCGCCCAAGTTTGGCACGGAACTGCTAAAAAGACATCCGGTGGTCTCATGAAGTCTAATTTATTGCAAAACAAAAATGGTCGCATTGTGTCCAAGTCCAAGCACAATAGTGCCAAGAAAGAGAAACGCCTTGTTAAGGCCGGTTATTTAACAAAAAAGGGTAAATTTGGCTTTGTCAAATCGGGCACCAGAAAGATGCGCAAGAGCAAGTCTCAGCGTGGTGGAGGTGTAGCTGATAATGCAGCTCCATTTGGAGCTCCTGACGAAACCTCATACAATGGACCCGTTTTACAAATGGAGGCTGGTCAATCTGCTGGAAAGAGACGTCGTCGCCATGGCAAGCGTCACGGAAAGCGCGGCGGATACGCCCTTTCTCCCGCAAACTATAATGGTCAAGGCGAAGGTTTGGGAGATAGCATTGGTGTTCAAAATAGAGCAGGCCTTGGCAATTAAAGTAAACCTCAAACTTAAATAATAATAATATGACATAAAATTCATAATATTATTTAATTCATATACCAATCTACACAAATAAACCGTTCAAATACTATAAAATTGTGCAACATACTATACAAGTATTTTTCAAAGTAACGTTTGCTTGCAACATTACTTGATAACGAACAGCAATATGTAGTATAGAAATTGTACGCGCTATCAAATGACACTATATTATGCTCATTGACAGGAATATCTCCCATCATCTGTTTCAAATGCGTTTTATATTGCTGCAAAGCCTGATTAATATCCTGCACCTTGTCCCAGAGGTTGCAAGATACATTTAAAACATATTTATCCTCAACAATTTCCAATGTGGGAAAAAAATGTTTTAGCAGTTTTAATACATCTGTTTCAGTAATGCTGTTATTGTTGTGCCACGATTTGAATAACATGCAGATCTCATCCACTTCTAGCTCATTGTCAAAATAGCTTTCATTTGGTTCTTCAGTCATCCCTTCGCTCATATTAATTGTTTCGTCCCAAAATGCAAGGAAATCGCTCACTAAAGGCAAATATTTGCTGGTAACATTTACAAATGTGTCTCCTAAATCTTGGTATTGTAAACGCTCTTTAAAGATTGTTTTTAATGTATTTGAATAGATTACATTTGGCAAAGAAAATGCAGATAAATACTGCTTCCACAAGTAATGCATATTTTTCCAGGATATGGCGTAATTAAACGCCTTCTTCATTAGAAACCCTGCACCTGATTCAATTGGAGAGCTGGATAGTTGAGGCGAAGTTCCGTATATAGATTGCTGCATATGTGAGCTTGAATTTGAATTTAAATCTAAATCTGCATTTGAATCTATGCTAACCTTTTGAATAGAATGTGAAATAAATTTATCCACGATTTGCTGTTGCGTATTATTTTTTAAAAAGAGAGTATATGTTTTTAATACTGAATCGGCTTTATTCATTATATAATTCTCAGAGGTCTCATATCTTGCAGAATAATGCGCAGCAACGCACAACAAATCTAGGCCAATTTTCTGCAAAAGATCTTTCCACAAGTCCATGGAATACACCTCATTCGTTTTTAAAAGGCGACAATTATTGTAATCATGACTCTCGTGATACTTGGTCATAAAATTGTGAGTTGTATTAGCATGTCCAATCATCATATATGCAATATTATCAATTTCAGTTAATAACCGCCTAGTTTTAACATCTACTAAAAATATGAGATCACTATTCTTTTTAAAAATATTATCGCCGATAATAGTCAAAAAATATTTGGCCTGATTTTTACTTGTAAAAATGGACGGACTAAGAATGCCAAGAATATTCTGGATGGTATCCGTCTCTGGAACGGATTTTAATATATGGCGTTCCTTAATCTGTTTTATAATATTGATCTTAGTTTTGTGCTTCCATGGCATAATCGTCTTATCATTTGAAATAGTGCTCAACAGTTTGTGCTGAATATCGTCTTCCTTTACAGGTTTGTAATGTTTCCCATCGTATTCATAGAAGCACCCATTATTGGGCAAATAGTAATATGCATTCTTGCTTAAAAATACTTGGATGAAAATTTGTTGTTCGTTAGTTAGAGTATTAGTTCGATCTACACGTTTATCGTAACCTTTCAATTCATTTGTCAATGTTCCTGGCAAATATGTTGTCATGTGATAATGAAATCTTTGCAACATATATGGATGTTGAGAATAAAGAGCGTACATATTTTCTAGAGATGACTTGCATTCTTCAAAGACATCTTCTGGCATTTTTTGCATTTTTATTAGTTATTTAAAATGGCGCGAGTCTTTTATATTGGTATTTTGGTAAAAGATATTTTACAAAAAGATACTACGAATATATATATAGTATTAACTGTGAATGACTAGAAAATTTAGAAAACAGATAACCCGGAGATATTTGCCAAATAAGCTGTCTAAAAAGGACAGAAAAGTTCAAAGCAAGATGCTGCAAAAATCTATTAAGCTGTATAAAAAGGGTCAATACTATACTCGCCGAAAACTAAAATCATATCCACACAAAAAATCCCAACATTTAAGCAATGCCGAAAGAATATACAAGATCCCTAATTTAGCAATTAATGACGCACTTGTTAAAAAAACAGGATGCTCCAAAGAATCTTTAGAACATATTGTTAGAAAAGGTGAAGGAGCCTATTTTTCCAGTGGATCTAGACCAAACCAAACCGCGCAATCATGGGGTGTCGCTCGTTTAGCAAGTTCTATAACTGGAGGAAAAGCGGCGGCAGTAGATTTTAATATTTTAGAAGAAGGCTGCAAACCTGGCAGCAAAGCCTTGAAAATGGCATTGCACTCAAAAAAGATTAATGGGCACGGGACAAGACGAGTTCCAAAAACAAGAATGTAAGCTTTTAAATATTTTACACCATTTCACATTCAAAACGCCCACTTTGCGGGCAGTTATGAGTGGCGTGGAACAGTTACTTTGCGCATTTCATAAACTTGTGAAATGCGCAAAGGTGTAAATGCTAATTATAACATAAAGAATACAGTTTACATTATAAATGGAGTTTGTTTATGTATTACTTTGTGGAAGTGAATGGGAAGATATAATTATATTACTATCAAAAGAAGATGCTATAAATGAATCAATAAACAATCCATCCGCCAGAGTTGAAATTTTTAGTAAAAATAGTAAAGTGGGATACACACCCACTTATAATTATTATAAAAATGGAGAATTTATTCAAACCTAATAAATTTAATGCGTTTAAAATTTAATTTATTGCCTTCATAAGTATTTAAAGCCTTTTGACAAAAATCTAAATATAATGTCAAATTTTGCAAAGAATCCTAGTTCAGCAGGAAATGTATTAACTATTAAGACAGTACAGATTTCTCCATTTAGAACATTAATGACAGCTCTTAAGGATATTTTATTGGAGACAAATATAACTTTCAAACCTGACGGAATTCGCATTATTAATATGGACAAGTCTCATACAATTTTAGCGCATTTGTTTTTGGGAGCGCAGAATTTTGAGTTCTACGAGTGCACTAAGGAGAAGATTATTATTGGCGTCAACATGTTTCATTTATTCAAGTTGATCAATTCCATTGATAATGATGATACCCTTACAATTTACATTGAAAAGGATGATTATGCGGATGGGATTGTTTCACACTTGGCCCTCAAATTTGAAAATGGTGATATTAAGCAATGCAAGACGCAAAAGTTGAGACTTATTGAGCCCGAGCCTGAGGAGCTTGAATATCCTGATGTAAAATTCTCATCCATTATCAATTTACCTTCCAGCGATTTCCAAAAGATTATTCGTGATTTGTCTGCAATATCAGACAAGTTGGAAATTAAATCTGTGGGCAATGAACTCATATTCAAGTGTCAAGGCCAATTTGCATCTGCAGAAATTCACCGTGCAGAATCTGATGGCAGCATGGGATTTATTTTGAAGCAGGACTCATCCAAGGTAATTCAGGGAGAATTTTCTTTGAAGAATCTTGGGTATTTTATCAAGTGCACAAATTTGTGTTCGCAGATTGAGATCTACTTGGAAAATGATTTGCCCATGGTTGTAAAGTATAGTGTGGCAAGTCTGGGTGAAATCCATTTATGTTTGAGTTCTTTGCCTTCATCTTAAAAACAAAATCCTAGAATATATTAGTAAATATAGAATATTTAATATGAACAATGGTATGGATAGCGATGGTCATGTTGTCTCTTTAATTGAGTTGCTTGATGGATCTAAGCGTCTAAAACGATCTTTTTGCGAAAAATACTGTTCGTGGTATCATTTCTTTTGTTCTTGTTTTGAAAATGATAATTTTGTCTCTATTCTATAAAATAAAATAAGTTGGTGAAAAAATATATAATAATATGTTCAATAATATTATATATGTCCCGATTAAACAAAGATTTTGTAAGAAACTACAGTGATTATTTAGGGAGCAAAAGATGTTGTGGTAGCGGTGGCGGCGGCGGTGGTGGCCTTGTTGGTCCTATAGGTCATGATGGTCCTCGCGGTCCAGCCGGATCCACTGGTTATACCGGAAATACTGGTCCCACTGGTCCTAGAGGATGCAAAGGAGTGACAGGTGATACAGGTTCAATTGGACCCACTGGCAGTACAGGACCTACAGGTTGGACTGGACCTACGGGATTTACCGGGTTTACAGGTCCTACTGGGCCTACCGGGTTTACAGGACCAACAGGTCCTACAGGATTGCAAGGATTTACAGGACCAACAGGTAATACAGGACCAACAGGCAATACAGGTCCTACAGGATTACAAGGATCTACAGGACCTACGGGTTTGGATGGACCTACGGGTCCAACTGGTGCAGATAGCACGGTAACCGGTCCAACGGGGGAACAAGGACTTCAGGGTTTACAAGGCGGAGGAGGTCTAATATTATTTTTAAATTCAAATGAAATAAATAAATCAGGAAAAAGTTATAGTTATTTAAATACAACGCCAATAGAAACTACACATTCTCACGAAGAAAGTTGTTTACTTGAACCTGGTGCAACAGGACCAATTTCATATTTTTTTAATAGTGTTAATGAAATAACTACTCAATCTTTTATTAATGCTGGGTTATGGGATTTAAATATATATGCTACCGGTCCAGGATTAGGAATATATTATGGTGTATATGGAGTTAGTGGAACAAGCCCATATAATCCTTATTCAGGAAATCCATTTTTGCAAGAAGAACAGCCTACAAATGTAACAACTTTATTTCAACAGACACCAAAAAGATCAACTATAATTAGAAATGTTAACAATCAATACACATGTAGTCTTGCATGCACATCAAATATTCCACTTAATAATAACTATGATTATTTGCAAGTACAAATATATGGTTATAATCCAAAAACAACGGGTCCAGAAAAAATATTAACAAATTACTTGCATGAAACATATTCTCATATTATTACATCATTGACTTCTATTGGTCCAACTGGAATACAAGGGCCAACTGGTGCGGATAGCACAGTGCCCGGTCCCACCGGCTGCACTGGACCTATGGGGAAGACTGGTCCTAAAGGTTGGACTGGACCTAAAGGTTGGACTGGTGCCACGGGTTGTACCGGATCTAGGGGTTTGACGGGGTGCGTAGGACCTACTGGACCTCGAAGCATACTACCTGGTCCCACAGGTTGCACTGGTCCTATGGGTTGTGCTGGACCAATGGGGTTTATTGGGGTTAAGGGTGAAACAGGAGAAATTGGTTTGACCGGTCCTATAGGTTTAACTGGTCCTATAGGTTTAACTGGTCCCATAGGTTTAACTGGTCCTATAGGTTTAACTGGTCCTATAGGTTTAACTGGTCCTATAGGTTTAACTGGACCTATAGGTTTAACTGGTCCTATAGGTTTAACTGGTCCTATAGGTTTAACTGGTCCTATAGGTTTAACTGGTCCTATAGGTTTAACTGGTCCTATAGGTTTAACTGG
>Ga0114959_10001850_pt1 | contig 18033 bp, 15 predicted proteins | sample C_130625_EF_Meta_FD_87317 | JGI IMG/M metagenome (GOLD analysis project Ga0114959, IMG submission 87317) | Freshwater microbial communities from Lake Croche, Canada to study carbon cycling - C_130625_EF_MetaG | ecosystem: Environmental > Aquatic > Freshwater > Lake | place: Lake Croche, Canada...
ATATTATTATGATAATCACTAACAAGATGTTCAAATTTTGTAATTGGACGTTTATGATCAAATGTAAAAGTAGGATTGGGTAGTATTAATAAAATATACCCTTTGGGTTTTAAAACTCTCATCCACTCTTTTAGTGCCTTGAGTGGATTAGCAATATGTTCTAAACTATGACAAGATAAAACTATGTCAAAATGTTCATTAGGAATGGTAGATAAATCACTTCCTTCATTGATATATTGCACACCAGTAAGAGAGTCTGCATATTTATAATTTCCTGCACCTGCAATTATTTTGCCTTCCCATACGGTATTAACATTAAAATTACATCCATCAACCCCTTTTAAAATCTCATAAATTGGGAATATGTTATTGTTTCCAAAATTTACACTTGGTCCACCAATTTCAAGTGCTAACTTATTGTGGAATATGTTTTTGTAAATACGAAAAAGCTTGGAATTAGTAGTTTTGGGCAAAAACGAACGCCTTGCAATCCATAGTAATCCATTTAAACCTTCGTATTTTAATACATACTTTATTTTTTTAATTAAGCCTATCATAATTTTTATTAAACTATATTAGAAATTATTTTTAAATATTTTATATGAAACCTTTGTTGCAACTATAATTGTAGAAAATGTTAATATTAATTCAACGATTACAATGGTTGCAGCGGTGCCTAATGCTGAAAATTGTGATGCTAATATTAAATTTATTACGATACTAATAGCAGCGCCAATACTTAGAATAAAACTACCATTTTTTGCATTATTATATGTTAATAAAACTTGAAAGAAAGGTATATTTAAACACACGATTACTGGAACAATACATAATATTCTAATTAACAAAATAAAGTATTTACTATCTTCAATTGTCATTTTTAGATATATTGGTATAAAATCACAAAAAATAAAAAGTATTCCACAACCTATACAAATTATAAAAAAGAATGGAATAAATATATCTTTAAAAAAAAGTTTAAACTTATTAAAAGATTTACTCTCTACAATCAAACATACATGAGTATAGATTGCTTGTGAAAATACTACCAGTACTTGACGAATTAACATAGCTATTTTTTCAGCAATACTGTATATACCAAGTACATGATTATTAGCAAAAAGCCCTAATATTACAATATTAGAATTTACATAAACGATAGCTGAAAAACTTGATAAAAAATAATACCATCCATTTAATAATTGATATTTAATACCATTAATTCCTTGTTTGATAGATATACTAATTTTGTAATTATAAGATAAAAATATTATACTTATTAATCCTGCTATACAATTACCGCACCCTAACAATAAATTTACCCATATATCATCATTAGGTTTTTTAATAAAAATAAAAATAAAACCTGTAAAAATCACTTTAGATACTAAATTAGTAATAGTAGTGTATTTCATGGCATCAATTCCTTGGTAAAACCAAGTAGGTAACATCATTTGCCCTAATACCATAAAATAACTAAGTAATAATAATTGCCAGTTTTCTATAAATTTAGGATAAATACTAATTACAACTAACAATATGAAAAATGAAAGAATACCTAAAAAAAGCTTAGTCATCATAACCTCACTAAACAATTTATTTAAGTAAGGTATATTTGCTTTATTGATTGAGATATTCTTTACTGCTGATAGACTAAAACCATAATCTACAATCACAAATAGATATATCATTATAGTTTGTGCTAATGATACTATTCCAAATTTATCTATTCCTAAAGTTTTAATAAGGTGTGGTATAATTAAAATAGGAATAACGAAATTTGTCACTTGAAGTAAAACAAGGGCAACAAAGTTGTTTGATATTTTGTTGTACTCAGCTAAATTTTTACCATTTTTTTTTAAATCCAATGTATATCCCATAATTTTCTTTATATAATTCTCCTTTGTCAAAAGAAATAGAACTTGAAATACTTAAACCACTTTTAAATTTTAGAGGTAGAAGAACATTTAATCGTGAAGAAAATTGATTAAGAGCTATTTTAAAAGGAGTTACATAAGTTCCATCATTTTTACTTAAAGATAAAGTTAAGTTTAATAGTGTATTTTGTTTAACGGAAGATTGCAAAGACAAATAAAATGCTTCAATTCGATTATTATTTAAAAATAAACCTGTATTATTAATAACACCTGAAACGTTATTAATAAATGCCGTTCCTAATGAAGTTTGATTGTAAGACCAACCACCTTTATAAACATCATTATTAAAATAATTATCTTGCCCTCTAAGTCGGGCAGCTGTATTTTCAGAGCCTCCAACTCCTCCTTGACTGGTTGTATTCAAATACTCAATTACAATCTTTTGTAATTTAACAGTTGCTTCGGATGTTTTTTTAATATTTATCGATATTCCATTTAATCCATCGGTAATATTACTCAAATAAGCCAAAGATCCGTCTTCATAAACATTTTGACGATAAAAAAATGCTGAAAAAGTACTTGTGTAAATGTCAAATCCGAAATCAATTGTTCCTAAATGATTTCCTGAACGATTTAAGGCATCATTTGCACCATTTTTAGTAGTGTCTCCAACTGTTGCTAAACTTCTTCCCGTAACAACATTAATATAATCATTGAAACTTGAACCTACCTTGCCATTGATTGAGAATTGATTCTTTGGATCCGGATACAACAATTCCCCACCCCATTGCACTTGATGATTAAAGCCTCCGTAAAAATGGAATTTCCAATCGGGTTTGCCTAACCTAAAATATAGACTTTTTTGGTGTAGATAAAAGTTTTTTACATCGGTACGGTTGTTTTCAAACCATCCGTGGGCGTAGTTTCCTTTGAAGGATAAAAAACCTTTTGTAAATCCCAAAGGTACAAAATTAGGGGTTGAAATTTGTATCTTTGGCATTGGTAGGGCATTGCCTGACCAAATGTAGGATCCTGATGATAAAGTGCTATCCACTAATCCAACTATTTCTTTTCTTCTGCCTCCGTAAATTTCAAAGGCTCCGAATTTTGCTTTGATATAAGCCTCGGGAATTAATATTTGATTTTCTTTTCCTAGGTTTCCAACAATGTTTAGACCGTATCCCCAATCAAATCTCGAAAGTTTATATTTGTCTTCTTTGGTAATCGGTTTTTTGTAATCTGAACTTACGGAGCCTCTCAAAGTGAAAATGGGTGATTGGTTTGGGACAATTCCGTATTGGTTTGCTCTCAACCAAAAGGGGGTTTCTCCATTGGTTGAGAGAATCGTTCCAGCTTCTGCAATAAATTTTGTTTCTCTCTGAATCTCATTATTTTGAGCGAGTAGAGAAAACTGGATCACTAAAAAAAATATGCTGAATATATATTTCAAAAAACTATTTTTTAAATATTGCTAAATCATTCTCCATCATATCTTTGACCAGGGCTGGTAAATCATATCTTAATTTCCAATCTAATTTAGTTTTTGATTTGGTTGAATCGCCCATAAGCATTTCTATGTCAGTGGGTCTAAAGTACTTTGGTTCAACGGCAACAACAGTTTTTCCAATCGGTAATTGATACAAAGGATTACTGCAATCAGCAATTTTACCAATTTCATTAATTCCTTGATTCGAGAAAATTAATTCTATTCCTACTTCCTTAAATGCCATTTTCACAAATTCACGAACCGTGGTTACAATACCCGTTGCGATGACAAAATCCTCCGGAACGGTTTGTTGCAACATCAACCACATTGCTTCGACATAATCCTTTGCGTGTCCCCAATCTCGTTTTGCTTCTAAATTTCCTAAAAATAAAATTTCTTGTTGGCCGAGGGCAATTTGTGAGACGGCACGGGTAATTTTTCGGGTTACAAATGACTCTCCTCGCAGTGGAGATTCGTGATTAAATAAAATACCACTTACGGCAAACATATTATAGGCTTCACGATAATTGGCGACTTCCCAAAAAGCAGCCGATTTAGCTACAGCGTAAGGACTTCTTGGTCTGAAGGCAGTAAATTCGTTTACGGCTGTCGTACCCCCATTTCCAAAACATTCACTCGAGCCAGCGTTATAAAAACGAATTGGAAATTTACTAAATCTGATGGCTTCCAAAATATTTAATGTGCCAACTGAAATACTTTCAAGTGTCTCAACTGGCTGTTCAAATGATAAGCTTACTGAACTCTGACCAGCAAGGTTATAAATTTCGTCAGGTTTTATGTCAAATATATTTTGCAAAACACTTCTGAAATCATTTATATTAATATTTACGATCTTAACACTTGCTTGAATGCCTAATTTAACAAGATTATTAAACGTTGAAGTTTGTACATTTCGTGTTCCTCCGTAAACCTCATAACCTTTTTCAAGTAATAGCTTTGCTAAGTATGCCCCATCTTGTCCTGAAACACCGCAAATAAGGGTTTTTTTCATATTTCTAAAGCAGAGGTTATTTATTTTTTAAAAATCGCTAAATCTCCTTGCATCATGTCATCGACTAAGGCTTTCAAATCGTATTTCGGTTTCCAGCCTAATTTTGTCATTGATTTGGTTGGGTCGCCGATCAATAATTCTACTTCCGTAGGACGGAAATATCTTTCATCCACCGCAACTACGACTTTCCCTATTTCTATTTGATAGGAGGGGCTATGACAAGCCACTACTTTTCCTATTTCATGAACACCTTCGCCTTCAAATGCCACTTCAATGCCGAGGAACTCAAAAGCCATGCGCACAAAATCTCGAACACGAGTGGTTACGCCCGTTGCGATCACGTAATCTTCTGGCACTTCTTGTTGTAAAATTAGCCACATGGCTTCTACGTAATCTTTGGCATGTCCCCAATCTCTTTGGGCATCCAAATTTCCGAGGTATAATTTATCTTGTTGTGCTAAGGCAATTTGACAAACGGCTCGGGTAATTTTGCGGGTTACAAACGTTTCTCCCCGAAGTGGAGATTCATGATTGAATAAAATGCCGTTCGTCGCAAACATGTTATAGGCCTCACGATAATTGACCGTTATCCAATAAGCGTACAATTTTGCTACTGCGTAAGGGGAACGTGGATAAAACGGCGTTGTTTCAGATTGTGGTACTTCTTGCACTAATCCGTACAATTCAGAAGTTGAGGCTTGGTAAATTTTGGTTTTTTGCGTTAAACCTAATAACCGAACGGCTTCTAAAATTCTGAGTGTTCCGATTCCGTCCACTTGGGCGGTATATTCTGGTTCATCAAAAGAGACTTTTACGTGAGACATTGCCCCTAGATTATAAATTTCATCTGGTTGAACTTCTTGTATAATTCTAATAATATTGGTTGAATCACTTAAATCGCCATAATGAAGTATAAATTTCACATTATCTTCGTGCAAATCTTCGTACAAATGATCGATTCTTTGGGTATTTATCAAAGAACTTCTCCGTTTAATTCCGTGTACTTCGTAATTTTTTGAAAGTAATAGTTCCGCTAAGTATGCACCATCTTGTCCCGTAATGCCTGTTATTAGTGCTTTTTTCTTCATTATAATTGTCATTTAAAACGCTATCTATATTAAGGATAAATAGTAATTTATTTATGTTGTTGGCTTAGGAATGAGTAGTAATAAATTGTGAGCAAATGTAATAAAGTAAATCTTTGAAGTGAAAGATTATTTTTAAGCCAAATGAAAATATTGGTTCAAAACTACTGAATTTTAGGTTTTATCAAACTTTTTATTTTTAAAAACTATTTAAAGGGAAGTATTCCTTAAAAATTATTTTACGTTTAAATATTTGGCAATAGCTTGATTAATACCGAGTGCCAACATGATTACCTAACAAAAAATCATGACCCCAATTAATTGATTTGATTATAACCTTGCGTCAACGGTAGTTTTGTCATAAATACCTTTAATGTCAAAAATAACGGCGTTTTTGTTTTTGAAGTTTTCTAAGTTTAACGTTTTATATTCATTGTGAGAAACTGCTAAAAGAATGCCATCGTATTGATCGTTCAGATTATCCAAGAGTGTTATCTGATATTCCTCTTTTACTTCGTGTTTGCTAGCCCAAGGGTCATAGACATCCACTTGAACGCCAAATTCCTTCAATTCATGATATACATCAATGACCCTTGAATTACGGATGTCGGGGCAGTTTTCTTTGAAGGTGATTCCTAAAATCAAAACCTTACTTCCTTCAATTTTATGGCCTTTTTTGATGAGTAATTTTATCAATTTATTGGCAACAAAAATTCCCATGTTGTCATTCACTCGTCTTCCGGAAAGGATAACTTGTGGATAATAACCCAAACTTTCGGATTTATGGAGTAAGTAGTATGGATCCACACCAATGCAATGTCCCCCCACAAGGCCAGGTTTGAATTGTAGGAAATTCCACTTTGTTCCTGCGGCTTCCAATACTTCGGAAGTGTCGATACCCATTTTATCAAAAATCAAAGCCAGTTCATTTACAAATGAAATATTTACGTCACGTTGCGCATTTTCTATGGATTTGCTGGCTTCGGCTACTTTCAAGGAAGTGGCCTTATACGTACCTGCTTCAATGATTGAACCGTATAAATCATCCACAAAATCGGCAATTTCGGGGGTTGAACCCGAGGTTACTTTTTTGATTTTTGTGAGGGTATTTATTTTGTCTCCGGGATTGATTCTTTCGGGAGAATAGCCACAAAAAAAATCTTGATTGAATACCAAGCCACTTTCATTTGCTAAAACTGGCACACAATCTTCTTCCGTACAACCCGGATAAACGGTTGATTCATAAATAACAATATCATTTTTTTTGAGAACTTTTCCTACGGTTCTGCTGGCGGCAAGGAGAGGAGATAAGTCAGGTTTTTTATATTTGTCAATCGGTGTTGGAACGGTAACAATGAATATATTGCAAGTTTTTAAAGCTTCTTTATTGTTAGAAAATGACAAAAAATTCAAAGTTTTCAATGTTGCTGAAGTCATTTCTTGGGTTCTGTCATAACCGTTCGAAAGTTCATCAATGCGAATTTGATTGATGTCAAAACCTAAAACTGAGTATTTTTTTCCAAATTCAACGGCAAGGGGTAAACCAACATATCCGAGACCAATAATGGCAATTTTAATGTTTTCGGGTTCGGAAATTTTGTGCATATTTTTTGGTTAAATTGAATTTGGATAGCATGTAAAAGAAGAATATATAATCCCGATGAGATAAAGAATCTCATAAAGTTAGGAAGTATTTATTTGATTTACCAACTTCAATCTTCTTTTTATTCATAAAAACGACTTTTACGTAGATTGTAACTGAATTAATTTGAAAGATTTATTGTTGATTGCCTTTTCTGCGCATATTCTTGGAATAGTTTACTGAAAATAGTAGATTGGTTTAGGGTTTTACAATTGCCTCACGCCGGATTCGCTGTGAGAAGTCTTTCGAATAGGATAAGCCAGCATTATTAACCTCGAAAAGTTCAGAATGGGATGTGATTTACATGCGTGAAAGTTGCTTTTTTTCACATGAAAGTTTTATGGTAAAGTTTATTTTTTTCTATGATCCGAAAAAAACTATCACCTATTCACGCCAAAAAAACCTTGTTTCATTCATGCGGCTTGTTTAGTACAACATTCTAAATTTAATGGTATTATCAATATCTTTTAATTCTTCTACAATTTCGTCCGCATATAATTTGGCAATGTCCGTAATTACGTAGCCGATTTCGTTGGTTGTTTTCAAGTATTGGCCTTTAATATTTACGTTATATTTGGCAAAGACGTTATTGATTTTAGCCAAAATTCCTGGAACATTTTGATGAATATGCAATAAACGGTGCGCATCTTCCAAAGGGGGTAATTGCAATTCTGGGAAATTAACGGAACCATACGTACTGCCGTTGTTCATGAATTGCAATAACTTACTCGGTACAAATTCGCCGATATTCGCCTGAGCTTCCTCCGTAGAACCGCCCACGTGAGGTGTCAAAATTACCCTTGGCAGACCACGCAAATCGTTTATAAACTCTTCATCGTTCGTTTTTGGCTCGGAAGGGAAAACATCCAATGCGGCTCCCCACACTTTACCAGATTTTAAGGCATTGACCAAAGCAGAAATTTCAACGACGTGTCCACGAGAAAGATTTACGAAAATTACGTTGTCCTTCATTTGAGCAAATTCTTTTTCTCCAATGATGTTTGCATTGGTTTTACGACCGTCCACGTGGAGGGAAACAAAATCAGAAATGTTTAATAATTCTTCTAAAGTATTACATTTTTTAGCATTTCCCAAGGCCAATTTATCGACGGCATCGAAGAAATGCACTTCCATTCCTAAAGCTTCAGCAATGACTGAAATTTGTGTTCCGATGCTTCCGTAACCCACTAAACCCAATTTTTTACCTCGGATTTCGTAAGAATTTTTGGCCGATTTATCCCAAATTCCTTCGTGCATTTTGTTAGATTTGGTCACAATATCACGGGTCAGCATGATCATTTCACCAATGGCCATTTCTACTACTGAACGAGTATTTGAATAGGGCGCATTGAAAACGGCAATCCCTCGGCGTTCGCATTCATCCAAATTGATTTGGTTGGTGCCAATACAAAATGCACCAACTGCCATCAAACGGCTGGCGTTTGGATGTTCCAAAACTCGTTTAGTTAAATTCGTTTTTGAACGTAAACCCAAGATAGAAACGCCTTTGATTTTCTCAATTAATTCGTCTTCGTCTAGCGCACCTTTTAATAATTCTACCTGAAAACCTTCTGATGAAAATGCTTTTACACCATTTGAGTGAACGTTTTCGAGCAATAAAACTTTGATTTTTGATTTTGGGTACGATTGAGCTCGGTTCAAATCATTGATGAATAAAAACTCATCGAAAGAAGCCACTACCTCGTCCGCCACGTCGGTAACTTTTTTACGAGAAACATTTTCGGTAAAGGCAAAAAATTTGTTTGCTAAGCCTGATTCACGCAATTCATAATCCGTATAACCATCACCAATGGCATAAATGTCGCCCTCAAAATCAAGTGATTGCAACAGTTTTACCTTGCCTTTATCTTGTGAAAGAAGATTGTTTTCATCATATCCTATGATGTTTCCGTCGGTATCGTATACAAAAGTATTGGCATAAATATTTTCTTCCAAAATGCCCATTGACACTGCTACAGGAACGATAAAATCCTTGAAACCAGACGAAACGATGTAAACAGAGGAAGCGTTTTCACGTAAAAATGCTTCATTACGAGCGAATGAATCAGATATTTTACCCATTAAAAACGCAATCAATTCACTTACGTGCGAACGATTGGCGGGCAACAAGGCAACTCGTTCTTTTAATGATTCGGCGAAACCGATTTCGCCCGCCATGCCTTTGTCGGTGATAGCTTTGATTTCACCCACGATTTTATCACGGTCTTTGTGACCTTTGAGGGCAATCGCTGCCAATTCGTCAAGTCCTTCTACTTTTGTAAAAGTTGAGTCAAAATCAATGACGTAAATAATTTCTTGTGCTGGGTTGGTAAACATTTATTTTTTTGTTGTATTTTCTTCAAAGTTTTAAAAACCTGTCATATTAAGGGATAGTGGTCTAACTGTAAAACCTTGTTGTTTTAATAGATTTACAAGTCCTTTTTCACCTCCCAAATGTGCGGCACCAACTACAAATAGTGTGCTTTTTTGTGATATAATTGCTGGTATTTTGCCAAGCCATAAAAAATTTCTATCATCAAGTGTAACTTTGTCTAAATCTGGATATTTTGAACCTTGAACAGAAAAATCATGAATTTTCTCAATATCCATTTCAAAATATAATTTCACAATTTCTTCATAAGATTTTGACTCACTCTGATATTTACTCATATCATAAATATCCTTTACCTCATTTAATAATATTTCTGATTGCCTTTTGAATGATAACTGATTGAAAATCCTATCTCTTTCCAAAGCCGTTTCAAGTCCAAATATTTTACCTGTATTTTCAAGTAAGAGACTTCCCGATGGAAAAAGTCTTGCAAATTCAGCTTCATAAGAATATCTGTTTCGGCAATAACTTTTTAGCGATTTACCCGAATAATTGTACAGTAAAAATAATGGACTCCTGTTACTTTTTTTATCAATATTTACACGAAGAGAGTCTTTGAAATATTTTTCAATTAAAACATATTCAGATTCCGAATATAGATTTTCTAATGAATAGTTATCATCCGCAACTTTTTTCGAGTTTTTTGTAACGGAAATATTCAAAAAGATTATCAATATCTAATTCAAAATAAACCTGTTTAGTATAATCACAAACAGCATTTAATTTTCTATCCCATTTAAAATCTTTCTTGCAAATTGTGTGCATTGAACCATACATATAATATGGCTTTTTAAGTCCATTGCCTTCAATAATCCATAATAAAGATTGACTTTTAAGCGTAAATGTTGATAGAAATAAAAATAGAATGAGTACAAGTTTTTGAATAATTGTTATCATATTTAAGATTATTGTGGTTTTATTATTTCACGTATTTTCTGTAATTGGACAAACAACATAGACGTACACCAACCTGCTATACTTTCTACATCTCAAAGAATTGCTTAAATCCTTTATTACTTAATCCGGTCTTTATCGGCTGGTCAAATGTCCATTACACACATTCTAATTGAATGGTTAAGGCTACAAAAGGCACATCTTTTTCGTCAATATCTTTGCAAAGTCTGTATGCTTCAAGGTAATTTCCAATAGAGATAATGTCCTCATTTACAAACGTTATTCGTTGTAAAAGAAGGTTTAAATACTCGTAGAATTCATCTTCTAATTCAGTATTATTTTTGAGAATTTTCTCTTTGTGTTTAAAGATTTCGACCAGTAGAAATTTAGGGGCGTAAAAATGATATTGTTCTTGATTTAACATCTCACGAATGTATGAGTTTTTAAGGCGAAGAGCCTTAAAAACAATGTTTGTATCAACGACAATAATTTTCTTATTCATTGATAAAACGTTTTTTGTTTTTCTCCCACCAATCTGCCTTTATTTCTTCTCCCAAAGTTTCGATACTTTCGTCAAAATCAAATTTACGAGCCAGTTCTTCTATCCGTAAATTCTCCAAAAGTTTAACCAACCATTCTTTGTCAAACATTGATTTATCTATTGAAATCAAATATTTGTCGTTTTGAGTATTCAATTGTATTCCTGTCATGGTCTTCTTTTTTAAAGATTCTAAGCAAAATTACTAAAATGTTCTCATCAACTCATTAACCACGTCAAAGCCCTTTTTTCCGACCATAAAACCCCTTGATAATCATCGGGATAAAATCCACAATGCCCGCCCATTTTTGGCGCTTGGAAATAGACTTTTTCCAAAGTTTTTATCTGCTCAAAAGGGAAACATTCCTTTGAGAGAAAAGGGTCATTTTGGGCGTTGATGATTAAGGTTGGAATGCTAATATTATCCAAAAAGTACAGCGAACTATTACGCTGGTAGTAATCTTCGGCATCTATAAATCCATGGAGTTGTGAAGTATATCTATCATCAAAATCCTTTAAAGTCTTGATTTTGGTGATGTTTGAAGTGTCAATGTTGAATTCGGGAAAAAGTTGCGATTTTGCCAAAATCTTCTTTGTCAAAGACTTATTGAATCGTTTGGTATAAAGCCAACCAATCTTTTGGCTACTACTTGAAAGGTGTAAAGGTACTGAAAAAGTGACTGCCTTCTGAATTTCTGGATAAAGATTTTGCCCTTTTTCTCCTAAATATTTTAAGGTTAAATTGCCACCAAGGCTAAATCCGACTAAGTATATTTTTATATACCCTTTTGATAATGAGTGTTTTATAATCGTTTCTAAGTCCTCGGTTGCGCCACTGTGATAAAATCTTTTGGTTTGATTTAACTCGCCCGAACAACTTCTGAAATTCCAAGCCAGACAGTCAAAACCGTGAGCATTGAAGTTTTTGACCATTCCTGTAATATATTGTCGTGATGAATCACCTTCGAGACCGTGGGAGAGGATTACAGCCCCCTCCGCCCCCGATGGGGGAACTTTCTCGGCTAATTTGGAATCCGATTTTAACTCCCCCTTCGGGGGTTGGGGGGCTTCACTTATATCCACATCCAGAAAATCACCATCCTGTGTGTATATTCGTTCACGCATGTAATGGATTCCTTCGACTTTGCGAAATAGGGAGGGAAAAATCGTTTGTGATTGGCCATCGGGAAGCCAGAAAGGTGGTTTATAGTCCTCAGAATTAATGATTGGCATACATTTCAAAATTAAGACCTGAATTTACACCTAAACTTTGAATTGTTGAATCTTGAAAATGATTATCCTTTAATTTTCATGGAATAATCAAAATAAAAGGGCAATAACTATCGATGTTAATGCCCTTTTGTGTAGAAGATAGAGGTGTGTTTGTTATTTGTAAAATTCACTTTCGGTTGAGATCGGTTCGTTATAACCTTCCATATCATTCAAATTTCCCTTTTCGGAATGTTCAATGACATCTTCTTCCAATTCGGCTGAATCTTTATATTCTTCAGTTTCTGCCACGGGCTCTTGAATTACCGTTGGTGGTGAGGTCTGAGGTCGTGCTTCGTTGGGGTCATTGATGGGTCTTTGATTGCCAGTTTCCTCGGTTGATGGTTTTATTTCTGGGTCAGGTTGCGAATATCCTTGTCCCGTTCCTGATGCTCTTACCGCTGCTCCTAATGGTCCGTCCCATGTTTTTTCTTCAGTCGGAACAATCACTTTATTCGGCATTTCACCGCCTTGCAAATCCTTTTCAGAAGGTACGTAGTCGCTTTGATTATTTTGCTGATTTTCCATGTGCTTATTGGTTTGTTTCCAATTATTTAAATGACCAATTCTATTCCACCTGTCAAATAGAATTGGTGTAATAAAAGTGTGTTCTATTTTGTGGATTCTACAGACAACTTCGGGATTTTATACCTCAAATATGGGCAGTTTTGGGAAAAGTAATTAGGTAGAAACCAAAATTGCCAACTCAGTTAAGAATTGGCAATTCTGAATTTTGTAGATTATAAAAGATTTTAGTAAAGAATTACATGCCAACTTTCGGTAAAACGGGCAAACTCTCGTTTCCATCTTCGTTAACTGCCTCAACAGCAAAGAAATAATGGTCTTTTGAGTAGGGAAGGACTATTCCGTTTTTGGTGGTAAAAATCTTCTTTTGCCAAAATGGTTGGTAAGTTTCACGCATCAAAACATAGTAGCCTTTTACTTTTCCAGTTTTGGGTGCTTGCCAAAATAAGGTAGTTGAATTGGTTAAATTTTTAGTGTCAATCGTTAAGTTTTGAACGGTTGCGGGTGCTTTCGCCAAATTGGAAAGTGTCGCTAAGTTCATGGCGGTATTTTTACGAAGATATTCAAAATCCATAGCTTCGGGAACGTCACCGTATTTTATGCCTTTGTCAGTGCGTAAGTCTTGGTGTTGATGCTCATAATTTTCGTTCATTTCTGTAATTCTAACGGCAGGAAATCCCTTTTGCACGAATGGTGTATGGTCGCCTCCACGCAAGAATCGGTCATTTCTATATACCATCACCACCTCCAAATTATCAACATAGCGTTCGCCAACTTCTTTTGTGTAGCGAGCCAAAGTACGAGCTTTCCCATCATTTTCTTGGCCAAAATTGCGAATGCTTGATGCTTTTTTGTCTAATTCAAAAAACGGTAAACCTTCACTAAAAATCCTGATTCTGGTATTGTCAATGATGTTGGTTTCGTTAGAATTATTTGAACCCATGATGTCGTTATTCAAAATGGCTTCGATATTTGTTTTTTCCTCAAATGCTTGATTTGCAAAATGTTCCGCTCCCAAAAGTCCTTGTTCTTCACCGCTTACGACTAAAAAAATCACCGTTGCGGGGAATTTTGCTTTTGCCATAACTCTCGCCAATTCAATCACTGCCGCCGTTCCCGAACCGTCGTCATTGGCCCCAGGGGCATCATCGGTGCGATTCATTACGTTAGAAACTCGACTATCTATGTGTCCTGAAACTAAGAAAACACGGTCGTCGTTGGGGTCAGAACCTTTAAGTGTTCCTATTACGTTCCCCATTTGAATATCCACATCCACTCTTTTGGCATCCGCTTTTTGCGTCCAAGAGTCAATTTTAGCGGTCATTCTTCCGTCAGATTGTTTGGCAAATTCTTGAAAACGACTCAAGACCCAAGCCCTTGCCGCTCCAATACCTTTTTTTGAATCTGTGGTGGTGCTGAGGGTACTGCGGGTTCCAAAACTGACTAATTTTAGAATATGAGATTTTAAACTATCCGAATTGATTTCCGAAACCATACTTTCAATAATGGGATCTCTTTGAATGGTTTTTTGGGAAAAAATGGAAGTGAAAGTAGCAGTAGTAAGAAGGAAAGTAATAAAAAGTTTTTTCATGGATGAATTTAGATTGATGATGAATTATAAAAATACGGATAATTCTCCAATTAGTCTTGTACAGATTTATAATTTTGTATTTTAATTTCTTTAACCATGCTTTTGTTTAAATAAAAAAAGGTTCAGCAATCTAAGAAAAAAGCTGAACCTTTTGAAAGTTATGTTAGTGTATAAAAACCTACTGTTCTGTATAATGAAAAGTTAATCCACCATCAACGTAATAAGTTGAACCCGTTACGTATTTGGCATCATCAGAAGCTAAAAACGCTACAACGCCTGCTACATCTTCGGGTTCGCCCAAACGTGCGAGCGAAATATTATTTTTTAAGGTCGCCAATAAAGCAGGGTCGCTTAAAAGTTTAGCGTTAATCGGTGTTTTTATCGCTCCAGGCGCAACATTGTTAATTCTTATCCCCAAAGGAGCTAATTCTACTGATAAATTTCGCATCACCATTTGCATACCACCTTTACTGGCGCAATAGGGCGTAAAATTAGGGAAAGGTAATTCTTCGTGAACCGAACTATTGTTGATAATTACACCTGTGCGGTTGTTTTCTTTCAAGAATCTTACAAAGGCTTGCGTCAAGAAAAACATGCCTTTCAAATTGGTATTCATCACGGCATCGTAATCTTTTTCTTCAACTTCCCAGAATGGAGCGTTGATTTCAATGCCGGCATTATTTACCAAAATATCAATTTGTCCGAAGGTATCAAGTGCTTCCTTCACCATCGCATACACCGCTGGCACTTGCGAAATATCCGATTGAATAAAATGGGCTTTTGCACCCGTTTCTTCTACTTGACGAATGGTTTCTGTTACATTTTCATCGTTATTTCTACCCGTGAAAACGATATTTGCACCTTCTTGCGCAAAACGAACGCATATTGCTCGCCCAATTCCACGTCCTCCGCCAGTAATGAGGACTACTTTTCCTGTAAACCTTTCCATTCGTTTTTCTGTAATTTGTTTTAGCTGTTAAATTGTAATTTCTTCTTGATTTTAACTAAAAACACTTTTTTAAATTTTTTAAAAACGCAATCAAAATCAACTTCTGATCAAAGCGAACAATAATTCATTGCCATGATCACGGAAATTCTTTTGTCTTCTATCACGAAGTTTTCAAAGCGAGGAAACAAATTGAAAAAGGCCTTTTCGATGTAATTAAATACATTAATTTAATTTTGCCAATATTTTCGAAACGAGCCAGATTTTTATTTAAATCTTTCAATGTGCAAGGATAACGATTTCAAGGATCTTGACCAAATACTTTTTTCTTAGCCAAGTGTAGCGAAAAAGTTTCTTTACAGTTTTTGACTTCGCCTGCGTTATTTTTATAAATTAAATTGGAACTATATAACTATTCATGCAAATGGTCAGCTTATTATCAATTTCGAGAGATTTAAAATCCCTCGAAATTGATAATGATCTTAAAATCAAGTAGTTAAATCTATATTAAGCCTTTTACATTTACCTTAATTGTTGCGTATATGATTCCGAATAATATTGCTAAATATCCATTCTGTAGCTCAGATGGCAATTACGATTGAACTCGAAAATTTAAAGGATTCGAGGGCTATTTTGTTGTATATTCCTTTTAACACGTAATTAAATGTCTGGCTTTAGCCTCTTCCCGCTTGGGCGGCCAAAATTTCCTTAAGTAATTAACATTTAAGTTATCATGCGTGTTCAAAGCTTTCAAATTTTTCATAAAAATGCTGCCAAATTTTTTCCATTGGTCGATCGTGTTTTTGCCTAAATGAGTAGTTTTCTGAAGAGTGATTTTAGTGAAAAGTTAGGAGATTTTTGGGATTTTAGCACCAAAAAATAGTACCCAAACAAATAAGCAGTTTAACGTGGGCATAATTTTATGATTTTTTAAAATGCCTACCTAGCGAGAAAAAACCTGCTAATCTTAGGCCTTTTGAAGATTGTGGATAAAAACAAAAGTCCCAAAATTCTTCGGGACTTTTCAGTTCATTGTTAAATAGTTATGAAAGAGGAGATAGTTTGAATAAAGAATAAAAAGCTTGTTCAAATAAATAAAAACTAATAATTACGATATTTTTTATTAAAATTATTTTGAATCCATACCAAAGATAAAATTTTTTTTTTCATAAATAAAATACAACTTTCCTAATTTTATTTTTCACTTTATGTATAAAAATTATAACACATTACCCCAAAGGGTTCTTGATAACGTTTTAGAAAATAACTATTCATCTAAAAATTATCAAAAAACCAAAAAAGCAATTTTTTGAGGCTGAAATAACGCAAGGAAACTCCCAAGTAGTCATAAAATAAAAAAATATGATCCTCTTAGAAGCAAGGATTTTTTGGAAATATGCCAGAACAATATCAATCATAAATTTTTAAAATACATTGAAAAACGAAATATTTAATAAGTATCGTCACCTTAATTACTAAATTTTATAAATTTGTTAATAAAGTCGAAATCATTTCTTCAAAAACTATTTTTGAAGATTTATTTCAAAGGTTTGAGTAATTAAACTTTTAAAATTATTGTATCTTATGTGAAGAATATTTATTGTTGATTTGAGTAATATTTTTATGAAATGATTCTCAAATAAAACGATAAAAATCCATCACTATAACTCGTAAATTAATTTTTTTTTGGATAAATAACATTTTCTTTAAAAATTCACTTTAATCAAAGTAAGCAGGATTAGGATTTGGTTCTTTTTTAATCGTATTGGAGCTCACTCTAAATCCGGCCATGGCAATATATTCAAACATAAACTAGTTTTTGACGAATGCTTACAGCTTTTGTTTTCTTATTCACGAATCATTTACATTAAAATGTAATTAACCAAGCGATACTACCCGTTATTTTCATGCAAAATCATGCTTTACAAAAACTTCGTTATCCCATTGGCAATTTTCAAAAACCCACTGAAATCACCCAAGAAATGCTATTGGGTTGGATTGCCGACATTGAAAATCTTCCCGAATTACTCCTTAAATCGGTAGAAGGCTTGAGTGAACAACAATTATTGCTTCCTTATCGTCCAGAAGGATGGACTGTCAGACAGACGGTTAATCACCTAGCGGATTCTCATGCGAATGCTTTAATTCGGTTCAAATTGGCTTTGACGGAGGATGTACCAACCATAAAGCCTTATGAAGAGCAGTTGTGGGCGGAACTGGAAGATGGTAAAAATGCGCCAATTGAATGGTCCTTAATTATGTTGGAAGTCCTGCACAAACGTTGGGTTATGTTGTTGAAATCAATGACGGAACAACAATTCTCTAGGCTATTTAAGCACCCCGAAACCAACCATTTAAATACATTGAAAACCGTTACGGGTATGTATTCTTGGCATGGTAAACACCACACAGCGCATATTACCGAACTTAGAAAACAAATGGGTATATAAATCAAGAACGGAACAGAAATTATTTAAGAAAGTTTGGTATTGTAATCTGATATTCACTAGCAACTCACAACAATCAAGATTGCTAATTTTTCAGAGATATTTATCAAAATTTATAATTTCCGTCGTTGAATTTAAACATCAATAAATTTTCAAGAGTGAACCGATTACGCATTAAAATAGCATAAATCCTAACCATTAGTCGTTATTAAACGAACATACAAAACTATGATTAAAACGAACACCTTTATCGGAGAAAAAATCGGCAAGTACTGCTTTCGGAAAATATTATTTTTTGCTGGTTTCTTGACCGTGTTAACTGTTTTCTC
>Ga0114959_10001852_pt1 | contig 18027 bp, 20 predicted proteins | sample C_130625_EF_Meta_FD_87317 | JGI IMG/M metagenome (GOLD analysis project Ga0114959, IMG submission 87317) | Freshwater microbial communities from Lake Croche, Canada to study carbon cycling - C_130625_EF_MetaG | ecosystem: Environmental > Aquatic > Freshwater > Lake | place: Lake Croche, Canada...
ACCGCATTTATGCGAATCACTATGGGAAACCTGTCACTTCGAAGGATGGGTGCATTCTGCTTGCTGGCCTGAACCGGAAGAAAAAGCACTAGAGCGCTCAGAAATTGAACTCATGCTGCAAATCAATGGAAAATTGCGCGGCAGCCTCATGGTCCCTGCCAACGCCAGCAAAGAAGAGATAGAAAGCTTTGTGCAGATCCACCCAAATACATTAGCCCTCATCTCAGGCCTCACTGTGCGTAAAATCGTAGTTGTCCCCGGACGACTGGTAAACCTCGTAGCCAATTGAGACCGTTTTCATGTCTTTATCTTTACTGAACTTGCGGCATCTTATTGTTAGCGCTACCTTCACATTGCTATTACTAGGATGCGGGTTTCATTTACGTCAAGTTCAGCCAATTTTGATCACGCCTCTTTTTATCGAGGCGCCTCAGCAACAAGTCTTTGCTCGAATGCTTCGGCGCGCTTTAAAAGAGCACCCAGAAGTCATCATCACCGACAATGCCAAGGATGCAAAATTCCGCCTTAAACTGATCAGTGAAGGGCTAGACCGAAAAATTCAAGCCTTAAGCACCGATGGTCGTGTCCGTGAAGTGACACTACGAGACAACATTAGTTTTCAAGTATTGACGCAAGCAGGCGAGGAATTACTCCCTGCTACTTCGGTCAGTGTTGAGCGCGTTGTATCTTATGATGACCGTTACGCACTTGCGAAAGTCAATGATGAAGCCATGGTCTACAAGGAAATGCAGGAAGACGGTATTCGCTTGCTGATCCTTCGCCTCAACGCACTGCATCCCGAATTGCCTCATGAAGACGCGGCGCATGGCGAGCAAAAATAGTCCCAAATCGCTCTCAAGTGAACGCCTAGCCGGGGCGCTCTCTCAGCCTCTTGATGCTCTTTATGTCGTTGTTGGAGCCGAACCCCTTCTTGGATTTGAAGCCTGCGATCGCATTGTTACCGCTGCTCGTCAGGCTGGGTTTTCTGAACGCACTGTTCTCACTGCTGAACCAGGCTTTGACTGGAGTCATATTGCCTTATCGGCTAGCACCTCATCACTGTTTGGCGATAAGCAGTTATTAGAAATTAGAATCCCAACAGGCAAACCGGGCGTGGAAGGAGCTAAGGCACTAGAAGACCTTTCCCATCGCCTCAATGACGAGGTATTAACCTTAGTGAATTTACCGGGGCTCGAGCCCTCTGCATTAAAAAGCAAATGGTTCATGGCGCTTGCTGCGCAAAGCACCGTGGTTCATGCCGAACAGATCACTCGCGATCGGCTTCCCGCATGGATTCAGACCAGACTCAGCGCACAAAACCAAAAGGTTACTCAGAATGGCTTGTTGTTTCTGACTGAGCGCACTGAAGGTAATTTACTCGCCGCCTTTCAAGAAATTCAAAAATTGGCCTTGTTATACCCTGAAGGCGCTATTAGTGATGAGGCACTGCGCGAAGCGGTGATGGATGTCGCTCGTTTTGATATCGACGACCTTGCAGAATCATTAATTGCAAAAGAAAACCTCCGCTTTGAGCGCACGCTGCGTGGTTTGCAAGAACGTGGCGAAGCGATGCCTTTAATTGTCTGGGCACTAGCAGAAACATTACGCGGTCTGATTCGCACAGGTAGCGCAATGCTTCAAGGAAAACCCATCAACCAAGCATTACGCGAAGCAAAAGTTTGGGGACAAAGACAAAGCTTAATTGAAAAACATGCTTCACGAATTTCAGTAAATCGTGCCCAAAGCGCATTACAACAATTGGCTTTTATTGATCGGGCATCGAAGGGAATGGAAGACCTATCAGACCCTTGGGATTGCTTGCTGTCTTTGGGCTTAAACTTCATGAACGAGACTGCGCACCCTCTCGAATTTGTGCGATCCTAACTCATCTTCTTGTTCATAAGCGCTGCAACATGACCAATTCTCGCCCCCCTGTATCGCAAGATCTTTCCTCCCACATGGAATCCCTTGGGTTCGCAGCACGTTTGGCCTCGCGTGAAATTGCACGTGCTACTACAGCTCAAAAGAATCAAGCTCTGTTAGCCGCTGCCCAATCGCTAGAGCACAACAAAGAAAGCCTGTTAAAAGCCAATATCCAAGACATCCAACACGCCCAAACCGCTGGTCAAGATGCTGCCTTTATTGATCGCTTAAGTCTGGGCGAAAAAGGAATACGCAGCATGGCAGAAGGCTTACGACAAGTGGCCGCACTTCAGGATCCTATCGGCGGGATCACCGACCTTAACTATCGTCCTAGTGGCATACAAGTTGGGCGTATGCGCGTTCCTTTGGGAGTCATCGGCATCATTTATGAATCTAGGCCAAACGTCACAGCAGATGCGGCTGCACTGTGCTTGAAATCGGGTAATGCTTGCATCTTACGAGGGGGATCCGAAGCCCTTCATTCGAATCAAGCCATCGCTGCATGTATGCATGAAGGATTAAAAGCAGCAGGTTTATCCACGAATATTGTTCAAGTACTCGACACCACAGACCGCGAAGCGGTGGATCTACTCATCACCATGAAAGCCTTTGTCGATGTCATCGTTCCTCGCGGTGGAAAAGGTTTGATTGAGCGTATTTCTAAACATGCTTGCATTCCTGTTATCAAACATTTGGATGGGGTATGTCATGTGTTTGTAGATGAAAGTGCAGAGATAACAAAGGCGATTGCGATCAGCATCAATGCAAAGACACAACGATACGGTACCTGCAATACGATGGAGACCTTATTGATTCATGCTGCTATCGCCCCCCGTTTCCTTCCCTCTATCGCTAGCCTTATGAGAGAAAAAGGAGTGGAACTCCGAGGCTGTTCTGAAAGCAGGCGTTACGTTGCAGAAATGAATGAAGCAACAGAAGCGGACTGGTATGCCGAATATCTTGCGCCTATTTTGGCAATTAAAATTGTTCCAAATGTGGATGCCGCCATTGATCACATCACCCAATATGGTTCGCAGCATACCGATGCCATCGTCACAGAACATCATGGCAATGCAATGCGCTTCTTACATGAGGTAGATTCAAGCTCAGTGATGATCAATGCCTCCACCCGTTTTGCAGATGGGTTTGAATATGGCCTAGGCGCAGAAATTGGAATTTCTACAGACAAAATCCACGCGCGCGGCCCCGTCGGGCTAGAAGGACTCACGAGTCAAAAATATATTGTCTTTGGAGATGGTCACGTACGCTCTTAAAAACCAAGGCGTTGGAATATTGGGGGGAAGTTTTGACCCCATTCACCATGGTCATTTGCGCCTTGCAGAAGAAGCCATTCAACGCTTACAACTAGCGCGCGTGCTACTCATCCCAGCACGCCCTTGGCAACGCAATACTGCCGCCAGTCCAGAACAACGTTATTCCATGGTTGAACTGGCCTGCCGCGGTCAGGACAGACTTATTCCTGAACGCTTAGAAGTTGATCGGATTGAACCAAGCTATACCGTTGACACCTTGCGTCGCTTGAGACAACGCATGGGACAAGCTATCCCACTTTGGCTTATTGTCGGGGCCGATGCTTTTTTACGCCTTTCGAGTTGGCATAACTGGACAGCTCTGGAAGAGTTGTGTCATCTGGCAGTTGTTCCTCGCCCTGGAATCATCCTTGATCAAGCCCTTCCGGTGCAGCTTAAAAGCTGGTGGGATCGTCGCGACCAGCATACCGATCATGCCGCCGGAAGTTTAGTACTTTTAGACGCCCCGCAACTAGAAATCTCTGCAACAGCCATAAGAAAACAAATTCTAGAAGGACTCAGTCCAAGGTATTTGCTTCCTGATCAAGTTCTCGACTATATTGAAGTCGTGGGCCTTTATAAAAAACAGGAGGGGCATGGACCCTGAGTTAATCCGTGACGCGGCGGTTTCCGCGTTAGAAGACATCAAAGCACGAGACATAGAAGTCCTTGATGTCAGTGAACTCACCTCCCTATTCGACTGGGTCATTATTGCCAGTGCGGAATCCACCCGCCAAACCAGGGCACTTGCGCACCATGTGCAGGACAAAACACATGAGCTGGGTGCACGTAAAGCCATTATCGAAGGCGAAGGCAGCGGAGAATGGATACTGGTAGATTTAGGCTCAGTGGTAGTGCATGTGATGCAACCCGCTATTCGCGAGTACTACAATTTAGCGGAACTTTGGGGAGGGCAAACCGCTCCTCGCAGACACCCTATCCTTGGCATCCCTGTTCACATGCGGCATCACGAATCCGCTGGCAGTAGCGCCTCTTTGTAAGGACTCGCCGCCATGCGAATGAGTGTGGTGGCTGTTGGCCAAAAAATGCCGATTTGGGTTCGCGAAGCTTGCGATGAATATCTCAAACGCATGCCCCGAGAACATCCTGTTCAATTGATTGAAGTTAAACCTGCTTCAAGAACTGATTCTCGACCGGTGGAAAGATTACTGGAAGAGGAAAGGGAGCGTATCCAAGAACGTATCCCAAATGATTCTGTTGTGATTGCCTTGGATGAACGAGGTACGCTCTGGACAACCCGAGAACTGGCACAACAGATTAATAGCTTAAGTCAGGCAACGCGCGATATCGTTTTTCTGATAGGCGGGCCAGATGGGCTCCATGCAGATTTGAAACAACATGCCCACCAGCAATTTGGGCTCTCTCGTTTAACGCTCCCCCACGGAATGGCAAGGGTCGTTCTTTGCGAACAACTCTACCGAGCCATTAGCGTACTCAATAATCACCCCTATCATCGTGACTAAGCGCGCATCCCACTTCCTTGTTTTAGCATCCACAAGCCCCAGACGGCGTGAATTACTCACACAGGCAGGCTTTGAGTTTGAGGTCATTTCACCCGGTGAGTCTGGCGTAGACGAGACGCCTAAAAAAAACGAATCGCCCCATGAATATGTTGCGCGGCTAGCTCAAGCCAAGGCTCAAGCAGGTTGGGATAGCCTTGCCGATGCGAAAAAAAAAGAGGGGATATTAGTCTTAGGCGCAGATACTACTGTGACCATTGATGATCTGATCATGGAAAAACCCCTCGATGCAGCCGATGCGACTCGAATGCTCAATGCTCTATCAGGCAAAACACATCAAGTCTTAACAGGCTTATGTTTGTGCAACCAGCATCGCCAAGAAAGTATGGTCAGTCGCTCTTTTGTGCATTTTGAGACCCTCACCGATCAAGATATTGCTGCGTACATTGAAAGCGGAGAGCCCTTTGATAAAGCTGGAGCTTATGGGATTCAGGGCAAGGGGGCCGTATTCATCAAACACCTAGAAGGCAGTTATAGTGGCGTCATGGGCTTACCGCTCTACGAGTTAAGCAAGCTTATTCAACGTTTTGAATAAAAAAAACGAAGCAAGGTAGACTAGGCAAATGAATAATCAAATCCTGATCAATGTCACTCCCCAAGAAACGCGCGTAGCGGTCATGGAGCAAGGAGTGCCGCAGGAAATTCACGTTGAACGTGCGAGTGCCCGGGGTCTTGTGGGCAATATTTATTTAGGAAAAGTGGCACGTGTGCTTCCCGGCATGCAATCAGCCTTTATTGATATTGGTTTAGAGCGTGCTGCTTTTTTGCATGTTGCAGATATTTTTGGCGGCCGCGATAACAATGAAGAAATCAGGCCAATTGAAAGACTGCTGTCAGATGGGCAAACTTTATTAGTTCAAGTCTCTAAAGACCCAATTGGGACTAAAGGTGCTCGTCTCACTACCCATATTGGTATTGCTGGACGTTTTTTGGTTCATTTGCCACGCGAAAACCACATCGGGATATCGCAACGTATCGAAAATGAAACCGAGCGCACGCAACTACGTGAACGTCTGGTTACCTTACTCAATAACCAGCAAGGGGGATTTATTGTTCGCACGGTCGCTGAAGCGGCTTCCGACCAAGAGCTTTTAGACGACAGTCAATATTTAAGCCTTCTCTGGACCAATATTCAAAAACTGAGCCTCTCTGCTCCGCCGCCCGCCCTTCTTCACCAAGACCTTAATCTGTCTTTGCGGGTGATGCGAGATTTCATTACCGAGGATACCGAACGCGTGGTGGTGGATTCTCGCGAGACGCTACAAAAACTGAAAGACTTTTGTTTGCAGTATTCACCCAAAGCGGAAAATATATTGGAGCATTATTCCGGTGAGCGGCCTTTATTTGATCTGTTCGGCGTAGAAGACGAAATAGTGCGCGCACTCTCGCGCAGAGTAGACCTAAAGTCAGGGGGATACCTGGTCATTGATCAAACCGAAGCGCTCACCACCGTCGATGTCAATACCGGGGCCTTTGTAGGAGTGAGAAATTTTGACGATACGGTATTCAGAAACAACCTAGAAGCAGCGCAAGCCATCGCACGTCAACTCCGCCTCAGAAATCTTGGGGGAATTGTCATTGCTGATTTCATTGATATGGATAGCCAGGAACACCGTGATGCGGTGCTCAGCGAATTCAAAAAGGCACTCGAACGAGATCGGACAAGGATTACGGTCAATGGATTTACCGCGCTGGGCTTGGTGGAACTGACACGAAAAAGAACGCGCGAAAGTCTGGCCCATGTATTGTGCGAGACTTGTCCAACTTGCAATGGGCGCGGTGCACTATTAACAGCACAAACCGTATGTTATGACATTCTGAGAGAAATTGTTCGCACCGCTAGACAGTTTCCTCATACTCAACAAATCAGAATTTTAGCTTCACAAAAAGTCATCGATTTATTCCTGGATGAAGAAAGTCAGGGATTGGCCTCGCTGTGCGACTTCATTGGGAAGGAAGTGCGCTTACAAGTTCAAACCGAATATAGCCAAGAAAACTTTGACGTGGTTCTGAGCTAGTTTGTCCACCCCAAACGATGCTCGGGTATCATGCCGTCATGAGCCATTTTCAACATCATGTTTTCTTTTGCTGCAATCAGCGTGCTGAGGGCGAGTCCTGTTGCGCCAATCATGGGGCTTCTGAGTTACGTGCTTACGCCAAGGACCAAGTCAAATCCCTGGGACTCAACGGCATTGGGAAAACCCGTATCAATCATGCGGGCTGCCTGGACCGATGCAATCAGGGCCCGGTCATGGTGGTTTATCCTGAAGCGATTTGGTATACCTACGTGGATAAAGACGATATTGACGAGATTATTGAAAGCCATTTGCGCCTAGGTCGTCCAGTTGAGCGCTTAAAGATCTAGTCCATGGCGGCCAAATCCCATACTGAGTATTTCACCGGCGCCGCAGGACGCTTGCAAGTTGTAGTGGATGCTCCCAATGACAATCTGCAAGGGGTAGCCTTAGTAGGTCCCCCCCACCCTTTAATGGGCGGCACCCTCGACAACAAAGTGGCACAAACCCTTGCCAAAGCTTACACCGACGCGGGCTGTGTCGCGTGGCGCATGAACTTTCGCGGCGTAGGCGAAAGCGATGGGGAACATGATTCCGGATCAGGAGAAACTGATGATATGTGCCTGTTAGCCCAAATCATTACGGAACAATACCCCGGTCTACCGTTGTATCTGGGAGGGTTTTCTTTCGGTGCAGTTGTCCAAGCTCGAACAGCCCATCGCCTGAACCAAGGTGAGGGTATTGTACCCCGACGCTTAATGTTGGTTGGTACCGCTGTTGCTCGTTTTGATGTCCCATCCGTACCTGCAGATACATTGCTTATTCACGGCGAGCTGGATGACGTGATTCCTTTGACAGGATTAATGGACTGGGCGAGACCACAAGCGCTTCCCGTTCTTGTTGTCCCGGGTGCGGACCATTTTTTTCATCGCCGTTTAGGCATTATTCGCGAGGCAGTTGCGGCGGCCGTTCGTCGAACAAGAGACTAACACTATGCTCTGGATTAAAGCCTTTCATATTGTCTTTGTTGCAAGCTGGTTTGCCGGACTTTTTTATTTGCCCCGAATTTTTGTGAATCTTGCAATGGTGCCTGCAGATAGTCTTGCTGAAAGAGATCGCCTTCTTCTCATGGCAGGTAAACTCTATCGCTTCATGACAATCCTGATGTTTCCTGCTGTAGGTCTGGGGCTTTACCTTTGGTTAGTGATTGGAATTGGTCAAGGGCCAGGTCAAGGATGGATGCACGTTAAATTACTTTTAGTGCTGAGCTTGCTGGCCTATCACTTTTATTGCGGCCGATTGCATAAAGTTTTTCTTTTGGGCATCAATACCCGATCCCATATTTGGTACCGTTGGTTTAATGAACTCCCGGTATTGGCATTTATTTCAGTTGCTATTCTTGTTGTGGTGAAACCGTTTTGATCTCCTTCTACGCTCCCTGTCCTAAGGGACTTGAATCTGCCCTTGCCGAAGAACTGACCGAACTAGGCGTAGAGCAAGCGACGGTTTCGGATGCCGGTGTTGCGTTTCGAGGAAATGCCCGCACAGCCATGTGCGTGAACTTAGAATCAAGGATTGCGGGCCGGGTACTGATGCAAGTAGCCCAAGGCAACTACGAACGCGAAGACGATATTTATACCTTGGCGCGCGAAACTGTTTGGGAAAATTGGTTTGATTCCACTCTGACGCTAAAAGTTGAAACTTCTGCCATCAAATGCCCCCTAAAAAGTATCGACTTCTTAACCCTTAGGGTTAAGGATGCGATCTGCGATCGCTTCCGCGAAACCGAGGGCCAACGTCCTTCCATCGATGTTAGAGAACCCCAAGTTCAAGTGCATTTGCATCTAGATAAATGGCAAATGACTTTGTACATTGATACCTCAGGCCCAGGTTTATTCAGACGAGGGGTAGAACGAGATACCGGAGCCGCTCCACTCAAAAAAAACCTCGCTTCAGGTATATTGAGATTAGCCGGCTGGAAACCCGAAATACCGCTTTATGACCCCATGTGCGGAAGCGGTACTTTTTTGATTGAGGCCGCACAGATCAGCCTGGGACATGCGCCTGGTTTAGGCCGTTCCTTTGGGTTTGAGCTGCTGGACGGTTTTACCGCGCGCGATTGGCAGGAGCTTAAAAGCGCTGCTGAAGAGCGAGCGCAGCCTGCTAGAGAACTTCAAATATGGGGCAGCGATATTGCAGGGTATGCGGTTTCCATGACCCGAGAAAATCTTGCAGCGCTAAGTCTTGATGAAGCGGTATTACTTAAGCAGGTCAATGTGCTTGAGTCTTCGCCTCCCGTACCTGAGGGCATGATAGTGACCAATCCCCCTTATGGTGTACGGGTTGGAGAAGACGAAGAAATGGCAGAATTCTACCCACTCTTGGGAGACGTTCTAAAACGTCGTTACAGTGGTTGGACTGCCTTCATCTTGAGCGGAGACCTACGCCTAGCCAAGCTCATACGGCTTTCAGTTGAAAAACGTATGCCGCTCTTTAACGGCCAGATTGACTGTCGATTATTTCAATACACTTTAATTGCCGGATCCAATCGGCGCGATTGAGAGGCAAATGGCGATGATAAGCCTAGAGGAAACCGTTCCTGCTTTCCTTAAGCATTTAGCTTCACTCCCATCCAGTCACGCAGTGACTTTGGTGGCCGTCAGTAAGACCCAATCGGCGGAAAGGTTACGAGCGGCCTTTCATTGTGGCTTGACTCGTTTTGGAGAAAACTATGTTCAAGAAGCCATAGACAAACAATTACTACTGCATGACCTTTCCATTGAATGGCATTTTATTGGGCCACTGCAAAGCAATAAATCAAAGCCAGTTGCTGAACATTTTGATTGGGTACATTCAATCGATCGTTTGAAACTTGCTCAGCGATTGTCCTCGCAACGGCCGTCTAACCTAGCCCCACTTCAGGTGTGCATTCAGGTGAATGTGAGCGGAGAAGAAAGTAAATCTGGGGTCGCCCCCATAGAGGTCCTCGGGCTAGCACAGTCCATCCAAACCTTGCCGGGTTTACAATTACGGGGGTTGATGGCCATTCCTGAGCCCAGCAGCGATGAAAAACGATTGCGATCTCGCTTTGCCCAACTCCGTTCACTTCAAAGCCACCTGAAACAAAATGGGATTGATATTGATACGCTGTCGATGGGAATGTCAGCTGATTTCGGAATTGCGATTGAAGAAGGCGCAACGTTAATCAGAGTAGGTTCAGCATTGTTCGGTAGTCGCGCACCCAGAATTCTTAACGAATAGAATGCATTAGGATAGGTTTATGACAGCACCATCAACATTACATCAGGCTCATATTGCCTTTATTGGTGGGGGCAACATGGCGTCAGCCCTGATTGCCGGACTCATCGATGCAGGTATACCCTCAAGTCACATTCGCGTGCTTGAAATTCAGCCTGAGGCTCGTAAAACGCTGAATGAACGCTACGGCATCGTTGCAAGCGTCAATGCGGACGAAGTATTACTGAACGCCAATGTCCTTATTTTCTCAGTAAAGCCCCAACAAATTGCTTCTATCTGTCGCGATTTAGCAGACAAAGTATCCGACTGCATGATCATGAGCATTGCTGCAGGGGTAAGAACCTCGGACCTCTCACGATGGCTTAATGGCAAGCGCAATATCGTACGGGCGATGCCCAATACCCCCGCACTGGTTCGTGCAGGTATGACCGGGCTTTTTGCTTGTCCAGAGGTTGAAGAAAGTGGAAAAGCCATAGCCCAAGAGCTTCTAGAAGCAGTTGGCGCTGTTGTTTGGGTTGAAAAAGAACAGGAATTAGATGCAGTCACGGCTATTTCAGGCAGTGGCCCTGCCTATGTTTTTCACTTCCTTGAGGGTTTGATTGCCGCTGGACATCAATTAGGCTTAAGCCCCCAAGTCTCTCGCGAACTCGCTCTACAAACCTTAGTTGGTGCGGCAAAGCTTGCTGCAGGCAGCGAAGACTCACCAACCGTACTCCGCACAAAAGTGACTTCTCCCGGCGGAACTACACAGGCCGCTTTAGAGGTCTTTGCACAAGCTCAGTGGATAGAAACACTCGCAGCCGCTGCTTGGGCAGCCGAGCGCCGCGCGCAAGAACTTGGAGACAGCCTCAGTCAATCTTAAATCAGCGGTAAGAGGGGATCAGTGCTGCGCTGAGGTGCGCGCGATAACGTCTAGAGCGTTTTACGTAAGACTCCGAAACACGCTTCAATTCTGAAATTTCTTCTTCGCTTAACGAACGAATCACTCGGGCGGGGGCCCCCATGACCATTGAGCCATCAGGGATGACTTTGTTACCCGTGACTAAACTCCCTGCCCCAATTAAGCAATCACGGCCAATCACCGCACCATTCAACACCACCGCCTTCATACCAATCAGTGTGTTGGCGCCTATTGTGCATCCGTGCAGCATAGCCAGGTGCCCCACACTCACTCCCTCGTCCATTGTGAGTGGGTAACCCGGATCGTTATGCAGGACAGCGCCATCTTGAATATTGCAGCGATTGCCAATATGAATGGGCTCATTATCCGCGCGCACTACCGCATTGAACCAAATGCTCACTTGGTCACCCGCATTGACTTGACCAATAACTGCTGCCGAATCTGCAACAAAGTACTCGCCAGCAAAGCTTGGGCTTGAGGACTCCAAATTGTAGATCATGATCGCCATCCCGAATGAATGAATTAGAAGTGTAGCACCGAAGGCCCAAACTTGGTGCGACGCACCATTTTTGTAACTATTTGTGAATGGAGCGGTTGCAGCGATAGCCTGAATGTTTGATCTAGCGCAAAATATTTAATGTAATTACAGAATAATATGATCTGAACTTACGCATTGGCGATTTACCCATTGGCAATGAGTACGTTAAATTACATCCCAAGGAGAAACATCATGGCCCCAGACACATCCGCTCATGCATTTGAAAATCTTCGCTTGGACAATCAACTGTGTTTTGCCCTCTATGCCGCAACGCACGCAATTACGCGTGCGTATCGTTCACTGCTCACTGATCTTGGCATTACTTATCCACAGTACCTGGTTTTAATCGTACTTTGGGAAAACGATAAGATCCCCGTTGGCGAAATCGCAAAACGCTTACAATTAGATGCAGCCGCTTTGACCCCTCTCGTTAAACGTTTAGAGAGCTTAGGACTGATTGCGCGTATTCGCGATACCAGAGACGAACGTGTGGTACGGATTTGTCTTTCTGAACAAGGCAAAGCGTTGGAATCGCGCGCGGCAAAAGTACAATCTGAAGTAGGTTGTAAAACCGGCTTGGATGCAAAACAATTTTATGAGCTTCGTAACCAACTGCATGGTTTAGTCAGTGCGCTTGATCGATCTGAAGAATCTAACAGCATTGCAGCTTAATTTATTACGCTGTGGCAACTAAGCGCCCGACCCCGCCGAGAGCCCATTCACCCTCTCGGCTCGCGTTGTAAAACCAATCCATTCAACGCTGCAATTTTTTTACGCCTTAAACCCATCATTAAAGGCCAGAAGCCTAACGCAATGCTGCCAACAGCAATCGCTGAAGTCAGCGCATCAAAAGAGAGCGCCGTGATACAGGCAGCCCACCAAAGCGCGAGTGAAGAAAGCAAAGGCCATATCATCATAAAAACAAATGCAGGCACTGAGGCCAAGGCTTTTTTTCTAAAATGCCAAGCACAAGCAAAACCTGCAAATCCATAGTAGTAGGCCGCTTGCACGCCAATCACATTGATCGATTTACGCATCACATCGGCCACATCCCTAGACGCCAAGGATGTCATCAATAAAGCGACGCCAATGATTGCAATCAAAATAGTGGCGACGTAAGGTGTACCCCACTTCTGGTGAATCTTGGCCCAGCGCATATGTAAAAAACCATCACGGGATTTAGAAAACATCGTGCGCGTAAATTGCAAAATAGAGGTTTCAAGGGTGCCGATCGTAGATAACATTAAAGCCAAGACCGCCAAATAATTCCAAGGCTTGGGTAATACCTTATCCGCAACCACAAACACCACATTGGTTCCTGATTCAGCAATTTCTTGATCGTTCAATGCCATTAAGACAATCGCAGCAAAAACGGTGAAGAAAATAATAATAACCACCACAGCACCTAACGCCCCATAACCAGGTGCCTGCCTGGCAGACTTGGTTTCTTCATTAAGGTTGAGAGAAACATCCCAGCCCCAAAAGAAAAATAAAGCAATGACTGCACCACTTGCGAACGAGGCTGGATTAAAAGAATAGATTGAAAACGCTTGCCAGGTCAGTTGATGCGCAAACTGCGATCCAAAACGAAAGACAACCAATACAGAAATTGCAAAGAGGATGATTAACTCACACAAAGTCATCACCATCTGGATCTTTGCCGTAAGCCCCACTCCTTTCAACACCACTAATGTGACGACAAGCAACCAAGCCATGGCACAGAGCGTTACTGCCAACTGCGAATCAACTAAACCCGGAGAAAACAATAAAAAGGTAGCTGAAGCGGCAGGAAGTGTGGCAGAAACCATAAACATAGCTGAGGCCACGATCAAAGCCCATCCCGCAAAAAAGCCCAATCGCAAACCAAAGACCTCGCTTACCCATGCATAAGAAGCGCCAGAATTAGGGTTATAGGCATTTAAAAAAAGATAGGCTAGGACAATGCCTAGCATCATGCCCCCGGAATACATCAAGCTAGCGGGCGCCAAGATACCCACCGCAGCAATTAAGGTGCTCATGGTGGCTGAAATACTGAATGTGGGTGCAGATCCAGCGATACCAATCAGTAAAGACTGAACGAAACCAAGGCTATTTTTTTTTAGTTCCGGTGCCATACGCCTAAATAATCCTCAAGTTTTATCCCTAAACAGGCCTGAATAGGTATTATGTCCTAGACGAACACTTAACAAACGCATTAAACTATTCTGCTCGGTAATATACTGTATTACATAAGTTATTAAAGATGGGTCGCCAGTTTTTAATGGTAAGGCCCCCCAATTAATCGCAAGAGGAGATCCACATAAATGGCTTCGATTCGTATTCGTTCCCTGGCAGCCGCATTAGCGCTTGCCTCAATAACATCAGTATTTGCAGCAGATTCAATCAAAATTGGTTTGTCCGGACCTTTTACCGGCGGTTCATCTCCCATGGGTATCTCCATGCGTGATGGAGCCAAGCTGGCCGTTGAAGAAATCAACAAAGCAGGCGGAGTGCTAGGCCGCCAAATTCAGTTAGTTGAGCGTGATGACGAAGCCAAACCTGAGCGTGGCGTACAAATCACCCAAGAGCTCATCAACAAAGAACATGTGGTAGCAACATTAGGCTTTGCGAACACCGGAGTATCTCAGTCCTCACAGCGTTTTTACCAAGAAGCAAAGATCCCCGTCATCAATAATGTATCGACAGGGTCTATTGTGACCAAACAGTTTTTACCCCCTGAATTTGCTGACAATTATATTTTCCGCAACTCTGCTTATGATGGCATTCAATCCCAAATGATTGTTGAAGAAGCGGTTGGTCGTCGTAAATTCACTAAAGTTGCCATTTTGCATGACTCCACCAATTATGGTCAGTTGGGTCGTGATGATTTGGAAAAAGCACTGGCAGCAAAAGGCATCAAAGCAGTCGCAGAGGAAAAATTCAACGTTAAAGACGTGGATATGACCCCTCAATTATTGAAGGCCAAGGAAGCAGGGGCACAAGCTATTCTGACCTATGCAATTGGTCCTGAGTTGGCTCAAATTGCACTGGGCATGAAAAAGCTAGGCTGGAAAGTCCCGATGATCGGTAGCTGGACCTTGTCCATGGCTAACTTTATTGATAATGCGGGCGCTGAAAGTGAAGGTATTCGTATGCCTCAAACTTTTATCCAAGAACCCAATACACCTAAGCGTAAAGCCTTCATCGATGCTTACCTCAAGGCTTACCATCCCACTAATGACCGCATCCCTTCACCGGTATCTGCAGCTCAATCGTATGATTCTGTTTACTTAATTGCAGCTGCCATTAAGCAAGCAGGCAATACCGATGGCCCTAAAGTGCGTGAGGCCTTAGAGAACCTGAAAGACAAAGTGGAGGGTGTGGTGACGATATACGACCACCCCTATACCCACGACAACCATGAAGCCATTACCCCCAACATCCCAGTGATGGGAGAAGTTAAAGGTGGACATGTGGTGTATGCCTACGAAGAAGAGCGCAAGAATCCACTCCGACTCGAAAAGCGCTAAACCTTAATCTCTTAGTAACGCTCTAGGGGCGGCCCTTGTGGGTCGCCCTTTCTATCTTTAATGGTGGAGATCAACACATGGCCATTTTGCTTCAGTTACTTTTGAGTGGGATTGCGCTCGGCATGATCTATGCCGTGATTGCCTTTGGCTACCAAAGCACATTTGCAACTTCCGGAACGCTTAATTTCGGGCAGGGTGAAGCCTTAATGTTAGGGGCAATGGTAGGACTCAGCATGGCGGGGAACGTTGCTGGCGGTCCTTATATTAATTACTGGACGATGGTTCCGCTTGTGATGATCTTTGGCGCACTTCAGGGGGCTTTTGTGGAGCGGATTGGAGTACGCCCCGCGATTAAAACCAAAAGCGAATTTGGCTGGATTATGTCCACCATCGCTTTAGGGATCATCTTCAGAAATGTAGCCGAAAACGTATGGGGTCGTGATGATCTTCCTTTTCCTTCCCCTCTCCCCACTGATCCCCTTCATTTCTTTGGCGCCAATGTGCTCCCTATGGAGTTATTGGTTGTTGTAGGCGCAATAGCGATGATGGTAGCGGTTGAACTATTTAACCGTCGCAGCATATATGGTAAAGCTGTGGTAGCTACTTCAACAGACCGTGATGCAGCTGGCCTGATGGGCATTAACACTGGCTTGGTGATCACTTTTTCTTACGCCCTCTCTTCTGCTACTGCCGCTTTTGCAGGTGTGTTGATTGCACCCGTTACGCTGACGGGCGCCAGCATGGGTGCGGTACTGGGGCTAAAGGCCTTTGCGGTAGCTATTATTGGTGGCCTAAACTCAGGCTTGGGCGTGATTGTCGGCGGCATCTTATTAGGAGTTGCTGAAACAACCACAGGATTTTATATCTCAACCGGCTACAAAGATGTGCCTGGGCTCATTCTGTTGTTGCTGGTGTTATCGGTCAAACCAGCCGGATTATTCGGCAAATCCGTTATTAAGAAGGTTTAAGCGATGAAGCATTCCCAACTTCTTCTTACTGTAATCGGAATAGCTTTTGCGTTTGCTCTTCCGCTTTTTGTGACTAACGAGTATTACGTTCATCAATTCGTACTCATTGCTATTTATGCCACTCTCTTGTTTGGCCTAGATATCGTGGTGGGCTATACGGGCGAAGTCTCACTCGCGCATGCGGGCCTATTTGGTATTGGAGCCTATACGGCCGGGATTCTGACTTGGAAACTAGGGTTTCCTTTTTATGCTGCACTGCCTTTTAGTATTGCGGTGACGTCTGGCTTTGGAGCCATTCTGGCACTGCCTGCACTGCAAGTGACGGGGCCTTATCTGGCCATGGTGACCTTAGCGTTTGGCACGATCGCATCGATTCTTATCAACGAAATGACTTTTCTTACCAATGGCGCAATGGGTCTGACTATTCATAAACCCTCATTGTTTGGTTTGATTCTGCAAGAGTCGCAATACTACTACTGTGCTGTTTCCATATTTTTGCTTGCGATGATTGCCGTTCACCGAATTCTAATCTCGCATTTGGGCCGGGCCTTTGAAGCGCTTCGAGGAAGCCCCGTTGCTTCTGATTGTATGGGCGTGAGCGTGTATTTTTACAAAGTCTTTGCCTTTGTAATCAGCGCAGGATTGGCAGGCTTAGCCGGGGGAATGTTTACCTATAACGAACTCTACATCGCTCCTAATACATTTAACTTTGAGCTCACCATTTTGTTCCTTCTCGCCATCATTATGGGAGGGCGTAAAAGTCGCGCTGGTGCAATTTTAGGTGCAGCGATTGTGGTACTACTTCCCAACCTACTCGATGACATTGATTTATTCCGTTATCTTGCAGAATTTGCGCTTGGTGTTGTGGCGATTCGCGCGGGTTTTGTGCTCAAAAAAGAGGGGGTGAACGGCGCTAAGGGATTACTTATCCCTGGAGTGGGCTCGGTTCTTCTGCTCGCGGCATCCTTTAAATTAGAAAACATGACCAACTGGCGCATCACCATCTTTGGTCTGTTAATTCTATTTGTTGTTTACTATCTGCAAGAAGGCATTATTGGTTGGGCTAAGGAGGTTTATATCTCTTGGCAGGGCGACAAGAAGTCCACTGCATTAAGCAGCGAAGAACAAAAAGTTGACGCCTCGATTGCATTTAGTTCAGGCCATGCAAACAGCGCTCATCACGACGAAGGCATCCTACTACAGGCTAGAGGCGTGGTAATGCAATTTGGAGGGCTGAAGGCGCTGAATGAAGTTGATCTGAATATTAAAAAAGGCACAGTTCATGGTCTGATCGGCCCCAACGGTTCAGGCAAGTCCACGATGATGAACGTGCTCACCGGGATCTATAAGCCTACTTTAGGTTCTGTTCAATTTCAGGGCACAGAATTATCTGGGTTATCTCCTTCAGATATCGCACAGAAAGGGATCGCCCGTACTTTCCAAAATATTCAGTTGTTTGGTGAGATGACCGCGCTCGAAAACGTGCTTGTTGGTCTGCATCACACCTTTCGCAGCAATTTACTTTCTGTCATTTTGTCCACACCTGCTCAACGACGCGAAGAACAAGCTGCACGTACCCGAGCCGCAGCCATTCTAAAATTTGTTGGCCTAGGTGATGTTGCACATGAGCAAGCACGTAACCTCGCCTACGGCCGTCAGCGCCTTTTAGAAATTGGACGTGCCTTGGCCTTGGATCCTCAACTACTGTTGCTTGATGAGCCCGCAGCTGGCCTGACCCCTGCTGAAATTCCTGACCTGATTACGATTATCGGCCGCATTCGCGAGCAAGGAATTACTGTGATTCTGATTGAACATCATATGGATGTGGTGATGAGTATTTGCGATCGTGTATCAGTGCTCGACTTCGGACAAAAGATTTCCGAAGGTTTGCCGGCGGAAGTACAGAGTGATCCGCGCGTGATTGAAGCCTATCTGGGCGGCCAGCCTGCCTAAAGGGAGAAAATAAATGTTAGAAGTTAAAAATCTCACCGCCGCTTATGGGCAAGTCAGCGTATTGCATGGTGTAAGCCTGAAGGTAGAGAAAGGCCAACTCGTGACATTAAT
>Ga0114959_10001853_pt1 | contig 18022 bp, 16 predicted proteins | sample C_130625_EF_Meta_FD_87317 | JGI IMG/M metagenome (GOLD analysis project Ga0114959, IMG submission 87317) | Freshwater microbial communities from Lake Croche, Canada to study carbon cycling - C_130625_EF_MetaG | ecosystem: Environmental > Aquatic > Freshwater > Lake | place: Lake Croche, Canada...
CACATCGACCTGGGTCGCAGCCAAGCCAATGCCGCTGGCGTCGTACATGGTCTCCAGCATATCGGCGACCAAAGCGCGGATGCGCTCGTCCACCGCCACCACAGGCTTGGCCACGGTGTGCAATTGAGGAGCAGGGTAACGAAGAATGGGGAGCAATGCCATGGCGCAGAAAAAGGTCAGAGTAACGGCGTATTTTCGTCAATTTATCGGCGCTTCGCTGGCAGTTGCTGTAAATCGCACGGTTTGTTGACCCAAAGCCCAAGCATCTGGGCCTCGGAACGCTCTCAGAACACCTGGTTTTTTGACATTGCCCACCCCTTGCCCTCACAATGAACCACAAATAAGTCAGGGAGGAGACATGATCACTTCGAAAGAAGAGTTGGGCACTTGGCTGCGTCTGAGTTTGACCCATGGCGTGGGCAATGAAACGATGCGCCGCTTGATGGCCGCTTTTGGTTTGCCTGAAGCCGTGTTCACGCAGAGTAACGCGGCCTTGCGGCAAGTCGTCTCTGCGGCGCAAGCACTGGCACTTCAGCAAGAGCCCGACGGCTGGCAAACCCTGCTGGACGACACATGGGCATGGCTGCAAACACCTGCAAGCGCCAAGGTGCAGCGTGCCATCGTGACGCTGGGCGACAACGACTACCCCAGCGCCTTACTGGAAATGCCCGACCCGCCCATGCTGCTGTACGTCCTCGGGCAAACAGACTGGTTAGCCAAACTCGAAGGCACCGCCTGCATTGCGGTGGTGGGCAGTCGCAACCCCACACCCCAGGGGGAACTCAATGCCAAAGCGTTCGCACAGGCCTTGAGCAGCGCGGGTTTGACCGTAGTGTCTGGTTTGGCGTTGGGCGTTGACGGCGCGGCGCACCAAGGGGCCTTGGAAGGCGCGGCGCCAGACGCCTTGGCCACCATCGCGGTAGTGGGCACGGGGCTGGACAGGGTCTACCCCAAACACCATCGGCAACTGGCGCACCAGATCGCACATCGGGGATTGATCCTGAGTGAATACCCCTTGGGTACGCCCCCCATGAATGCGAATTTTCCTCAACGCAACCGGATCATTTCGGGTTTGTCGCAGGCCACACTGGTGGTGGAGGCCGCCTTGAAATCAGGCTCCTTGATCACCGCCAAGCAAGCGCTGGAGCAGGGCAAAGAAGTGCTGGCCATTCCGGGCTCGATTCATTCCACCCAGGCCAAAGGATGTCATGCGCTGATCAAACAAGGCGCCAAACTGGTGGAGTCAGCGCAAGACGTATTGGAAGAGCTGCGCGTGCCCGACCCCTTTAAAACCACCAACCCGACACCCGACGAGGAAGCATCAACCGCCATGCCCGAAGCACAGTTGTTGATACAGATGGGTTTTGACCCCGTCGGTCTTGACGCTTTGCAAGCGCGTTGCGGCCTGGACACGGCTGCGCTGCAAACGCAGTTGTTGACCTTGGAGTTGGAAGGGCGGATCGGCCGCTTGCCGGGCGGCTTGTTCCAACGACTGGCGAAGGCTTGAAGCCTTGAAGCCTTGAAATAAAAACCTGCGCTTAAACCACAGCGCCAGCGTTTTCGCCGTCAGGGTCACCGTCTTTTTTGACGATCGGCTTGATCAGGTCTTCGCGCTGAATGCCCAGCCACATGGCGATGGCCGCTGCCACAAAAACAGAAGAGTAAATGCCAAAGCAAATACCAATCGTCAGCGCCATCGCGAAGTAATGCAAGGTCTCACCTCCGAACAACAACATCGACAAGACCATGATTTGGGTGCAACCGTGGGTAATGATCGTGCGGCTGATGGTCGAGGTGATCGCGTTGTCAATGATCTGCACCGTGTTCAACTTGCGAAAGCGGCGAAAGTTCTCGCGAATCCGGTCAAAGATCACCACCGACTCGTTCACGGAATAGCCCAGTACCGCCAGCACCGCAGCCAAAACGGCCAGTGAAAACTCCCATTGGAAGTAGGCAAAGAAACCCAGAATGATGATGACGTCGTGCAAGTTGGCCACGATCGCCGCCACCGCAAACTTCCACTCAAAACGAACGGCCAAATACAACATGATGCCAATCACCACAAAGGCCAAAGCCTTGAGGCCATCGGTGGCCAGCTCTTCGCCCACCTGAGGCCCGACAAACTCGGTGCGGCGCATGGTGGCATCTGCGGTATTGGCCTTCAATGCGGACATCACGCTTTCGCTTTGCTGCGCAGAGCTCACGCCCTTTTGTGCCGGCAGGCGGATCATCACGTCGCGAGCAGTGCCAAAGTTTTGCACCTGCACGTCACTGAAGCCCAAGCCCGCCACAATGCCGCGCACCTTGTTCACGTCCGCTGGTTGGCTGTAGCTCACTTCGATGACCGTGCCGCCCGTGAACTCCACCGACAAGTGCAGCCCGCGCGAAAACAAGAAGAACACTGCCAACACGAAAGTCGCGAATGAAATGGCGTTGAACACCAACGCGTTCTTCATGAACGGGATGTCTTTTTTGATCTTGAAAAATTCCATGCCGCAAGCTCCCGCTTATTTATCCGTGGTGGCCACAGCCGAAGATTCGGGGCGCCAGACTGTACCGATGCGCACCGACTGCAATTTCTTTTGGCGGCCATACCAAAGGTTGACCAAACCACGCGAGAAAAACACAGCCGAAAACATGCTGGTCAAAATACCGATGCAATGCACCACCGCAAAACCACGCACCGGACCGGAGCCAAAAGCCAGCAAGGCGACACCGGCAATCAAGGTGGTGATGTTCGAGTCCAAAATGGTGGCCCATGCACGCTCGTAACCCGCGTTGATGGCCGCTTGCGGATTGGCGCCGCTGCGCAATTCTTCGCGAACACGTTCGTTGATCAGCACGTTCGAGTCAATCGCCATGCCCAGCGCCAGCGCCATCGCCGCCATACCCGGCAGGGTCAAGGTGGCTTGCAGCATGGACAGCACCGCCACCAGCAGCAGCAAGTTCACACCCAGTGCAATGCCAGAGACCAAACCGAAGACCATGTAGTAGATGCACATGAAGGCCACGATCACCAGGAAACCCCAGGTCACGCTGTTGAAACCCTTGGCAATATTTTCAGCACCCAAACTGGGGCCGATGGTGCGCTCTTCGATGATCTCCATCGGCGCGGCCAAAGAGCCTGCGCGCAGCAACAGCGCCGTGTCATTGGCTTCAACAGACGTCATGCGGCCAGAAATTTGCACGCGACCGCCACCAATTTCAGCGCGGATCACCGGCGCAGTCACGACCTCGCCCTTGCCTTTTTCAAACAAGATGATGGCCATGCGCTTGCCGATGTTTTCACGGGTCACGTCTTTGAAAATGCGGGCCCCTTTGGCGTCCAGCGACAAGTTCACCACAGGCTCTTGGGTCTGGCTGTCAAAGCCGGGCTGTGCATCGGTCAGGTTGTCACCGGTCAAGACAACTTGTTTTTTGACGACCACCGGTTGACCCGAACGCTCCAGATACCGCTCTGCGCCGAAGGGCACAGGGCCGGTGCCCAATTCAGCCGTGCGGGCGTCGGTGCTTTCGTCGACCATGCGCACTTCCAGCGTGGCGGTGCGGCCCAGAATGTCTTTGGCTTTGGCCGTGTCTTGCACACCCGGCAACTGCACCACAATACGGTCAAGGCCCTGCTGTTGGATGATCGGTTCAGCCACGCCAAGCTCGTTGATCCGGTTGTGCAAAGTGGTGATGTTCTGCTTCAAGGCCTGATCTTGCACTTTGCGCGCCGCTTCGGGCTTGATGGTGGCCGACAATTTGAACTCAGCTCCATCAGGGCTTTGAGTCACCTGCAAGTCAGGGAATTGCGCAGACAAGACGCTCATGGCGCCCTCGACCTGCGCCGCATCGCGCAGGCGAATTTCTATCGCCAAACCATTGCGGCTGATGCCGCCATGGCGCACATCTTTTTCACGCAAAGTGGTGCGAATATCGCCAGCCAGTGAATCCGTTTTCTGTGTCAAGGCCGCCTTCATGTCCACTTGCAGCATGAAGTGCACGCCGCCGCGCAAATCGAGCCCCAAATACATGGGCGCCGAATGCAAGGCCGTCAACCAATTGGGTGAGCGCGAAATCAAATTCAGAGCCACCACATAGGCCGGGTCTCCCGCATCGGGCACCAAGGCCTTTTGAATGATGTCCTTGGCCTTGAGTTGGGTGTCCGTAGTCTCAAAACGGGCGCGAATGGATGCGCCCTCCAAAGAGATCAAAGTGGCTTGTAAGCCAGCGGCCTTGAGCGCATCCTCGACCTTGCCCAGCGTAGCGGTATCGAGCTTGATGGACACCTTGCTCGAGGACACTTGCACAGCTGGCGCTTCACCAAAAAAGTTGGGCAGGGTGTAGATCACCCCCAACAAGAGCGCGATCACGATGATCGCGTATTTCCATACCGGGTAACGGTTCATGAGGGTTAGCGCCTAAGACGTTGGAGGGTGGGCGTTGAATTATTTGACAGTGCCTTTAGGCAACACCTGCACCACGGCGGAGCGTTGCATTTGCACCTCGACACCGGTAGCCAACTCAACGCTCAAATAGCCTTCACCCATTTTAGAAACTTTGCCCAAAAAGCCACCGGCGGTGATGATTTCGTCACCTTTGGCCAAAGCATCGATCATGGTTTTGTGTTCTTTTTGCTTTTTCATTTGGGGGCGAATCATCACAAAATACAACACCCCGAACATCAACAGCAAGGGCAGCATGCTCATCAATGAGGACTGAATGTCACTGCCACCAGAGGCGGCTACGGCGGGTGCGGTTTGAGCATAAGCAGATGCAAACATCATCAATCTCCAATAAATTCGGTAAAAGCCCGTCCTGCGCGGTCAAGGCTGCCCAGACAAGTCAACTTCGGATTGTATGCGGGGCTATGATGTGCATTCAATTCCTTGTCCATCCAAGTCAATGCCGTACTGGGGAGACCCCTTTTGAGCGACCATCACCATCACACCCATGGCCCGGACGAGCCCAGCCATTTGAGCGAAATGGACATCCGGGTGCGCGCCCTGGAAACCCTGCTCACCCGCAAAGGGTATGTGGATCCGGCCGCACTGGACCGGATCATTGAAACCTACGAAACCGACATCGGCCCTCACAATGGTGCCCGCGTAGTGGCCAAGGCCTGGGTGGATACCGACTTCAAAACATGGCTGCTGACCGATGCCACAGCAGCCATTGCCTCTTTGGGCTACACCGGTCGCCAAGGGGAACACATGGTGGCTGTGGCCAATACGCCCGACCTCCACAACATGGTGGTGTGTACGCTGTGCAGTTGCTACCCTTGGCCCGTTCTGGGCTTGCCACCGGTTTGGTATAAAAGCGCCGCCTACCGCGCCAAAGCAGTCATGGACCCGCGCGGCGTGCTGGCCGACTTTGGCGTGACCCTGCCCGAAAACACCACCTTCCGCGTTTGGGACTCCACCGCAGAAGTGCGCTATCTGGTGCTGCCCATGCGACCCGTGGGTACCGACCACCTTGACGAAGCGCAATTGGCCCAGCGGGTCACGCGCAACGCGATGATCGGCACCGGCTTGGCCTTGACGGAAGCTGTATGAACGGCGTGCACGATATGGGCGGGATGCAGGGTTTCGGGCCGGTCCTTCCTGATGCCCACGAAACCCTGTTCCATGCCGACTGGGAAAGCCGGGCCATGGCCATGACAGTGGCCATGGGCGCAGCGGGGCAATGGAACATCGACCTGGCACGCGCCGCCCGAGAGTCTCTGCCCCCCGCTGTTTATCTGTCGAGCAGCTATTACGAAATCTGGATTCGAGCGCTTGAAAAACTGATGCTTGAGCGGGCCATGGTGACCGCCACCGAATTGCAGAACGGCGAGATGTCCTCGCAGCCTCTGCCCGTCGCCCGCGTGCTCCAAGCCCAAACCGTGGACGCTGCTTTGGCTGCGGGCAGCCCGACCCTGAGGCCGTCTGAGCACCCGGCTCTTTTTGCGGTAGGTCAGCGCGTGCGGGCCCGCAACATGCATCCACAAGGCCATACACGCTTGCCTCGTTATGTACGCGGCCATACCGGCACCGTTGCGCTGGTCCACGGCAGCCATGTCTTTGCTGACCGCCACGTGAGCCAACCCTTGCCGCCTTTCGACAGTCATGCTGAATGCCTGTACACCGTGGTGTTTGAAGGCTCAGCATTGTGGGGCGAGGCAGCCGACCCGCAAGTTCAGGTGAGCGTGGATGCTTGGGAGTCGTATTTGGAAGCGGTACTGTGAACGACAACACCACCTCGTTGACGCTGGCAGACATCGCCAGGCAATGTACCGGCGGGATGCCGCTGCCCGCTGCATCAGGCGCCGCATTCCAAGGCAACGTCGTGTTTGCTGAACCCTGGCAAGCCCACGCCTTTGCCTTGACCGTGCAACTGCACGAAAAAGGCCTGTTCACCTGGCCGCAATGGGCCGCTGCTTTGACGCAAGAAATCCGCAATGCCCAAGCGCGGGGTGACGCAGACGACGGCCACCTCTATTACATCCACTGGCTCAATGCACTGGAGCAGATGGTGATCGCGCATCAGCTGGGCACGCCCGATCAGATTCATGATATTGAACATGCCTGGGAAGAAGCGGCTGCTCGCACCCCGCATGGTCAGGCCATCGTCTTGGACGCTGTGCTTTGAGCTTTCCAGTGTGGCCAGTGGTTGCTTTGATGGGCAGCCTGGTCGCCTTGTGCGCAGGCACTTCTTTTGCAAAAAGCCTTTTTCCCCTCATTGGCGCTGAGGGCACGACCGCCTTGCGTTTGGTGTTCTCCACCGCGTTGCTGATGCTCTTTTTGCGACCCTGGCGCAGAACCTGGGTCAGGGCTGACCTGCTGCCCTTGGCCCAGTATGGCGTGCCCATGGGCGTGATGAACTTACTGTTTTACTGCGCGCTCAAAACCGTGCCCTTCGGCTTGGCCGTGGCCATTGAATTCACCGGCCCTTTGGCCGTGGCCTTGTGGTCATCGCGCAAACCCCTCGACTATCTGTGGGTGGTGTTGGCCATTGCGGGCTTGGGTTTGATCCTGCCATGGCCTGGCAGCACCGACGCCTTGGATCCCCTCGGCATAGGCTTTGCACTGGGCGCGGGATGTTGCTGGGCTTTGTACATTGTGTTCGGGCAACGGGTCGCCGCCCGCTATGGCGCGATGGCCACGCCCATGGGCATGCTGATCGCGGCCATGGTCGTCGCCCCGGTCGGTTTGACCGTCGCAGGCGGGGCCTTGTTCGACAGCCATTTGCTGCTCACCGGCTTGGTCGTTGCACTGGTGTCCAGTGCCGTGCCCTACAGCTTGGAGATGTTCGCCCTCCAACATTTACCCCAGCATACCTTCAGCGTCTTGCTGAGTTTGGAGCCCGCGGTGGGTGCGCTAGCGGGCTGGCTGGTCTTGTCGGAACAACTCAGTGGCCAACAACTGCTGGCCATGGGTTTGATCATGGCCGCCTCGATGGGCTGCGCCTCCAACGCAAAACGGCGCCCGTAGGCGCCGTTTTGCTGTGAGGTTAAAGCGAATTACGCTTTGGCTTTCACTTTGGTCATGGCCGACTTCACAACGGCTTCGGCTTGGCTGGTCGCCGCTTTGAAGTTGGTTTCGGCTGCTTGTGTCGCTTGCTTAACGGCTTTTTGCGCGCTTTCCATGGCGGTGTTGCCGACTTCGATGGCGTTTTTGATGGCGGCCACTGCTGCGTCAGAACCAGCAGGTGCGTTCTTGAGGCTGGTTTCCAGCACGGTGGTGAAAGCTTTTTGGGCTTCAGCGACTTTGCCTTCGGTGGCTTGGGTCAATTGAGCACCGGTTGATGTGGCGATGTCCATCAAATGACGGCTGTAAGCCACCGACTTTTCGTACACAGGCTGGCCCATGCTGGCTTGAACAGCCAACAAGTCTTGAGGCGTTTTCACCGCCATGAGTGTTTCCATGCCGGTGAAAGACTCGCTGAAAGCCGCTTTGGAAGCCGCCATGTTCAGCTCGACCAAACGCTCAAAGCCGCTCATGACGGTTTTGGACATGTCGTTGACTGCAGCCAGGTTAGCTTGTTGGGCGGCGACGAATTGTTCTGTATTGAAAGACATGGTGTTTTCCTTGTGGGAAGTTGTTGAAGTGAACGAATTATTGCACTGCAGCAAATTCAAAGCAAGGGAAAACCCGAGTTTTGGCCCACATTAGAGGACAGACTCCAGAAAGCCGCGAAACCTCGGCGCCTGCGCGGGGGGGGGAGCGGCCTGTGTCTTTTTGAACAAGGCAAAATCAAATCTTTATCAGCCAAGACACCGCAGGAATTTCACACATGACCGACAGCCAAGCGCTTTTGTTTCAGCCCACCCGCATAGGGGATATCGAGGTCGCCAACCGTGTCGTGATGGCCCCCCTGACCCGTTGCCGCGCCGATGAAGCGGCCGGCGACGTGCCAGGTAGCGAAATGAACGTCACCTATTACCGCCAGCGCAGCAATGCGGGCCTGATCATCAGCGAAGCGACGCAGGTGTCCCTCGGCGGCAAAGGCTACCGGGCCACGCCCGGCATTTACTCGGATGCGCAAGTTGAAGGCTGGAAGCACATCACCCAAGCCGTCCATCAAGCAGGCTCCAAAATCGTGGCGCAAATATGGCATGTGGGACGCATTTCGCACCCCGAGATCACAGGGGGCCTGCAACCCGTTGCCCCTTCGGCCGTCGCACCCAACGTCATGACCACCACCCGCAACGGCAAATTGCCTGCGCCCGTGCCGCACGCCTTGACGGCGTCAGAAATCCAAGACGTCGTGAACCAATACCGGCAAGGCGCAGCCAATGCGATGCGGGCCGGTTTTGATGGCGTCGAAATCCATGGCGCCAATGGGTATTTGATTGACCAGTTCTTGCGCGAAAGCACCAACCTGCGCACCGACGACTACGGCGGTTCGCCGCACAACCGCATCCGCTTTGCCTTGGAAGTGGTCGACGCCGTGGCCGCCGAAATCGGCGCAGGCCGCACCGGCATCCGCCTGTCGCCCGTCTCGCCCGCCAACGACTCGGCCGAAAGCCAACCGCAAGCCGTGTTCGGCCCGCTGGTCGAAGCGCTCAGCGAGCGCGGCATCGCCTTCATCCACTTTGTCGAAGGCGCCACCGGGGGTCCGCGTGATCTGCCGGGCTTTGACTTTGCCTGGGCACGCCAAACCTTCCAGGGTGCCTACATCGCCAACAACGGTTACACCCGCGAGATGGCCCTGGACGCCGTTGAATCAGGTCGCGCCGACGCCGTGGCCTTTGGCCGCCCCTACATCGCCAACCCCGACCTGGTGCAGCGCCTCCAACTCAACGCCCCCTTGGCCGCTGTCAACCCTAAAACCATCTATGTGCCTGGGCCTGAGGGGTACATTGATTACCCGGTGATGTAAGGTCGTCAATCATGCACGCCGGCCCTCTTCTTTTCTGCGGCGACCCCCATGGCCAATGGCAGCACATCATCGATGCGGCCCTGAACACCAACGCCCGCGCCGTCATTCTGCTGGGCGATTTGGAGCCTTCCCGTCCGCTGCACAGGGAGCTAGAGTCCATTTGGGAGCGCGTCTGGTTCATTCATGGCAACCACGACACCGACCATGCGGACATCTTTGCCAACGTCTGGCACAGCGAACTGGCGGGCCGCAAGATCCATGGCCGCGTGGTCACCTTGCCCTGCGGTACACGCATTGCCGGACTGGGCGGCATTTTCAGGGGTGCGGTCTGGTACCCCAAAGACCAGCAAGTGCCCAAATTTCGCAACCGCGACGAACACGCAAGCCAAACCCCAAGCCAAGAACGCTGGCAAGACAGCGTTCCCCTGAAACACTGGTCCAGCATCTACCCCGAAGAGGTCGAACAACTGGCCAGGCTGCAAGCCGACATCCTCATCACCCACGAAGCGCCCGGGTACCACGAACACGGATTCCATGCGCTGGACGAACTGGCCCGCCGCATGGGCGTGCGCATGACGGTGCATGGCCATCAACACGACTGTATCGACAGCAGTGCGCGCTGGGCTGAGCAAGGGTTTGAAAGTTATGGGGTGGGGTTGCGGGGGCTGATGGTGATGGATGGATGGATGGATTGATCGTCACCCCATATCAACTGCCGGCATTCAATCCGGCAAGTGCTTGGCCAAATCCATGCTGTCACGAAGCAATCAAGAGCGACATAAACCATCTCATGTTGCCAAAACAAGGTTTTGACAACATGACGATTCAGATCGATCAAATATCGATATTCCCCGCCCGCAGCGCATTGGCCTCAATGAAGTGACGGCGTGGCTCGACTTCGTCGCCCATGAGCATGGTGAAGACGCGGTCGGCTTCGATGGCGTCGTCGATCTGCACGCGCAGCAAGCGGCGCACGGTGGGGTCCATGGTGGTTTCCCACAGCTGGGCGGGGTTCATCTCGCCCAAGCCTTTGTAACGCTGGCGGCTGGTGGTGCGTTCGGCTTCGCTGATGAGCCATTGCATGGCTTGACGGAAGTCGCTGACTTTTTCTTCCTTCTGGCGCTCGCCTTCACCGCGCATGGCTTTGGCGCCTTCGCTGACCAAGCCCCTGAAGGTGTTGGCCGCTTCGGCCAGCGCCCCGTAGTCGGCGCCGTGCACAAACTCTTGCGTGATGACGCTGCTCTTGATGTTGCCGTGGTGGCGGCGGCTGATGCGCAAGATAGGTTTGTCGGTGCGCACATCAAACTCGGCGCTCACTTCGGCGGGTATGCCGGTGGTGTTGAGCTCGCGCAACTTGGCTTGCAGCGCAGGGGCGCATTCGGCGGCTTGGTCGAGTGTGTCCAGGTTCAATGACACGCCGTCGGCCATGGCGCGCAGGGCTTCGGCGTCCATGAAATTCGACAGTCGGCGGATCACCGCCTCGGCCACCTGGTGTTTTTGCGCCAAGGCTTGCAGCGTGTCACCTGAGAGCACTTGCGAGGCTTCGCCGCCAGTACTGATGCTGGCGTCCTTCAAGGCGATGCGCAGCAAAAAGCTGTCGAGTGCCGGGCCGTCTTTGAGGTACAACTCTTCTTTGCCGGCCTTGACTTTGTAGAGCGGTGGTTGGGCAATGTAGATGTGGCCACGCTCGACCAGGTCGGGCATTTGGCGGTAGAAAAATGTCAACAGCAAAGTGCGAATGTGGGCGCCGTCCACGTCGGCGTCGGTCATGATGATGATGCGGTGGTAACGCAGCTTGTCGACATTGAAGTCGTCGGTACCACTCTTGCCTGAGTCGGCGGTGACTTTGCCGATGCCGGTGCCCAGGGCGGTGATCAGCGTGACGATTTCATTGCTGGTCAGCAGCTTTTCGTAGCGGGCTTTTTCGACGTTCAGGATCTTGCCGCGCAGGGGCAAGATGGCCTGGAATTTACGGTCACGGCCTTGCTTGGCCGAGCCGCCGGCGGAGTCGCCCTCGACGATGTAGATTTCGCACAGCGCCGGGTCTTTTTCCTGGCAGTCGGCCAGCTTGCCGGGCAAGCCCATGCCGTCGAGCACACCTTTGCGGCGCGTCATTTCACGCGCTTTGCGCGCCGCTTCGCGGGCGCGGGCTGCTTCAACGATCTTGCCGCAAATGATTTTGGCATCGTTCGGGCGCTCTTCCAAAAAGTCTCCCAATGCTTTGGCCACTATGTCTTCCACCGGGGCCCGCACTTCGCTGGACACCAGCTTGTCTTTGGTCTGGCTGGAGAACTTGGGCTCGGGCACTTTCACGCTCAAGACGCAGCACAAGCCTTCGCGCATGTCGTCGCCGCTGACTTCGACTTTTTGCTTTTTGGCGATCTCGTTTTTCTCGATGTACTTGCCGATCACGCGGGTCATCGCAGCGCGCAGGCCGGTCAGGTGGGTGCCGCCATCACGCTGCGGAATGTTGTTGGTAAAGCAAAGCACACTCTCGTTGTAGCCGTCGTTCCATTGCATGGCCACTTCGACACCGATGCTGGTGCCGGGGATGCCGCCGTAGCTGTCAGCAGGCCGCTCACCGTTGGCATGGAAAGCGTTGGGGTGCAGCACCTTTTTGTTGGCGTTGATGAAATCGACAAAGCCTTTGACACCACCGGCGCCCGAGAAGTCGTCTTCTTTGCCGGTGCGTTCGTCTTTAAGGCGAATGCGCACGCCGTTGTTCAAGAAGGACAGTTCGCGCAAACGCTTGGCCAGGATGTCGTAATGGAAATCGGTGTTTTGAGTGAAGATATCTGTGTCGGGCAAAAAGTGCACTTCGGTGCCGCGCTTGTCGGTGGCGCCGGTCACCCGCATGGGCGATATTTCCACGCCGTCCACGGTTTCGAGCAGGCGATTTTGCACAAAGCCACGCGCAAAATCGATTTGATGGACTTTGCCTTCGCGGCGCACGACCAAACGCAGCCAGACGCTCAAGGCGTTCACGCAAGACACACCTACGCCATGCAGACCGCCTGAGACTTTGTAGCTGTTTTGGTTGAACTTACCGCCAGCGTGCAACTCTGTCAACGCGATTTCTGACGCACTGCGTTTGGGCTCGTGCTTGTCGTCCATCTTCACGCCTGTGGGGATGCCGCGGCCGTTGTCTGTGACGCTGATGGAGTTGTCAGAGTGGATGGTGACCACGATGTCGTCGCAGTGACCGGCCAAAGCCTCGTCGATCGAGTTGTCGACCACCTCAAACACCAGGTGGTGCAAGCCGGTACCGTCCGAGGTATCGCCGATGTACATGCCGGGGCGCTTGCGCACCGCCTCCAGGCCCTCCAGAATTTGGATGGAGCCCTCGCCATAGCCTTCGGATGCACCGGCTTGGTTCGCATCAATTTTGGGTTGCGCGGTGGTGAAAGCGTCTTCGCTGGGGGTATTTTCTTCGGACATGCTGTTATTTTCTTTATCTCTTGAATGGCCGAAACCCGCGAGGTGTCGCGGGTTTCTGGGTTGCAGATTGGGAGCTGCTCGGCCTTAAATGCGCATCGGCATCACAACGTATTTGAAGTCTTCGTTGTCTGGAATGGTGATCAACGCAGAGCTGTTGCCGTCGGCCAGATCGATGCGGACCATGTCTTGGCCCATGTTGCCGAGCACATCAATGATGTAGGTCACATTGAAACCAATTTCGATGGCATCACCGCCGTAGTCGATGTCGAGTTCGTCCACGGCTTCTTCTTGCTCGGCGTTGGTCGAAGCCACGCGCAAGGTGCCGGGCTCCAGGTTCAGGCGCACACCTTTGAACTTGTCGCTGGTCAAAATAGCGGTCCGCTGCAAACACGACAGCAAAGCTTGGCGGCCCAGCGTCACGTTGTTGCGGTGGCCCTTGGGAATCACGCGGTTGTAATCAGGGAACTTGCCTTCGACCAGCTTGGTCACAAACTCCATGCCGTCGAAACTGAACTTGGCCTGGTTGTTGGCAAACTGCATCTCAATGGCGCCTTCAGCGTCGGACAACAAGCGCTGCAACTCGAGCACGGTCTTGCGCGGCAAGATGACTTCTTGCTTGCTGGGCACATCCACATCGAGCTTGGCCGACGCAAAGGCCAGGCGGTGACCGTCAGTGGAGACCAGGCTGAGCTTTTTGCCTTCGGCGACAAACAGGATGCCGTTGAGGTAGTAGCGGATGTCGTGCACAGCCATGGCAAAGGACACTTGGCCCAACAAGGCCTTGAGGGTTTTTTGCGGCACGCTGAACGAGGGGCCAAAGCTGGCAGCCTCTTGGACCAAAGGAAAGTCTTCAGCGGGCAGGGTTTGCAGGGTGAACTTGGATTTGCCACCCTTCAAAATGACTTTGCTCTGACTCGACTCAAGGCTGACAGTTTGGTCGGCCGGCATGGTGCGCAAAATGTCAATCAGCTTGCGTGCACCGACGGTGGTAGTGAAGTCGGCAGCATCCCCATCGAGCTGGGCGGTGGTGCGGATCTGTATTTCCAGATCACTGGTGGTCAATTGCACCGCACTGCCGGATTTGCGGATCATCACATTGGCCAAAACGGGCAGGGTGTGACGCCGCTCCACTATGCCTGAAACAGATTGCAAAACAGACAGCAGTTTGTCTTGGGTGGTCTTCAGAACAATCATGGCAACCTCGGTTGTTGAACGGGTACGGGGGCCGATCGCCCCGCATAAAAAACTATTCCTCCATTTTCGCCGTTTTTAGGGCAATTTTGCGCGCGTGAAGCAGGTATTTGCGCGATAAGACGAGGGTATTCAGACAGGCCGAGCACGGGTTAACCCTTTAAGGTTTGCTCAAGCACGTGTAACTGCTGATTCAACTCGGTCAACTGCTGTCTTTCAGCGCTGATTTTACGTACCGCATGCAGTACCGTAGTGTGGTCCCGGCCACCAAACAACTCGCCGATTTCGGGCAGGCTTTTTTGGGTCAATTCTTTGGCCAGATACATCGCAATCTGGCGAGGCCTGGCGATGCTGGCAGGGCGTTTTTTGCTGTACATGTCGGCGACCTTGATTTTGTAGTAATCGGCCACGGTTTTCTGGATGTTTTCGACGCTGATTTGGCGGTTTTGGATGGACAGCAAGTCGCGCAGAGCCTCGCGGGCTAACTGGATGGAGATTTCTTTTTGATTAAAGCGCGAGTACGCCAGGATTTTGCGCAGCGCGCCTTCGAGCTCTCGCACGTTGGAGCGCACATTTTTGGCTACAAAGAAAGCCACTTCCTCGGGCATGATGCTGCCCTCGCTGATGGCTTTGTTGATCAAAATCGCGACACGCATTTCCAGCTCAGGCGGCTCAATGGCCACCGTCAAGCCTGAATCGAAACGCGAAACCAAACGCTCATGGATGTCGGCCAGGCCTTTAGGGTAGGTGTCGCTGGTCATCACGATGTGCGACTTTTTGGCCAGCAAAGCTTCAAAGGCGTTGAAAAATTCTTCTTGCGTTCGGTCTTTGTTGGCGAAGAACTGCACATCATCGATCAGCAACAAATCGAGCGAATGGTATTTGTATTTGAACTCGTCAAAAGTCTTGCGTTGATAGGCTTTAACCACATCCGACACAAATTGTTCAGCATGGATGTAGAGAACCTTAGATTCAGGGCGGTCTGCCAGCAATTTATTGCCAATGGCATGCATCAAATGCGTCTTGCCAAGGCCCACCCCACCGTAGATAAACAAAGGGTTGTACAAATGGCCTGGCATGCTGGCCACATGCATCGCAGCCGCACGCGCCATGCGGTTGGCAGCGCCCTCCACCAAGTTGTCAAAAGTCAAGGCGGTGTTGAGCCGGTTCTTGAAGCCGTTCACGGGGCTTTCATCTACGGGTTCGCTGGCTGCAGCTGCAGCATCTTGCGCAGCCTTGACCACGGAGTAAGCAGTTTTCACAGGGGCTTCACGCGTAGCAAGCGCTAACTCCACTGTCATTTTTTGACCCTGCAGTCGCTCCAACATGGCTGACAGCTTGCCAACGTATTGGGCCCGTATCCAGTCCAATTTAAAGCGGTTGCCGACAAAGATAGTGACCTTGGAAAAGTCTTCTGCCACCAGCGCCGTGAGGGGCTTGATCCAGGTGTTGAATTGCTGTTCAGGCAGCTCTTGTGAGAGTTCGTCGAGGCAGATTTGCCACAGTGCCAAGCCGGGATCACCGGCGTCTAGGGGGAGAGTTCCCTCGTTCATGGGTATTTTAGTTTTTGTGTGGATAGAAAAGGTATGGCGGGGCAAGATTTCAGATTTATCAAGAGTTTATCCACATGCCCAAGCTTCGGTTAGCGGGGCCATCATAAACCAGATCTGACGCATCAGGGTGGGAACAAAAACCTGACTGAATATGAAAATTTGCCCCATCCCTGAAAGTTTGCGATAATCGCGGGTTACCCCTGAAAGAATTGGGGGGCCCAAGAGGACTCATTCCATGAAACGCACTTACCAACCATCCAAAACACGCCGCGCCCGTACACACGGCTTTATGGTCCGCATGAAAACCCGCGGTGGCCGTGCAGTGATCAACGCTCGCCGTGCCAAAGGCCGCAAGCGCCTGGCTGCTTAATCTGTCTGCTTACACGGGCAGCTCTGTCGATGCGTGCTCGTTTCAGCCTCCTGAAATGCAGCGGTTAAAAACACGCCCGCAATTTCAAGCGGCCTTGTCGGGCGGCACGATTTCCCGCACCTCGCATTTTGCTTTGCATAGACTGGCCTTGGTGGATCCGGCTACTGCACATACCGCTTCAGCAATGCCCCAGGGGCCAGCACATTCATCAGAGCAGGTTGTTTTTGGTGTTTTTGACGTCTGGTTGGGTGCAATGGTGCCCAAAAAATGGGCGCGCCGTGCTGTGACCCGCAACACCATCAAGCGGCAGATTTACAACGTTTCGGCCCAATTTGCCAACGAATTACCATGTGCCGCCCATGTGGTGCGCTTGCGCGCAGGTTTCGACCGCAAGCAGTTCATCAGCGCCACTTCGGATCTTCTCAAAGCCGCTGTGCGCAGCGAATTGGAGCAATTGTTCCACCATGCGGTGGCAACCCACCTGATGCCAAAGTCGCTTGCGAAAGTGACTGCATCATGATGCAAACCGCATTGACCACTCTCATCAAAGGCTACCGCTTTTTTTTGAGTCCTTGGCTGGGTTCAGCTTGCCGATTTGAGCCGACTTGTTCAGCTTATGCGCTGCAAGCGTTACATTCGCATGGCGCTGGCGTAGGCAGCTACCTGACTTTGGCGCGATTGGCCCGTTGTCACCCTTGGTGCGCGGGCGGCACAGACAAAGTGCCCGATCAGGCACCCCGTATTTTTTCCCGTTTGCTTTCACACACCTCTTCGAAGAAGATTTCATGAACGATATCCGTCGCACCATTTTGTGGGTGGTTTTTGGCTTCTCTCTGGTCCTGTTGTGGGACCAATGGCAGATTCATAACGGCCAAAAAGCCACCTTTTTCCCGCAACCGAATGTAGCCAAGACCAGTGCCGCGCCAATCGCCACAGCAGTGCCGAATGCATCGGGTGTTCCGACAGCGACCACCACGGTCACACCCGCAGCGGCATTGAGCCAAGTGCCAGTTACGCCAGGCACGCCAGCGGCTCCTGAAGCACCTGCGCCGCGCGAGCGCATTGAAGTGACGACCGACGTGCTGAAACTCAGCTTCGACACCGAAGGCGGCTCTTTGGTGCGCAGCGAGTTCAGTCAGCACGCCGACATGACAGACCACAGCAAGCCCTTTGTTTTGCTCGACGAAAGCCGTGACCGCGTGTACGTCGCCCAAACCGGCTTGATTGGCGGCACCAACGGCGCGAGCTATGCCACCCACAAAACGCCGATGACCTTCAGCGGCGAACGCGACCTGAAAGAAGGCCAAGACGAACTGAGTGTGCGCTTTGAATCGGCGGACACGGGTGGCCTGAAGTTGGTGAAAACCTACACCCTGCAACGCGCTAGCTATGCGATCAAAGTCAAGCACGAAGTCATCAACACCGGCGCAACCGCTGTATCTCCTCAGCTCTATGTGCAGTTGGTGCGTGACGGTAACAAGCCCGCTGGGGAGTCGTCTTTTTATTCCACCTTCACCGGCCCGGCCGTTTACACCGAAGCCAAGAAGTACCACAAGGTCGAATTCAGCGACATTGATAAAAACAAAGCCGATGTCGACAAGACTTCCGACACCGGCTATGTAGCCATGGTGCAGCACTACTTTGCCTCTGCTTGGCTGCTCGCCGATGGTATTTCGCGTGAAAACTTTGCCCGTAAAGTGGATACCAACTTGTACGCCGTGGGCATGATCACACCGATCAAGGACGTGGCGCCCGGACAGTCCAAATCGGTCGAGGCCGTGTTGTTCTCCGGCCCACAAGAAGAGAAAAAACTCGAAGGCTTGGCCCCCGGTCTCGACTTGGTCAAAGACTACGGCTGGTTGGCCATCTTGGCTAAGCCCTTGTACTGGCTGCTCGATAAGTTGTTTGGCATTCTGAACAACTGGGGTTGGTCCATTGTGGCCTTGGTGTTGCTGCTCAAAATCGCGTTTTACTGGCTCAATGCCAAGGCGTATGCCAGCATGGCCAAAATGAAGGCGATCAACCCGCGCATCATGGACATGCGCGAACGCCTGAAAGACAAGCCGCAGGAGATGCAGCAAGAGATGATGAAAATCTACCGCGAAGAGAAGGTCAACCCGATGGG